>ERZ1066121.2400-NODE-2400-length-11896-cov-4.975762_pt1 | contig 11896 bp, 8 predicted proteins | sample MGYA00382768_ERZ1066121 | MGnify/ENA primary metagenome ERZ1066121 (study PRJEB33369, sample SAMEA5778351) | biofilm metagenome | biome: Industrial cooling water; feature: Water cooling tower basin; material: Biofilm | place: United Arab Emirates | collected... | reverse complement strand
CACGGGTTGCGACGACTGCCACGCCCCGACCGTGAACGGGAGCGGGACGTCGGCGTAGATCTGCATCGCCTCGCCGTACTTCCCGTCCTTCGGGCCGCCGGCCACCAGCATTTCCGTCATGAGGGCTTCGTCCCCGAGCAACTTGTCGACGAGGGCTTGCTGTTCCTTGCCCTGTTGGGCGAAGGCCGCCAGCCCGGCCGGGGTCGCCTCGGCGAGCACGGCCGCCTTCACGAGCTTCGGTTCCAGCTTGTCGTTCGCCAGGACGCTCTTCACCTCGCCAAGGACGGCCTTCGCGGCGGCCTGCTCCTCGGCCTGCGCCTTGGCCAGCGCGGCCTTCGCTTCGTTGCTGGCCTTGGTCAGTTCCGGGAGGTCTTTCGCGAGCTTGTCGTACGCGGCCTGCCGCTCGGCGAGGGCTTTTTGTCCGTCTTCTTTGTTGGCCTGCCACTTGGCGAGGTCGGCCGTCGCCGCGGCGCGTTCGGCGTCGGTCTTCGCCTTCTTGAGCGCGTCCTGGGCCTGGGCGATGCCCTTCTCGGCCCCGCCGATCCACTTGCCCCTGGCGTGCTCGACGAGGCCCTTCGCCCCGTTGACCTTGTCCAGGTTTTGCTGGGCCTTGGCCTGGTCCGCCGTGGCGGCCTTCAGTGCGGCGCGGGCCTTCTGAAGGGCCGCGTTCTTAGCGGGGTCGATCGCCGGCAGCGCCTTGGTGAGGTCCGCCCGCAGCGCGGACAACTCCTGGGCGTACCGGTCGCGGAGGGCTTCCCCCTCCGCGGTGAGGTTGACGGCGGCCGGCTTGGAGGCCTTGGCCCCGCCTTCGCCGAAACAGAACGCGCTCGACCAGACCAGGACCGCGAAGCCCGCGGCGGACCGCGCTCGACTGCTCGCCAGCATGGATCGTCTCCGAAGGGGAAGGTGGCCGCACGTCCCGCCGCACGCTTCTCGGCAGTCTCGTCGAAAATCGGGCCGATGGGGGCTCGGCCGGCGGCGGGGTGTCGCGGCAGTGACCTGATTATGGGTCGGCGAAATGCCGTTTCCCGGAAATTGCGCCACGAATCCGGGTACGGAATGTGAAGAACGGGTTGCCGAGAGTCGTTACTGGAATTCTGCCAGACGTGAAAAAAGCAGGCCATGATTGGAACTGACACGCGACGGGACTCGCGGCCTCGCCTCCGCTCGCGTTAAGGCAGATTCGTTATCCGAACTTCCCCACACCCCGAGCAGGATTGTCTCCGCAATTCCACCCGGCGCGGTCCGACCCGCGCGATTCATCATTCGATCCCGAGAGCCGATGCCATGAAGACCGCACCTCCTCGTCCTGGGTTCACGCTGATCGAGCTGCTTGTGGTGATCGCGATCATCGCGATCCTGGTCGGCATCCTGCTCCCGGCCGTGCAAAAGGTCCGCGAGTCGGCGAACCGCTCGACGTGCCAGAACAACCTGAAGACGATCGGGCTCGCGTGCCAGGGGCACGTCGACACGAACGGCCGGCTGCCGACCTCCGGCCACGGGTTCGGGTGGCGGTTCGCCGGCGTCCCCCACCAAGGGTTCGGCGTGAATCAATTCGGGGGTTGGCAGTACAACATCCTGCCGTTTCTGGAACAGTCCGCCCTCCACGACAAGGGCATCCAGTTCGCCGAGGGCAGTGCCGCCCGTCAGGCCGAAAGTCGACAGATGGTCCAGACGGTTGTCAAGACTTATGTCTGCCCCTCCCGCGGGAGCGGGATGGTGAGCGGAAACATCAGCCTGACCAACATCGGAGCCAAGCCCAGCAGTTGGGCGCGGTCCGACTACGCCGGCAACGGCGGGAACAAGACTCCTTCGGACGGTGCGTGTTTGGAGGCGGACTACAACACCCGGGCTCTGAACGGGGTCCTCTGGCAACAGCCGGGGATCAAGCTGTCGGGGATCCGCGACGGCCTCTCGACGACGTATCTCGCGGGCGAACGGTATCTGAACCCCGATTTCTACAACGTCTCGGGCAACGCGGCCGGCAACGACGGCGGGTGGGCGCAAGGGCACGACCTGGACGTGTTCCGCTGCACGAAGGGGCCGATGAACCCGATGCAAGACACGCCCGGCGTGTCGTCCCGCGTCATCTTCGGCTCGCCGCACGCCGTCTTCAACATGGTCATGTGCGACGGCAGCGTCCGCGGCATGCCGTACTCGATCGACCCGGTGATGCACGGCCGCATGGGGAGCATCTCGGACAACCAGCGCGTGACCCTGCCGGACTGACTTTCACGAGGCCTTCTCATGACCGCCTTCCGAGCCCGCGCCGGGCTGTTGACCATTACGCTGACGTGTCTGCTCGGGATCGGCTGTGCTCGCTCGCCGGGCCGGGTGGAACTCCCCGCGTTCGCCGCCGGGGCGGGGGCCGCCGCCCTTGCGGAGTACGACGGGAACAAGGACGGCAAGGTCGGCGGGTCCGAACTCGCCAAGGCCGCGTCTCTCCAGGCCGCCCTGGAACAGATCGACGCCAACGGCGACAAGGCGATCACCGCCGACGAGATCGACGCCCGGATCGCACAGTGGCGGGAGCAGAAGGTCGCCCTGATGCCGGTGGCCTGCAAGGTGCTCGTCAACGGCTCGCCGGTGGCGAACGCCACGGTCACTTTCCAGCCCGAGACGTTTCTGGGGGGCACCCTCCACCCGGCCGCCGGGGTCACGAACGAGGAGGGGATTGCCAGTGTCAGGCTCGCTCCGGAGCACGTCTCGGATCCGAAGTTCGCGGCGTTCCTCCCGCCGGGCTTCTACAAGATTACGGTGGAAGTCGCGGGGAAAAAGTACACGTCCGGCCCCCGCACGGGTTGCGAGGTCGCGAGCGAGGCCGCCTGGGCCGGCGAAGGTTTGGTGACCGCCGAGTTCGAGTCCCGCTGACGGGTCAGGAGCCCCGCTTCACCTGCCGCTGCTCGCGGTACTCCCGCGGCCCCAGGCCGACCTCGCGGCGGAAGACCTCGTACAGCCGCTGGATGTTCCCGAACCCGCAGTCCCGCGCGATCTCCGCGAGCCCGCGGTCGCTCTGCGTCAGTTCCCGCTTGGCCCGCTCGATCCGGACCCGGCGGATTTCGGCGGCGATCGGCCGGTTCAGCGTCTTCCGGAAGTAGTTGTGCAGCGTCCGCGTCTCCTGGTTGACCGCCCGGGCCACGTCGTCCGGGCCGATCCGCCGGTGGCTGTGCGAGGCGATGAACGCGAGGGCGGCCGCGACCACGGCGTCGTCCACCGCGAAGAAGTCGGTCGACTCCCGGACCACGACCCCCTGCGGGACGATGCGGATCGGCTCCGCCGGCGGGGCTTCTCCGTCCATCAGCCGGTCCAGCAGTTCGGCCGCCGCGTACCCGATCCGGTCGTACCCGATCTCGATGCTCGTGAGCGACGGCCGCGGCTGCTCGCACAGGATTTCCTGGTTCTTGCCGGCGACGATGGCCACGTCGCCGGGCACCTTCCAGCCCCGCTGCTGGCACAGCTGCACGAGCAGCCGGCCGCACACCTCCTGCCCGACGTACACGCCGATCGGCGGCGTCCACTGGTCCATCGCCCGGACCGTCATCTGCTCCGTCTTCCGCCAGTTGGCGACGCTCCCGGAGTAGTCCTGCGGGATGTACGCCGACCGGCAGTCGAACCCGGCCTGGCGGACGACGTCCGCGAACTCCCGGACCTCCAGCTCGTTGTCCACGTTCTTGGGGGACGTGAGCGTGGCGAACGTGCGGAACCCGCGGGCGAGCAGGTGCTCGGCGGCGAGCCGGCCCGAGACCCGGGAGTCCGGGACCACGGCCGGCAGGAGGTTCCGGGCCGGCGAACTCGGCCACACGTTGACCACCGGCAGCGACCGCGCCAGGGCCGTCCGGGCCAGCGACAGGTTGGCCCGCGCGATCACGCCGTGGTACCGGTGGGCGGCCGTCTGCTTCCGGCGGAGCGTGTCGTGCGCGAACTCGTCGATGATCGTCTCCCACCCCCGCTCGACGGCGTACCGCTGGATGCCGACGAAGATTTCCGAGTGCCGCTTGTACGGCCACTGGAGGTCGAGTACGAGGGCGACGCGGGGGTGGGCGGGTTTCATGGGTAAGGACTTCCGGAGCACCGGCCGGGCGAATCGGGACGCTCACTTCCTGGCCAGTTCCACGATGGCGTCGTGCTCCCGCTGCCAGCCGGCGGCGAGGGCCTTGACCCGGTCCGGGTGGGCGGCCGCGAGGTTCTTCGACTCGGCCCGGTCGGTGGCGAGGTCGTACAGTTCCCACGCCGCGTCCTTCCCGGCGGCGACGATCTTCCAGTCGCCGACGCGGTACGCCCGGTTCCCCTCGTGCTGCCACCAGAGGGAGTCCCGCTTCACGGTGCCGTCCTTCGCGAACGCCGGCACGAGGCTGCGGCCGGGGAGCGGCGGCCGGTCGGCGGGCGGTTTGCCGCCGGCCGCTTCGAGGATTGTGGGCACGAGGTCGACGACGTGGCCGGGCGTGTGCCGGAACTCGCCGCGGGTGGGCAGGCCGTTCGGCCACGACACGACGAACGGCGTGGAGATGCCCCCCTCGTGGACCCACGTCTTGTGCCGGCGGAACGGGGTGTTGGCGACCGTCGACCACCCCGGCCCGAGACAGACGAAGGTGGCCCCGGTGCCGCACGCCGCCTCCGGGTCGTGGCCGTCGCCGCGGACCATGATCTCGGCGCTCGCGCCGTTGTCCGAGAGGAACATCACGAGCGTGTCGTCCGTCGCCTTCATCGCCTTCACCTGGGCCAGAATCCGGCCGATCTCGCGGTCCATCCGGTCCACCATCGCCGCGTGGACGGCCATCTTGGCGGCCTGGAACTTCCGCTGCTCGGCGGTCAGGTCGTCCCACGCGGTCGGCAGCGCGACCTCGTTCGGGCCGAGCTTCTTCAGGGCGTCCGGGAACTTGTACGGCGGGCCGAGGTCGCGCTCCGGGGGCGAGAGCGCGAGGCCGGGGATGTCGAACTTGGCGAGCCGGTCCCAGCGGGCGGCGCGGGTCTTGTCCCACCCGGCGAGGTACGCCTTCTCGTACCGGGCGACGTCTTCCGCCGGGGCTTGCAGCGGGAAGTGCGGGGCGGTGAACGCGACGAACGAGAAGAACGGCTTGCCGGCGTGCTTCTCCGCGTGGTCCTTGAGGTGGCCGATCGCGCGGTCGGCGATGGCGGTGCTGGAGTAGTAGCCGTCCTTCGCCGCCGGCAGCGGCTGGTCGTCCTGCAGCTGGGTCTTCGGGGCGAAGTGCCGGTCGTGGTCGTCCAGGCTGTACGAGTGGTCGAACCCGGTCTGGACGGGCTTGCCGTCGACGTGCCACTTGCCGGAGTGGTACGAGCGGTACCCCAGCGGGCGGAGCAGGTCCGGGAGGAGCACGGCCCACTCCGGCCGCTTGCCCCGCACCCCGCTGACGACGCCGGGGACCAGGTCGCGCCGGACCTGCTGCGGGTAGTACCCGGTGAGGACCGACGCGCGGGTCGGCCAGCACCGGGCGGTGTTGTAGAACTGCGCGAACCGCACCCCCGCGCGGGCGACCCCGTCCAGGTTCGGGGTGGCGATCTCGCCGCCGTAGCACCCGAGGTCCGAATACCCGAGGTCGTCCGCGAGAATGAGCAGCACGTTCGGCCGCACAGGCTCGGCGGCCCCCAGGCCGGAGAGGCACGCGAGGCAGGCGCTGAGAACGAGCAGGAATCGCACGGCGACACCCGAGGAAAGAGTGGGGGGAGGGACGGTGCCGCGGGAGTCGTCAGGTTCCCTTGGGCAGTGACGGATCGTTCGCGCCCGACCTGGGGGCGAACGGTACGGAGCTTCCCGGATTCGTTGCGGCGATGCTTTGGCTCATGTGGGGCCGCCGCTATCCTACATGCCCCGTTCCTTCGGACCCACTGGGTTTTCGGCGACCGGGGAAAAAATCCGGGATAAAATCCGGGGCGGCCGACCACTTCTCCCCGTCCACCGACCCGGAGCCGCCCGATGGCCGCGATTCGAGTGCAATCCCTCGCCCGGCTCGCGCCCGTCCGGCCCGACCCGGCGACGGACGCGGGGCTCGTCGAGCGGTTCGCCGCCGACCGGGACGCCGACGCCTTCGCGGAACTCGTCCGCCGGCACGGGCCGATGGTCCTGGGCGTCTGCCGGCGGGCGCTGCGGAACGCCGCCGACGCGGACGACGCCTTCCAGGCGACGTTCCTCGTGCTCGCCCGGAAGGCGGACGCGGGGGCCGTCCGGGGGCCGGTGGCGAACTGGCTGTACGGGGTCGCCGTGCGGACGGCCGCGAACGCCCGCCGGGCCGCCGCCCGCCGCTCGACCCGCGTTTCCGGGGGTGCCGACGTGTCCGCGATCCCCGCCCGCCCCGCCGCCGACCCCGCCGACGCCGAACTCGCCGCCCGGCTCGACGCGGAACTGGCGGCGCTGCCGGACAAGTACCGCGCCGCGGTGGTGGTGTGCGAACTCGAAGGCCGGTCCCTGAAGGACGCCGCCGACGCGCTGGGGGTGCCGCCGGGCACCGTGGCGAGCCGGCTCGCCCGGGGGCGAGACCTCCTCGCCGCGCGGATGCGGAAGGCCGTCCCGGCGGCGTCCGCTTCCGGGCTGACCGCCGTGCTGTCCGAATCGGCGGCGGCCCGCGTGCCGGCCGTGCTGCTCGACGCCACCGCCGCGTCCGCGTTCGACCCGGCCCTGGTTTCCGAACCCGTTTCCCGCCTGATCCGGAAAGTGAGTCGCGACATGTTCCTGTCTCAACTGCGTCCCGCGGCGTCCGCGGGGCTCGCCGTCCTCGGCCTGGCCGGGGCGACCGTCCTCGGCCTCGCCGCCGACCCGCCGAAACCCGCCCCCGGTGTCGCGGTCGCGCGGGCCGACACCCCGCCGCAACCCGGCCCGTTCACCGGCAAGCCGGCCGACGCGGGCAAGCTCGTCGCCGACGGCAACAACGCCTTCGGCCTGGACCTGTACGGCGTCCTTGCGGCGCAGAAAGAGCAGCAGGGTAAGAACCTGTTCTTCTCCCCGTTCAGCATGGAGGCCGCCCTTGGAATGCTCGCGGCCGGGGCCAGCGATCAAGCGTTCAACGAGCTGCAGACCGGCTTGCACCTGCCGAAAGACGAATCCGCCACGGACGCGGGGTTCGCCCACCTCTTCGCGAAGGTCAACGACTCGAGTACGCCCGCGGAGAAGCGCGGCTACCAGCTCCGCACCGCGAACGCGATCTACGCCCAGAAGGGGGTCGCGTGGTCGCCGGCGTTCGCCGACCGGGTGGTCGGGAAGTACGGGGCCGGCATCCTCGACGCGGACTTCCGGGCCGACCCGGAGAAGGAGCGGCTGCGGATCAACGGGTGGGTGGAGAAGGAAACGAACGAGAAGATCAAGAACTTGCTCGCAAAGGATATCATCACGCTCGACACGGTGATGGTCCTCGTCAACGCGATCTACTTCAAAGGCGACTGGGAGGCGGCGTTCAAGAAGGAGCTGACCAAGGACGCCCCGTTCACCCGCGGGGACGGCACCAAGGTGACCGCGCCGCTGATGCACCGCGAAGGAGAGTACGCCCTGCACGCCGACGCCGCCGCGGGCTTCCAGGCGATCGAACTGCCGTACAAGGGGGGCCAAGTCGGCATGATGGTCGTGCTGCCGAACAAGGCCGACGGACTGCCTGCCGTGGAGAAGGCCCTGACGCCGGACAAGCTGGCGGAGGTCGCCAAGGCCCTGGCGACCGAGTCCGCCGCTGCCGCCGGTCGAAAAGGAAAAGTCGAGGTGTTCCTGCCAAAATTCAAGGTCGAGTCGGGCTACGAGATGAACGAGCCGCTCAAGAAATTGGGGATGAAGACGATGTTCAACGGCGGGTTGCAACGGCTGACGACGTCTCGGAACGATTTTTACGTGAGCGCGGTCGTCCATAAGGGGTTCGTCGACGTGAACGAAGAGGGTACCGAGGCGGCGGCTGCGACGGCGGTCGTCGTGAGTAATGAAAGCGTCGCCCCCCGAAATCCGATCTTCAAGGCCGACCACCCGTTCCTGTTCGCGATCGTCCACAAGCCGACGAACACCGTGCTGTTCCTGGGTCGCGTCGAAGACCCGACCGCGAAGTGACGGCACGGGTCGAACTCCCCTGAGCGGTCGTCGCCGGCGCGGATTCCGTCCGCCGCCGGCGACGCCGGTTCTGCCTTGATCGTGCGGCCGCAGGGTGTGCCTACCGATTTGGGGACCTCGGCGAGCCGCGGACGCCAGTCCGCGGGTGAAGTCCCAGCAACCCGCCCACTGGCGTGGGCGGCTCGCCAATAACCAGACGCACACCTGCGCGGCCGCAGTCGGGCTTTACGCGCCCCCCGGCGGTGATTTAGACTCGCGGGATCGTCAGGCCGATGAGTCACCACCCGGAGGGCGGACCCGTGCGGATCTGTCTGTTCGAGGACGCCCGCGTCGCGGACCTCGCCCCGCTCACGCTCACCCGCCCCGCGTTCGACCTGCTCTGCGGCCTGACCCCGCTGCGCGACAAGCACCGGACGTACTTCGCCGCGGACACGGTCGGGTACCTCGTCCGCCCGCACCTGGCCGACCTCACCCGCGAGCGGAACCCGCACGCGCCCGTGAACGACAGCCTGTGGCTGCGGGCCGGGTCGACGGTGCTCGTCAACGGCCGGTGGGTGCCGCCGACCCGCCCGCCGGGCACGCCGGCCCCGACGACTCGCGAACTCTTCGCGAACGGGCCGTTCCTCGGCCTTTGCGACGGCGAGGTCGCGTTCGCGGCCGTCACCCCGGAACTCGTCGAAGGGCTGACCCCCGCGAACCTCGACGAGCGGCTCGACGACGGCCTGTCCGGGCTGCCCCGCGTCGAAGTGGGCGGGTTCGTGGCCCGCCGGCTGTGGGACCTCGTCGACCGCAACGGCAGGCAGATCGCCGCCGACTTCCCCGCCGCCGTCGACCCGGACCTGACCGGCTTCCACCCGCCGACGCTGCACCTCGTCGGGTCCGCGTCCGACCTGTTCGTCCACCCCACGGCGAAGCTCGACCCGCTGGTCGTCGCGGACACCACCGGCGGGCCGGTCGTCGTCGGGGCGGGCGCGGTCGTCCACGCCTTCACGAAGCTGGAAGGGCCGTGCTTCGTCGGGCCGGGGACGCGCGTCTCCGGGGCGAAGATCAAGGCGGGCACGTCGCTCGGGCCGCAGTGCCGGATCGGCGGCGAGGTCGAGGCCGCGATCGTGCAGGGCTACTCCAACAAGGCCCACGACGGGTTCCTGGGCAACTCGTTCGTCGGCGAGTGGGTCAACCTCGGGGCGGGCACCCACACCGGGAACCTGCGGACCGACTACGCCCCGGTCACGATCCACGCCGACGGCCGGCGGATTCCCACCGGGAAGATGAAGCTCGGCAGCTTCATCGGGGACCACGCGAAGTCCGGGCTGTCGGTGCTGCTCAACTGCGGCACGGTGGTCGGGGCGTTCGCCAGCCTGCTGCCGACGGGGGAACTGATGCCGCGGGACGTGCCGTCGTTCTGCCGGGCGGACCGGGCCGGGGTGGGGTCGGACGAGGCGAACCTCGAACCGCTGCTGAAGACCGCGGACGCGATGATGAAGCGGCGGGGCCAGCACCTGACGAAGACGCTGGAAGCCCTCTACCGGGCCGTCGCCGCCCAGACCGCGGGCGACCGCCGGAGGGCACTTCCCGGCGGAGACGCCGTTCGCCTCCGCCGATCCGCCTGATTCGCGCACCGTGTGAGAACGTCCGAAATCGTGGCCGTGTTTGTCATCGAGGTTTTCGCCGCGGAGCGGCGTTCGTCCGTAGCCCCACGCGGCTGCGTGGGGGTGGACGCCCAGCCCCCATTCCTAGCCCTGTAGGGGCGTCCGCGATGGCCCACACCTTCACCCAACTCTATTTTCACGTTGTGTTCGGTACGAAGAACCGCGAATCACTCATTGCTACCGCTTGGCAACCGGATTTGTATGCGTACCTCGGAGGAATCATTCGGAATCGTCGCGGCGACCTTTTGGCTGCGGGTGGGATGCCGGACCACATTCACGTGCTGGTTCGACTGCCCGCCTCGGTCGCGGTTTCCGACGCGGTTCGAGACATCAAGGCCGTTTCGTCGGGATGGCGGCATCAACAGGGGGACGCGCAATTCGCGTGGCAAGGTGGGTACGGTGCGTTCAGCGTGAGCCGATCACAAATCGAAGTGGTGAGGCGTTACATTCATCGTCAAGAAGAACATCATCGAACCCGCACGTTTCAGGAAGAATTCGTCGCGTTGCTGGATCGCCACAATCTCGAGTACGATCCGCGGTATCTCTGGGATTGACGGACGCCCCTACGGGGCTTGAGTTCGCGCGTGCCAGACACGACACCCCACGCTTCCGCGTGGGGCTACGGACGAACGCCGCTCTGCGGCGAAAACCCTAACAGATAGGCTCACACGCTTCGTGAATGAGTAACCGCGGTTCAGCCCGTCGCGCTCAGCCCGTCGCCCGCGGGTGGAACTTCGCGTGCAACGCCTTCAGCCTGGCGCGGTCGACGTGGGTGTAGTGCTGGGTCGTCTGGATCGACGTGTGCCCGAGCAGTTCCTGCACCACGCGGATGTCCGCCCCGCCGGCGAGGACGTGCGTCGCGAAGCTGTGCCGCAGGCTGTGCGGGCTGATGGTGTGCGGCAGCCCCGCCCGCAGGCAGTACTTCTTTACCAGCTTCCACAGCGTGATGCGGTCGATGGCCTTCCCGGACCGGCTGACGAAGACGTGCGCCGGGCCGCCGCCGTCCGGGGACTTCGCGAACTGCGGCCGGCCTTCCCCGAGGTACGAACGCAGCGCCGCGATCGCGGGCCGGCCGAGCGGCACGACCCGCTGCTTGCTCCCCTTCCCGGTGCATTTCAGGAAGCCCGCGTCGAGGTACACGTCCTCGACCTTCAGGTTCACGACCTCCGACGCCCGGCAGCCGGTGGCGTACAGGGTCTCTAGCAGCGCCCGGTCCCGCAGGTAGAACCGGTCCCCCGCCCGCGGCTCCGCGAGCAGGGCGTCGACGTTCGCCGGGGACAGCACCGTCGGCACCCGCTCCCACAGTTTCGGCGAGCCGAGCAATTCCGTCGCCGCGGGTCCGGTCCGTTCTTCGAGCCGCAGGAACCGGAAGAACATCCGCAGGGAGACGATGTGCCGGGCGATGCTGGGGGCCGCGAGCCCCTCGTCCGTCATCGCGGCGATGTACCGGCCCAGGTCCTTCAACGTCGGCTTGAGGTAGTCTTCCAGCCGCACGACCGCGACCCACTCGGAGAACCGCTGCAGGTCGCGGGAGTACGCCATCACGGTGTTCTCGGACATCCCCCGTTCCGCCTTGAGGTAGTGCCGGAACGCGAGGATGTCGGACTGCAACTCGGTGAGCGACGCCACGGGGGAACCTCCGAGCGGACGGGCGAGCTGAAGCTTAGCCGGGGAACGGGTCGTTCGCTACCCGCTGGCTTCACAGGCGCGAAAGTGGTGGCCGTCCGATAACATACTGGCGGGAGATCCGACAGATTCGGGAGGGCGAGCGATGCAGATTCCCGTACTCGTTGAGCCGATCGCGACGGGCTTTCGGGCCAGCACCGGCAGCCCGCTCGACTTGACGGCTGAGGGGGCGTCGGCGGACGACGCATTGGCGACGCTGAAGAAGAATTTGACAACTCGACTTCAGTCCGGTGCTAAACTCCGCAGCTTGAGAGTTTTGGACGTCGACTCGATGCTCGCTGCCGGTCGTTCGCTTGCTGCGAATCCACTATTTGACGATTGGGTCGCTGCTGTCGAAGAGTATCGCCGAATTCACAACACCGTCCCGGACGAGTAGTCTCGTCCGTCAGTTGCTCCGCACTGACGGGCAGATGTTCTCGAACAATCTCAACTGGTTCGGCGTAATCGGCCCGCCTCTCCCCGCCCGCACCCCCTCCGATAAGACATCCCCACTCTCAGTTCGCACCGGAGGCGTGGGGAATGTCGG
>ERZ1066121.2399-NODE-2399-length-11903-cov-6.728477_pt1 | contig 11903 bp, 6 predicted proteins | sample MGYA00382768_ERZ1066121 | MGnify/ENA primary metagenome ERZ1066121 (study PRJEB33369, sample SAMEA5778351) | biofilm metagenome | biome: Industrial cooling water; feature: Water cooling tower basin; material: Biofilm | place: United Arab Emirates | collected... | reverse complement strand
CACCGGGTAGCCGGCATCGGCGAAGCTCATGGCGATGCCGCCGCCCATGGTGCCGGCGCCGACCACGGCGATGGTCCTGATCTCTGGGATCTCGAGATCCTTCGGCAGGTGCGGCAGCTTCGCCACCTCGCGCTCGGCGAAGAAGGCGTAGCGCAGCGCCTTGGCCTCGTCGGCGTTCTCCAGCTCGTTGAACAGCCGCCGCTCCTCGGCGATGCCCTCGGCGAAGGGCAGGCGGATGGCGGCCTCGACGGCGGCGATGCAGTTGTAGGGTGCCTTCTGGTTGCGGGCCTTGCGTGCGATCGACCGGCGCATCTCCTCGAACAGCGCAGGCGTCGCCTCGGCCAGCCGCTCGGTCATGGCGCTGACGCGGCGCAGCGGCCGCCTGTCGGCGATCCCCTGGGCGAAGGCGATCGCCTCCGCGCGCAGGTCCCTGCCCGGCACGATCTCGTCGATGATGCCAAGCGCCTTGGCCTCCTCCGCCGGCACGTGGCGGCCGGAGACGATCATCTCCAGCGCCGCCTTCGGCCCGATCAGCCGCGGCAGGCGCTGCGTGCCGCCGCCGCCGGGCAGGATGCCGATCAGCACCTCCGGCAGCCCGACCTTCGCGGAGGGCACGGCGATGCGCCAGGTGCAGGCCAGGGCGTTCTCCAGCCCGCCGCCCAGCGCATAGCCGTGGATCGCCGCGACGACCGGCTTCGTGCTCTCGTCCAGCGCCTCGTAGCTGCGCTTCGGCGAGGGCGGGCGCGGCGTGCCGAAGCGGCGGATGTCGGCCCCTGCGATGAAGCTGCGCCCCGCGCCCATCAGCACCATGGCGCGCACCGCCGGATCGGCCTCGCCCTTTGCCACGGCGGCGCAGATGCCGTCCGACACGCCGGGGCCCAGCGCGTTCACCGGCGGGTAGTCCACCGTGATCACGCCGATGCCGTCCACCACCTCGAACCGCACGACCTCTGGCTCGCTCATCTTCGTCTCTCCCCAATGCCGATCGCGCCGCCAGGGCCGGACCGGTTCCCGCTGATCACCGGCTGCCCGAGGACGCCGCTCCGGTCGAAGGGCAGGTCCGGTGCGATGCCCCGCGCGGCGGCCAGTATCGGCGCTACATGCGGCATGGCCTCGCGCGAACCAGCGCTCACCCCGGCTTCCTCTGCTCCACCGCGGGCAAAAGGCTAGACGCATCGCCGGCCGCTGGCGACCCCCATCCCCGCTGGTCAGCCTCCGTCAAGCATTGGCGCCTACAACCGGACGTGCTGCGCGCGGCGCTCGCGGCATTGAGGACGGCGCGACGTCCAACCGGAGCAGCGACAAAACGGTCATGGCGACCATCATCGGCGCGGTACAGGACGATTTCCTCGCGGGGGGGCTGGAGGACGACCTGATCCTCGGCCTGGGCGGCGCGGATACGCTGTCCGGCGATGCCGGCGACGATACGTTGGACGCCGGCACCGGTGCCGACAGCCTGGTGGGCGGCGCCGGCGCCGACCGTGGCGTGGTGGACCGCAGCGCAGCCACGGCGGACCTGTTGGCCTTCGTCCTCGGCCCCGGCTTCACCACCACGATCGACGGCGCGCTTCTCGCCGGCATCGAGCATGTCACCCTTTCCACCGGCGCAGGCGCGGACCGCCTGGTCGGTGGCGCGGGGGAGGACTCGTTCAGCGCCGGGGACGGCGCCGACGCGCTGGCCGGCGGGGCGGGCGCGGACACGCTGTTGGGGGAGGGTGGTGCGGATACGCTCCTCGGGGGGGCCGGCGCCGACCTGCTGGAGGGCGGCGCGGGCGCGGACCGCTTCGCGCTACAGGACGCAACCGGGGCGGCCGCGGATTCCACGCTGCTGGCCATGGACACCATCCGCGGCTTCGGTGCGGCGGCGGGGGATCTGCTGTGGCTGCGTGGCCAATCGGTCGCCGGCGCGGTGCTCGCGCTGGACGGGCCGGGCCGGCTCGGCATTGCCGGTCAGCCGACCCTGCCCGTCGGCTTCGGCGGCAGCCTGGCGCCGGCCACCGCACCGGTGGCCGGCATGGCACTGCCCGACCCGAGCGCCGGTGCCGCCTATCGGGTCTTCTGGCTACCCTCGTCGATGCCGGGAGAGGACGCCGGCTGGGTCATCCTCGATCTCGACCGGAACGCGAACCTCGGCGCGGACGACCTCGTCGCCCGCATCGAGTTCGCGGCGCCGGGCGGCATGATCGGCGCCACGGACTTCGCCGCCGGCAGCTTCGCCCTGCTCGGCGGCACCGGCGCCGACACCATCGCCGGCACCACCGGCCTCGACACCATCCATGGCTTCGGCGGCGCCGACCTGATCCAGGGCGGCGACGGCAGCGACAGCCTGCTCGGCGGCGACGATGACGACACGCTCGCGGGCGAGGAGGGCCTCGATACGCTGCGCGGCAGTGCCGGCGCGGACAGCCTGTCGGGCAGCGCCGGCGCCGACGTGCTGGAGGGCGGGACGGGGGAGGATCGTCTCGATGGCGGTGCGGGCGCGGACCTGCTGCTGGGCGGCGCGGGCGCGGACCTGCTGCTGGGCGGCGACGACGCGGACACCATCGAGGCGGCGGGCCGCAGCGAGACCCCGGCGCTGCTGGCGCCGGAGGGCGGCGACACGCTGTTCGGCGGCGCGGGCGCCGACCTCTTCGTGCTGCAGGGCGGCGGCGACGCCGCCTGGTCGGGGCTCGGCGCGATCGCCCTCGTCGTCGACTTCGGCCGCGCCGAAGGCGACCGGCTGCGCTTCGGCGAGGCCGGAACGGGATTCAACGCCGGCACGCTGACCGGCGCCGACGGCTTCGCCCGGCCGCTGGTCTGGAGCGGCAGCCCAGGCTTCGCGCAAACGGCGCTGAGCGCCGGGCTCCGCCTGCCGGCGCAGCCGCTGCCGGGCCTCGATGCCATCCAGGTCTTCTGGATCCCCGCCGTCTCGTTGGCCGATGCCCCGGCTGGCGGCTGGCTGGTGCTCGATCTGGACCAGGATGGCCTGCTGGGTATGGCGGATGCGGTCATTCGCGTCGGCGCGGAGGATGCGCCGGTGACGATCGGCGTCGCGGACGCGCTGGCCGGCAGCTTCATGCAGTTCGGCGCCGCGACCGCGCCCCTCGGCAGCGCCGCGGCGGATCGGCTGCGCGGCGGCAGCGCCTCCGAGACCTTCCTTGGCACCGCCGGGCGCGACACCATCGATGGCGGCGCCGGCGCGCCGAACGCCGTCAGCTATGACGGGCAGGCGGGGCCGATCGCCTTCGGCGCCAGCGCCGCCGCCAGCGGCTTCGGCTGGGTGACGAAGGCGGATGGCGCGGTCGACCTGCTGCGCGCCATCCACGGCGTGACCGGCACCGCGCAGGACGACACGCTGGATGCCGGCACGGCGCCGGCGCAGGCCTTCTACGTGCTGTCGCTGGACGGCCGCGCCGGCGTCGACCTGATCCTCGGCAATGGCGCGCGCAGCGTCCAGGCAAGCTACGCGGCCAGCCCGGCGGCCGTGCGGGTCGACCTGGCCGCCGGCACCGCCGAGGATGGATGGGGCGCGACCGACACGCTGGTCGGCATCCGTCGCGTCGCGGTGACATCCGCCTTCGACGATACCGTCATCGGCTCCATTGCGAACGAGGTGTTCCTCTCCGGCGCTGGCGGCTCGAAACGCTTCGAGGGCGCCGGCGGCACCGACGAGTACCGCTACGTCGGTACCGGCGCCGTCGCCATCGTCCTGGCCGAGGAGATCGTCGGCCTGTTCCGCCTGCCGCCACGGGCGGACAAGCCCGGCGGGGGCCGCGACACGCTGCTCGGGATTTCGGTCGCGGTGGGCGGCACCGGCAGCGATCTGCTGCGCGGTGGCGCGGCGGCGGAGCGGCTTGCGGGCGGTCCGGGCGACGACACGCTGGATGGCGGGGACGGGCTGGACACGGTCTTCTACGACGTGCTCTCCGCCGCCGCCGGCTCGGCGCAGCGCGGGGCGGTGCTGGACCTGCCGGCGGGCACGGCGACCGATCCCTGGGGTGGCACCGACACGCTGGTCGACATCGAGAACGCCTGGGGCAGCACGCTCGCGGACGACATGACCGGGCGCGCGATCGCGGGCGTGACGACCTATCTCCGCGGCCTCGCCGGCGACGACACGCTGCGCGCGCCTGCTGGCGCCACGCAGGTGGCGGCCGACTACCTCGGCGATCCGGCCGGCATCGAGGCCGATCTCGGCACCGCTTCCGTGCTGGATGGCTGGGGCGGGCAGGACGTGCTGGTGGACATCGCCGCGCTGCGCGGCTCGGACTTCGCCGATGTCGTCCTGGCCGGGACGGCATCCGCCTGGCTGGACGGCGCGGCGGGCGACGACACCCTGGAGGGCGGGGCCGCGGCTGACACGCTCGTGGGCGGCGAGGGCCTGGACAGCCTGGCAGGCGGCGGCGCGGCCGACCTGCTGCAGGGCGGCGACGGAGACGACACGCTGGATGGCGGCGCCGGCGCCGACACCCTGATCGGCGGGGCGGGCGACGATCTCTACTTCGTCGACGATCCGGCCGACGTGGTCATCGAGTCGGGCCTTGCCTCGGGAGGCAACGACACGCTGATCGCCGCCGTCGCCATGATTCTGCCCGCGGGCATCGAGTACGCGATCGTCGCGCCCAGCGTCGCCGGCGGGCTGGAGCTTCAAGGCCAGTCGCAGGCGAACAGCATCGGCGGTGGCATGGCAGCGGACCGGGTGCTCGGCTGGGGCGGCGACGATACGCTCGCCGGCGGCATGGGCGACGATACCCTGCTCGGCAATGTCGGTGCCGACAGCCTGCTCGGCGAGGAGGGCGCGGACCGGCTGCTGGGCGGCCCCGGTTCGGACACCGTGCTCGGCGGCGACGGCACCGACACCATCTACGGCGAGGACGATGCCGACGACCTTCAGGGCGGCCTAGGCAACGACTGGATGGCCGGCGGCGTCGGCGCCGATGCCATGGCGGGCGGCGAGGGCAATGATTCGCTCTGGGGCGAGATCGGCGACGATACGGTGCTGGGCGGGCCAGGAAGCGACTGGCTGCTCGGCCGCGACGACAACGACTCGCTCGACGGCGGCGATGGCAACGATGTTCTTTATGGCGAGCTGGGCAACGACCTTCTGCTGGGTGGGACCGGCACCGATTTCCTCTACGGCGGCTTCGGCGACGATGCGCTGGATGGCGGCGCCGATCCGGACAGCCTGCGCGGCGATCTCGGCAATGATCGGATCGTCGGCGGCCTCGGCAATGATTTCGGCTATGGCGGCCTGGACGACGATACGCTCGAGGGCGGCGACGGCGTGGACACGCTCTGGGGCGAGGATGGCGCCGACCTGCTGATCGGCGGCGACGGCAATGACTGGCTGCTCGGCGGGCCGGGTGACGATGCCGTGCAGGGCGGTGCCGGGATCGACAACCTCTGGGGGCACGACGGCAACGACACGCTGGATGGTGGCAGCGAGAACGACTGGATCCGCGGCGGCACCGGCGGCGACCTGCTGCTCGGCGGCGCCAGCGTGGACAATCTCTGGGGCGAGGCTGGCGACGACACGCTGGACGGTGGCACCGGCCCCGACCTGATGAATGGCGGGCTCGGCAACGACACCTACATCGCGGACAACATCGGCGACCTGCTGTTCGAGCAGGCCGGCTGGGGCGAGGACCTGGTGATCGCCAGCGTTCCGTTCAGCCTGGCGCCGTTCCTGGACCACCTCCTGCTGCTGGACGCCGCCGGCAGTGCCGTATCGAACGGCAACCTCCTGCCGAACCGGATCACCGGCAACGTGTGGGCAAACCGCCTGATCGGCTGGAACGGCGATGACACGCTGCTCGGCGGGGCCGGGAACGACACGCTGCTGGGTGCCGACAACAACGACTGGCTGGAGGGCGGCGGCGATGACGATTCGCTGGTCGGCGGCAACGACAACGACACGCTGAGCGGCGGCGCCGGTAGCGATACCCTGCGCGGTGACGCGGGCGCCGACCTGTTCGTCTTCGGTGCCGGCGACGGGGCCGACCTGATCCAGGGCTTCGAGCCGGGCATCGACCGGATCATGCTGCGCGGCATCGCGGCCGATGCACTCCCCAGCGTGCTGGCGGCGGCTGCGGAGATCGGCGGCTCCACCATCTTCGACCTCGGCGGCGGCGACCTCCTGACCCTCGAGGGCATCGCACGATGGCGCATCGCGCTGGACGATCTGCTGCCGGGTTGATGCCTCCCGTCATGGTCACCACGATGTCGCCGCCCGTGCGCAGGCCAGGCTTCATGCCGGCTCCAGCCGCAGCACCCGCCCGCGCGGCTCGTCCGTGAGGATGTAGAGCAACCCCTCCGGCCCCTGGATCACGTCGCGGAAGCGCGCGACGCCGCGCAGCAGCCGCTCCTCCCCGGTCACCCGGTCGCCATCCGTGGACAGGCGCACCAGGCCCGGCGGGTTCAGCGCGGCGAGGAACAGGCTGCCGCGCCAGCCCGGGAAGGCATCGCCCGTGTAGAACGCGATGCCGGAGGGGCTGACCGCGGGCACCCAGACATGGATCGGGTCGGCCATGCCCGGCTTCGAGGTGCCCTCGCCGATCGGCAAGCCGCCGGCATAGGTGCGCCCGTGGCTTACCACCGGCCAGCCGTAATTCGCGCCCACGCGGACCACGTTCACCTCGTCGCCGCCGCGCGGCCCGAATTCCGCCGACCACAGGCTCCCGGTCCAGGGATTGAAGGCCAGTCCCTGCGGGTTGCGGTGGCCAAGGGTATAGATCTCCGCGCGCACGCCCTGGCGCCCGACGAAGGGGTTGTCCGGCAGCGGGGCGCCATTGCGCGTCAGGCGCAGGATCTTCCCCGCGAGGTCGTCCGGCCGCTGCGCCCGGTGCTCGTCGCTGAACCGCTCGCCGGTGGACAGGAACAGCGCGCCGTCGCGCGGGTCGAAGGCGATGCGGCAGCCGTAGTGGTTGCGCCCGCCCTCCTGCGGCGGCGTCGCGTCCAGGATGGGCCGCGCATCCTGCAGCGCCGTCGCGTCGGGCGAGAGGCGCGCGCGCACCAGTCGCGTCAGCGCGCCGCCCTGCACCAGCCCGGCGTGGCAAAGGTAGATCTCCCGCGTCGTGGCGAAATCGGGCGCGAGCGCCACGTCCAGCAGCCCACCCTGGCCGCGCGCCTCCACCGCCGGCACGCCGCCGAGCGGGGCGGAGAGGCTGCCGTCGCGCGCGATCACGCGCATCCGTCCCGGCCGTTCGGTGACCAGCAGGCGGCCATCCGGCAGGAAGGCCGCGCCCCAGGGGTGCTCGAGCCCCGAGGCGAAATTGGTCGCGCGGAAGCGTGCCCGCTCCGAGGCGATGGCCTCGCCCACCTGGAACTGCGCGCGGGCGCGGGGCGTCGGAGCCAACAGGGCGGAGGCGGCGAGGAGAAGGCTGCGGCGCGGGGTCATGCGCCGCAGGTGGGCCGGCCCCGCCACCGCGCCAAGCCCCACCAGTCGGCGAGGCGGCCCCTGGCGAGGTCGCGCCGGGAATGCCAGCCTGCGCAGCATGAGCGAGATCACGGTCTTCCGCGCCCGGCGCATCCTGACCATGGACCCTGCCTGCCCGGCGGCGACGCATGTCGCGGTGCGGGACGGGCGCGTCCTTGCGGTTGGTGGCGAGACCGAGACCAGTGCCTGGGGCCCGGCGCGCGCCGATGACCGCTTCCACGGCCTCGTGTTGCTGCCCGGCCTGGTGGAGGGCCACAGCCATGCCTGGGAGGGCGGCGTCTGGTCCTTCGCCTATGCCGGCTTCTTCGCCCGCCACGATCCGGAGGGCCGCGAATGGCCGGGCTGCGACAGCATCGCCGCCATGGTCGCACGGTTGCGCGGGGCCGAGCGCGGCCTGCCCGGCAACGACCCGCTTTTCGCCTGGGGCTTCGATCCGATCTACTTCGGCGAGCGGCGCGTGACGGCGGCCGATCTCGATGGGGTCTCGGCGACGCGGCCGGTGGTGGTGCTGCACTCCAACGGCCATGTGATGAACGTGAACACGCCGGTGCTCGAGCGCAGCGGCCTCGCCGCCGCGAATATCGAGGGCGTGATCCGCGACGCGCGCGGCCAGGCCACCGGCGAGCTGCGCGAGATGGCCGCGAAATACGCCGTCTACCGCGCCATAGGCAATCCTCAGCACGGGCTGATGGCGGGCCCCGGGCCGCTGCGCCGCTTCGCCGCCCTGGCGAACCGCGCCGGCGTGACCACGGCGACGGACCTGTTCACCGACCTGCCCGACCCGGTGGTGGCGAATTACGTGGAGACGCTGCGCGCGCCCGAGGTGCCGCTGCGCCTGCTGCCGGCGCTGAACGCGCAGGCACAGTCGGCGGCGGACGGCATCGCGAAGATCGGCCGGCTGCGCGCGCTCAACCACGACAAGCTGCGCTTCGGCCTGGTGAAGCTGATGACGGACGGCTCCATCCAGGGCCTCTCGGGCCGGCTGAAATGGCCGGGCTACATGGGCGGCAAGCCGAACGGCATCTGGAACATCGAGCCCGACGCGCTGCGCGAAATCCTGCATGCCTTCCACGCCGCCGGCCTGCAATGCCACATCCACACCAATGGCGACGAGGCGAGCGAGGTGGCGATCGACGCCATCGAGGCGGCGCTGACACGCACCCCGCGCCCGGACCACCGCCACACGCTGCAGCACTGCCAGATGGCCGATGCGGCGCAGTTCCGGCGCATGAAGGCGCTCGGCATCTGCGCCAACCTCTTCGCCAACCACATCTGGTACTGAGGCGAGCAGCACGCGGCGATGACCATGGGCCCGGACAAGGCGCGGCGCATCGATGCCTGCGCCACGGCGCTGCGCGAGGGCGTGCCGCTGGCCATGCATTCCGACGCGCCGGTGACGCCGCTGGCGCCGCTGTTCACGGCGTGGTGCGCGGTGAACCGCCTTACGCCCGCGGGCCGGGTGCTGGGGCCGGAGGAGCGCATCCCGGTCGCCGCCGCGCTGCGGGCGATCACGCTCGGCGCCGCCTACACGCTGAAGCTGGACGGCGAGATCGGCAGCATCGAGGTCGGCAAGCGCGCCGATTTCTGCGTGCTCGGCGAGGATCCGGATGGGGTGCGGCCGGAGGCGCTGAAGGACATCCCGGTCTGGGGCACGGTGGTCGGCGGCGTGCCGTTTCCGGCGTGAGGGCCAGTGGTGCCACCCGCACGCCGCTGACGGTGCTCGGCGGCTTCCTCGGCGCCGGCAAGACCACGCTGGTGAACGCACTGCTGCGCCAAGCCTCGGGACTCCGCCTCACCGTGCTGGTGAACGATTTCGGCAGCGTGAACATCGATGCCGCGCTGATCGCAACCGCGTCCGGCGACACCATCGCGCTGACCAATGGCTGCGTCTGCTGCGCCGTCGGCGATGACTTCGCCGCGGGGCTTGCCGCGGCGCTGGATCGGCGCCCCGCGCCCGACCACCTGCTGATCGAGTGCAGCGGCGTCGCCGACCCCGCCGCCATGGCCGCCATCGCCCAGGTGGATCCGGAGCTCACCCTTGCCGGCGTGGTGGTGCTGGCGGACGCCACCAGCGTCGCGGCGCGGCTCGCCGATCCGCTGCTGGTGGACACGCTGCGCCGGCAACTGCGCGCCGCGGAGCTGCTGGTGCTGACCAAGACCGATCTTGCCGGCGACACGGCGGCGCTGGCGGCGCAGCTGCGCCCGCTGGCGCCGCGCGCCGCGATGACGTGCGCAACGCATGGCGACCTGCCGATCGCGGTGGCGCTGGGCGAGCATGCGGCCGGGCCGCGTGCGGCGGCACCCCCGGCACGGCACCGCACGCTTTTCGGGAGCGTGACCCTGCGCCCCCGGCGGCCGCTTGATGCCGCCGCATTGCGGGCTGTGCTCGATGCCCTGCCGGACGGCGTGCTGCGCGCCAAGGGCATCCTGCCGCTCGCCGACGGCACGCAGGCCCTGGTCCAGCGCGTCGGGCGCCGGCTGGAGATCACCTGCCCGGCACCGCATGCGCCGCATGCGCTGGTGCTGATCGGCACCGGGACGGCGCCCTGGGACGCGGCGGCGGCACTGCGCCCGCTCGGGCTGGAATAGCCGCTATTCCGCGCGGATGCCGCTTTCCTGCACCACCACCGCGAAGCGCCGCCAGTCCTCGGCGATGGTGCGGGCGAAGCCCTCGCGGCTGCCGCCCATCGGCTCGGCGCCGAAGCTGGTGATGCGCTCGATGACGTCGGGCAGCTTCAGGATCGCGTCCACCTCGGTGTTCAGCCGATCCAGGATCGCCGGCGGCGTGCGGGAAGGCGCGATGAAGCCGGACCAGAAGGTCACGTCGTAGCCCGGCAGGGTCTCCGCGAAGGTCGGCACATCGGGCAGGATCGGCGAGCGCCGCGGGCCGGTCACCGCGATGGGGCGGATGCGGCCGGCTTCCAGCAGCGGGCGCGTGGCGAAGGGGCTGTCGCTGGCCAGCTGCACGTCGCCGCGCATCAGTGCGTTCAGCGAGGGCTGGTTGCCGTTGAACGGCACCAGGGTCAGCTCGATGCCGGCGCGCCTAGTCCACATCACCACCGACAGTTCGTTGATGCCGCCACGCCCGGGATGGGACAGGGTAAGCTGCCCCGGCCGCTGCTTCGCCAGAGCCGCGATGTCCGGCAGGGTGCGGGCGGGCAGGTCGTTGTTCGCCACCAGGATCATCGGCGAGGACTGCGCCAGCGAGATCGCGGCGAAGTCGCGCACCGGATCCACCGTGGCGCCCCGGTTGATCAGCGGCGTCACCACGGTGGAGGATGAGGCGTACATCAGCGTGTAGCCATCGGGCGCGGCGCGGGCAGCCATCTCGGCCGCCACCAGCGTGCCGGCGCCGGGCCGGTTCTCGATGACGAAGGGCTGGCCGAGGCGCTCGGCGAGCTTGGCGCCGAGCAGGCGCGCCATGATGTCCGTGGCTCCCCCGGCGGCGAAGCCGATCACCACGCGCACGAGACGGTTCGGGTAGTCGGGCTGGGCCAGGGCCGTGCCGCGCAGCGCCGGCCAGGCCAGCGTCGCGCCGAGCAGCGCGTCGCGCCGTGTGGATCCTGCCATGGTTTCCTCCCCGCCCGTTCCGGGTCCGGCGGAGCATAGACCGATCCCCGGCTGCTCGGCGATTGCCGTCCGCCCGCCGGCGCGGCAGGCTGGGCGCGAACGGGAGGAAGCCGCCATGGGCCTGCACACGCGCGTCTGCGACATGCTGGGCATCGGGGTGCCGGTCCTGCTGGCCGGCATGGGCCGCGCGAGCACGCCGGAGCTCGCCGCGGCCGTCTCCAACGCGGGCGGCCTTGGCGTCATCGGCGCCGCAAGCTGCGGCCCGAACCAGCTGCGCGCCTGGATCCGGCGCACCCGCGAACTCACCGACCGGCCCTTCGGCGTGGATACGCTGCTGCCGGCCTCGGTGCGGCGCGGCGAAAAACCCTCCAACACCGGCGGCCCCACCGCCGCGGAGATGCTGCCGCAGCACCGCCGCTTCGCCACGGATTTCATGGCGAAGGAGGGGCTGGAGGCGGTGGATGGGCCCACCTTCGATCTTGTCATGGACCGCGACCCCGCCGACCGCGACGGCCCCGCGCCCCTCTCCCGCGAATTCTTCGAGGCGCAGATGGAGGTGGTGATCGAGGAGCGCGTGCCGCTCTACGCCGCCGGCCTCGGCAGCCCCGCGCCCTGGATGGACCGGTTGAAGGCGAACGGCACGGTGGTGATGTGCGTGGTCGGCACCACGCGCCACGCGCGCCAGGTGGTGGAGACCGGCATCGATCTCGTGGTCGCGCAGGGCCACGACGGCGGCGGCCACAATTCGCCGATCGGCACCATGGCGCTGATCCCGCAGGTAGTGGATGCGGTGCAGGGCCGCATCCCCGTGCTCGGCGCGGGGGGAATCACGGATGGCCGCGGCGTGGCGGCGGCGCTCATGCTGGGCGCCGAGGGCGCCTGGATCGGCACCGCCTTCCTGGCGACCGAGGAGGCGGGC
>ERZ1066121.2397-NODE-2397-length-11905-cov-7.688692_pt1 | contig 11905 bp, 6 predicted proteins | sample MGYA00382768_ERZ1066121 | MGnify/ENA primary metagenome ERZ1066121 (study PRJEB33369, sample SAMEA5778351) | biofilm metagenome | biome: Industrial cooling water; feature: Water cooling tower basin; material: Biofilm | place: United Arab Emirates | collected... | reverse complement strand
CCGCTGTTCGAGAAGACCGTCTCGAACATGGAGGAGGTGCGCGCGCGCGGCGGGCAGGTGGTGCTGATATCCGACGCCGAAGGCATTGCCGCGGCGGGCGAGGGCTGCATCGCCGCAATCGAGATGCCGGTGGTGCATCCCCTGATCGTGCCGCTGGTCTATGCCGTGCCGGTCCAACTGCTCGCCTATCACGTCGCGGTGGTGAAGGGCACCGACGTCGATCAGCCGCGCAATCTCGCCAAATCGGTGACGGTCGAATAGGGGCGGGCGCGGCAAAACTTTACCGGGGGCTAACCATTCACCGCTAGGCTTCCCCCGTGGGCAAGCATCCATCCTCTCCGCATCCGGCCGCCCCGGCTGAACTTGCAATCTCCGACGTGCTCGGTCTGTCGCGCGATCCGGCGTTCGATCCCACGCGCCTGCGGGGCGACGAACCCGGCGAACTTGTGCAGGCGAGCCGCAACCGGATGTTCGCCAATGCGCTGGTCGGCGTGTTCGTTGCGGTGACTTTCGCCCCGCTGATCGGGCTGGGCGTGGTCACGCCGTGGGCGCTGCTGCTCGCCTTCATCCTGTACAAGTCGCGCCAGACCGATCTGCTGCTGGCCGGTCCGGTCGCCGAGGCTCCCGGCACGCTGGCGCGCTGGCAGAACCTCAACGCCATCGCCGCGGCCCTGTGCTGGGTGAGCGCCCTGCTTGTCTTCCCGATGCTGTCGGGCGGGGCAGAGGCGATCACGCTGCTGTTGGTCATGCTGGTGCTGATGATCTCGTCGACGTTCGTGTTCTCGACCTCGCCGCTCAGCGTGCTGATCTACAACGCCATCCTCGGCCTGGGCGCGATCGCTTCCCTCGCGCTGGCCGGACAATGGCAGGCGGCGGGCGGGGCGATCCTGTTCACCATCGCCAGCCTGGTCGCGATCATCCAGATTCGCACCACCTTCCTCAAGGCGCGTCTTGCCGAGGCATTGGTGGCCGAAAGGGACGAGGTCGTCTCGCTGCTGCTGCGCGAGTTCGAGGAGAACGAGGCCGACTGGCTGTGGGAGGTCGACCCGGCCCGGCGGCTGCGCGCCGTCTCGCCGCGATTCGCCTTCGCGCTCGGCCGCGCGCAGGCCGAAGTAGAGGGCAAGCCGCTGCTCGAGATGGTGGCCGGCCGCAACTGGGAGAGCGGGCAGTTCCCGCCCAGCCTCCATGATCTTGCCGAGCGGCTGAAGAACCGCGAGAATTTCTCGAACATGCTGGTCGAGGTCTCGATCCTCGGCGAGGAACGCTGGTGGGAACTGTCCGGCACCCCGATGCGCGACGAGCAGGGGCGCTTCACCGGCTTCCGGGGCGTGGGGTCGGACGTGACCGAGCAGCGCAAATCCTCCGAAAAGATCGCCTACCTTGCGCGCTTCGACACGCTCACCCAGCTGCCCAACCGCCTGCAGCTCACCGAGGCGCTGGGCGAGGCGCTGCGCTATGCGGTGCAGTGGCGCACGCGCTGCGCGCTGCTGATGGTGGACCTCGACCGGTTCAAGGCGGTCAACGATTCGCTCGGCCACATGATCGGAGACAAGCTGCTCGCGCAGGTTTCCGCACGGCTCCAGTCGCTGATGGGCGAAAACCAGCTGTGCGGGAGGCTGGGGGGAGACGAATTCGCCATCGTCATCCGGGACGCCGATACGCCCGGCGTGGTGGGCGACGTCGCCCGCCGGGTGATTCACCGCCTGTCGGAGCCCTATCAGGTCGATCACCACACGCTTTACGTCGGCGCCAGCGTCGGCTCGGCCGAAGGCCCGCGCGATGGTGGCAGCGTCGAGGAGATGATGCGCAACGCCGACCTTGCGCTCTATCGCGCCAAGGATATCGGCGGGGGCGAACATTGCCGCTTCGAACCGGTGCTCCACGCCTCGGCCGAGGAGCGCCGCCAGCTCGAGGTCGCGCTGCGCAAGGCGCTGGGCCGCGACGAGCTTACCCTCAATTTTCAGCCCGTGGTCGATGCCCGCAGCGAAAACGTGGTCAGCTTCGAGGCGCTGGTGCGCTGGAACAGCGCCGAGCACGGCTTTGTCAGCCCCGGCAAGTTCATCCCGCTGGCCGAGGACACGCGCCTGATCGTGCCGATCGGCCAATGGGTGATGCGCAAGGCCTGCGAGGAAGCGCGCAACTGGCCCGAACACGTCAAGGTCAATGTCAACGTGTCGCCCGAACAGCTGCTCGAACCGGGCTTTCATGACGAAGTGGTGCAGGCCCTCGCCGCCAGCGGGCTGCGCCCCGAACGGCTCGAGATCGAAGTGACCGAAAGCATTTTCCTGCGCGATGCCAGCGTTGCCCGCAATGCGCTCGAGAAGGTGATGGCGCTGGGCTGTTCGGTGGCGCTCGACGATTTCGGGACGGGCTATTCCTCGCTCGGCTATCTGCGCAAATTGAGGTTCTCGACGATCAAGGTCGATCGCACCTTCGTGCAGGGCGCAGCGCAGGGCAGCGCCGAGAGCCTCGCGATCATCAACGCGGTGGTGGCGATGGCCAAGAGCCTCAACATGACCACCACGGCCGAAGGCGTGGAGACGGTGGAGGAGATGCAACTGATCCGCAGCCTCGGCTGCGACAAGATCCAGGGCTTCTATTTCGGGCGGCCGATGACCGCTGGCGATGCAAGCAGCCTGTTCGGAGTGATGCAGGAACGCCGCGCCTAGGCGACCGCGAGCCGCGCGAGAATGCTCTCGAACAGGCGCCGTCCGTCGGCCTCGCCCATTGCCGGGTGGGCTGCATCCTCGACCGCGCGTTCCGGGTGCGGCATCATGCCGAGCACGCGCCCGTTTTCGCTCAGCACCCCGGCGATATCGCGCGCGGAGCCGTTGCACCCCTCGGCATAGCGAAAGGCAACGCGCCCTTCGCCTTCCAGACGGTCGAGCGTTGCGGCATCGGCGTAATAATTGCCGTCATGATGGGCTACGGGGATACGGATCGTCTCGCCCTGCCGATATCCGGCCGTGAACAGGCTGTCGGCGTTCTCGATCGTCAGCGCCACGGTGCGGCACACGAAACGCTGCCCGGCGTTGCGCAGCAGTGCGCCGGGGAGCAGCCGGGCTTCGGTGAGCACCTGAAAGCCGTTGCACACCCCCAGCACCGGCACGCCGCGCTCTGCCGCTTCGACAACCGCGCGCATGATCGGGCTGGTCGCCGCCATTGCGCCCGAACGCAGGTAATCGCCGTAGGAAAACCCGCCGGGCAGGGCGATCAGGTCGAGCCGATCGGGCAGGCTGGCATCGGCATGCCACACCCGCAGAGCAGGCGTGCCGGACACCGCCTCAAGCGCGCTTGCCATGTCCCGGTCGCAGTTCGAACCGGGGAAGGTGACGACCGCCGCCCGGAACGCCATCAGCCGGCACCTCTGCCAGAGGTTTCGATCGTGAAGCTCTCGATCACGGTGTTGGCGAGCAGCTTTTCGCACATCTGGCGGATCGTCGCCTCGTCGGTGCCCTCGGCAAGGTCGAGTTCGATCAGCCGGCCGATGCGCACATCCTCAACCCCCGCAAAGCCGAGGCCCTCGAGCGCATGGTGAACCGCACGGCCCTGCGGATCGAGCACGCCGGGCTTCAGTCTGACAAGGACGCGCACTTGCATGGGCGGATGCTCCAGTCTGGGGTGTGGCCGGTGCCAAGGCTCCGGTCGGGACGCGGCGCCGCTATAGCGCCTGTCGTCGCAGGCGCAATCGCGGTCTGGCCGCTTGTGCACCGCGCGCCCTGTTGCGGCCTCCAGCCCTGTCACAAAATGGTCAATCATCACCTGGGATAGTAACATTGTTGCAACAACACCGGCGAGAACGCATTCGGATTGTCATTTTGGCGCAGCATTGACGGTCTGCCGCCTCGCGCGAATCGCGCAAAAATGCAACGGCCCGCATCGCGCCCGTAAGCGTCTCCAGAACAACAGGGGGTTGTCCGATGTCTCTCCGCTTCTCCGCCGTCCGCGCCGCTTCGGCCGGTTCCACCATCCTTGCCGCCGCGACCGCCTTCGGTCTTGCCGTGCCCGCCGCAGCGCAGGACAGCGAAACCACCACTGCGAGCGAGGGGCAACTGGCCACGATCATCGTCACTGCCAACCGCCGGGCCGAAAACCTCCAGGACGTGCCGGTTTCGGCCGAAATCCTCGATCAGGAACGGATCGGCGCCGTGTTCAGCGCGGCGGCCGACATCACCGCCCTCGCCGGCACGGTGCCGGGGCTCAATGTGGAAAGCTCCAACGGCCGCGTCGCGCCGCGCTTCTACATCCGCGGGCTCGGCAACACCGATTTCGACCTTGCCGCATCGCAGCCCGTCTCGGTGCTGCTCGATGACGTGGTGATGGAGAACGTCACCCTCAAGAGCTTCCCGATCTTCGATGTCGAGCGTGTCGAGGTCCTGCGCGGCCCGCAGGGCACGCTGTTCGGCCGCAACACCCCGGCAGGCATCGTCAAGATCGAATCGATCAAGCCCTCCTTCGATCGCGATATCCGCGCTTCGGCGAGCTACGGCAGCTACGACACGCTCTCGCTCAACGCCGCTGCCGGCGGGGCGCTGGTGGAGGATCTTGTCGCGGTGCGCGTCTCGGTGCAGTCGCAGAGCCGCGAGGACTGGATCGACAACGGCTTTACGGGCGTCAACAATGCGCTGGGCGGCTACCATGATTTCGCCGCGCGCGGGCAGGTGCTGATCACCCCGGGCGAGCGGACCAGCATCCTTGCCGCGATCAACTACCGCGATCTTGACGGCACCTCGACGATCTTCCGCGCCAACGCTATCGGTCCGGGCAACAACAACCTCAATGCCAATTACGATCGTGACCGCGTGTTCCACGATGGCGGGGCGGGCACCATCGCCCGCTACGAGCAGGTCGGCGGGACCCTGACCATCACCCACGAGTTCGGCGCCGCAACGCTGACCTCGATCACCAGCCACTGGACCAGCAAGGGGTCGAGCCGCGGCGATATCGACGGGGGGTTTGGGTCGCCCTTCGCACCCCCGGAAGCGCCGATGGGACCGGGTGTGATCGGGATCGATTCTGACACGCAGGACACCATCGATCTCGAACAGACGACGCAGGAAGTGCGCCTCGCTTCAAATGGCGACGGCCCGCTCACCTGGCAGATCGGCGGGTTTTATTTCGAAAGCGATTTCGACGTCACCACTCAGGGCTTCGGCTTCCCGCCGCCGACCACGGTCAATCACACCAACGAAGCCTGGGCGCTATTCGGCCAGCTCGGCTACCAACTGACCGAGAGCCTGCGTGTGACGGGCGGGCTGCGCTACACCGATGACCAGAAGGACTTCTTCGTCCGCACCGGCCCGGCGCAGGCCCGCAGCGTGCAGGACGACCAGTTCGATTGGGACATCAGCCTGTTCGCCGATGTCTCGGACGATGCGAGCGTCTATGCGCGCGTCGCCAACTCGTTCCGCGGGCCGACCATCCAGGGCCGCGACGTGGCCTTTTTCGGATCGCCCTCGGTGGCCCAGTCGGAGAACATCACCTCCTACGAAGCCGGCTTCAAGACCGAGCTTGCCGACCGTCGCATCCGTCTCAACGGCGCGGTGTACTACTACACCGTCGAGGACCCGCAGTTCACCGCCGTGGGCGGCGGGGGCAACTTCGTGCGCCTCATCAACGCCAACAAGGGCGAGGCTTGGGGCATCGAGTTCGATGGTGCCTTTCAGATCACGCCCAACTTCCTCGTCACCCTGGGCGTTGCCTACAACAACACCGAAATTAAGGACAATGCCCTGGAAGTCGGCGTCTGCCAGGCGTTCACCAACGCGCCGCACTGCACCGTCACCGATCCCACCCGTACCGCCGATGATGGCCGCGTCTTCGCCTCGATCAACGGCAATCCCTTCCCCAACGCGCCTGAATGGAGCGGCGACCTGACGGCTCGTTACGGGGTTCCCGTGGGCGACAAGGGCGAGTTCTTCATCTTCACCGACTGGATCTATCTCGGCGAGACCAACTTCTTCCTCTACGAAAGCCGCGAATTCAACGCCAAGAGCCGGATCGAAGGCGGTCTGAAGGTCGGCTATGCGGGCAATGACGGGCAGTGGGAAGTCGCCGCCTTCGCGCGCAACATCACCGACGAGGACAATGTCCAGGGCGCCATCGACTTCAGCAACAACACCGTCTTCGTGAACGAACCGCGCATCATCGGCGCGATGGTGAGCTTCCGCTACTAGAGCGGTTTCCGGCCATTCTGACCCGCCCTGACGGATCCGAAACGGGCTGAGGGCAAGGCGCGAGGAGCGAGCCATGCAGCGCATCGTAAGCGACGAGCAACGTAGCCCTCAGCCCGTTTCGGCCCGCCCCTGCGGGGTCGCGCTTGCGAAGCCCGCTGGCTTCGTCATGTCGCTTGCAGGGGCAACCAGCCCCTGGCTAGCGCGCCATTCCTGTCCAGCGGACTTCGCAAGCGCGATCAGGGCGGGTCAGAATGGCCGGAAACCGCTCTAAGGCACCGCGCGCGCCCTCCCGGGCGGGGGCGCAAGCTGAAGCGACTGGGGGCCGGCGGGGTGATCTGCCGGCCCCTTTTGCTTGCGCGTTAGCGGGGCGAGCCCTCGCCTGCGGCTTCGGGCAGGACGAGGAAAGTCACCCCATCGCCGGGCGCGAGATAGCGCAAAGCGGCGCGGTGGATGTCCTCGGCGGTGATCGCCCGGATGACCTCGGGCGCGGCGTGGAAGCGGCTGAGCCGTTCGGGTTCGCTCTGCGCGCGCGCTGCGAGCGACAGCCAGCCGCCGATGTCCTTGAGGTAGTTGTTGTATTCCTCCAGCCACGGCTTGCGCGCGCGTTCGAGGATGTCGGGATCGAGCGGGGCAGCACGCAGGTCCGCGATCAGCCCGTCAACCGCCGCGCGCGCCGCATCGACCTTGTCGGCCGCGACCGAGGCGCTCACCGTGAAGGTGCCGTAGCCCGGATAGATGCGGCTGGTGCTTGATGCGGCCGAAGGGGAATAGGCCTGCCCCAGCTTTTCGCGCAGCCGGTCGGTGAGTTCGAGGCGCACGATCCGGGCGAGCAGCGAGAGGCGCTGGTCCTCGGCCAGGTCGCTGTCGTCGGTGGTCGGCCAGACCCATTGCAGCAGCGCCTGATCGCGCTCGCCCGTGTGGGTCAGGCGGTGTTCGCCGCGTGTGGCGGTGAAGCTGCGGGTGCGGTTCTCCTCGCGCCGGTTGAAAGCCTCCTCGCGTTGGCCAAGCGCGCCGAGCGTTGCGGCAACGGCGGCGATGGCGGCGTCTTCGTCGAGATCGCCGACCAGCGCGAGTTCGATCGCGCCATGCGCCAGCCGGTCGCCGATCGCGGCGCGCAGCTGCGTGTAGTCGAGCGCGAAGAACGCCGCGCGCGGTTGCAGGCTGAAGCGCGGATCGCCGTCCGAGAGGATCGCCCCGCTCGCCGCCCCCAGCGCGCGGGAGGGGGTGGAGGTGAGCGTGTCGAAGAAGTTGTCGATGTTCTTGCGGAACCGCTCGACGCCTTCGGGCCGGTAGCCCGGATCGCTCAGCGTGGCGGCGAGGACCTGCATCTGGAGCGGCAGATCGCGCGGGGTGGTGGTGGCCGACGCGGTGAAGGCATCGCTGCTGCTCGCCAGTTCGAAGCTGACGCTGCGCCCGGCAAGCACGCTCGCCAGCTCGTCCTGGCTGTGCCTGCCGAGGCCACCTGCGGCGAGCGAGCCGGCGAGATAGGCGGCAAGCGGTGCCTCGCGCGTGTTCATGAGATCGCCTCCGTCGACGGCGAGGGCGAAGGCGACGCGGTCCTTGCGCACGTCTGTCTTTCTCAGCGTCAGCCGCACCCCGTTGGCAAAGCGCAGCTGGCGCAGGCCGAGGCGGGGCTCGGTGATGTCCGAGACCACCGTGCCCGGCGGGCCGAATTCGCTGTAGGCAAAAGCGAGCGGACCGTTGTCGGCCGGCGCGGCGATGGGGAGGGCAAGGCCCTCGGCAAAGGCGGCGCGCAAGGCAGCCTCGCCGCCTGCGGGCGCGGTGCGGCCGACGAAGCGGATCAGCGGATCGGCCAGCGGCGCGGCATCCTCGCGCAGGGCCTGCCACACGGCCTCAGGGGTGAGATCGGGCACGAGCGCCTCGAAGGCGGCAAGGCCCCATTCGGGCGTGGTCGGCACCCGTTCGTCGCTGACCAGCGCCAGCGCCGCGCCGACGAATACCGCGTGGCCGCGCGTGTCGGCGGCATTGACCGCGTTTTCGAGCCCGGTGCGGATATTGGCGATCTGCTCGTCAAGCTCGGCGCGGGTGAAGCCGTGGGTCAGCGCCTGGTTGACCTCGCGCACCGCGGCGGTGAGGCCCTTTTGCCACTCCCCGTCGGCGCTGCTGACGGTGAGGCTGGTGATGCGCGCGTCCCTGAAGATGTCGCCGGTGCCGTAACTCGCGCCCCGGAACGGCGCGTCGCTGCCGCGCGCGAGGCGGGCGAGGCGGCGGCCCACGATCCCGTAGCCGATGCCGCGCATCGCCTGCGCGCGGCGGGCGGCAAGCGTGTCGGGCTCGTCGCGCCAGGGGGCGAGGCGGGTGATGGTGACGCTTTCGGGCAGGGCGGGGTCGATGTGGATGTCGGCAAGGCCGGTGACGGCGGTATCGATGGGTCCGGCAGACGGCCTTGCGGGGGCAGGGGCGGGCGCCCAATCGGCAAAGCGCGCACGGATCGCCGCCTCGACCACCTCGACCGGATAGTCGCCGACCACCACCAGCACGGTGTTGGCCGGGGTGTAGGTGCGTGCGTAGAGCGCCCGGATCTGCGCGGCGGTGGCGGCCTCCAGCACTTCGGCAGTGCCGATCGGCAATCGCTGGCCATAGCGCGCCTGCGGGGCGAGAAAGGCGAGGTTGTCCTCGTAGTTGCGTAGGGCAAAGCCCGCCCGGTCGCGCTTTTCGGCGAGGATCACGCCGCGCTCGCGCGCCACGGCCTCCTCGGAGATCGTGAGCTCGCTCGCGGTCTCGCGCATCAGCATCAGCGCCGTGCCCAGCAGCGCCTCGTCATTGCGCGGCAGGTTCAGCATATAGGTGATGTGCTCGTAGCCGGTCGAGGCGTTGGTGTCCGCGCCGAAGGCCAGCCCCTCGCGTTCGAGCAGCTTGATCATCTCGCCTTCCGGGATGCCGGCCGAACCGTTGAAGGCCATGTGTTCGAGATAGTGCGAAAGGCCGCGCTCGCTGTCGGTTTCCTCGAGCGCGCCCGAATGGATGCGCATGCGCACCAGCGCGGTGCCTGCCGGGGTGGCGTTGCGGCGGATGATGTAGCGCAGCCCGTTGTCGAGCCGGCCAAAGGTGTAGCCGGGATCGACGGGCAGATCGCTGGCTTCGAAGGGCCAGAGCGGGGTGGCGGAAGCAGGGGTCGGTGCGGCCGCGGGCGCGGCTTCCTGCGCGGCAAGTGTGGCGGTGAGCGCAGGCAGGGACAGCGCCAGCAGCAGGCTTGCCGCCATGCCGCAGACGCGCTTCGGCAGAATCATGATCGAGGGTGCACCGGGCGTAATCGCATGGGACCGGGCAAGGTAAAGCAAAGTGCCGCCGTGTCAGCCCCTCGTCTGCCGCATCTCACGGGGCTGACGTTTTGCCTGTTGGCCCATCCTGCGGCAGGCACGGGGGATTGAGGCCGGTCCAGTCGAATTCGGAGATCGCCGCGACCGGGGCCAACCGGCCCCATGGCTCAGGCTTTTCGCCGGGCTGATAGGACAGGATCGCCATCGAGTTGTCGAAGCGGGCGAGCCGGCCATTGTCACGCTCGGCCTTCTGCGGGGGAATTTCGGGCTCCTCCACCCGGTTGCCGCGCACCAGTCGCAGCGTGCGATCGGACTTGCGCAATTCCATCATGCGATAGAAGAGCTCGCCGTAGAGCATCGTGTCGAAGACGCTGTTGTAGCCCCAGCTGTCGATGTCGGTATCGTTCGGCAGGCGGACGGTGGTGACATGGCAGTTGTATGCGGGCGCCTTGTAGAAGGGCACCTCGCCCGCGCTGCCGCCGCTACGCTGCCGCCGGGCGGGCGGGGAAAAGCCGCCGCCCGGCAGGCGCAGGTAGCGCCCATCCTCGCCTTCCTGCTCCCAGTCGAGCGGACCGGTGCCGATGATGGTGAGGATGGCAGCCTGCGTCTTGCTGTCGAAGCGATAGGTGACGCGGTCGACCGTGTCCCAGGAGGCCGAGCCGGAAAGCCGGTTCTTGAACGCCTCCTCGAGCTGCGCGGCGCTGACCGAGGAGAACAGCGCGTGCTGCTGCAACCCGGCCGCGCCGCGCAGCACGGTGGTGCGAGTCCAGCGCGCGGGGGCGTCAAACCCGGCACTGGCGTCGATATCGTAGAGTTCGAGCACCTGGGGAAGCGCGAAAGGCCTGTCTGCAAGGCGTTCCAGGCCGCGTCCCTCGGACGACAGCGGCAGCACCCAGCGATAGGGCAGGAACGGTTCGGCCCGCCCCTCGATGACGTCGGGCAGGGTGCCGTCGAGCCACACGGTTGCCCCGTCGATCTCGGCGCGCACCAGGACGTGATCGAACAGTCCGGGATTGGGAAGCCGCTGATCGAGCCCGTCGGCCGCATCCTCGTTGCTGACCAGCACCGCCTCGGCCGCAATGCCGAGCGCGCCGAGCAGGGCGAGCAGCATCGCGGTCTTGCCCTTGCAATCGCCATAGCGCCGCTGCCAGGTCTCGTCGGCACCGGCAGGGGTGAAGTTGCCGCCGTCAAGCCCGACATAGACGTAACGCACCTGCTGCTGCACGAGGCGCAGCGCGGCCTGTGCCTGAGCAAGCTTGCCGGGCGTGGTGCGTGCGATCAGCGCCGCTTCCTCGCGCAGGGGCGAGCCCGCCGCGAGAGTGCCGGCACCCGCGAACAAGCCGTGGAAGCGGCGCGAGACGGCCTGCCAATCGGGAAAGTCGGAAAACTCGATGACCCGGTTCCACGCGAAGCGCGGCGGCGCGTCGCGCGGCGGGGCGAGCGGTGCGGGGTTGTCGATGGCGACGGTGAGGCGGTTCGCGCCGCGCTCGACCAGTGCGGCCAGATCGGGGGTGAGCAGGGTGCGCGGTTCCTGCCCCTCGTCCCACGACAGGTCGAGCCGGTAGCGTCCCGGCGGGGGCGATGCGCCCATGAACAGCATTCCCTGGCTCACCGCGCCGAGGGTCGGGTCATGCAGCGGAACGGAATATTCGATCTCGAGATCGTCGCCTACCCGCAGGTCGGGAACGCGCAGGACCGCAGTCAGCAGGCCGTCGAGCCTTGCGGTCTCCAGCTGGTCCTCGCGGCGCAGGATCTCGAACCCGGTCCCGGCCAAAACGTCGATCGGTTCGCCGCGGCGATGGATCACCACCTTGTGCACGCGCGCCGCGCCCGCAGCCGGGTTCCAGGCAATGGCGATGTTGCCGATCTCGAGCGCCTGAGGCTGGAGGACCCGGATCATCTGGCTGCTGAAGAGTTGGTGACCCGTGGCGGTCAGGCGCACGAAGCTGTCCTGACGGCGCATGAAAAGCGGGCCCTGCACGCCGTCGGGCACGGCAAGCGGCGCCGAGGGGCTGGCCCAGCCCGGGGCAGGAGCCTGCACCATGGCATCGGCGCCCTGTGCGAGAAGCGGTAGGGGGTGGGCGAGAAGCGTCGCGAGGCCCAGGGACCTTCCGAGGCCTGCCAGATTCCACCGCATCATCAGCGCCCTCCCGACCTTTCCCGTCCCGGCGCAAAAATCGCAATGCGCGCCAAGCACTTGCGACAAGCTAGACGAGGATGGATGCGGGGGGAAGGGGGCCTTCGCGCCCGGTCCTTACTTTTTGAGCGGCGGCGGGCCGCGCAGGCGCGAGCGGGCGTGGGACAGGTCGAACACCTCGCCCGGGCCGTTGTCCTCCGCGCCAAGCAGGCCGAGGCGGCGGGCGACTTCGCGGTACGCCTCCTCCTCGCCGCCCAGATCGCGGCGGAAGCGGTCCTTGTCGAGCTTTTCGCCGGTCGCCATGTCCCACA
>ERZ1066121.2396-NODE-2396-length-11908-cov-9.249557_pt1 | contig 11908 bp, 14 predicted proteins | sample MGYA00382768_ERZ1066121 | MGnify/ENA primary metagenome ERZ1066121 (study PRJEB33369, sample SAMEA5778351) | biofilm metagenome | biome: Industrial cooling water; feature: Water cooling tower basin; material: Biofilm | place: United Arab Emirates | collected... | reverse complement strand
CGCAGAACTACATGATGGCGGGCGGGCCGATGCACCGCTGGCTCGCCGCCATCCGTAACCACTTGCCACTCAGCTTTCACTCGGTCGGCCTGTCGCTCGGCGATCCGGACGGCTGCGACCGAGGGGAGCTGGAACGATTGGCACGGCTATGCGAGCGGTACGAACCGGGGATGGTCTCCGATCACCTGAGCTGGTCCAGCCTCGCCGGCGAGCGTGTTCCGGACCTCTTGCCGGTCCCGATGACGACCGCCGCGCTCGACCACCTCGCCGGTGAGGTGTCCCGCGTGCAGGACCGTCTCGCGCGTCCTATCCTGATCGAAAACCCCTCGCGCATGCTGGCCTTCGTCGAAGACGAATATCACGAACCCGATTTCTTGATGGAGCTGTGCCGCCGCAGCGGTTGCGGCTTGCTGGTGGACGTGAACAACTTGCTGGTGTCGGAAACCAACACGGGTCTGTCGCCCGGTGACTGGCTGGACGCGATCGACCCCACGCTCATCGGCGAGGTGCATGTCGCCGGCCACTCGATCGAGCGCCATGGCGCAACCAGCATTGCGATCGACGATCACGGCTCTCCGGTGAGCGAGGCGTGCTGGCGCCTGCTCGACCGGCTGATCGCGCGAAGCGGTCCAGTGCCCGTGCTTGTCGAGCGCGACAACGACGTGCCCGCCTATGCCGAGCTCGCGGCGGAAGTGGCGCGCGCCGACGCGCTCTTGCAGCCGGAGATGGCCCATGTCGCGTGAGGCTCAGCTTGCCATGCGCAAAGCACTGAAGCTTGGACCTGACTATTGTCCGCCCGACCTCTTTCAGGGCGAAATCGTGCAGGTCGTGCTTGGCCTCGGCGCTTATGCGAACAATATCGCCGCCGCGCGGATGAAGGCAATGGAAGCGAGCTTTCCGCGAACCCGCGCATTCGCCGGCGATGAGGAGTTTCGGGGGGCGGTTGAACTCCACACCATCTTCCCGGAGGTGCTCAACCGCCCCCTCCGGGCAATCGGGCAAGATTTCGAGCGAATGTGGGCGGGGGCGGCGAGGGATTTGGCAGCGGCCGAATGGGCTTGGCTGCAAGCCTATGAAGCCGTCGACGAGCCTGCGCTGGCGCTCGCCGATTTCGCGGCATTGTCGGAGGCCGAACTGCTGGAGCTGTCCGTTTGCGCCCACCCGGCCGCGCAGCTTGTCTTGCTCCACTGTCCAGCCGATTTCCATTGGGAGGGCGCAGCGGCCGGGCACTATCCCATGCTGCTCATCGCCCGGCCGGAGGCCGCGGTCACGCTCACCCGACTGCCCGCGGGGGCAGCCGGATTGTGGGAGCTTCTCCAACCGTCGGCCACGCTTGGCGCGCTTTTGGAACGCGATCCCGCCCTGACCACGCAATTCATCGAGTCCGGTGCACTTTCGGCCGGAGAAAGCACACCATGAACCGCATCGTTTCTCTTCTCAACAAGCCTGTCGACGATCCGCGCGGGCTGGCCATCCTTCTGCTGTTCGTCCGCATCGCTTTGGCTGCCCCCTTCTGGGTGTCGGGCCGAACGAAGGTTGAGCAAGGCAGCCTGTTCAGCATCAGCGAGACAACCTTCGCGCTGTTCGAAATGGAATATGCCGGCGTCCCGCTCCCGCCTGCCTTCGCCGCGGTGACCGCGACCCTGGCGGAGCACCTGCTCCCGCTGCTGCTGCTGTTCGGGCTGGGCACCCGGCTGGCTGCCGCCGGACTACTGGCGATGACGCTCGTTATTCAGCTCTTCGTCTATCCCGACGCCTGGTGGAGCGTCCACATGCAATGGGTGGCTCTGGCGCTGATAGTGCTGGTGCTGGGTCCGGGCCGACTGTCGGCGGATGCCTTGCTCCCGCCTCAACCGAAGCCGACAATGGCAAGATGACAGAGGACGAGGATCTTCGCCGGCTGATGCGGTTGGCACAGGCTGGAGATCAAGGGTCTTATCGCGTGCTTCTCTCTTCTTCTCGCGATTGGCTCGTCCGCTACTTTGCGCGGCGCATAGCGCCGGCGATGATCGACGATCTGGTGCAGGAGACTTTGATCTCGCTTCATGCCAAGCGGGCCACATACGACGCCGGCCGTCCGTTCTATCCGTGGCTGGCCGCAATCGCCCGCTATCGCTGGATCGATGCGCTGAGGCGCATGAGAGATTCAGCCGAGTTGGAAGAGCGGGGCGTGTCCGCAGGCTCTGGGGAGGATGAGGTACTGGCCGGCCTCAGCCTGTCTGCTCTGATGACGCGGCTGCCGCCTAGCCAGGCCAACGCCATTGTCCTGACAAGAGTGGAAGGGCGCAGCATAGCGGAGGCCGCGCGAATTTGCGGCCAGTCCGAAGCCCTTGTGAAAGTGAATGTCCATCGCGGGCTGAAGCGGCTTGCGATGCTAGTGGAGAGTAGTGATGCGTAATTTCGACGATCTGGTGGAGGAACTGGCGGGCGACCTGCAGCCGGTCCGCCCGATCTCGCCGGTTCGCGGCCGGGCACTGGTGCTCGCCACTGCCATTGCGACCTGCGCCATCGTGCTCGTCACTCTTGGCATCCGGCCGGACATCGCCGCGGGCCAGCCGGTGCCGCTGGTCATGATCATTGCCGGACTTTTCACTATTGTTGCTTCCGCGGCGACCTGGGCGGCCACGCGCGCGGCCCGGCCGGCGGTCGGGGCAGTGCAGGGCAGCGCACGATGGGCCTTGGCGACCCTCCTGCTGCTCCCGGCTGTCGCGATCGTGAGCATCGCGGTTCGTCCCAGCCTGGCAGCCGGACTGGAACCGGAAGCGGGGCTGTCTTGCCTTGCTTCCGGCCTTGCGAGCAGCGTGCTCACTGGAGCACTGCTCACCTGGTGGGTTCGCCGGGGCGCGCCAGCCAATCCAGCGCGGGTCGGCTGGCTGATTGGCCTGACCTCGGGAGCGATCGGGGCGCTTGCGATCACGCTGGAGTGTCCGCACGATGCGCTCACGCACGCGGGCATCTGGCACGTCGCGGTGGTCTTGATCTCCGCCGCATTTGGACGTGTGGTGATCTCGCGGCTTATCAGCTGGTAGTCTCGCTGCTTATGGAGACAGCACATGCTTGCGCATAGGGCGGCTGGACCGCTCCCCAACGGTTGCGAAGCGTCGGCCCAACCCCCGGTTGACTCCCCCCGACCCCCCGCCTAAGGGGGCGGCGCCCTCGGCGGGCACCTCTCGCGCTTGCCGCGCAACCCCATAAAGGAGGCTGGCATGAGCGACGAGACGCCCGCACGGGAACCCATCGGCGAGGATGCGCGGATCGACGCGCTCGAGGAGCGGCTCAAGGCCGCGCGCGAGCGGGAAGAGCAGCGCACCCGGACGCAGGTGCAAGGGGCCGATGCGAATTACCGCAGCGGCAACCGCGCGCTTGCCGATCTGCTCGGCGGGGTTCTCGGCGGCCTGGTGCTCGGCTGGCTGTTCGATTGGCTGGCGGGGACCTTGCCCTGGGGACTCCTGGTCGGCCTCGCCCTCGGGATCGTGGTCGCCTTCAGGAATATCATCCGTTCTGCGAACAAGCGGCCGGACCAGTAACGCGGGCAATCGTCCGCGCAGCCGGACCGCTCCCGCGCATTTGGATCAGGGATTTCTTCGCACGTGGCCACCGAAGCCAAGGTCGACCCGATGCACCAGTTCACGATCGAGAAGATCGCCGAACTGAATATCGCCGGATACGACGTCTCCTTCACCAATTCCGCCATGTGGATGTTGATCACCACCGTGGTGCTGACGCTCTTCGTCGCCGGCGGTCTGCGCCGCCAGCTCGTGCCCGGGCGCTGGCAGATGATGGTCGAGACCTTCACCGGGTTCATCGACGACATGCTGGAAGCGAACATTGGCAAGGCGGGGCGCAAATATGTGCCTTACGTCTTCAGCCTGTTCATGTTCATCCTCTTCGCGAACCTGCTCGGCCTGCTGCCGCTCGGCATGGTGGGGCTCCACCCGTTCACCTTCACCAGCCATTTCACGATCACGGGCGTCCTCGCCCTGATGAGTTTCTCGATCGTGCTGATCGTCGGGTTCTGGAAGCACGGCTTCAAGTTCTTCAGCCTGTTCGTGCCGCATGGCACACCGATCCTGATGGCTCCTTTCATCTTTCTGATCGAGCTGTTCAGCTTCATGATTCGCCCGTTCAGCCTGGCGCTGCGGCTTTTCGTGGCGATGATGGCCGGGCACGTGCTGCTTAAGGTCCTGTCGGGCTTCGTCATTAATGGCAGCAACGCGGGCCTCGGCTTCGCGGCGCTGGTGGGTGTGCCCAGCTTTGCCCTGATGATCGGCATCAGCGCGCTCGAAATCCTGGTCGCTGGTATCCAGGCCTATGTTTTTGCGCTGTTGACCTCGCTGTACATCAACGACGCTGAGAATTTGCACTAAGTTTCTCTTTCAACCAATTGTAGTTTCAAGGAGTTTTATCATGGACATGGAAGCCGCCAAGCTCATCGGTGCGGGTCTCGCTGCGATCGGCGCCGGTATGGCCGCTATCGGCGTGGGCAACGTCTTCGGCTCGTTCCTCGAGAGCGCGCTGCGCAATCCCGGCGCGGCCGACAGCCAGCAGGGCCGCCTCTTCATCGGCTTCGCCGCTGCCGAGCTTCTCGGCTTGCTCGCGTTCGTCGTCGCGATGATCCTGATCTTCGTCGCCTAAGCCATTGATTTAATTGCATGTTGAGGGCGCGCCAAATCTGCGCCTTCGGCATGTGTTTCATCAACTAACCGGATCGGCCGATGCCACAAATCGCCCAGCTAGCCGAAACCTACGCCAGCCAGATTTTCTGGCTGCTGATCTTCTTCGGCTTCACCTTCTTCGTCATCGGCCGCGGCATGGTGCCAAAGGTGCTGGCGACCGTGGAAGCGCGCGATTCCCAGATCGCCGCCGATCTCGCCGCCGCGCAAGCTGCGCGCGACGAGGCCGACCGGCAGGAAGAAGCATGGCGGCGGCGTGAAAACGAAAACCGCGCCAATGCCCAGGCAGTGCTCGCTCAAGCCAAGGCTGACGCGGCGAAGAAGACCGAGCAGCGTCTGTCCAAGGCTCAGGCCAAGATAGACGCCAAGCTGGTCGAGGCCGAGGCACGCATCGCTACCGCTCGCGACGCGGCGATGGGTGAGGTCGAGGGGGTCGCCGCCGAAGCAGCGCAGGACATCGTCCAGCGTCTTGCTGGGGTAAAGATCGCCAAGCCCACCGCTGCCAAGGCCGTGAAGGAGGCGATGGTCCATGGCTAATCAGCTACCCGAAGTCGTCGCAACCGATGCCGCACAGACCGTGACTGAGTCCGGCCACGGCGGCGCGGTCACGCATGTCGAGCCCGAGCTGTTCGGCCTGGCGCCCTACCAGATCGTCGCGCTGGCGATGACGGTCCTGATCGTCATCATGCTGTGGAAGCGCGTGCCCGGCGCCGTGACCCGCGGCATCGACAACAAAATCGCCGCGATCAAGCAGCAGCTCGATGAGGCCAAGGCGCTGCGTGCCGAAGCCGAACAGCTTCGCGCCGAGTACGCCACTAAGATCGCCGGCGCCGAGAAGGACGCCGAGGCGATGCTCGCCAATGCCCGCACCGAGGCGGACGACATTCTCGCCAAGGCCGAGGCTGACGGCAAGGCAATGGTCGCTCGCCGCGAGCGCATGGCGGAGGACAAGATCGCCGCCGCCGAGCGTGAGGCCGTCGAGAGCGTCCGCAACCGCGCCGTCACCGCCGCCACCGCCGCGAGCCGGAGGCTGATTGCGGAAAAGCATGGCGAGGACGCTGATCGCGCTCTCGCCGACAAGGTGATCGCGAGCCTTTAGGAACGTTTAGATGGCCGGCTGGCTTCTTCCGGAAGAGGAGAAGTCTATGACAGTGTCGGCCATCGCGATAAATTGCAGCCTGAAGAGATCGTCCGATGGGGATAGCTCTACCGATGCCATGATCGCCGTGCTGGGCGAGGCATTCGGGCGGCACGATGTCAGGATTGCAGAGACAATCCGGATCGCGGATTACAATGTCGTCCCGGGAGTAACCTCGGACGAGGGCGAGGGCGATGCTTGGCCCCAGCTGCGCGCGAAAATCCTCGCGCACGACATTCTCATTTTTGGTGGCCCGATCTGGATGGGCCAGATTTCCTCCATAGCCAAGCGGGTGCTCGAGCGGATGGACGCGTTTCTTTCGGAGACAGACGATCAGGGCCGCATGCCCAGCTATGGCAAGATCGCGGTGACGGCGATCGTGGGGAATGAGGACGGTGCGCATTGGGCGTCGTCGCAGTTGTTCCAGAGCCTCAATGATACCGGCTGGACCATCCCCGCCGTTGCCGCCTGCTATTGGGTGGGCGAGGCGATGGGTGACACCGATTTCAAAGACCTCGCCGAAACACTCAAAAAGGTCACCGAAACAGCGGCGATGGTCGCGGGCAATGCCGCGCATCTGGCCAAGCTTCTGAAGGCCGAGCCCTACCCCGGCTCCGGCTAGAAAGCGTCTTTCGCGGCCCGGAGGCGAGCAAACGTCTCGGCCGGCGTGGTGCCGCCCCAACGATGTTGCAGGGCTTGGCTGTCCGCCCGAAGGAAAGGGTTCGTGGCGAGTTCGCGCTTCAGGGAGGTGGGAACCGTCGGTTGACCCGCAGCCCGCCTGTGCTCGACCTCGTCGGCGTAACGCTTGAGGTCAATATTGTCCGGATCGGCGTGCAGGGCGAAGCGGGCGTTGGCCTGCGTGTATTCGTGAGCGCAGTAGAGCACCGTTTCAGGCGGCAGCGCCTTGATGCGGCTCAGGCTGTTCCAGAACTGCTGCGGTTCACCTTCGAACATTCTTCCGCAGCCCAGCGCGAAAACGCTGTCACCGACGAAGGCGATCCCCGCCTCTGGCACGTGATAGGCGATGTGGCCGTTGGTGTGGCCCGAAACGTCTATAACGCGCGCCTCCCACCGGCCGAGCGACACGGTGTCGCCGTGGCTGACCACTCGGTCGATCGGAGCGATCCGCTCGACCTCTTGCGGCGCGGTCACGGCCGCGCCGGTAGCAGCGACGATGACGGCGTTGCCGCCCGCGTGGTCGGGGTGCCAGTGGGTATTCCAGACCTGGGTGATGCGCCAGCCCTTGGCGTCCGCTTGGCGGAGATATTCCGCGCCATCCGGGGTGTCGATCGCGGCCGTCTCCCGGCTCATCGGGTCATGGAGCAGGAAGCCGTAGTTGTCGCTCAGGCAAGGGAACTGATGAACTTCGAGCATGGCACCCACTGTAGCGCGCGGAGCCCGATAGGAAAGGCCCGCCGTCCGGTGGGGAGGGCGGGCCTTTCGTTTTGCCAGGCCGTCATGGGAGTGAATCCCATGACGTCGGTCGTGGGCCAGCCGTCCGCAAGTTGCCTTGCGGAAACGGCCCAGCCGATTAGTCCTTCTTCGCCTTCAGCGCTTCACCGAGGATGTCGCCGAGCGAGGCGCCGCTGTCGGACGAGCCGAACTGCGCAACGGCTTCCTTCTCTTCAGCAATCTGGCGCGCCTTGACCGAGAAGTTGGGCTTCTTCGAGCGATCGAAACCGATGACCATCGCATCGAGCTTGCTGCCGACCTGGAAGCGATCAGGACGCTGCTCGTCGCGGTCGCGGCCAAGGTCGCTGCGCTTGATGAAACCGGTCGCGCCGTCCTCGCCGACCTGTACTTCCAGCCCGCCATCGCGAACCTCAAGCACGGTAACGGTGACAACATCGTTCTTCTTGAGGCCGCTACCCGCCGAAGCGCCGCCGCCCGCAGTGGGCGCGCCCTTCTCGAGCTGCTTCATGCCGAGGCTGATGCGCTCCTTCTCGACATCGACGTCGAGGACGACGGCCTCGACCTCTTCACCCTTGCGGTGGAGCGCCAGCGCATCCTCGCCCGAGATGCCCCAGGCGATATCCGACATGTGGACCATGCCGTCCACATCGCCGTCGAGGCCGATAAACAGGCCGAATTCCGTCGCGTTCTTGACCTCACCGGCGACCTTGGAGCCAACCGGGTGCTTCTTGGCGAACTCTTCCCAGGGGTTGCCCTGGGCTTGCTTGAGGCCGAGGCTGATGCGGCGCTTGTCGCTGTCGACCTCGAGCACCATCACTTCGACTTCCTGTGAGGTCGAGACTATCTTGCCCGGGTGGACGTTCTTCTTGGTCCAGCTCATCTCCGAGACGTGGACCAGGCCTTCGATGCCCGGCTCGATCTCGACGAAAGCGCCATATTCGGTGATGTTCGTCACCTGGCCGGTCAGCTTGCTGCCAACCGGATATTTGGCGACCACATCGTCCCAGGGATCGCTCTCGAGCTGTTTCATGCCGAGGCTGATGCGCTGCGTTTCCTCGTTGATGCGGATGATCTGCACCTTCACCGACTGGCCGATTTCGATGACCTCGCTCGGGTGATTGACGCGCTTGTAGCTCATGTCGGTGACGTGGAGCAGACCGTCGATGCCGCCCAGATCAACGAAGGCGCCATAGTCGGTGATGTTCTTGACCACGCCGTCGATCACCTGGCCCTCGGCCAGCTTGTCGATCAGTTCGCCGCGCTGCTCTGCACGGGTTTCCTCGAGAACGGCACGACGCGACACCACGATGTTGCCGCGGCGGCGATCCATCTTGAGGACCATGAATGGCTGCGGCATGTCCATGAGCGGGCCGACGTCGCGCACCGGGCGGATATCGACCTGGCTGCCGGGAAGGAAGGCGACGGCGCCGTCGAGATCGACGGTAAAGCCACCCTTCACGCGGCCGAAGATGCGGCCTTCGACGCGCTTGCCTTCGCCAAATTCGCTTTCGAGCTTGTCCCAGGCGGCTTCGCGGCGAGCGCGATCGCGGCTGAGCATGGCTTCGCCTTCGGAGTTCTCGACGCGGTCGACGAACACCTCGACCTCGTCACCCACCTTGGGGGTCACGTCGTCTTCGGCGCGCTGGAATTCCTTGATATCGATGCGGCCTTCGCTCTTGAGGCCGACGTCGATCACGACCATGCCGTTCTCGACCGCGGTCACGGTGCCCTTGACGACACGGCCTTCGAAGCCGCCGTCGGCCGCGCCGCCGAGCTGTTCGTTGAGCAGCGCTTCGAAATCGTCGCGCGTGGGATTGGCTGTCGAAGCCATATGTGAGTTCCTTACTGCTTGCTACCGGCCACCGGTTTTACCGGGGTCTTTTCTCCGCTGCGGCGGGATTGCCGCCCCCCCCTGGAAGGGAAGGTTGGAAGCGGGCCAAGAGGGCCGTGTCCCCGCCGGGCCGGATGCCGCGGCGAAGGTCCGTTCTGGCTGATGCTGGAATGGACGGGCGCGCAGATAGCGCATGCCCCGCGAAAAGCAAGCGAAAGCGGGGCGCGGGTTGACGCGGTTTCGCGGGAGAATTTGTGTGACCTTTGCCGGATCGGGCCATGAATTCCGCAGTTTGCGCTTGTTTGCCAGTGAACTTCAGTTCGCTCCAGCTTGCGACGGGGGTGGGCCAAGTTGCGGGGGGTCGAGGGTGGTCTCATTCGTGAGCCTATGCGCGTTAGCGTGAGCGTAGGAAAATGGTTTTCACGCGAAGACGCTAAGAGGTTCGCGCTGGCGGCGAAGCCTCACTGCAGCTGGCGGCGCTGCGGGCAAGGCAGAAAGCCTGCGGCGCTCGCTGGTCTCTTCGTGTCTTCGCCTGAAATCAAGCCGCTCTGGCGTCGCGAACGAGCGCGATGGCGGCGGCGATCGCCTCGTCTCGACCAAGCTCCGAGGTGTCGAGTACATAGGCATCGGGCGCAACGGTCAGCGGCGCGTCCTTGCGGGCTATGTCGCGCGCGTCGCGACGAAGAACGTCAGCTTCGATCTCCTCGAGCGTCGCCGTGCTGCCTCGCGCCTGCATCTCCTTCCAGCGGCGCTCGGCCCGGGCATGCGCGTTGGCCGTGACGAACAGCTTCACATCGGCATCGGGCGCGATGACCGTACCGATATCGCGCCCATCGACCACGGCGCCGCCCGGCTGTGTGGCGAAGGCCCGCTGACGCTCGAACAAGGCTTCGCGCACCGCAGGATGGATCGAAACGCGGCTGGCGAAGCCGCCAGTTTCTTCGCTGCGAAGGTGCGGATCGGAGAGCACGCTGTCGGGAAAACTCGTCGCCGCCAGTGCGTCGCTTGAATTGTCCGGGTCGCCGCCATCGAGAAACACTTGCCGACCGACCGCCCGGTAGAGCAGGCCGGTGTCGAGGAATGGCAGCCCGAAGTGCTGAGCCAAGGCGGCCGCAATCGTTCCCTTGCCGCTGGCGGTCGGCCCATCGACAGCGATGATCATGCTTCTCCCCTCCCGCTTGCGGGAGGGGCCGAGGGTGGACCTGAAGCAGCTCCACTCTGGCCCACCACTGAACCATCCCGCACGCCGGAGGCGGACCTGAACGCCTTGAACAGGCCATAGATCGCGATCGCCGCCCAGAACCCTTCCAGCACCAGGCTTGCGATATTGGTGTGAACCAGCAGCGATATGGTGAGCAGCGCGGCCCCTGTAAGGTTGGTTCCGTGGAGCACGAAGGGGATCGGCTCATCTTTGAAGGTTAGATAGGCGTAGGCGGCAATGATGCAGAAGGTGCCGGCGAAGCCGATCCAGTTGGCAATGTCCGGGTCAATCGTCATGCAGCAGCGCCTTCGAGTAGCTCTATGAACTTGGGGAAGCTGGTGGCGATGGGCCGAGTGTCGTCCACCTCCACGCCAGTTCGGCTCGCGAGGCCAGCGACCGCCATGCTCATGGCGATGCGGTGGTCCAGGCGCGCCGCGATCGGCCCACCGCCCAGCAGGGGGTCTCCGCCGGTGCCCTCGATGACGAGCCCGTCCACGCGTTCCTCCACTCGCGCGCCCGCCTCGCCGAGCGCTTGCGCCATTGTGGTGAGACGATCGGATTCCTTGACTCGCAATTCCTCCAGACCGCGCGTCACGGTTCGGCCCCGCGCCAGGGCGGCGGCCACGAAGAGCACTGGAAACTCGTCGATCATGCTGGGCGCAAGGGCGGGGTCGACTTCGATGCCGGCGAGCGAAGCGTGCCGGACGCGCAGGTCGGCGACCGGCTCGCCCCCCACCTCGCGGGCATTCAGCTCCGCGATATCGCCACCCATTTCCCGCAACGCCGTGTAAATGCCGGAGCGGGTCGGATTGAGGCCGACATTCTCGATGATGAGATCGCTGCCTGGCACGACACTGGCTGCCACCGCGAAGAAGGCCGCGCTGGATGAGTCGCCGGGCACTTCGATCACTTGCGGCGTCAACTCGGGCTGGCCGGTGATGCGGATGACGCGGGTGCCGCCATCCTCCAGCACGTCCAGCTTTGCTCCGAAACGGGCGAGCATGCGCTCGGTATGGTCGCGTGTCGGAACCGGCTCGGTCACCGTGGTGATCCCTGGCGTATTGAGCCCGGCGAGAAGCACCGCGCTTTTCACCTGTGCGCTCGCGACCGGGAGGCGGTAGCTGATGGGGACGGCGGGCTCCATGCCCTCCATAAGCAGCGGCAAGGTTCCGCCGGGGCTGGGTTCGAAGCGGGCGCCCATCTGCGCAAGCGGCTCGATCACGCGGTTCATCGGTCGCCGCGAGAGGCTGGCGTCGCCGGTGAACACTGCAGTGATGGCCTGGCTAGCGAGGAGGCCCATCAACAGGCGTGTCGAGGTGCCGGAATTGCCCATGTCGAGCGCAGCCCGAGGCTGAAGAAAGCCGCCGACGCCGACACCGTCGACAATCCAGTCACTGTCCTCACAGGCGATGGTAACGCCCATGACGCGCAGCGCTGCTGCCGTGGCGAGGACATCTTCGCCCTCCAAAAGTCCGGAGATCCTGCTGCGCCCAATCGCCAAAGCACTGAACATCAGCGCCCGGTGGCTGATCGATTTGTCCCCCGGCACGCGGATACGGCCGCGGAGCGGGCCGAAAGGCATGAAGCGGCGCGGAATGGGGGTGTCGGATGGGGTCGCGGACATCGGCGGCGCGGCTTTGACAGCGGCACAT
>ERZ1066121.2392-NODE-2392-length-11919-cov-4.871881_pt1 | contig 11919 bp, 11 predicted proteins | sample MGYA00382768_ERZ1066121 | MGnify/ENA primary metagenome ERZ1066121 (study PRJEB33369, sample SAMEA5778351) | biofilm metagenome | biome: Industrial cooling water; feature: Water cooling tower basin; material: Biofilm | place: United Arab Emirates | collected... | reverse complement strand
CAAGTACCCACATCAGCAGCAGAGCTAGACCCACGCTGAGAATGGCTATGCCGTATGCCCTGGGCTGTAAATAAGACAGATGTAGCTTCATCGCAATCTAAGGCCAGCAGCGTCTAAAAAAGTTGAAAAAATGTTGCTTGTAGCTTGCGATCGACACTCAAAAATGCTTGGCCTTTTGCAAATTGCCGCAGTGACAAATTAACCTATATCTTACGATAGATGGACTCCACAAATCCTACGTCTTTAGGCATAGATTTAATCAGGCGTTGTGTCAGGGGCATTGGGGCGATCGCCAGCTCAATTTAGTCGCGACTGCTGGCAACAAAACAACATAAAACCAAAACATTCAGCATGGGCTGTAAACCATGGGCCAGCCAGAATGGGTTCACCCCAAAGGAAGATAACCCAGCGTATTTTCAGTCGTTACAGTGAGGCCAGATTTCTGCTGAAAAATGTAGGTTTGTGGCCCCATTTTTGAGGCTTTTCTATCGGCAAAAATTGCCACTCAGAGTGTCGAATCAAACTGTGGCCCTCGCCAGGGGCGATCGGCCTAAATCAAGCTTTTGAGCCTACTCGGTCCAGCTCATTACGGTTCCAACCGGAGATAAACCATGACTATTACCCCCGATCAAATTCCAGCTCAAACCCAGTCGCGCACCCCTGCCCTGGAGTCAGAGATGGTGCCCAGACCGCAGTACGACGATCCTGACTACAAAGGCAGTGGCAAACTGCAAGATAAGGTGGCATTGATTACGGGTGGCGACAGCGGTATTGGTCGCTCGGTGGCGGTTTACTACGCTAAGGAAGGGGCCGATGTGGCCATTGTCTACCTCGATGAGCACGAAGATGCCCAGGAGACTAAGCAGGCCGTTGAGCAGTACGGACGGCGCTGCCTGCTGATTCCAGGCGATATTCGCAACGAGCAGTTTTGCCACGAGGCTGTGCAAAAAACAGTCAAAGAGTTCGGCAAGCTCGATATTCTGGTGAACAATGCGGCGGTTCAGTACCAGGAGCCCAGTCTAGATGAAATCGACGCGGCTCGGTTGGGCGATGTGTTTGCCACCAATATTTTCTCCATGTTTTACTTTGCCAAGGCTGCAACGCCCCACATGCAGCCCGGCAGCTCTATCATCAACACCACATCGATCAATGCCTACAAAGGCAACGCCAGTTTGTTGAGCTACTCCACCACTAAGGGGGCGATTTTGGCGTTTACTCGCTCCCTAGCCGGCCCCATGCTGGAGAAAGGTATTCGCGTCAACGGTGTTGCCCCAGGCCCGATTTGGACGCCGTTTATCCCCGATGCCTTTGGGGGCGACGATGTGTCTAATTTTGGCAAACAGGTGCCGATGCAGCGCCCCGGACAGCCCAAGGAAGTTGCGCCTAGCTTTGTCTTTTTGGCCTCTGAGGATGCGTCGTATATGGCGGGCCAGGTGCTGCACCCCAACGGCGGTGTAGTGGTGGGCGGGTAGTTCTAATTTCGACCTATGGCTAATATCCCGGCTGAACCAGTAATTGATAGTACGTTGGGCCTGCTGTTCGACGGCTACGAGTTTATTGCCAAACGCTGCGATCGCCTGCACACCGATATTTTTCAGACCCGTCTGCGGCTCGAAAAAACGATCTGTATGCGGGGCAAAGCGGCGGCTGAGGTGTTCTACGACACCGACAAGTTTTCTCGCCAAAAGGCTGCCCCCAAGCGAATGCAGAAAACCCTGCTGGGCGAGGGGGGAGTGCAGGGCCTAGATGGCGAGGCCCACCGCCAGCGCAAGCAGATTTTTATGGGGTTAATGTCCCCAGAACGGCTACAGCAGATCGGTGAGCTGGTGCTGCACCACTGTCGCGAGTACGCCCGACAGTGGGAGCGGCAGAGCCAGGTCGTGCTGTTTGACCAGATTAATGAAATTCTCTGTCGGGCCGTCTGTACCTGGTCGGGGGTGCCGCTGGCCGAAGGTGACGTGGCCCGGCGCACTCTGGAAATGGCGGCTCTGATCGATAGCGCCGCTGCCCTGGGGTTCAGATACGTGCAGGGTGTGCAGGCCCGCAAGCGCCTCGAAGCCTGGCTCGGTAGCCTAGTTGAGGACGTTCGTGCCGGACGGCTTCAGGTGCCCGAGAACACGGCACTGGCGGCCTTTGCCCACAGGCACGATGCCAGTGGCGCACCGCTGAGCCCGACTGTCGCCGCAGTCGATTTGCTCAACGTGCTGCGCCCCACCGTCGCCATTGGGCGATACATTGTCTTTGCTGCGCTAGCTCTGCACCAGCACCCCGAATGTCGCCAGCGCATTCAGGCCGGTGGGGGAGACTACACCACCTGGTTCACCCAGGAAGTGCGGCGGTTTTATCCCTTTTTTCCCTTCGCGGCTGCTCGCACCCGGCATGAGTTTGATTGGCAAGACTACCATTTGCCTGAAAAGACCCTGGTGCTGCTCGATCTCTACGGCACCAACCACGACGCTTCGCTTTGGGAAAAGCCGGAGGACTTTTGGCCCGATCGCTTTAGCCACTGGCAGGACAATGCCTTTGATTTCATTCCCCAGGGCGGCGGCGACCACTACAAAAACCATCGCTGCGCCGGGGAATGGCTCACCATTGAGGTGATGAATCAAGTGCTGAGCTTTCTCGTGAATGAGCTTGAGTACGAGGTGCCTCCTCAGGATTTGACCATTAGGCTCACCAAAATGCCGACGCTGCCCGAAAGCGGCTTTGTCATTAGCCACGTCAGATTGAAAACAACGCCCTAATGTTCAGCACAATGTGCCCACACGGCCAGGACATAGACATGGGTTAGTTTGAACTGGTCAAAAGACCGCTTTAAAGCAGCGAAATATCTCTCTTTACTTATTAACTGGGGAAGACGGTTCTATCAGGGGAGTGATTCTTGGTCCGCCCCTAGGGCCTATGGTTAGAGCTGTGACAGATTTTACTATTCCGTCATGGTTTAGCTTATTTTTTCCCTTTGAAAGGATCACTATGCAAGGTGATTGCTTGACCGCAACTCCCAGTTTATGTATCGCCAAACTGGATGATGATGCGCTGCGATCGCCCCCTTTAAGCATTGCTGAACCGCCGCTGCCTCAGACCCAGATTTCTGTGATTGTGCCGGTTCGTGACGAGGCCGAAACGCTGCCAAAGACTCTGCTAGCGCTGGTTAATCAGAATGATTTTGGCGGTAGATGTCTAGATGCCAGAACTTACGAAATCATTGTTTTTGCCAATAACTGCACTGACTCCTCGGCGGCGATCGCCCGTCGTTTTGCCCGTCAGCACCCCCAGGTACAGCTCCACGTGGTTGAGCAAACGCTGCCTCAGCCAGAGGCCTGCATCGGGCGGGTGCGCCAGCTCTTGATGGATGAGGCCTACCAACGGCTTAAACGGTTGGAGCCGCATCGGGGCATCATTGCCTCGACCGATGGCGATAGCCAGGTCGATCGCCACTGGATTGCGGCCATTCTGCACGAGATTGGGCAGGGTGCCGATGCTGTCGGTGGTCGCACCGTCATTCATCGAGCCGAGCGATCGGCTTTGGACAAAGCCACTAAAGCCTCTTACCTGCGCTTTGTCGGGTATCGGTACCTGATTAAGCGGTTGGAGGACTATCTCGATCCTGACCCTTTCGATCGGCCCCCTCGGCATTACCAGTTTTTTGGGGCAAATTTTGCGGTTACCTCCCGAATGTATGCCCAGGCAGGGGGGATGCCCCCGATTCGCACTGGTGAGGATGTGGCCTTTCGCGATGCCGTGATTGGCGCGGGAGCCAGGGTGCGCCACAGCTTTCTCATGCGGGTCACTACCTCGGCGCGCCATCAGGGGCGGACGTCTCTCGGACTGGCCGATCGCCTCAGCCAGTTTCAGGCACTGGGACAGCGCCGACAGGCGTTTTTGGTTGAGTCGGCCGCAGAAATTGAGGCTCGGCTGCTGGCCCGACGGCACCTGCGCCGCTACTGGCTGCACACCGTAGGAGGGCAATCTCCCGCGACCCTGTCTACCTCGCGCCTGGTACGGCTGGCGGGTGATTGGGCCATTCCGGTGACCGATTTACACCGGGCAATGGAGCAGTCTTTGACGGTAGGGGAGCTAATTCAGCGGGCGGAGCAGTATCAGCAGGCGTGTGGTCTGTGGCAGCAGCGGTGGACCAAGGTGCCGATCGAGGTGGCGATCGCCGATCTGCGCCTCTGCCTTGACCAGTGGCGACAGCGCCGCGAACTACGGACGCTCGTAGAGGTCTAGGCGGTAGTCGGCGGTGCGCTGACCGCTGAGGTGGATCAGCCGTGATTCTGCAAACGCTTGAAAGGCATCGTGCACCTCATCGCCGCCCAGGGGATAGCTGGGGGCCTCGTGCAGCCAGTGCACCAGCAGCAGCTGCCCGCCGGGTAAGAGCGACTGGTATATCTTTTGCAGGGCCTGGCGCAGGTCGGCCCAGCACCAGTAGTAGCCCACCTCCGACAGCAGCACCAGATCGAAGCGGGTGCTGGGGTATTCCTGGGGCACCGTCATGAGCTGTAGCTGCACCTGGGGCAAATGCTGGCAGCGCTGCCGAGCCCGGGCCTGGGCAATGGCCGAAATATCTACCGACAGCAGCGCGCCGCAGCGAGGGGCCAGGCGCTCGGTGAGCACGCCGATCGAGCCGCCAATCTCAAAGGCCGAGCGGTAGTGCGGCCTGGGCAGGGCGGCGAGGGTGGCTGCATATTTGGCGGCTTCGTAGTCGCTGGTTTCAAACCCCCAGGGGTCGGGGTCGGCCTGGTAAAGCTGGTCAAAAAAGTCTGCCGTCAGCGATTGGTCACTCATAGGGCCTGCTCCAGGTAAATCTCCCAGGGGTTGAGAAAGGGGGCCATAAGCTCAGGGGTGAGCCGAAAGCCGGTGGGGTCGTCGGCAATCAGATCGGTCGTCTGTGAGCGGTAGCAGTGGATGGCCCGGTGCTTGAGCGCAACCTGGGGTGTGATGTCGATGCGCCAGGCCCGGTAGCGATCGCCCAGAGGTTGGCGCTGGCGCGGGTCCCAATCCCAGATCGGGTACTCAATCAGGCGGGGCGGCTGAGCCAGCGAACTGGCCGCCGCCTGCACCAGCTGCCAGGTGGCGCGGTGGTCGCGGTGGGGGTCGAGCTGGTAGGGTAAAAAAATGGTCTGGGGAGCCACCTGTTGCAGATAGCGCTGGCCCTGGGCCAGGGCCGCCAGGGCCGCGGTTGGGTGGGGATGTGGCGGCGGTGATGGGTGAGGCACAGAGCCGTCGGGCAGGCCCCAAAAAGTTATTTCTGCTGCCCCAACGCCCAGCACCGCCAGGGCCGCCAGGGTTTCGGCCTGCCGCAGTCGCCGCAGCCGGGGGGGCGGGTACTGCCGCGATCGCGGGTGGGAGTTGGCCCCGTCGCTGACCACCAGCACCCGTACCGGGCAGCCCCGCGATCGCAGCTGGGCAATGGCCCCGCCGCAGCCCAGGGTTTCGTCGTCGGGGTGGGGGGCTACCACCAGCACCGGAGCCTGGAGGGTTGCCAGCGATCGCAGCGGCAGGTCTTCTACGGCACCAAATGGTGACGGGGCCACCTGTGGGGTCTCTGGGCAAGACTCTAACCGTGCCATAGCCCGTCCGCTGGCGTGGTTTGCGCTAGGGCGTAGGCACCCACCCCCGCGATCGCCGCATCGTAGGCGGGCTGCCGCAGGTACAGGGTCAAATCGCGGATTACCCGCTCCATGGGGTGAGGGGGCAGCAGGCCACGAGTGCCGACCGATCGCTGGCAGAGCTGCATCGTATCTATGCAAATCTGCTCGATCGCGGTGCGGGCCATATTGGCGTAGGCCACCAGGCGATCGCGGTCGGGACGCTGCACCTGTGGTTCACCGCCAAACTGGGGGTCGTAGGCCGCCAGCACCTCAGCCGCCCCGCGCAGCCAGAGGCGGCCGCTCTCCACGGCGATCGCCATCTGGCCCAGGCGCTCCTGCTGGTAGGGGTGCTCGGTGCGGTGCTCCCCCTGGAGATACTGCCGGGTAAGGTCAAACAGCGCCTCGGCCCCCCCCAACTGCACGGCGGCAAAGCGCACCACCCCCGCCGATAGCCAGGGCTGCCGCAGGTAGTCGCCCGGCTGGCCAATTAGATCGTCGGTTGCTAGCTCCACGCCCGTAAAGTCGATTTTGTAGCTGGCGGTGGCGCGCATACCCAGCGGCTGCCACCAGTCGCGATCGCAGCTTGTCCCCACTTCATCCATCGGCACAATGCACATCTGCCACGATCCATCGGGTAGCTTGCCATTGACAAAAGGGCGCTCCACGTAGCCCCCGCCCGAACAAAACGTCTTTGAGCCCTCCAGCCGGTAGCGACCCTCGCCCAGGGGCACGATGGTCAATCCCTCGCTGTCTTCAGCGTTCCAGACCCCAAACAGCTTGTGCTGCTCCCGCGCCTCCCGCCCGTAGCGCTCGATTTGCGCCTCCGTGCCAAAGGTTTGAATCAGCTGCAATGCGTTGACGTGGCCCTCGTAGACGCGCCCGATCGCCAGATTGCCGCGGCCAATGTGCTTGAGCAGTCGCAGCAGCGCTTCGGTGGTGCTTGCCTCAATGCCCAAGCCGCAACCGCCCAGAGCCGGGCGCAGGGGAGCCCGTAAGAAACCCGCTTCAGCCAGCAGGCGAAACTCATCTACAGGAAACGCCCCAGGGCGATCGACGGCCCCGGCCTGGAGGGCAAATCGGTCAGCCAGGGGAACAACCAACCGCAGCAGGTCTGCGATCGTGGGGTTTAAGGTAACCGGGATGCTCAACAGCTCAGCAGTGATAGTAAGACCTCCTGAAACCCCGCAAATTAACCCTGCACCAGATCAGCTCTGGCCAAATAACCAAAAAGTGGTTTCAATTCAGCTTCGAGCTAGCCTACATCCTGTAGCCAGAAATGCCCCACAAGCATGACAAATATTGGATCTATCTGCTTCTACCTTTTGGAATATCCAAAGATTTTTCATCCTGACACTGTTACAACTAGGCTAGTAAGTAGGTCTGATTATCTACAAGACGCATTTCGACTCCGCTCAATGCTCGCTCCGTTGTTGGGTAGAGGGTTGGGCGAAGTCGTTTTGCTCCGCAACGCTATCGCGAACACGAAGTATCTTCTAAAGGAAGAAAACCCGGAAACTTAGCTGGGTTTATTTAGCCATCCTGCTTGACCCAAACTCTCTTTTGTTCACGGGCTCTAAGTTGAGGCTTTCTTCTGATGAAAGCAGGCTATCAAAGGGCTGTCATCACTTTTAAGAACTCCTCTGATAGACAGGTCGTCGAAGCGCTCTTTTGACGAAAAAGAACCCCGGCCAAAAAGTAGATTTTCTCTGAAAAGAATGCCTGCCGTCTCCGCTTGAGTTTGGCGATAGAATCTCTTACCTTGGGTTCGCAGCTGTAGTAACCAAATTTGAGCGGGGTGACCATAAAGTCAGCCACCTCGTACCCTAGTTTGAGCGCATGGTTAACCGTATCGACGGGGTTCGAGTAAGCTGAAATCATCAGCATGACTTGCTCGCAGCCCTGGGCAATGAGCTGTTTTGTAATGGTTGCTCCATCGCTGCCGCCGTGTAACGACGGCATGTATAGCTGATTGTCAGGAGCGGGCAGATAGGGCGGGTTGGCGATCAGGCAGCGCGCCTCTGCTGGAGAGCCCTCAAAGAAGCAGTGATTGTGAACCTGGTAATAGGGCGCTAGCTCATACTGCTCAATTCTAAGTTTGGCTAGTTGATAGGCGGCTAGGTTTAATTCGTAGCCCTGAATTGATCCCTTAAATGGACTCCTTAATAGCGCCTGAATGACCGGGCTGCCATCTCCAGAACCAAACTCAACAATGGGGCTTTCTGCAATCCCCCGAGAGAGCACCATTTTTTCTAAGCACTGGGCATAAAATTGTGACTCTTCGGGGCAAAAGAAAACTTGATTAGGAGATGTTCATGGTGAGGGCTCGTAAATGAATAGATTAGGAAAAACAGGCTCGCGATTTAGGCTGAGTAAACATTGGCTAAGGCATTAGGCGCTTGCTGAATGCGCTGAATGATGGCCTGACCGGCCCGTTCTCCAATGAACTTTTCTTGGGCATATCCAAGTAGAATTTGCCAGGCGTTGTCAGGGTATTGTTGCGCCAGCGGCAGCGCTACATCCTCTAGCATCCACAAACCGTGGCGTTCGTCTTCTCGAATGTGCAGTTCCCAGTACCCCGATGACTCTTCGCTTAAATTCAATCGCTGTGCTGCTATCAAATAATCCGTGTAGATCGAGGGGCCAACAATTTCAAAATAGGTCAGCCCGCCGTTGTAGCGCAGAAAATGCTGCTTACACTCGGTCAGCAGAAAGTTGTGGTTAATGCTGGCTAGCAGCTGCCAGGGAGCCAGATTAAAATACCCTTCTGGGGTCGTGTCGAGGTTCATTTCAGCCATCATTTTGGCGAAAAAGGTGGAGTGTTTGCGGGAGAGGCGACCGTTGCCGTACTCTTCCATTAGCACTCGAATCAGCATGGCCTGAACGCTGTTGCTGGCTCCGCCTAAAATGCGTGACATGCGGCTGGCTTCTACCAGGCCATCCAACGATGTAATGGCCAACAGCCAACGATAACCTTCGCGATCGAGGTCTTCGCGCAAAAACCGTCTATTTTCGGTAATTGGTGGGTTTAGGTCGGCCTCGTACCAATCCCGGAGGGTTTGCTGAACGTCTTGCTGTTTCAAATCGTCAACGTCTATTTGTCCCAGTTCCCAGGCTTGCCAGGCAGACTCAATGCGATCGCGCAGCCACTGTAGGTAGAGCGATCGCTCATTTTTGTAGTGCTGTAAGTCGTCGTACCAGAAGAGATTGAGGCGATTGATGCGGTACAGGATGCGCTGTAAAAACCAGTGAGCCAATTCGTTCCCTGGCTTTGAAGTATCTCCATAGGCCAGCGTTAAAGCGGCGGCGATCGCCGCTTCTAGCGCCTCAACCCTGTGAGGAGTTTGGGTCACTTGCTGATCAAGATTTTCAAGATCTAGCAAAGCAACAAATTCTTGCTCCAGGAGTCTAAAGTCGATGCCTTCAGGGGTTGAAAAGCTGCTGCCTGAGTCATCTTTCCTCAAGCTGCGATTGTGGACAGCGGCAAACATAAAGGTACCTTAAAAATCTCTTACCACTCGCTCACCGATTGACTCACCTGAACTGTTTTGGTGGGTCACTAATCGATGAGTTAGACCTACTGATCGCTCAATCTGATCGCTCAATGGGAATAATGTAACTGTAGCTACCAATCAGGGCTATCCTATCCGCCTAGAGGCTGAATCTTGAGCCTGGCGAAGCGTAGGATTATCGCTCAGCCGTTTTAGCGGCACAGGTACAAAAAGGACTTTAGCCCAAAGCTTAAAAACCTTTTTCTACCCGCTGCTCTGCGCCTAGTCTGATTTTTTAAGGGTCCAGGCTAACGACTTGCGAGGAGCTTCTTTAAGCGCCTGGGTCAGTTCGTCGTTAGACGAAAACTGAAGCTGTGACACATAGCAGGCGTCAACTTTGACCGTAAATTTATCACAGGAAAATGGCCAGGGGTTTACGCTTAAATCGCCATCGTCGAGCTGATAAATGCTGTAGGATCGACCGTCTGGGCCAGAGGTGATTTCTAGCTTGCGTCCGGCAGCAGGAATCTGGCGCTGGGAGAGAATTAGCGAGAGGCGATCGCACCACCGCATGTAGGTATAGGCCTGCTCAGCCTCCTCGGGACTGACCTCTAGCTCGGCCTGCCACTGGGCCTGCCGCCGCTTTTGCTCCTTCAAAAATTCGGCCATCTCTGGGTTATCTTCACCTTTGCCCTGGTTCAAAAAGCACAGGTGCATTGAGATTAGCATGGCGACCCAGCGCCCCTGGTAAAGGGCTTCGTCGGCGTGCTGGCGGAGTTTTTCAACGGGTGATTCTTTTTCCAAGCGAAAGTCTAACGGAGCACCGGCTTCGGTGAGCTGATCGTCTTCCCACTCTTTTTCGAGGTGGTCGTGGTGGGCGATCGCGGCAATGGTTTCGTAAAGGCGGTAGGTCCGTTTGCCTAAGTCCCAGTGACCGGCAATTTGAGCGGCTAAAAGAGCATGGGCGCGATGGTAGATAATTTCCCAACCATCGGTTTGAAGATTGACGATCATAAAGGTTTTAAGGGGGGCAAAAGGAGAATTAGTTAGAAAAGTATTGCTGCTTTTGAACTGGCCTAATTTTCAGCTTAAGTTCCGGGCAGCAACAACGTGGAGTTGCTCCTACCCGGAATCTAAAACCTCTAATTCAGCCGCTAGCTGCTCTAGCTGCGGGGGAGGTCAGGGGTGTTGCGATCGACCGTATTGGCGGCGCGATCGAGGGCTCCCTTGGTGTTGGCTGCGGCATTGTCAGCGGCCCGCTGGGTCGACTTACCAATGTTTTTGGCGGCCTCTTTCAGGGCGTTTTCGTCGCTGTTCTCAATGCGCTGCTCGGCCTGGCGAATCATGCGGTCGGCCTTGGCATCGGCGGCACTGGTGTCACGGACGGTGTCTTTGTGGGGGTACATGGCTTCGTTTTGGGCCGGGCCAGCACTGCCGACGCTGTTTCTAGCTGGGGTAGACGACTGGGCTGCGCCGCAGGCAGTAGTGACCAGCACCACTAAACCAGCCAGAAAAACGATAGCCCACTGCCGCAGGGCGGTAGGATTGAAAACTCGGTTGAGGATTTGCATATATTGCTCCTTGAACAACTCAGTTGAAACGTTTGAAACCTCTGGGGTGAAACCAAAATAGGCAGGTTTCACCGCACTACAGATCGACCCAATGCAAGAATGAGCGCGATCGCGACTACATCTGGCTCTGTAGCTTTTGCTTGCTCTCCTTGAAGCGCATACCCATGCGATCGCGGTCTTCCTGGGAGAGGTTTTTGCGCATCGAGGCAAACATGGTGCTTTCTTCCTGGCGGGTGTGGTCGCCCACCATGGCCTTGAGCTGCTTGATCTTGGCCATAAAGGCATCACCCGTCGACGACATCGACTTGATCTCATTGAGCAAGTTTTCCATCTCGGCCTGCTCGGCGTAGAGCTCCTGGGTGTCGTCGTTGCCGTAGAACGACTGAACGGCGGGGTAGACGACTTCTTCTTCGGCTTTGGCGTGCACCAACAGGTCCTTGTAGAGCTGACCAAACAGGGTTTTACATTGCTCAGCGTTGTCGGCGTTGCGAATTTCGCTGATCAGGGTCTTGGCCTTTTGGTGATCCATAAAGATCAGATCCAGCACATCGGCGGAATCGCGATCCGAGGCCTGGGTCGTGGCGCTGCCCACCACACCAGTCGCAGCGGCGATCGCATCCTGCACGCGCGCCCACAGCCCCTGCTGGGGCTCCTGACCGGTCAGCTCCAGGGTGCCCAGGTATTCGAGCATGCCCTTGAGCTGCTCCTGGTGAGCGCGATTTTCAAAGTTGACAGTGTTGAGGGGAGCCAGGGCCGCCTCAACATCTTTGCCCACCACCTGGGCCGCTTTGTGAACCACCAGACCCGATACGACCTGACCGTGCTTGAGCAGTTCGTGCTGGGCCATTTTTTCGTACAGGCTCAGCTCAGAGCGCGAAAAAGTACTTTTGGTCTGGCTGACCAATTCCTGTACGGTAGATTTGGGCTCGGCCTGCACACCGTACTGAGTGATGGCTGTTTCAACAATATCTAAATTCTTTTGGTCGTCTTCCAGCATGTCTTCCAAACGCTTGCGCAGATGCTCGTCGCTGCACTGGTTTAGAAACTGCTCTTCGTTGTCGATAATTACACTTTGAATAGCCTTAATGTCGGCCAGTTTTTCGGCGATCGCAGTTCGTTTTTGATCGTTTAAGGTGGCAGGCATAAAAAAAGGACTCCAGTAGCATTCCAACCACAGCCTAAACATTTCACGGCAAAGCCATATCTATCAATGGAGCTGAATAGGTGGCGCTGTTTAAGGGCCTATCTACTTCTCTAGAGCTAGCC
>ERZ1066121.2391-NODE-2391-length-11921-cov-5.684392_pt1 | contig 11921 bp, 10 predicted proteins | sample MGYA00382768_ERZ1066121 | MGnify/ENA primary metagenome ERZ1066121 (study PRJEB33369, sample SAMEA5778351) | biofilm metagenome | biome: Industrial cooling water; feature: Water cooling tower basin; material: Biofilm | place: United Arab Emirates | collected... | reverse complement strand
CCTTGCCGCATTCCTCCGCCGCCCAGGCCAGGTTCACGGCGTAGGTCGCCAGCAGCGTGTCGCGCGGCACGCCTGCGGGTGCGAGGCCTGCCATCACGTGCAGCCGCGGGCAGGACAGCGCGGCGCAGTAGTCCAGCGCGCGCCTGATGCCCTCGCGGAACTCGGCGCCGCGGCCGGGCAGGGCGGCGATGCCGCGCTCGCCCCGCTCCCAGTCGCCGGGCGGGCCGTTGAACAGCACCTGCGCCAGCCCGCTGTCCGCCAGCCGCTGCGCGATCTCGCCCGGCGGGAATTCATAGGGGAACAGGAACTCCACCGCCTCGAACCCCGCCGCCCGCGCCTGCGCGAAGCGATCGAGGAAGGGCACCTCGTTGAACATCATGGACAGATTTGCGGCGAAGCGCGGCATCGGCGCGTCCCTCCCTTGGCCTGTCCGGCACGCTAGCCACCCCGCGCGGTGCTGGCGAGAGGGCCGCCCCGGCGCCCTGTCCGCGCCACCGGGCTTCCCCTATGGGGGGCGCGACCGACCCGGATTCGCCCGCGGGAGAGGAGGCGCGCATGCACGGCCATGATGGGGCGGCACCGGTCTCGGCGACCGTCCGGGCGATCGGTCTCATCGCCATCGCGGCCCTCGCGGTTGCCTGCTTCCTGGTGCTGCGGCCCTTCCTCTCCGCCCTGCTCTGGGCGGCGCTGCTGGTGTTCTCCACCTGGCCGATCTTCCGGCTGCTGCGCGAACGCCTGCGCCTTTCGCCAGGCTGGGCGGCCGGGGTGATGGTGGCGCTCGCCTTCCTGCTGATCGGCCTGCCGCTGGCCTATGCCACGCCGACCCGGCGCGAGGACATCGAGGGGCTGCGCTCCGCCGTGGAGGGGCTGCTCAGCCTCGACCTGCCGGACATGGGCGGCTGGCTGCTGCGCGTGCCCTTCATCGGAGTGTCGTTGCATGGCTGGTGGTCGGGCATCGCGCCCGACCTGCCGAGCCTGGTGGCGCTGGTGCGGCCCTATGCCGGCACCATCGCGCAGGCAGCGCTCTCGGTGCTGCTGGCGGTGCTTTCGGGGCTGGCCGAGGTGATGCTGGCGATCCTCCTCGCCTTCTTCTTCTACCGCGACGGCCCCGCCATCGCCGCCCGCGCCGAGGGGGCGCTCACCCGCCTGGCCGGGGAGCGCACCCGCCACCTGATCCAGCTCACCGGCGACGTGACGCGCGGCGTGGTGTTCGGCCTGCTGGGGACGGCGGTGGTGCAGGGGGTGATGACCACCTTCGGCCTCTGGGTGGCCGGCGTGCCGCGGCCGGTGCTGCTGGGCGTCATCGCCGGCGTGATCTCGATATTGCCCGTTGGGGCGCCGCTGGTCTGGATTCCGGCCACCATCTGGCTGTTCGCCGAGGGCCGGGTGGGGTGGGGAATCTTCCTGGGCCTCTACGGGGCCTTCGGCATCTCCTCGGTCGATAACGTCATCCGGCCGTGGCTGATCGCCCGCGGCGCCGACCTGCCCCTGCTGCTGACCCTGCTTGGTGCGCTTGGCGGCGTCTTCGCCTTCGGCTTCCTCGGCCTGTTCCTGGGACCCGTGGTGCTGGCGGTCGGCTATACCCTGCTGAAGGACTGGGCCGACGCGGCGGGTCCGGCCGCGCCGCCGGGCGAGCGGTGAAGGCCATTGCGCGCCGGACGGCGGCGCCTATACGGGGGCGAGGCCGGATGCCGGCCGGCCGGGAGACGAAGACGGCATGAGGTCAAGGATCAGGGCGACCCTGCTCGCGGTGGCGTTGGCGTTCGGCTTGGCCGGAGCCGCCGAGGCCCGCACGGTGCGCTGGGCCGCCAGCGGCGACCCCAACACCCTCGATCCGCACAGCCAGAATGTCGGCACGGTCACGATGGTGCTGCAGCAGGTCTACGATGCGCTGGTGGCGCGCCGGCCGGACCTGCGCCCGGCGCCGGGCCTGGCGACGGAATGGCGGCAGGTGGGACCCACGCGCTGGCGCTTCACCCTGCGTGAGGGCGTGCGCTTTCACGAGGGCGAGGCCTTCGGGCCGGAGGACGTGGTCTTCTCCATCGGGCGCGCGCTGCAGCCGACCTCCAATTTCGGCATCTTCGTCGATACCATCGACCGCGCCGAGGCGGTGGACGCGCGCACGGTGGACATCGTCACCAAGGTCCCCGACCCGATCCTCGACTACAAGCTCGTCAGCGTCTTCATGATGTCGAAGTCGTGGGCGGAGCGGCACAACGCGACGCGGCCGCAGAACACCCGCGCGCGGGAGGAGATGCACACCGTCCGCAACACCAACGGCACCGGCGCCTTCCGCATCACGACCCGCGAGCCTGACGTGCGCACCGTGCTGCAGCGCAACGAGGCCTGGTGGGGCTGGCGGGACAATCCCGGCGGCGCCCCGCCCGGCAACGTGACGGAGCTGGTGTTCCGCCCGATCGCCTCGGACGCCACGCGCGTTGCGGCGCTGCTCTCGGGCGAGGTGGATTTCGTGCTCGACCCGCCGCTGCAGGATCTCAACCGGCTGCGCGGGGCCGGCAATATCCGCGTGCTGGAGGGGCCGGAGATCCGCACCCTGTTCCTGGTCTTCGACACCCACCGCGATGAGCTGCTCTACAGCGACGTGAAGGGGAGGAACCCGTTCAGGGATCTGCGGGTGCGCCAGGCGCTCTACCATGCCATCGACATTGGGGCGATCCAGCGGGTGACCATGCGGGGGCAGTCCGTGCCCACCGGCACGCTGTTCCCCGAGCAGGTGAACGGCTACGTGCGGGAGGAGGATGTCCGGCTGCCGTACGATACGGCCCGCGCCCGCGCGCTGCTGGCGGAGGCCGGCTATCCGAACGGCTTCGCGGTGACGCTCGACTGCCCGAACAACCGCTACATCAACGACGAGCAGATCTGCCAGTCCATCGCCGCCATGTGGTCGCGCGCCGGCGTGCGCACCACGCTGAAGGCGCAGCCGATCGCGCCCTTCTTCGCGCAGATCCAGCGCGACGACACCAGCGTGTTCATGCTGGGCTGGGGCGTGCCGACGCTCGATGCGCTGTACTCCTTCCAGTCGCTGCTGGCGACGCGGGGTGGCGCCCAGGGGGGGCAGGTTGGCGACGGCATCTGGAATCACGGCCGCTACTCCAACCCGCGCATGGACGCGCTGATCCAGCGCATGAAGACCGAGACGGGGGAAGCGCGCGGGGCCGCGATCCGCGAGGCGCTGCGCCTGTATCGGGAGGACGTGCCGCACATCCCGCTGCACCACCAGATGATCCCCTGGGCGGTGCGCGCCAGCATCCAGATCCCGCACATGGCCAACAACCAGCCGTATTTCCGATGGGCGGTGGTGAATTGAGGGCGAAGCACGCATGACGACCACCCCCGCCCTCACGCCTGCGGCGGGTCCCTCCCTCCCCCGCCAGCGGGGGAGGGCTGGGGTGGGGGTGGCAGCGCCGCCCAGGATCCTCTCCGCATGATCGCCTTCATCATCTCCCGCATCCTCCAGGCGTTGCCGGTGATGCTGGTCGTCGCGCTGATCTCCTTCGCCATGTTCGCCTATGTGGGCGACCCGGTCTCGATCATGCTGGGCCAGGACTACACCGAGGCGCAGCGTGCCGCGCTGGTGGCGGAGCTGGGCCTCGACCAGCCCTTCTTCGTGCAGTTCGCGCGCTTCGTCGGCAATGCGCTGCAGGGCGAGTTCGGCCTCTCCTACCGCCTGTCCCGCCCCGTCGCGCAGCTCATCGCGGAGCGCGCGCCGGCCACGCTGGAGCTGGCCTTCTGCGCCGCGGCGCTGGCGCTGCTCGTCGGGGTGCCGATGGGCGTCTATACGGGGCTCTACCGCAACGCCTGGCTCAGCCGCTTCTTCCTCACCTTCAGCCTGATCGGCGTCTCCCTGCCGACCTTCCTCATCGGCATCCTGCTGATCCTGGTCTTCTCGGTCTGGCTCGGTTGGCTGCCCTCCTTCGGCCGCGGCGAGACAGTGCAGCTTGGCTGGTGGTCCACCGGGTTCCTGACCTGGTCGGGCATCAAGGCGCTGATCCTGCCCTCCATCACGCTCGGCCTGTTCCAGCTCACGCTGATCATGCGCCTTGTGCGCGCCGAGATGCTGGAGGTGCTGCGCACCGACTACATCAAGTTTGCCCGTGCCCGCGGCCTGGCCAACCGCGCCGTGCATTTCGGCCATGCGCTGAAGAACACCCTGGTGCCGGTCATCACCATCGCCGGGCTGCAGCTGGGGGGCATCATCGCCTTTGCCATCGTGACCGAGACGGTGTTCCAGTGGCCGGGCATGGGGCTGCTGTTCATCCAATCCGTCGGCGCGGCCGATATCCCGGTCATGGCCGCCTACCTGCTGCTGATCGCGCTGGTTTTCGTCACCATCAACCTGATCGTGGACCTGCTCTACTACGCCGTCGATCCGCGCATCCGCTCCGGCTTCGGCGCGGCGCGGGGAGGGCACTGAAGCATGCTGGCCCGCGCCCTCGACAGCGACCTGTGGTTCTCCTTCACCCGCTCCCCTGTCACGGTGGCGTCCGCGATCGTGGCGCTGGTCTGCATCCTCGGTGCCGTGCTCGCGCCCTGGATCGCACCGCACAACCCCTTCGACCTGGCGAGCCTCAACCTGATCGACGCCTTCAAGCCGCCGGCCTGGACAGGGGACGGCGACGCCACCTACCCGCTCGGCACCGACGACCAGGGGCGCGACGTGCTCTCGGCCATCATGTACGGCGCGCGCGTCTCGCTGCTGGTCGGCATCTGCGCCGTGCTCTTCGCCACCATCCTCGGCATCGCCATCGGGCTGGTGGCCGGCTATGTCGGCGGCACGGTGGACAGCGTGCTGATGCGCATCGCCGACATCCAGCTCACCTTCCCCTCCATCCTGATCGCCCTGCTGATCGACGGCATCGTCCGCGCCGCGCTGCCGCGGGAGGTGCATGACCGCGTGGCGCTGTTCGTCGTGATCTTCGCCATCGGCATCTCGGCCTGGCCGGCCTTCGCGCGCACCGTGCGCGGCTCGACGCTGGTGGAGCGCAACAAGGAATACGTGCTCGCCGCCCGCGTCATCGGCGTCTCGCCGCTGCGCATCATGGCGAGCCACGTGCTGCCGAACGTGCTGGGGCCGGTGCTGGTGATCGCGACCCTCGGCCTCGGCGGGGCGATCCTGGCGGAGGCGACGCTGTCCTTCCTCGGCGTCGGCGTGCCGCCGACCCAGCCCTCGCTCGGCACCCTCATCCGCATCGGCAACGACTTCCTGTTCAGCGGCGAGTGGTGGATCACGATCTTCCCGGGCGTGGCGCTGATCGCCATGGTGCTCTCCGTGAACCTGCTGGGCGACTGGCTGCGCGACGCCCTCAACCCGAAGCTCCGATGATGCCTGCCCTGCTCGAAGTCGAGGACCTGAGAGTCGAATTCCCGACCCGCCGCGGCCTGCTGACCGCGCTCGACGGCATCTCCTTCGCGATCGACCCCGGCGAGGTGCTGGGCGTCGTCGGCGAATCCGGCGCCGGCAAGTCGATGACCGGCGCCGCCATCATCGGCCTGCTGGAGCCGCCGGGTCGCATCGCCGCGGGGCAGATACGCCTGGCCGGACGGCGCATCGACACCCTGCCCTATGAGGAGATGCGGAAGATCCGGGGCCGCGAGATCGGCGCCATCTTCCAGGATCCGCTGACCACCCTGAACCCGCTCTACCGCATCGGCGACCAGCTCATCGAGACCATGCAGACGCATCTCGGCGTCAACGCCGCCGAGGCGCGCCGCCGCGCCATCGAGTGGCTGGAACTGGTCGGCATCCCCGCCGCGGCGCAGCGCGTGGACAGCTACCCGCATGAATTCTCCGGCGGCATGCGCCAGCGCGTGGTGATCGCGCTCGCCCTCTGCGCCGAGCCGAAGCTGATCGTCGCCGACGAGCCCACCACCGCGCTCGACGTCTCCATCCAGGCCCAGGTCATCGCGCTGCTCAAGCGCCTGGCGCGGGAGAAGGGCACGGCGATGATGCTGGTGACCCACGACATGGGCGTCATCGCCGAGACCGCCGACCGTGTCGCCGTGATGTATGCCGGGCGCATCGCGGAGATCGGGCCGGTGCGGGAGGTGGTGCGCCACCCGAAGCACCCCTACAGCGTCGGCCTGATGGCCTCGATCCCGCCGCTCGATCGCAGGGTGGAGCGGCTGGCGCAGATCGAGGGCGCCATGCCGCGGCTTTCCGCCGTACCGCCGGGCTGCGCCTTCAACCCACGCTGCCCCTACGCCTTCGACCGCTGCCGCACGGAGCGGCCCGAACTGCTGGAGACCGACGCGACCCGCGCCGCCTGCTGGCTCTACGACGCCGCCTCGGAACGCCACGTGGCGGGGGCGCGGGCGCATGGCTGAGCAGATCGTCGCCGGCCCGACCGCCGCCGCCTTCGCCGCCGCCACCGAGGCGGCGCGGGATGCCGGCCCGGCGGCGGTGCCCGCCTTCGCCCATGCCGCCGGCGCGGGGCCGATGCTGGAGGCCGAGGAGCTCGCGCGCCACTTCGACGTCTCCCGCCCCCTTCTCCAACGCCTGTTCGCCGGCGAGGCGCGGCGCATCCTGCGCGCCGTCGACGGCGTGTCCTTCAGCATCCCGAAGGGCACGACGCTGTCGCTGGTGGGCGAGAGCGGTTGCGGCAAGTCCACCGTCGCCCGGCTCGTCGTCGGCCTCTACCCGCCGACCCGCGGCCGCGCGATCTTCGATGGGCAGGATCTTGCCCAGGCTCGCGCCGATTCGGCGCAGCGCCGCCGCATGCAGATGATCTTCCAGGACCCCTACGCCTCGCTGAACCCGCGCTGGCGCGTCCAGGACATCATCGCCGAGCCGATCCGCGCCTTCGGCCTGGTCACCGACCGCGGCGCGCAGCGCGACCGCGTGGCGCAATTGCTCACCCAGGTCGGCCTCTCGCCGCTGGATGGCGAGAAATTCCCGCACGAGTTCAGCGGCGGCCAGCGGCAGCGCATCGCCATCGCCCGCGCGCTGTCCTCGAACCCCGAATTCCTGGTCTGCGACGAGCCGACCAGTGCGCTGGATGTCAGCGTGCAGGCGCAGATCCTGAACCTGATGAAGGCGCTGCAGCGCGACCTTGGCCTGACCTACCTGTTCATCAGCCACAACCTGGCCGTGGTGCGGCAGATCAGCGACCGGATCGGCGTGATGTATCTTGGCCGCATCGCGGAGCTTGCGCCGGCCGAGACGCTCTTCACCACCCCCCGCCACCCCTATACGCGCGCGCTGATGGAGGCGATCCCGGATCTCGACATGACCGGGCGCAAGCGCATCCCAGTGGGCGGCGAGGTGCCGAGCCCGATCAGCCCGCCGCCAGGCTGCCCCTTCCACCCGCGCTGCCCGCTGGCGAACGACCGTTGCCGCGCGAAGGTGCCCGCCCTGCTGCCCGCGCGCGGCACGCCGGAGACGGTGGTGGCCTGCCATGCCGTGGAGGAGGGGCGGGACAGGGCCGAGGCGCCGCTGATCGAAGCCGCAGCGGCCTCCTGATCTGCTCTACCCGACTGCCGCCATGATCCAGGCCGCGACTCCCACCGCACAGGCTGCGGCGCCGGCCCAGCGCCGCAGGGTCAGCGTCGGCACGACGGCGACGCGCCGAGCAAGGATCATGGCGCCGAAGGCGATCGCCGCCTGGGTTGCCGCAAGGCCGATGAGGTAGGCGGTCACCGGCCCTGTCTCGGATCCGGCCACCGCTTCGGCGAAGGCGTGGCCATGGAACAATCCGGCGGCGGCGAACAGCAGCGCCAGCAGCGGCACAGGCGTCGCCTGCCGCCGCAGCAGCAGCCCGCCCACGGCGAGCAGCGACGCGGCGACAACCATCTCCACCGGCCCGAGCCCGGTACCGCCGAGGTGCAGCAGCGTGCCGGCAACCCCCGCCGCGAGGAAGACCAGCGGCAGCGCGATCCGCGCGCCGCGCGTCGCGGCGCCGGCGGCCAGCACGCCTGCCGCGATCACGAAGGCCAGGTGATCGAGGCCGATGACCGGATGGCCGATGCCGGAGAGCAGTCCCTCCAGCAGCGTCGCGGGCGCCGCGCCGCCCATCGGGTGATGCGCCAGCGCGCTGGCCGGCAGCGCCAGCAGGGCGGCGAGCAGCGGCAGGACATGGCGGATCATGCAGGGCTCCCACGAAGCTGTCGCAGCATCTGCGTCCCTGCCGGGGCACGCAAGCCCTGGCGGCGCGGCCGTGTGCCGGAAGCGCCCGATAGTGCTTGCGAGTTCGGCGCTTTCGTCCTTCCATCCCCGCGCAAGACCCGGGACGGGTCAGCAGGGAGAAGATGCATGTCCATGAGACGCTTTTGGCTCGGGGTCGCCACGGCGCTCATCGCCGGCCCGGCCCTCGCGCAACAGCCGGCGCAGGCGCCGGTTCCAGGCTGGGCGGTCGGCCGGCCGGAAGGCTCGGCCCTCGCCCCGCACGCGCCGCGGCTGACGGTGACACCGCTGGCCGAGGTGCCGGTCGCCGCGATCCGCCTGCCGCAGGGCTTCCAGGCCGAGGTCTTCGCGCACGGCATCCCCGGCGCGCGCACGATGGCCGAGGGGCCGAACGGCACCATCTTCGTCGGCACCCGGGTGATCGGCCGCGTCTATGCCGTCACCCGCAACCCGGATGGCACGACGCGCGTGCGCACCATCGCGCAGGGGCTGACCCAGCCGAATGGCCTGGTGATGATCGGCAACAGCCTCTACGTGCTCGCGGTGAACCGGGTGCTGCGCTACGACAACATCGAGGCCAACCTCGACACCGTGCCCGCGCCCGTGGACCTGACCGCGGCCTTCGGCCTGCCGACCGAGCAGGAGCACGGCGGCAACCACCACTGGAAATTCGCGACGCTCGGTCCGGACGGCCGCATCTATACGAATGTCGGCGTGAAGTGCAACATCTGCGAGTTCGACCGCGACCGGTTCGCGCTGCTCGTCTCCTTCAACCCGGACGGCAGCGGGCGGCGGATCGAGGCGCGCGGCGTGCGCAACAGCGTGGGTATGGCGCACCACCCGGTGACGCGCGAGCTCTGGGCGACGAATCACGGCCGCGACTGGGCCGGCAACGACACGCCGAACGACACGCTGATCCGCGTCCGCCGCAGCGGCGAGGATCACGGCTTCCCCTTCTGCGTCGGCGACTGGCGGGACCCGCAGTACAATGCCGGCCGCAATTGCAGCGAATTCGCGCAGCCTGCCGCGCTGCTCGGCCCGCACACCGCGGCGCTGGGCATGCGCTTCTACACCGGCACGATGTTCCCGGAGCAGTACCGCAACCAGATATTCCTGGCCCGCCGCGGCTCCTGGAACCGCGAGCGGCTCAGCGGCTACGACGTGCTCGTCGCGCATCTGGATGCGCAGGGCAACGTGACGCGCCTCGAGGAATTCATGACCGGGCTGCGCGACGACGCGAACCAGAAATTCCTCGACCGGCCTGTCGATGTGCATGTCATGCGAGACGGCTCGCTCCTCGTCTCGGGTGAGCAGATGGGCGCGATCTACCGCATCACCTATCGCCGGTGAGGCTTCGTTCCCTGGTCGCGGCGGCCGTCCTGGCCGCCGCGCTTCCCGGCACCGCCATGGGCGGGGACCCGGCCCGCGGCGCCGCGCTCGCCGCCGAGCGTTGCGCAGCCTGCCACGGCGCGGACGGACGCAGCGCCATGCCGGATATCCCGTCGCTCGCCGGGCAGCAGCCGGGCTTCACCACGCTACAGATGATCCTGATGCGCGAGGGCATCCGCCGGGTGCCGGCGATGCAGCCTTTCGTCGAAGGCATGCCGGACCAGGACATCGAAGACCTGGCCGCTTGGTTCGCCAGCCTGCCGCCGGGGCCGCCGCAGGATCGCCGGCCGCGCGACGCGGCGCTCCTTGCCGCCGGCGAGGCATTGATCGGCCCGCGCAATTGCGCCGTCTGCCACCTGCCGAGCCTGGCCGGCCGCGAGCAGATGCCGCGCATCGCCGGCCAGCGGGAGGAGTTCCTGGCCCGGACCATGGCCGAGTACCGGGACGGCCGGAGGATCGGTGCCGACCCGCAGATGAACGGCGCCGTCGCCGGCCTGTCCGACGCGGAGATCGCGGCGCTGGCGCATTACCTCGCGCAGCAGGACTGAGCGGCTGTGTTCCGGGTCAAGCGCCGCATTGCCGCATGACCACCTTGCCGCACCCTGCACCTCGCCATCGAGGACCGGGACCGATGAGGCAGACCTGCAAAGGAGCGGCAGTGTCATGCCTTCCGGCTGATCGCCTCCCTTCCCCTCTCCGTTGCCTCGATCAGCAGCGTCCCATCCTTGCGCACGCAGGAGATGAGCCCGCGCTCCACCGCATCCTCCCACACCGTGAGCCGGGGGCAGGAGGTGCGCCACGCCTCGATCACCTCCCCGTACGGCCTCGGCTCCTTCGCCACCCAGGCCACCAGGTCGAGGATCAGAGGCTCGGTGACCGACTGGTACATTCCTGTCATCCTCCTCGCGCGGCAGCGCAGTGCGCCTCCCGCAGCCAGCGCCATGCATCATGGCGGGCTCCGCGACGGCGGCGATGATGCGGTTCGCCCACGGACGCTACCGCGCACCCGTCATCGTTTCCAGCACACGGAGCTAGCACCGCCCGCGCTGGTCGCCACGGCCTGTCCCCGCTCCAGCCGCCGGGGAGGAGGGTGTCCGGCGGCGTTCCCCTGCGATGCCGGTCAGCCCTATCGGCGACATGCGGACGAGGCCATGGAGGGCGCCGATCGCACCCGTCGCGCCGCGGCCGGAAGCCCTTCGGCAGTCGCCGGCGCTGCCGCGTCCGCCGCGCCGGCCGCATGGCGGACCCTGGCTTCCGCCTGGCCCGAACCTGACCCGAGTCCCAGGTCGGCGCTCTACTCGGCCGCCGCCACCCGCGCCACCTCCGTGGGCGGCAGCGCGTCCCGCAGCGCCGGCATGACGTCCTTTGCGAAGATCTCGATGTTCTTCATGGTCAGCGCATGCGGCAGCGTTCCGAAATGCAGCCCGGCCATGACGATGTTGAAGCCGCCGCGCTGCTGGTACTCGGCGAGCTGGTCGATCACCGTCCGCGGTGCGCCGCAGACGAAGGTGCCCTGCTCGATCATCTGCTCCATGGTGCGATGGCTGCCGGTGATCGTCCTGCGCGACAGCATCAGCGCCTTCATCGAGGCGGGCGAGGTGTAGCCCGGCGGCAGCAGCATCTCCTGGGGCATGCGCAGGAACTTGTTGGCGAAGCTCTCGATGTGCGGCTTCGCCTCGGCGCGCGCGATCGCGTCGGTCTCGGCGACGTAGATCTTGATCGACCAGCCGAGCTGGTCCGGCGAGGCGCGGTAGCCGTGCCGCCCCGCCTCGTCGCGGTAGGACTGCATGGTGCGGAACAGCGTCGCCGCCGGCGCCGCCGTCTGCAGGTAGACGTATCTGCGGGACGGATCGGCGGCGAACTCGATGGTCTCCCGCGAGCCCTGGCTCGGGATCCATACCGGCGGATGCGGCTGCTGGTAGGCACGCGGCCAGAGATTCACATGCGGGAAATGGTAGTACTTCCCGTCCCAGGTGAAGGGACCGGGTCGCGTCCAGGCCGCCAGGATCAGGTCGTGCGCCTCGTGGAAGCGGCCATGGCTCTCGGTCGGGTTCACCGCGAGCGAGTGGTACTCCGCACCGATGCCGCGTACGAAGCCGGCGATGATCCGCCCGCGCGTGACGTTGTCCAGCACCGCATACTCCTCGGCGATGGAGAGCGGGTTCGCCAGCACCGGCAGGGCGCGGCCGAGGATGCAAATCTTGGCCTCCGGCGCCATGCGTCGCGCCAGCATGCCGGCGAAGACGTTGGGGCAGGGCATAAGGCCGTAGGCGTTCTGGTGGTGCTCGTTCACGCCGACGCCCTCGAAGCCCAGCGCGGCGGCATATTCCAGCTCGTCGAGGTAGCGGTGGTAGAGGTCGGCGCCCTTCACGGGGTCGTAGTAGGCGTTGGG
>ERZ1066121.2386-NODE-2386-length-11951-cov-12.460659_pt1 | contig 11951 bp, 11 predicted proteins | sample MGYA00382768_ERZ1066121 | MGnify/ENA primary metagenome ERZ1066121 (study PRJEB33369, sample SAMEA5778351) | biofilm metagenome | biome: Industrial cooling water; feature: Water cooling tower basin; material: Biofilm | place: United Arab Emirates | collected... | reverse complement strand
CTTGGGGATCTGGTAATAGTCCGGGTGGATTTCGGAAAAGGCGAGGAACCCGTGACGGTTGCCGCCATATTCGACAAACGCCGCCTGCAGCGAAGGTTCGACGCGGGTGACCTTGGCGAGGTAGATGTTGCCCTTCAGCTGACGCTTGTCAGCCGATTCGAAATCAAATTCCTCGATGCGCTGTCCGTTGATGACGGCCACCCGGGTCTCTTCCGGGTGGCGGGCGTCGATGAGCATGCGTTGGGACATGGAAAGGCTCCGTGGCGCGCAGCCATGCCCGCGGCGGGGCAGATGGATGGCGCAAGATGAAGTGGCCGGCGACAGGCCGGCGCGATGGTGTGAAATGATTTGAAAGGGTGGGCGCGGCGGCCTGGCCCGCAGCGGCGACAGCCAGCGGGCGCATCACGCCCTGCTGCTTCGCCCTGTCGTTCCGTCCGGTCATCCGTGCCCCTGGCATCACCGCCGCCACACCAGCCCGGGGCTGAGCGGCGGCATATTGGTTTCCGGCGTCGCCCCGCCAAACACCGGCCTGCAATGCGGCGGCAGCGCGGGGCATCCGAAAACAGCAGCGGAATCCCGCTGTTGTGCCACTGCTAGCAGCCGCTTGCCGCAGCGGCAAGGGTGCGGCATTGACGCACGACTGTCATAATCGGTTCGCAGCGCAAGAGGTTCACATGAAGGCATGGTGGCTGAGCTGGATGGGCGCACTGCTGGCATCCGGCAGCGCCGTGGCCCAGCCTGCAACGCCAGCCAACACGGCCGCGCCGCTCACGCTGGAGCGCCTCTATGCCTCCCCGCAACTCGCCGGCCCGCGCCCGCGCGTCTTGAAGCTGTCGCCCGATGGCCGGCTGGCCACGCTGCTGAAGAACCGCGCCGACGACAAGGATCGCTTTGACCTGTGGGCGGTGGACACCGTCACCGGTGCGAGCCGCATGCTGGTCGATTCGGCGGCGCTGGCCAGCAGCGGGCCCCTGTCGGAAGCCGAGCGCATGAACCGCGAGCGCAAGCGCATCGCCAACGTGAAGGGCATCACCGATTATGGCTGGTCGCCCGATGCGAAATCCCTGCTGGTGCCGGTGGATGGCGACATCTGGCTGGCCCGGCTCGATGCCGCGCCGCGCCGGCTGACCAGCACGCCCGACACCGAAACCGATGCGCAGCTCAGCCCGAAAGGCGGGTTTGCCAGCTTCGTGCGGGAGCGCGCGCTGTTCGTCACCAATCTTGCCACCGGTCAGGAAACGCGGCTGGCCGGCGAGGCGGACGCGAAGATCAGCTGGGGCGTGGCCGAGTTCATCGCGCAGGAGGAGCTGGCGCGCTTCGAAGGCCATTGGTGGGCCCCTGACGACAGCCGGATCGCCGTGGCGCGGGTGGACGAGACGCCGGTCAAGCTGGTGACGCGCGCCGCCATCGGCGCCGATGGCACCCGCCTGTTCACCCAGGCCTATCCCGCCGCCGGCACCGCCAACGCCGATGTGTCGCTGTGGCTGATGAACCCGGATGGCTCGGGAAGGGTGCAGGTCGATCTGGGGCCGGGCAAGGACAGCTATGTCGCCCGCGTCGCCTGGGCGCCGGATGCCCGCACCCTCTATGTGCAGCGGCTCAGCCGCGATCAGCAGCGGCTCGATCTGCTCGCGGTCGATCCCGTCACGGGTGCCGCGCGCACCTTGCTGACCGAAACCGCGAAGACCTGGATCAACCTCAGCAACAGCTTCCGGCCGCTGACGGACGGCAGCCTGATCTGGGCCAGCGAGCGCGATGGCTATCGGCACCTGTGGCGGCTGTCCGGCGGCCGGATGCAGCAGCTCACCCGCGGCCGCTGGGCGGTGGACGAGCTGGTGGGTGTCAACGAAAAGCAGGGCCGGCTGTGGTTCACCGGCTTTGCCGACACGACGCTGGAAAAGCAGCTCTATGCGCTCGACTGGAAGCGCAGCGGCGCGCGGCCGGTGCGGCTGACCGCGCGGGGCGGCTGGCACGAAGCCGTGATGGACGGGGCCGGCAGCCGGCTGATCATCACCTCCACCTCGCCGGCCCAGCCGCCGCAGGTCTGGCTCGCCGACAGCGCTGGCAAGCGGCTCGCCTGGATCGAGGAGAACCGTCTCGATGCCAGCCACCCCTATGCGCCCCATCTCGCCGCGCATGTGATGCCGGAATTCGGCACGCTGACCGCCGAGGATGGCCAGGTGATGGACTGGCGGCTGCTGAAACCGAAGGGCCCCGGCCCCTTCCCGGTGCTGATGCAGGTCTATGGCGGTCCGCACGCCCACAATGTGAACGCGAAGTTCCCCGCGCCGATCGAGGAGCTGCTGGTGAGCAAGGGCTGGGCGGTGTTCCAGCTCGACAATCGCGGCAGCAACAACCGCGGCAAGGCCTTCGAAGACCCGATCTTCCGGGCCATGGGCGGCGCCGAGGTGCGCGACCAGTTGAAAGCGCTCGCCTGGATCAAGGCGCAGCCCTGGGCGAAGGCAGACAAGGTGGCGGTCAACGGCTGGTCCTACGGCGGCTACATGGTGCTGAAGCTGCTGGAAGCCGCGCCCGGCCAGTTCGCCGCCGGCATCTCGGGCGCGCCGGTGACGCGCTGGGAACTTTATGACACCGCCTATACCGAGCGTTACCTGGGCAACCCGCTGGCAGCGCCAGAGGTCTATGCCAAGTCTGGCGCCATCGGCGATGCGGCCAAGATCCGCGATCCGCTGCTGCTGGTGCACGGCATGGCCGACGACAATGTGGTGTTCGAGAATTCGACCGCGATGATGGCCGCGCTGCAGAAGGCGCGCGTGCCGTTCCAGCTGATGACCTATCCCGGCGGCACCCACGCGGTGGCAGGCCAGGAACTGCACGTGTGGCAGACGATCCTGCGGTTCCTGGGCGAGAAAGTGGCGCCGACGGGCTTCTAAATCCTCCCCATTCTCAGAATGGGGAGGGGGACCAGCCGCAGGCTGGTGGAGGGGCATTGGCGGCACGCGCCTCTCCGTCGCGCTGCGCCACCTCTCCATCGTTCCGATGGGGAAGACCAGCGATTGTTCCCTCTTCAGACGGGTCGGGCAACGCGGCGCGGCAAAGCCGCGCCGTCAGACGACACACGAAAAAGGCAGCCTGTTGGGGCTGCCTTTTTTGGTCGCTGGCCGGCCTTGTGCCTGTCGGCGAACAGCGCTGAGCGCTGTTCGCTCGCGGCTCAGCGGCTGTAAAATTCCACGACCAGGTTCGGTTCCATCTTCACCGGATAGGGCACTTCGTCCAGCGTCGGCACGCGGACATAGGTGGCCTTGGCGCCATCGACCGACACATATTCCGGCACGTCGCGTTCCGACAGGCCCTGCGCTTCCAGCACCAGCGCCATTTCCTTGGCGCGGCTGCCCAACTCGATCACGTCACCCGGCTTCAGGCGGGCCGAACCGATGTTGCAGCGCTTGCCGTTGACCAGGATGTGGCCGTGGTTGACGATCTGGCGGGCAGCGAACACGGTCGGGGCCCACTTGGCGCGATAGACGATGATGTCCAGGCGCTGTTCCAGAAGGCCGATGAGGTTCTGCGAGGTGTCGCCCTTCATGCGCACCGCTTCGTCATAGACCTTGCGGAACTGCTTTTCGGTGACGTCGCCATAATAGCCCTTCAGCTTCTGCTTGGCGCGCAGCTGCAGGCCGAAGTCCGACATCTTGCCCTTGCGGCGCTGACCGTGCTGGCCGGGGCCATATTCGCGCTTGTTGACCGGGCTCTTGGGGCGACCCCAGATATTCTCGCCCATGCGGCGATCGAGCTTGTACTTGGCGTTGGAACGCTTCGACATGTGAAATCCTGTATCTGCTTCGTGACGTTGTTCCCGGTCCCGCCGCCCCGGACTTGCTCCGGGGTGGGCCACCGCTTCACCGGGGTGCGGGGCCAGATGCGAAGCGCGCCCGATAGGGGCATGGGGCGCACGAGTCAAGCTGCGCCACGATGGTGAACGGTCAATTTCCTTGACTTTGCGGCATCGAATCGTCAGGGGACGGCTTTCCTTCATGCCCCTTTTTCCGGAGCCACATCCATGGCACGCGTGACCGTTGAAGATTGTGTCGACAAGGTGCCGAACCGGTTCGACCTGGTGCTGCTGGCCGCGCACCGCGCCCGCGACCTGTCGTCGGGCAAGGACAAGGCGACCATCGACATCGATCGCGACAAGAATCCCGTGGTGGCGCTGCGCGAGATCGCCGAGCAGACCATCCGGCCGGCGGCGCTGGCCGATTCGATGATCACCGGCATGCAGCGCGTGCAGGCCGAGGACGACGACACCCCGGATGCGATGGGCTCGCTGTCGGCCTCTGCCGAAGCCATGCGCATCACCGCCGCCCAGCCCCCCCGCAACCAGAACATGGGCGGGGATTACGAATAAGGCGGCTCGAAACAGCGGAGCTGTTTCGAGACTCGCCGCATTCCGGCCGGCGACCAAAAAAGGCGACCCTCGGGTCGCCTTTTTCGTGTGTCGTCCGACGGCGTGGCTCCGCCACGCCCCCCTTCTTCCTTCCACTTTCAAGCGCCACCCAAGCGGACTCGGCGGCTCCGCCGCCGGCCGCGTCTGGCTGTCCTCCCGTGACGTCGAACGGGCCTCGGCCAAGCCTCTGCGCCGGCAAAGCCGCCGCGCCGGCTTGCCCGATCCCGCCGGCCGGTCTTGCCGGAGTCGGTGAATTGCGCTTGCGCGCATTTCACGCGCCCGGCTTCGCCCTTGCCGGGACCATGAATCCCCCCCAAGATAATAGGTGATGCTGCGCCAGTATGAACTTGTGGAGCGGGTCAAGGCCTATGACCCGGATGCGGACGAGGATCTGCTGAACCGCGCCTATGTGTTCTCGGTGAAGGCGCACGGCAGCCAGCTGCGCGCCAGCGGGGACCCCTATTTCAGCCACCCGATCGAGGTGGCCGGCATCCTCACCGACCTGAGGCTCGACGACAAGACCATCGCCACCGCCATCCTGCATGACACCATCGAGGACACGGTGGCGACCCAGGCCGAGATCGAGCGGCTGTTCGGGCCCGATGTGGGCCGGCTGGTCGATGGTGTCACCAAGCTGTCGAAGATCGAGACGCAGACGGAGAGTGAGCGCCAGGCGGAGAATCTGCGCAAGTTCCTGCTGGCGATGTCGAACGATATCCGCGTGCTGCTGGTCAAGCTGGCCGACCGGCTGCACAACATGCGCACGCTGCATCACATCCAGAAGGAGGAAAAGCGCCGCCGCATCGCCCGCGAGACGATGGACATCTATGCGCCGCTCGCCGAGCGCATCGGCATGTATGGCTTCATGGAGGAGATGCAGGAGCTGGCCTTCCACCATCTCGAGCCGGAAGCCAGCGAGATGATCTCCAGCCGGCTGGCCCGGCTGCGCGAGACCACCGGCGCCAATGTCCACCGCATCACCGGCGCGCTGGAAAGCCTGCTGCGCGGCAAGGGCCTGGCCGCCCGCGTCACCGGGCGCGAGAAGCGGCCCTATTCGATCTGGCGCAAGATGGCGGCGCGCCAGATGAGCTTCGAGCAATTGTCGGACGTGATGGCCTTCCGGGTGATCGTGGACGACGAGACCGACTGTTATCGCGCGCTGGGCATCGTGCATGGCCGCTGGCCGATGGTGCCCGGCCGCTTCAAGGACTTCATCTCCACGCCCAAGCCCAACGGCTACAAATCCCTGCACACTTCGGTGCTGCTGGGCGGCGAGCAGGCGCGCATCGAGGTGCAGATTCGCACCCGGCTGATGCACGAGGAGGCGGAATATGGCCTTGCCGCGCACTGGGCCTACAAGCAGGGCAGCGAGGGCGCCCAGGCGCGCGAGGCCTATCCCTGGCTGGAAGACCTGCTGGAGGTGCTGCAGGACGCCAGCAGCCCTGAGGAATTGCTGGAAAACGCCCGGCTGGCGATGTTCCAGGATCAGGTGTTCGCCTTCACCCCCAAGGGCGAGCTGTATCAGCTGCCGCGCGATGCCACCCCGGTGGACTTCGCCTATGCCGTGCACAGCGACCTGGGGGACAGCTGCATCGGCGCCAAGGTGAACGGCCGGGTGGTGCCGCTGCGCACCCGGCTGGTGAACGGCGACCAGGTGGAGATTATGAAGGGCAAGGTGAAGGCCCCCGATCCGGCCTGGGAAGCCTTCGTGGCCAGCGCCAAGGCGCGTGCCGCCATTCGCCGCCATGTCCGCCACAAGCGCCGCGAGGAACTGCAGGCGATGGGGGCCAAGCTGCTTGATGCGGTGGCGGCGCGGCTGCGGGTGCCGCTGAACGACGAGATGATGGGCCCGGCGCTTGGCCGGCTGAAGCTGCACGACCGGGCGGCGCTGGAGCTGGCGATGGCCGAAAACCGCTTGACCGATGATCAGGTCGCCGATGCGCTGGTGCCGGGCGCCGGCGCCACACAAGGCCGCCCGCGCAGCGCCCGCGCCAAGGCCGCCGCGGCCATCTCCATCGAAGGCCTCACGCCCGGCGTGGGGTTCCTGCTGTGCGATCATTGCCGGCCTGTGCCGGGGGATCGCATCGTGGGGGTGCGCCATCCCGATGGCCCGATCCGCGTGCATGCCATCGATTGCGGCGAGCTGGCCGATGAAGGCGGCGAGTGGCTGGATGTGAAGTGGGGCGCCGAAACCGCCGGGGCTGCCGCGCGCATTTCGGTGGTGGTGCACAACCAGCCCGGCGCGCTGGCCAGCCTTGCCGCCTCCATCGCCGCGCACAAGGCCAATATCGTTGGCCTGGCCCTGAAGCACCGCGACCGTGAATTTCACACCGACATCGTTGATATCGAAGTGGAAAACACCACGCATCTGGCCACCATCCTGACCGCGCTGAGGCAGGTGAAGGCCGTGGTCTCGGCAGAACGGGTGCGCGTTTGAGGCGGATTGCATCGCGCCGCCGCGGCTGCCAAGCCGGCGCCGCAAGGAGACGATCAAAATGACCGACGACGACGTGCTGGCTGAATTCCGCGCTGCCGAGGCGCTGCTGGAAGGCCATTTCATCCTGTCTTCGGGCCTGCGCTCCCCGCGCTATCTGCAGTGCGCGCGCGTGCTGATGAGCCCGGCCCGCGCCGAACGGCTGGCCCGCGCACTGGCCGCCAAGATCCCTTCCGAGGCGAAGGCGCAGGTGACGGCGGTGATCGCCCCGGCGATGGGCGGCCTCATCTGCGGCTATGAACTGGCCCGCGCGCTGGGCGTCGATTCGATGTTTGTCGAGCGGCCCACCGGGACGTTCGAACTCAGGCGCGGCTTCCGGCTGGCGCCGGGGCAGAAGGTTTTGCTGATGGAAGATGTCGTCACCACCGGGCTTTCCAGCCGCGAGGCGATTGCCGCCGTGGCAGCCGCCGGCGGCACGGTGATCCATGCCGCATCGCTGGTCGATCGCTCCAATGGCAAGGCCGATCTGGGCGTGCCGTTCACGCCGCTCATCCGGCTCGATGTGCCGAGCTACCAGCCCGATTCGCTGCCGCCCGAGCTGGCCGCGATCCCGGCGATCAAGCCGGGCAGCCGCGCGTCATGATCGCGCTGCTGGTCGCGGCGGCGATGATCGGCGAGGTGAGCCAGCCCGGCCCGGCCGGCCGTGTCACCGATGTGGCGCAGGGCCAGGGCTTTGCCGGCATGATCCTGCTCTCCGAAGCCGGGCAGGTCAGGCTGGAGCGCGGCTTTGGCAAGAGGGTGCCGCAGCGTTTCGACCGCGATCCCATGGCCAGTGACTTCCAGGCCGGCGATGCCTGGCGCTGGGCGTCGGTGACGAAGCAGATCACCGCCACCATCGCGATGCAGGATGTCGCCGCCGGCCGTCTCGATCTCGATGCGCCGATCACCCGCTATCTGCCCGGCTTCAAGGGGCCGACGGGCAGCCGCATCACGGTTCGCATGCTGCTTGGCCACACGTCTGGCCTGCCCGACAGCAATGCCGGCAATGGTGCCGCCTTCCGCCCCGGCGCCCGCCTGATGCCCGATGCCCTGTGCGCCGGCCCGGTGCGCGACCAGCCGGGCAAGAGCTTCCACTACGACAATTGCGATTACATCGTCGCCGGCCGCGTGCTGGAGGCAGTGAACCGCAAGCCCTATGCCCAGCTGCTGGCCGAACGCATCACCCGGCCGCTGGGCATGGCTTCGGTGCGGCTGGCCGGGCCGCACATTGGGGGAAATGTGGGCGGCAAGCCGGAAGCGCCGGTGAACCTCGCGGCCTATGGCGCGGCCGGGGCCATCACCGGCAATATCCGCGATCTGTGGCGCTTCGATCAGGCACTGATCGACGGCCGGCTGCTGCCCGCGAAAGCCCGCGCCACGATGTGGGAGGGGCGCCCGCACCATGGCCATGCCGCGCTTGGCCAATGGGCCTACACGGTGCCGCTGAAATTCTGCGACCAGCCGCAGCGGATCATCGAGCGGCGCGGCGCCATCGGCGGCGTGCAGGTGCGCAACTATATCCTGCCCGAACGCAATATCGTGCTGATTGCCATGACCAACCGCGACGACACCGATTTCGGCGAGCTGTGGCAGGGCGCCGGGCTGGGCCATGCCCTGCTGAGCGCCGCCGCCTGCCAGGGGGTGGACCCATGACATCTCCCCGGCAAGCCGATCACCTTAGGCCCGATCACCTGAGGCTGGGCGTCAACATCGATCATGTCGCCACCATCCGCAACGCGCGCGGCGGCGCCCATCCCTGCCCGCTGCGCGCTGCCGAACTGGCCGCCGCCGCCGGTGCCGATGGCATCACCATCCACCTGCGCGAGGATCGCCGCCACATCACCGATGATGACCTGACCCGGCTGTCGGGCGCGATCCAGCTGCCGATCAACCTCGAAATGGCTGCCACCGACGAGATGCTGGCCATTGCGCTGGCGCACCGCCCGCATGCTGCCTGCATCGTGCCGGAGCGCCGCGCCGAGCGCACCACCGAGGGCGGGCTGGATGCCGCCGGCCAGCACAACAGCCTGCAGCCGATCGTCGCCCGGCTGCGGGATGCCGGCATCCGGGTCTCGCTGTTCATCGCGCCCGAAGAGCGCCAGCTGGAGGCCGCCGCCCGGCTGGGTGCGCCGGTGGTGGAGCTGCACACCGGGCCTTATGCCCATGCCTTTGATGATGGGGATAGCAGCGCCGAACTGGCGCGGCTGGCGCGTGCAGCCGAACACGGCGCGGCGCTGGGGCTCGAGATCCACGCCGGCCACGGCCTCACCTATGCAAACGTCACGCCGGTGGCCGCGCTGCCGCAGCTCGCTGAGCTCAACATCGGGCATTTCCTGGTCGGCGAGGCGGTGTTCGTGGGGCTGGATGCCGCCATCCGCCGCATGCGCGGCCTGATGGATGCCGCGCGGGGGCTTGGATGAGCGGGCTTGTCATCCCGCCCGGCCTTGCCCTCATCGGCCTGGGATCGGACCTGTGCAACATCGAGCGCATCGCCAGCAGCATCGACCGCTTCGGCGACCGCTTCATCAACCGCATCTTCACCGAGGTGGAGCAGGCGAAGGCCAACCGCCGCGAGCTCACCCGCGCTGCCACCTATGCCAAGCGCTTTGCCGCCAAGGAAGCCTGCGCCAAGGCGCTGGGCACCGGCTTTCGCCACGGGGTGTTCTGGCGCGACATGTGCGTGGTGAACCTGCCATCGGGTCAGCCCACGCTGGCGCTGTCTGGCGGGGCGGCGGCAAGGCTGGCGCAAATCACGCCGAGCGGGCATAAGGCGGCGATTCATCTGACGATGACCGACGACCATCCCTGGGCGCAGGCCATCGTGCTGATCACGATTGGTGTGGAATGACCGAAGCTGTGGCGAAGAAGAAGATCAACTGGGCCGAGGAAGCCTGGCAGCTGTTCCTGCTGGCGCTCGCCGTGCTGGCCGTGCACACCGCCGTGGCCAAGCCCTTCTACATTCCTTCGGGTTCGATGCTGCCCACGCTCCTCGTGGGGGATCGGCTGATCGTCTCGAAATATCCCTATGGCTATTCCTATCTGTCGCCATCGCTGAACATCCTGCCGGCGATGAAGGGCCGCTTGTTCGGCAGCCTGCCCGAGCGGGGCGATATCGCGGTGGTGAAGTCCCCCATCGGCCAGGATGACTGGATCAAGCGGGTGATCGGCCTGCCCGGCGACACGGTGCAGATGAAGGATGGCCAGCTGTGGCTGAATGGCCGACCGGTGCCCAAGGTGAAGGTGACTGATACGGTGATGGCGGTCACGCCCAACAGCGACTGCACCACGCTGGTTGACGCGCAATATCGGGTGATCACCCCTGATGGCCGCACCGAATGCCATTTCCCCACCTATCGCGAGACGCTGCCGGGTGGGCGCTCCTATCTGGTGCTCGATCTCGCGACCCTGCCGCAGGACAATACAGAACCAGTGATCGTGCCCGAAGGCCAGCTGTTCCTGATGGGCGACAACCGCGACAACAGCGAAGACAGCCGCTTTGCCGCCGAAGTCGGCGGGCTCGGCCTACTGCCGATCGAGAATGTCGTTGGCCGCGCCGAGTTCACCACCTTCAGCCTTGATGGCTCGACCAGCTTCAACCCGCTCACCTGGGTGACGGCCCTGCGAGACCGCTGGTTCATCAACCTGCGGGATTGAGGGCAGCGGCTTATTCGGCGGGCCTCAGCGCCAGGAGTTCGATATCGAATTCCAGCACCGCGCCGGGCGGGATGACGCCGCCGGCACCCTGTGCGCCATAGGCCAGGGCAGGCGGCACCACGAAGTGATACTTGGACCCGACCGGCATCAACTGCACGCCTTCTGTCCAGCCGGGGATGACCTGATCGAGCGGGAAGGCGGCCGGCTGGCCGCGCTGATAGCTGCTGTCGAACACCGTGCCATCGATCAGCTTGCCTTCATAATGGACAAGCACCGTATCGCTGGCCTTGGGACGCGGGCCGGAGCCTTCGCGGACCACCTGATACTGCAGGCCCGAACTGGTGGTGATCACGCCGGGCTTGCCCTTGTTGTCAGACAGATATTTCATGTCGGCGGTGCGCACCGCCGCAACCTGGCTCTGCGTGCCGGTGTAGACCAGCACACCAACCACGGCGAGCATCACGGCGCCACCCGCCAGCCACTTGCCCACTCCGATGCCGCCCGCGCCGCCTGCTGCCTGACCTGACATGATGTTTCCTGACTGATCCTGTAGCCGCTACATGACGAGAGCCGGGCAGAGGGTCAACCCTGCCCGGCTCTCGTCATGTTGAATTGAGAATGGTTCAGCGGATGCCGTCACGCTCCATGCGCTTGCGCTCCATCTTGCGGGCGCGGCGCACGGCAGCGGCCTTTTCACGGGCGCGCTTTTCGCTGGGCTTCTCGTAATGGCGACGCAGCTTCATCTCGCGGTACACGCCTTCACGCTGCAGCTTCTTCTTCAGGGCGCGAAGGGCCTGGTCGACATTGTTGTCGCGAACCACGATCTGCATGGGCTGCCGTCACTCCAATCGGTTGCGGGGCGGTTCGGCCCCTTAAAGCTGATTCGGTTCCAAAATGAACAACCCGCCGAGTCGGCCCGGCGGGAGAACGGCCAGCGCGATAGCAGAAGCCAAACCACTATACAACAGCGTGCGACGCAATATCGGCTGGGAAGCTGGCCTGCATCGCGCTAGGGGAACGTCATGGCCGACGATACCCCGCTTGCCGAACTCGCCCCGCGCCTTGTCGCCGCCATGCTGCCGCATGTGCCGTTCGATGGCTGGAGCGACAAGGCGCTGGCCGCCGCCGCCGCCGATCTGGGCATCGATGCCGATATCGCGGCGCTGGCCGTGCCCGATGCAACCACCATGCTCGGCCTGTGGAGCGAGGGCGTCAACGCCGCCATGGCCGCGGCGCTGGCCGGCGCCCACAACATGAAGATCCGCGATCGCATCCGCACCGCGCTGCTGTTCCGCCTCGAGCATGGTGACCGCGAGGTGACCCGCCGTGCGCTGAGCCTGCTGGCCCAGCCGCAGCATGCCGCCCTGTCGGCCCGGCTGCTGTGGAGTGCCGCCGATGCGATGTGGCGCGCCGCCGGGG
>ERZ1066121.2381-NODE-2381-length-11985-cov-5.530930_pt1 | contig 11985 bp, 10 predicted proteins | sample MGYA00382768_ERZ1066121 | MGnify/ENA primary metagenome ERZ1066121 (study PRJEB33369, sample SAMEA5778351) | biofilm metagenome | biome: Industrial cooling water; feature: Water cooling tower basin; material: Biofilm | place: United Arab Emirates | collected... | reverse complement strand
CCCTACGGCATGCCCCTGCTCGCCGCCTCCCCCGCGCATCACGAGGGGCGCCCCCTCGAGCACAACTGGATGGCGCGCGAAGGCGCCGAAGACTTCCGCCGCCTCTCGGAGTACCGCTCGGGCTTTCGCGAAGGCGCGCGTCGCTTCGACATGGGCGAGGCGGCCAACTTCATCCTCATGCCCATGGTCGCCGAGGCTTTGAAGCTGCTGCTCGAATGGAACCCCGCGGCCATTCAGGCGACCTTGAGGGCGAAAACCGAGCGCCTGGCGCATGCCTGCGAGGCCTTGGGCTTGTTGCCGCTGCCCGCCGAGCAGCGCGCCGGTCACCTCCTCGGACTGCGCGCGCCGAAGGGGCTGCCGGGGGGCTTGGCCGAAAGCCTGCGCGCGGCCGGGGTCCACGTCAGCGTGCGTGGCGATTGCATCCGCATCTCACCGCACCTCTACAACGACGCAGGCGACGAGGCGCGACTCCTCGCGGCGCTGGAGGCTCTCTGCTCTCCCTGAAGGGAGGGCACGAAGAGGGATGGCCTTGAGACGCAGCCTCGCTGGATGGGCCTTATGCCTATGTTTTGCCCTACAGGGTCTTGTGCCCGCGTTGGCCCGCGGCGATGCCTTTTACGAAGACGAGCGCATGTCGCGCGCGCTCGCGAGCCGGAGCCTGCGCAAAGAGCCCGAGCCCGAAGGCAAACGCATCGCCTTCGTGCGCATCGAACGCGAAAACGTCTTCGTCAAAGACGAGTTCTATCCGACCTTTTTCAACATCTTCCATTGGAAGACGCGCGAATCCGTCGTGGAACGCGAGCTCCTCTTCGAAGAAGGTGACCTCTACCAGCGCGAGCGGGTCGAAGAGACCATGCGCATCTTGCGCTCGATGGGCATTTTTTCCCTCGTCCGCATCGTCGCGGTGCAGACCGGACGCCCCGGCGAGGTGGGCGTGCTCGTCTACACACGCGACCTCTGGAGCCTGCGTCTCGAGACCGACTTCCAGGTGACCGGCAAGGTCATCGACCGACTCCTTTTGCAGGCGACCGAGCGCAACTTCCTCGGCCGGCAGAAGCTCGCCACCGCCCGCTTCTTCATGCAGCCCTATACCTGGCAGGTCGGCCAGCTCTACGTCGACCGCAGGCTGGGCGGCAGCAACTTGCGCTTTGGCGAAAACGCCGACTTCATCTTCAACCGCTACAGCGGCAACTTCGAAGGCGGCACGGCCTCGCTCTCGCTACGCCGGCCCTTTTACAACCTGCAAGACCGCTTCGGCTTCTCGCTCGACGGCACCTTCTCCAACTACATCGAGCGCCGCATCAGCAATGGCCGCGTCGTCGGCTACGACATCCCCGAAACGCCCGAGCAGGAAGCCATCCCTTCGGTATGGGACCGCCGTGAGGGCAATAGCTCTCTGCTCGGCTACTACCGCGTCGGCAGCGCCTATAAACTGACCTTCGGCGCGGGCTGGAGCTACGATCAGCTCTGGGTCGCGCCGAACAGCCTGACGGGGCTTGCGGAGGGGCAAGAAGCCTCCTTCGCGCGCGATGTCTTGCCCCGCCAAAGGCGCCAAACCGGGCCGGTGTTCACCTACCAGCTCTTCACGCCGCGTTTCGTCATCTTCCGCAACCTCGATAGCTTCGGGCAAAGCGAAAACGTGCGTGTCGGTCCGCGTGTCGAGGCGACGGTGCGCTTCCCTCTCGAGGCCTTTGGCTCGTCGAGCAACTCGATGGTCTTTTGGGGTCTGCTCAACTATGCCCTCGCAGGGCACGACGCGCTTGCCGAGAGCGTGGTGACGGCCACCGCACGTCTCGAAAACGGTCGCGTCGTCGACCAGCGCCTCACGGCGGAGCTGCGTGGGGCCTCGCCGATGCTGAAGTTCGTACGTCTGGTGGCGCGTCTGAGCTGGGATGGTCGCCGCCAAGACACCTCGCGCACACAAGTCTCTTTGGGCGGCGACAACGGCCTGCGCGGCTTCGTCAGCCAAGCCTTCTTCGCGCGCGGCGCCAGCCTCGTGCGTTTCAACTTCGAAGTGCGCAGCCGTCCTCTGGCCTGGCGTTCGGTCCACGTCGGCGGCGTGCTCTTTTACGACACCGGCGCGGTCTACCAGAGCCTCGACCGCGTCACCTTCCACCACGCCGTCGGCCTGGGCGCGCGCTTCATGTTGCCGCAGTTCAACCGCTTGCCTTTCCGCGGCGACGTCGGCTTCCCGGTCGGCGACGACTTCGGCGTCGTGCCCTCTTTCGGCTCCGACCAAGTCATCCAGCTCACGGCACCCGATTCGGTCTTCGGATTCTAGCGCGCAGTGGCTGGGGAAGCCTCAGGGTGCTCAGGAGGGCCGTCCCAGTGCATACGCTCTGCCTGCAGCAGAGCAGAGTCGGGAGCAGCACCTGGAGGGATCTCCTCCTCCAAATGTGTGACAATCCGATGACGCGTTTCTTCATCGAGGAGAGAGCTTTTTCCGTTCAGAAAGAATTGCATTAAACCGCTACCGCATTTTTTTCATCTCTAGGATTCGGAAGCTCTTCTCTGGGCGAATGCGAATCCCGAGAAAGACGATTCGAGCAGCTGTATCAAAGTTGACGAACAAGCACTGCGCTCCCGCACTTGACGCGTCCGCCAGTTGTCCTCAGAGCACAGCCGGCGAAAGGGATCGCCGAACTCGGACGTTTCTCATGTCCTGAGTTCCCAACTCTGTGGTCCCCGCTCCGCCATCATTTGTTTCCCCTTTGTTTCGCGGGAGTTTCCTCGCGGGACTTTTCTTTCCAGTGTGTGAGTTGGGCTGTGAAATACGCCTCGAAAGGATAAATGATGAAAGTCATTGCTCCTCTCTTTTTATCGGCTCTCCTAGTGGCCAACAGTCTTTCGGGTTGTGCCTCAGAGGCCCAGCGTGAATCTCGCTCGGACGCAGAGGTCGAGGAGAAATTCTTGCAGTTTCCCCTTTTGATCAAGGCTGCGATCATCACCGCTGTGCTCTGGCTCACGATGTCGGTCTCGGACGCGGAAGAAAAGGAAGACGGGTCTGAAGAAGAGGAGACGCCGCCGCAGCAGGCCCCCGCGTCGGGACCTGCCATCGCGCGCTCCCAGGAGGACTCTGCCGCGCTCGAGGCCACGATTCGGGAGATTCTCGAGGACGCAGAACCGGATGCCCTATCCGAAGCGGAATCTCTGATGCGCCAGGACTCCGCGCAAGAGGGAAGCATGGCGATCTTGCAGCGGCCGCAGCTTCTATGGCGCATGGCGGTGGCCATCGATGCCAGTGAAGACAAAGCGAAGGTGATGGCTTTGGTTCCGCGTGTTCTCTGCACTCAGGGAGAGCGATTGCCCGATGCTTCCTTCCCCGGAATGCCTTCGCTTCGTAGTGCCTTCCTGGATTGGTGCTCAGAACAGTAGCGGCGCGGCGCTTTCAAAGCGCGTAGACGGCGGTGAGCAGCCGCACGCCGAAGCCGGCGGCGAGGGCGACGAACATCGCGAAAGCGAAGGGCCTGCCCACAGCTGGCCCGCCGATCGAGTGCGCCATGAAGATTTTGGACAAGGTATTGGTGGCCGCCGCGATGCCAACGCCGTCGAGCGCTACGTTCATGCGCAAGCCTCCGGCCGCTTGCAAGCGACCGAGCGAAAGCGCCGCCGCATCGGTGTTGGCAAAGCCAGAGATGAAGGCTGCGAGGTAGGCGCCAGTCTCTTTGAAGTAATAGGAGGCAGCGCGGCTGGCGACGAGGATGACGGTGAACATGAAGGCGAACTTGATTGCGCTCGCCAAGGCCAAGGGGTTTTTCACCGTGGGGGGTGCGCCCTCGACGCCTTCACGTTTGCTGGCGGAGGAGAGGCGACGAAAGAACAAGAAGGCCGTGATCGCCCCAGCGAGGGCAGCGCTGAGTAAAGGCACGGCGGCGCGGTCGGCGAGCTGCGGCGACACTGTATAGAGCTCGAGCAGCAGGCGGACGAACATCGTCGACGAGGCGAGCACGATGGCGACCGCATAGGCCGGCGCCAAGCTGACGTGCGTGCGTGCGCGGGCCGAAAGCGAGAGGGTCACCGCCGTCGACGAGGCGAGGCCGCCCAGCAAGCCGGTGATGAGCAGGCCCTGACGTGCCCCCAAGGCGCGCACCGCGACATAACCGACGAAGCCGATGGCCGAGATGAGCACCACGAGCACGCCGATGCTGCGCGGATTGAGCGACTCCCAAGGGCCCATATTGCGGTCCGGCAGCAGAGGCAGGACGATGACGGCGAGCAGCAAGAGCTTGACCGTGGCGTAGATTTCTTCGAGCGAGACGGCCGACACCAGCTTGCGCGTGACACGTTTGATCGAGAGCAAGCCGAGGGTGGCCGTGGCACCGGCCGCGGCGAGCAAGAGCCGGTCGGCAAAGGAGAGGGGCAGCTCGCGCGCCGTGCAGAGTGCGCCCAGGGCGAAGGTGATGATCGCCGCCATCTCGGTCGACATGCCCATATGCAAGTTGCTCGAATCGCGCACATAGGCGACGCCGAGCAGGATGCTGATGCTGAGGGTGATGCCGATCAGCGCCCAGGGGCCGAGCAACATGCCCAAGCCCCCCGAGAGCGCATAAAGCGGGAAGGTGCGCGCGCCGCCGAAGCCCGACTCTTTGCCCATCTCGCGTTCGGCGCCGATGAGGAAACCGCAGGCCCTGGCGGTCGCGAGAGAAAGCAAGATTTCTGCAGCGGCCGTGGACACGACCCCAGTTTAGCAGCCCCGCGCCGGCCACCCCGAAAATCTTGCGGCGCCAGTGGTCTTTCGCCGCCAGCGGCCTCTAGCTGCGTAGCAGCTTCGCCAGCGGGTTCTTGCCGTAAACCCAGCGGATGACGCGCCGCGTCCGCGCGTAGGCCGCATCGGGCGTGGGATAGAGCTTCACCGCTTGGTGCAGCGGCAGGCGGTCGCTGAGCACCGACTTGGCGTTGCAGCAGGCCCGCAAGCCCTCGGCGCCGTTGAGGCGGCCGAAACCCGAAGCTTTGACGCCCCCGAAGGGCAGGTCTTGCGCCATATAGGCCATGCCGAAGTCGTTGATGCAGCTCGAGCCGCTCTGCAGGCGGCTGGCGATCGACTCGGCCCGCCGCCGGCTGCGGCTGAAGACCGAGGAGCCGAGGCCGAAGGAGCTGGCGTTGGCGCGGCGGATGGCTTCGTCCTCGGAGGCGACCCGGATCACGCTGAGCACCGGCCCGAAGGTCGCTTCATGGAAGATGGCCATGCCTTCGTCGACCCCTTCGAGGAGGGTGGGCTCGAAGAAGCAGCCGCCTTTGTCCTGGCGCGCTTTGCCCCCTGCGAGCAAGCGTGCCCCCTTGGCGACGGCATCGCGAACGAGGGATTCGATCACCTCGAGCTGCCGCGGCGTGGTGAGCGAGCCGACGTCGACCACTCCTCCGCCGAGGGGCGGGCCTTGGCGCAGCTCGGCGACCATACGCTGCAGCTTCTCGACGAAGGCCTCGTAGACTTCCTCCATGACGAAGATGCGCTCGGCCGCCAGGCACATCTGCCCCGAGGCGATCATGGTGCCCGCCAGGGCCGCGTGCGCCGCCTGCTCAAGGTCGGCATCGTCGCAGACGATCATTGGGTCTTTGCCGCCGAGCTCCAGGATCACCGGCGTCAGCGTTTCGGCGCTCTGCGCGATGATCTTGCGGCCGTTGGGCACCGAACCGGTGAAGATCACCAAGTCGACGCCCGAAGAGACCAGCGCCGCGCCGGTGTCACCATAACCGGTGAGGATCTGCACCAGCTCTTTGGGATGGCCGAGCGAGGAGAGCACCTCGTCGAAGATCGCTTGAAAGCGCGCCGCCGACCACGAGGTCCACTCCGAGACCTTCACGAGCACGGCGTTGCCGGCGAAGAGCGCCGGTATCGTCGGCCCCATGACGTTCTGCAGGGGGAAGTTCCAGGGGCAGATGACGCCGACCACGCCCAGGGGCTCGTATTGCACCCACGCTCGTTTGTGCACCAAAAGCCCGGAGGACACGCGGCGTGGCCGCAGCGCCTTTTCGCCCTTTTGCATCGTGTAGCGCAGCTTTTCACAGATGGGCCAGATCTCGCCCATCAGAGCATTTTCGCGTGTTTTGCCGGCGTCGCGCGCGACCACCTCGCAGAGCTCGTCGCAATGCTCGACCACATGGCGCAGCAGGGCATCGAGCACCCGGCGCCGCTCGGCGAAGGAAGTTTGCCGCCACTTCTCCTGCGCCGCCCGCGCCTTGGCGAGACGCTCGAGCACTTCGGCGCGCTCCATCACCGGGACCTCGCCCAGCTTTGTTTGGGTGGCCGGATCGAAACAGGGGATGGTCGCCGCTTGGGACGCGGCAGAAACTCGGGGCTGCGATTCGCTGACGCTCTGCATTGGGGACCTCCAGGGCCTCCTTCTTACGCGCTCTCGCGCCCCTCCCGCAAGCCCCGGCATTGGAACCGAGCTGTGACGTGGTCGCCTCCCGAAGGTGTGGTATGGACTCTGCACATGAGAATGCTCGTTACCGGTTTGACGGGCCGGATCGGCTTCCCCGTCCTGCGTGAGCTGCGCGCCTCCGGCTGGCGCGTTCGCGGCTTGCTGCGCGGGGCGCCCTCCGACCGTCTCTCTTGCTTGCTCGACGAAGTCTACGAAGGCGACATCCGCCAGGAAAACACCTGGCAAGAGGCCCTCGAGAACGTCGATGTCGTCGTCCATCTGGCGGGGGTCTCGCGCAACGTGCCCGAGGTCTTCTCCACCAATGTCCTCTCCACGCATCGCATGGTCAGCGTCGCCATCGCGCGCCGGGTCAAGCGCATCGTCGTGGCGAGCAGCACCTGCGTGCTGGGTCATTGCGACCGCGCCGCCAATCTGCCCTTCGATTTGAGCTACGCGCCGGTGGACGAGGAGCACCCCTTGCGGCCCGAAGCCGACTACGCCCTCTCCAAACACGTCTCCGAAGAGGTGCTGCGCGCTGCATCGCGCAGCGGCAAACTCGAGGTCGTGGCCTTGCGTTTGGCCTGGGTATGGTCCGATCGCACCTGCGAGGAGCGCAGGACGCGGCCTTTCCAGGAGGCGCGTTATGCGCCCACGCTCTGGGCCTACGTGCACGAAGAAGACTGCGCGCAAGCCTTCCGCCTCGCCCTCGACCGGCCGCTGCCAAACCGCTTCGAGGCGATGTTCATCAGCGCCGCCGACACCACCGCCGATACGCCCTCGCGCCAGCTCGTCGAGCGCTACTTCCCGCAAGCCGAAGCGGGCCGCCTGCTCGCCGGCAAACGCGAGAGCCTCTTCTCCTACCGCAAAGCGCAGCAAGTGCTCGGCTACCGGCCGAGCCGCAGCTGGTGCGACGCGCTCTAATACGTCGTCACAATCGGTTGACCCCGGCTTACCTCCTCAAAAATCTACGAGGACGGGCCCTTAGCCCGTCCTCGTAGATTTTCTGCGGGGGCACTCGGGGTCAACCGATTGTGACGATGTATTAGGGATTGCTTTCGCAGATGAAGGGGAAGTAAGGGCCGCCGCAGAGGATATCGTTCCAGCGGCCGCTCGGTCCGCGAATATGGGCGCAGTCTTCCTCGTTGGAGGCGCCATCCGGGGCGCCGTTGTTGTCGGGCTGGCCGCTATCCCAGTTCGTGTAGGTGGAGACGATGCCGCTCGACCAGGTGAAGTTGCGCTCCTGGCCGCGATCGTTGAAGCCGATCCAGATGTTGTCGTTGCCGAGGACCGTACGCTGCGCGAAGGCCCAATCCTGTTCGGCCGCGCTCTCGATAGTGATGAGCTGGTAGCCGCGGCTCCGGCAAAAGCTCTCGGCCTGTAGCCAGGGTGCGCCGCTTGAGCAAAGCAGGTAGGTTTTGCCCCCCTGTTCGGCGCGGGTGCAAGGAGCGCAGCGGTCGGCGTCTTCGTCGATCTTGCCGTCGCAATCGTCGTCGATGCCGTTGCATTCTTCGACGGCGCCTAGGTACACCGCGGCGTTCGCGTCATTGCAGTCGCCGGCGCCGCTGGCGATCGGGAGCGTCGAGTTCTCGCAGACCGAGGGGGCGGGCGATCGGGAGTCGCCAAAGCCGTCGAGGTCGCGGTCGATATAACCCGCGGCCTCGTCGACCGCGCCGTCGCAGTCGTTGTCTTGTCCGTCGCATCCTTCGTTGCGCTCGCAGGCGCTCGGGCACGCGCCCTCTTGGCACAAGGCCGCAACGCAGCGTGGGCTCTCGCTCTCAGGCACCATGTCGATCACAGGCAGGGCGCCTTTGGCGAGGGGCAGGGTCAGCTCGGTGCAGCCCGAGGCGTACCAAAGGCAGGAGGCGTCGGAGGCGCGGGCGAAGAGCCCGTAACGGCCTTTGGGCAAGTCGAGGCTGTCGTTGCCCGAGACCTGATCGCCGATGCGTTCCCAGCGGGCCAGGGTGGCGCCCCCGCATCCACCCTCGCGCACTTCGGCGACGATGCGGCTGGCCGGACGCTCCGCCGAATCCAGGCGAACGCTCCACTGCAGCGCGCTTGGTTCGCTGCTGCACGCGGCGAGACCTGAGATGCCAAGGAATCCGAGGGCGACGCAGTAGGGAAGCGCATGCGGTCTCATTACTTCATGGTAGTAATATTTAGACTACATTGTAAACAGGGCGAGGGGCGAGAAGTTGAGCTCTCGTCGCGCTTCTTAGTACGCTCCGCCGCAACGAAGGAAATCGCATCCTCGGGGAGAGACGATGACGACGAAGTTGCTGCGACCTCAAACGCGTTTCTATTCCACCGCTTTTTTGCGAACCTTGCTCTTGCGCGGTGGGCTTTTGTGGCTCGGTCTCGCCAGCGCACCGGCCGCCGGACAGAGCTTGGAGGGCGACGCGCTCGACTCCAGCGCCGGCCAGGCGCCTCTGGAAGCACAGGCCGAGGGCGAGAGTTTGCCGCCGGCACCCGTCGAGCCGCCTCCGCCGCCGCCTCCGCGTCTGGCCAAGGATGAGGAGCCCCCCGCGCGCAAGGAGTACCCGCGCGTCGGCGGGCATTTGGGCGTGGCCTTGCCCCTCGTGACCTTCAGCGATCAGTCGACCCGTGTGATCGGGGACGATTTCATCACCCTCGGCATCGCGCCGGGTGTCACGGTGAAAATCGATGACCATTGGGCCGTCGACTTCGAGTTCATCGCGCTCAGCGACTACAAAAATAGAGAGGACGGCGCGGCGGCGGCCACCACCTTCGTCCTCGACCCCGGTGTGGTCTACAACTGGGGTTGGATCGCCACCGGCCTGCGCGCGGCCATGCAGGTTGGTCGAAACGCCACCACCAATATCGGCATCGTGCCCATCATCAACAAGGGCTTTTCGATGGGCAAGGTGGCCTGGTTCGTCGAACTCGACCTGCCGCTCTTCTTCTTCTTCGACGTTGGCGACGACGCGGCCAAGATGACCTTTACGCCTCTTTTGCAGACCGGCGTCGGCTTCTAATACGCCGTCACGCCGAAATGAGCGCGGCTACCTCCTCGCGCCATCCGGGCTAAGGGCCCTTAGCCCCTCCCCTAAACTCCACTGCCGGGCACTCGCGATCTCTCCGAAGTGACGCCGTATTGCTTCCTCCGAACCGCTGCCTTCGGCTTGCCTCGTTGAGCGTTCTTCGAATGCGTTTCCGGTAGACCTCCGCGTGGAGTGCAGAGGGAAATCGGGTAGGACTGGCTCGGAATGTGCTTACACGACGGTGCAGGCATCCCGAGAGGTGGCTTATGTTGTCTTACTTCGGTCCGACCCTTCTTTTTCGGGGAGTACTCCTGCTCTTTATGCTCGGACTCTATGCTTGTGCTGCACCACTCAGCGAGGAGATCCGGAGCTCTGATGAGAAGTTGGTCAATCCGGACAAAACCATTGCGCATAATGTCGCTGTCCTAGGCGTATCGCTCGTGCCCCATGGTGAAGATCCGGAGCAAGAAAGCACGATCGTCGAGAATACAAAAGGTACGGGAGTCATCATCGGTCTCGAGCGTTCTGATTCACCAGGCGAAGTTCGAATCAAGGTGCTCACCGCGGCCCATGTGGCACTGAACGCCATACGGCACGGGTACACGCTGGACACATATCTTCTCCTCTACTCGCAAGACCTCTCGGTGAAGCAATGGTTGCGGGTCGAATCCACAGGCTTCTGGTTCCCGAAAGAGATGAAGATCACGCCGGAGAGAGAGACCAGTGTACTTCGGCGGTATAGTTTGGGGAAACACGACATCGCAGTCGGCGTCTTTAACGTCCGTCCGAGGCCTCTGAATCAAGTCCTACTCCGTCGCCCAGACCTCCCGAAGGTCAGCTATGCCCCGCTCCTTCTCCAGTCTTCATCTCGATGCCCATCGCCGACTACCCTAATCGGATCAGGTTTCGGCGCCTCGATAGTGTCGACTGTCGACGATCCGGAGGTGGTGTCCGTAGGCCGTCCGGGTTATGGCCGTTTTGAGGTCCGTAGGTACGACGAGGAGTCTGGCAACTACTCGCTTAGAACTTCCGAGGCGGCTACAGAAGGGCCTTCCGGCGCAGGTCGATCGGAAGCGAGCATCTTGCAACCGGGAGACTCTGGGGGTCCCTTACTCGACCAGGGAAAGATCGTCTGCGTACTCACCCGGGTGGAGGTGCCCTTCGACTCATCGCCGCCCAGATTCGAATGCATACCCGTATCTCGCTTCAAGAACTTCATCGAATCTCCCGAGAACAACCGTTACGGTATGACACTCCGAGCGGAGAACATTCCCGAAGATTTCTAGGCAGACCCGCTAGACAGGCCAGAGTGAAAACTTGGGCTCAGCAGGGCGAAGTGTAACTCTCGCTTCGCTTGCTGCCCTGAGAAGGCCGGGCGGGGTGTTCGCGTTCCAAGCTGACCAGCCAAGCCTCGAAGAGCTGGGCTTCCGTCTGCCTCAAGGTTGGCGCGTGCAGTGGCCAGGCAAAGCCCTCGAAGCGCGCAAAGGCTTCGTGCATCTCCTGCAGATGCCGGTCCTCTTCGTTCAGGACCGAGCGCAAGCTCAGAGGGCTGTCGACCTCGCGCAGCACCTCTTCGTAGAGCGCGTACATGGCCGTCGCACGCTCTTCGATGAGGGTGGTGACCACGAGATAGGCGAGCATCGAGGCGCGCGCCGCCTCTTGGGGCAAGGCGCCTTGGCGCTGCAGGTAGTCGTGCACTTCCCGATCCAAGCCTTGGATGTAAGCACGCGAGGCGCTGGCCGAGAGTACATAAGGCGCTTCGTAGGTCGGGCAGGCGCCCGCTGCGACGCGTTCGCTCAGGCGCTTGAAAAAAAAGGCATGCCGCGCCTCTTCGGCGATATGCTGCAAGAGCTGCAGATCGAGGGTATCCGAGTCGAGGGCCTTGACGATCTTCCGGCTGCCGATGTGTTCGAGCAGGCTCAGGGTGTTGAGCCAACGGGCATGCAGAGGGGCATCCCGCACGATCCCGCGAAGCCAAGCTTTCCAGCGCTCTGCGTCCTGCTGCATTTCCCTCTCCTCTACTGCTCGAACTCTTTGCTGCGCGCCTCGTGCATGTCGGCCGCCTTATCGTTCAAGGTCGCCATCCGGTCGGCTTCTTTGGCGATGGTCTGGCAATGCCGCTCGATCTTACGCACCCAAGGGTTGGGGCCACCGCGCGGGCTGGGCACCGCATGCTCTTTGTAATCTTTGGCCATCTGCCGATGGGTCGCCGCCTCTTTGCGGTACTGTTCGGCCTTTTGGCGATACTTCTTCGCGAGCTGCGCGTGGTCCTGCGCGGTCTGCGGGATGGGCTGCGCCTCGACCTTTTCGTCCTCGCCGGCGGCCTTTTTGGTGGTGCTCGGCGTCTCCTTGGCGGCAGGAGCGCCTTTTTGCGGCGCGGTGGCGGCGTTGCCCTTGACGGCCGGGGTGGCGGCGGGACCCCGGCTGGGAGTGGCGCTCTTGCCCGGGCCTTGGGCATGCGAAAGCGGCGCCATGAGGAGAAGGCCGCTGAGGGCCAGAACCAAGGATTTAAGTGATTTCATCGTCTCTCCCTCTCTTCCGGAGCGAGGGACTACGCGCCTCGGACCGAACGCCTAGCTTTTGCAGGCGAAGAAGGGAGCTGTCAACGCCACGCCGCCCAGGAC
>ERZ1066121.2380-NODE-2380-length-11987-cov-6.874790_pt1 | contig 11987 bp, 9 predicted proteins | sample MGYA00382768_ERZ1066121 | MGnify/ENA primary metagenome ERZ1066121 (study PRJEB33369, sample SAMEA5778351) | biofilm metagenome | biome: Industrial cooling water; feature: Water cooling tower basin; material: Biofilm | place: United Arab Emirates | collected... | reverse complement strand
TCGCCGCGATACTTCGCGCCCGCGATCAGCGCGCCCATGTCGAGCGACATGAGCGCACGGTCGCGCAAGCTGTCGGGCACGTCGCCGTTCGCGATCCGAAGCGCGAGGCCTTCGGCGATCGCCGTCTTGCCCGTGCCCGGCTCGCCGATCAGCACCGGATTGTTCTTGGTGCGCCGCGCGAGGATCTGGATCGTGCGCCGGATCTCCTCGTCGCGGCCGATCACCGGATCGAGCTTGCCCTCGCGCGCGGCCTCGGTCAGGTCGCGCGCGAATTTCTTGAGCGCGTCGTAGCGGTCCTCGGCCGTCGCGGTGTCGGCGCTCCGCCCTTTTCGCAGCGCATTGATCGCGCTGTTCAGCCCCTCGGGTGTCGCGCGCGCGGCCGCGAGCGCCTTGCCCGCCGGCGTGGTCGTCGCGAGCGCCAGCGCCAGCAGCAGCCGCTCGACGGTCACGAAGCTGTCGCCTGCTTTCTGCGCGACCTGCTCGGCCTGGTCGAGCACCCGCACCGCGTCATTGTCGAGCCCGGGAGTCGCTTGCGCGCCCGACCCGGACACGGACGCCACCTTGGCGAGCGCCGCGTCGACCTCACGCAAGGCGACGGCGGGATCGCCCCCGCCCGCGCGGATCAGCCCCGCCGCCATGCCTTCGGAGTCGTCAAGCAGCGCCTTGAGCAGATGCTCCGCCCCGATGCGCTGATGCGATTGGCGGATCGCGATCGTCTGCGCGGCCTGAAGGAAACCCTTCGCTCGGTCGGTGAACTTGTCGAGGTTCATAATAGCCCCTGAGCTTGTGTCAGGAGAAAGGTAGTGTTGCTATTGTGCAACACAAGGGTTTGCGCTCAGCCCGCTGCCGCTATCGAGGCGGGCACACCGGGCTTCTTCATAAAGGCGAGCGAGTAGAGATAGGCAGCCACCACCACCCGCAGATCGCGGTGGCGCGGAGCGGCTCCGGCGCAAGCGCCTAGGCCGCGATGGCCCCGGGGCCGCGCACGACCGCATGGCGCAGGCCCACCGGATCGCCTGCCGCCCAGCCATAAGAGATCCAGATCACACCCGCCAGGATCGCCATGCCGAGTACGACGAGGATGGGATCGCCTGCCTTCCCCGCGCCGATCACCACGACCGGTACGGCAACCGACTGAAAAAAGCTTGGTCAGCGGGTCCATCGGCCCGCCCGCGAACAGGTTCCGCCCGCGCGCACGATCGATGAGGACTGCAAGCGGTAGAATGGCGGTCATGATGTAGAGTGCGAGCGTTCCCGTCGTCCGCGCGGGCAGGACCAGTGCCGCCATCCCAGGGCCGCCCAGACGATCAGCCCGGCGATTGCATGGAGGCGGTGCTCGTCGTCAGGAAGTGCGCACGCACCTCGGCCAAGCTCTTCGTTTCGTCCATCCATGCTCCCCTCGGCTCGTCGGACTGCCCTCTACTTCCGCGCAGGGTTGAAGAAGCTGTTCGGGTTCCACTTGGGTGCTTCGGGCGCGTCGGCGACTTCGCGAGCGATCAGGTAGTTGATGCGCGCGAACTTGGCCCCGGCACTCCAGTCGATCGGGAGCGCGAGGTCGTCGGTGACCTTATGATAGTGTGTCGCGAGGAAGCTCGTGAACGCCTTGTCGCCGCCGTTCGCAAAGCCCGTCATCAGGAAGACGGCGGGCACACCTTCGCGCACGAACTTATAGTGGTCGGAGCGCGTGAACAGCCCTTCCTGCGGCAGCGGATCGGGCGCGAGCGCGACGCCGGCCCTGGCAGCCGCGTCGCGCACCATCGGCCCGAGCGTCGAATGCTCGGCCCCGAACGCGATCACGTCCTGAAAGTCGTAGAGCAGCACGGGCATGTCGAGGTTGACGACGCCCACCACCTTGCCACCCGCGGGCAGGCCGTTCTTGGCGAGATACTCGGCCCCGAGCAGGCCGTCCTCCTCCGCCGTCATGGCCGCGAACAGAATCGGCCGCTTGGGACGGATCCCGCTCTCGGCGAAGGCGCGCGCCACCTCGAGCATGGTCGCAACGCCCGTCGCATTGTCCATCGCGCCGTTATAGGTCTTGTCGGTGCCCGGCAGCGCCGGGTCCACGCCCTCGTGATCGAGGTGCGCCATCAGCAGCACATACTCGTCCGCGAGCTTCGGATCGCTGCCGGGCAGGATGCCGAGCACGTTGGGGCTGGTGAAGCGCCGATGCGTGCTTTCGCGCGCGATCGAGACGGATGGCTGGAGCGCGAAGCCGGCGGGGCGGCCGCCCGCGCGATCGGCTTCGGCGAGCACATCGGTCAGGCTGCGGCGCGCGCCCGCGAACAGGGCCTCGGCCGCGGGCGTATCGACGGTTGCCGTCGCGCGGAGCTTGGGGGCGAGCGCGAAGGTGCTGCCGTCGGGCTGCGTCCACCCGATCGCAGGCTCGCGGCTGCTCTTGAGCGCATAGTCGAAGCCGCGTCGCTTTGCGTCCTGCAGCGTGCGGACGGTGATGAGGCCGAGCGCGCCGCGGTCCTGCGCCGCGCTCGCCTTCATGGAGTTAAGGTGCGCGCCGACGTCGCTTGCCATGCCTTTGGGGAAGCCGCTCAGCGCCACGACATATTTGCCGCGTACGTCGAGCCCGCGATAATCGTCGATGCCGAGCCGCGGCGCGCGCAGGCCGTAGCCGACGAAGACGGCGGGGGCGGTCAGGTCCTGCGCGGTCGCCACCGTGCTCGCGCCCACTGCCACGTCCTTGGTCGCATCGAAGCGCCGTCCGCCGATGCTGACAGTCGCATCGCGCGCCCGCGTCGCCTCGACGAAGGGAACCTCCTGATACCAGCTCCGGTCCGGCCCGCCGGGCGTGAGGCCGAGCGCCCGGAACCGCGACGCAACATAGCTTGCGCCCAGGTCATAGCCGCGCGTGCCCGCGTCGCGGCCCTCGAGCAGGTCGCTCGCAAGGAACTCGACATGGCCTCGGAACGCATCGGCGCTGAAGCGCGGCTCGGGCGGCTGCGCCGGGGCGGCGGAGGCGAGGATGGCGGGAAGGAGGAGGCTGAGACGGCGCATAGCGACTTTCGGCTGGTGGACGCCGCCGGCGTGTAAGCTTCGCGGGACAAAAGAAAAGGGCGGGCTCCCGAAGGAGCCCGCCCCGATCTTGCGTCCTATCGGACCCGTCGCCGCTTAGAAGCGGAGGCGGGCGCCGATGCGGAAGCTGCGGCCCAGCGCGTCGAAGGTCGACGGGAAGGTGTTGCCGCTGTTGAACGCAACCGTGCCGATATCCTGGCCGGTGATCGGCGCCTTGCGATCGAACAGGTTCGCGACCGTAACCGTCAGCGTCAGGTTGTCGCCAACCCCGATCCGCGTCGCGAGATCGAAATAGTCGTAGCTTTCGATCTGACCGGTGTTCCGGATGCCAAACGAACCGACCGGCGGAGACCCAGGAAGGGTCGAGCTGACCCCCGTCGGGAGGTTGCCCGGCTGGCCCGGCAGCGGCCCGGCGTAGGCGACGAAGTTCTCCTGAGCGTCAAGCGGCTCCTGGCGGAAGCTGCTCAGATGACGCCACAGCAGCGACACGTCGATGTTTTCGAACGACAAGGTCGTCCGCTGCGTCCAGCTGAACTCCGGCTGGAGCGAACCGCAGTTGGCCGAGATGAACCCGACGCACTGGCGGAACGGCCCGATGCCCGTCACTGCCTGGAAGCGGTTCTCGCGGGTCCAGTTCCCGGCAAAGCTGAGGGCCAGCTTCGCGAACCCAATGTCCGTATTGTAGTTCATCGCGACGTGCTCGCGGTCATCGTGGGTCCGGACGAGAGTCGACGGCGCAAGGACATAGCCGCGCGTGTCTGCCGGGTCGCCCGCCAGACCGCCGTCGCGCGGGTTACGCCGGATCACCGTGCACGCGTCGGTGGTCGAGGCACCCGCGGCGGGATTGAGGCGATTGGCGCTGAAGCAGGCGTCAAGCGCATCGTCCACCGTCGGGGTCGTGATCGCACCACGGATCTTGATGTTGTAGTAATCGACCGAGAGCGCAAAGCCGGGGATGAACTCCGGCTGGAACACGAAGCCAACCGTGTACGAGTTCGACACCTCGGGATCGAGGAGGATATTACCGCCACTGGTCTGGTTCGCCTGGCCGGCCGTCGGCACCGGGATCGCGCCGAGCGTCGCCGCCGGAGCACCCTGTGCCAAGCAGATCGCCCGCAGCTCGCCGGTCGGGGCCGGACGGATCACCTGGCCAAGGTCATTGACCGAAGCGCAAGGATCGTCCGTCAGCGACACAAGGCCGGTCGCCACCGGGCTGAAGAGCTCGGCGATATTCGGTGCACGGACCGCGCGGGAGTAGTTGCCGCGGATCTTGAGGCTATCGAACGGCTCCCAGCTGCCACCTGCCTTCCAGGTGGTTGCGCTGAAGCTCGGATTCTGCCCGTTGCCCGCGTTGATCGAGTAACGCGAGTAGCGGACGCCGGCTTCCAGGGTCAGGCTCTTGAAGAAGGGCCGGTCCTGGATCAGCGGCGCGACGACTTCACCGATTGCTTCGTAGACGTCGAAGCTGCCCTGGATGAAGGGCGCCGGGCCACCGGCACCACCCAGGTCACCCGATTCCGCGAGCGTGTCGGACTGCTGCAGCGCCGTGTACTTGCGATACTCGCCGCCAACCGCGAAGCTGATCGCGTCTTCGGCAAAAGGCGACACCGCGCCGAAGTCGCCCGCGATCGTTGCCCGCGCCTGCGACAGGGTGGTGCGGGTCAGCACCGTCGACTCGGCCGTCAGGAAGTCGACCTGCGCCGGGCTGATCGCCCCTTCAGGACCGAAGACGTCGACGGGAACGCAGCCGTTGGAGGGATCGAAGCAGACGGGAGCGGCCCGGGTGCCGCCGGCGCGCAGACCCTGACGGAAGCGCGAGTTCAGCGTGTAGCCACGGATCGTCTGCAGGTTTTCCGACTCGCCATAGGCACCGAACACATCGAAGGTGATCGAGTCGGTGATGTTCCCGCGCACGCCCAAGCGATAGTCGAAGATCTGCGTCACGAAGTCGCTGATACGCGGACCGGCCTCGGTCGCGCGCCGGAACAGCGAGACGTTCGCCACCTCACGATATGCAGGATCGCCCGGGCGGAGGCCGGGAGCAGCCGCGGCCGCGCAGGTCGCCGCGTCAAAGCGCGGCGTATAGTCGGCGCCCGGATTCGTGTCGAACGCGCAGAAGGCATTCCGCTGCGCGGTCGTCAGGAACGGGTTGTTGAGCGGAACTGTGACCGCGATGTTGAAGGCACCCGACGGAGCGATGATCGTCCGAACCGAGTTCTTCGAGAACAGGCCGCGGGTGTAGACCTCGAGACCGTCAGCAACTTCGTAGTTGGCCTGGCCGAACATGTTGAAACGCTCGAACGGCGTCTGGAAGATGTTGAACGGGTTGAAGTTGAACGGATCGAAAGCCCCGGTCGGGCGGAACGCCGTTCCGTCGTTCGTTACCTGGCGAATGCCCTGCACAGCGGCGCAGCTCGGCTGGCCGGCGCCGCCGCAAGCCGCACCGGTCGGATTGAGGCCCGAAAGCCGGCTGGGAACCGAGGTGCCCGAGCCCGAGACGAGGCCGTTGAAGGCCGAGATGTTGAACCGGCTGAACTCGCGCGCGCCCTGGTAGACAGGGTCTGCCTCCTGATAGCCGATCGAGAACACCGCGTTGCCGCGGCCGTCGTCGAAGTTAGCGCCGAACGTCGCGTCGATGCGGAACACGTTACCGTCGCCGCGCTGCGTGATCTGCTCGGACGCCTGGATCTCGAGGCCCGAGAAGTTCTGGCGAGTGATGAAGTTGACCACGCCCGACACGGCGTCCGCGCCGTAGGTGGTCGACGCGCCGCCGGTCAGCACCTCGGTCCGCTCGATCAGTGCGAGCGGGATGTTGTTAAGGTCGACGCGGCCGTTCAGCTCCGCCGGGACGATGCGCACGCCGTCCAGCAGGACCACGTTGCGCTGCGAGCCGAGGCCGCGAAGGTCGACGAACGAGGCGCCGCCATTGCCGTTGTTCACCGCCGAGCCGATCGACGGAACGACGCCCGGGATCTCGCGCAGCAGCTGCTCGGCCACGTTGGTCTGGCGCAGCTCGACCTCTTCGGAGGTCGTGACGTTGACGGGGGTCGAACGCTCGAGGTTCGGGTTGGTGATGAGCGAGCCCGTGACGACGATGGTGCCGTCGTCGGCGGCCGGCGCCGCGTCTGCCGTCGTGGTGCCCGTCTGGGCGAAGGCGGCCGTACCGACCATCGACGCGCCGATCAGCACGGTCGAAGCCAGCAGGTGCCGACGAAGTGCAAGCTGCATAGTCTTTCTTCCCCTTTGTCGTGGCCGGTTCATCGCCGATCACACGTGGTGGCATAGCTGCTAACGAAGCTATCAGGTCGGGTGTATGCGAGGTCGGCACGGCAGAACAACGGGTGTCTGAACCGTTTCAGAGTTTTGCTGGGAAGTGTAGCTTTTCAGTCACACTGGCGCGCCGCCTTGTCCGGGGCGCTCTCGCCCCGTATCTGCCCGCCCCGAGATTGAGGAGAGTAACCATGCGGATCCTGATCCCGGCTTTGCTGTTCGCCGTCCTGGGCGGAGCGCCTGCGCGAGGGTCCGATCCGGCACCCGGGGCGCTCGCGGCGCTGAGCGCCTGCCGCAGCCTGGCCGACGACCGCGCGCGCCTCGCCTGTTTCGACCGGGAAACGGCCAGTCTCGTTCAGTCGGTCGAGCGTCGGGAAACGCTCGTGCTCGACAGAGACGAGGTGAATCGCACCCGACGCTCGCTGTTCGGCTTCACCTCACCGAAAGGGCCGCTATTCCCAAGCGACGACAAGGCTGCGGAACCCGAGTTCACTCAGATCGAGGCCCCGATCCAGACGGTCCGGTCGACCGGCTATGGCCGCTTCCGCTTCTCGCTGGAGGACGGGGCCGAGTGGCAGACGACCGAAGGCATCAACGCCTTCCCCAAGCCCGGGCAGAAGGTGCTGATCAGGAAAGGGATGATGGGCAGCTACTTCATCCGCTTCGAAGGTGCGCGCGCCGTCAAGGGCATGCGGGTCGGCTGAGCCGCCCTTAGTCCCCCACCACCGGTACGCCCCGCAGCGTCATGCCCGGCGGCGGGCCGGCGAGCGCGACCGGGTCGACCCGCGCGCCGCGCCATTTGACCGCCCAGTGCAGGTGCGGGCCCGTGGTGCGCCCCGACGCGCCGATCGCGCCGACACGCTGCCCCTGCCGCACCTGTTCCCCTTCGCGCACGTCGATCCGCGACAGGTGCAGGAACGCGCTGTTGAGACCGCCGCCATGATCGACGATCAGGAGGTGGCCCTCGAGCGTGAACGGCTTGTCCGCCGCCGCGAGCCGCGCCACGCCATCGGCGGGCGCGGTCACGGGCGTTCCCGCGGGGGCGGCGATATCCACGCCCGAATGGTAGGCCCCCGCCTCGCCGCCGCGGTAGATGCGCTGCGACCCGAACACGCCGCTGATCCGTCCGCCCGCCGGCCACATGAAGCGCTGCCGCCAGCCGCTCGCGTCGGCGACCGTCGCGCGCGCGGCCGCGATCCGCGCCACTTCCGGCGCGCGCAGCCGCTCGAACTCGGCGTTGGTGACGCCGGGCCGTTTGGGCACGGCCACCCGCTCGATCGCCCAGGCGCGCGGCGCGATACGCACGGGCTGGGACAATGTGCGTCCGTCGGAAAGCCGCCCCTCCAGCATCAGCAGCGGCGGCGCGTCGCGGTCGAAGCCGATGACGAAGCGCCCGTCGCCGTCGATCCGCAGCGGCTCGCCCCCGAAGCGCAGCTCCGTAGCGCCTGCGGGCGCGTTCCCGAACGCGACCCCGCCCTGCTCCGGCTTGCCCTGAAGCGCGATCGGCGCGACGGGCTGCACGGTCACAGGCGGCACTGGCGCGGCCGCCACGGCCGGCGGGGGCGCGGGCGTGCGCGGTGCCACGCAGGCACCGAGCAGCAGCAGCGCCGGAAGCGCGCGCGTCACCGGCCGCCCATCGCCCGGGTCGCGATCTCGGCCGAGGCATAGGCCTCCTGCCGCGCAACGGACCAGTAGCGCAGCGCGTCGAGCGCGATCTTCTCGCCGCTCACCGCGCACAGCACATGGTCGCCGTTCGCAATCACGCGGTAGCCGTTGGGGCCATAATGCAGCCGCGCGGGCTGGCTGCGGTTGAACATCAGCATCGGTTCGGTCCTCAGAACAGTCGCGGCTGGACAGGCGGCCGGGCTTTCCCGTCCGATGTGGCGCGTTCGATGCGTGCGTCAACCGTGCCGTCGGCGAAGTGGAGCCGCAATGCCCCCGCGCCTCGCGCCCGGACGGCGCTTGCCACCACCCCGCCTGTGGGCCGCGCCTCGACCCACGCATAGCCGCGCGCCAGCAGGTTCTCGGGATTGACCGACTGCGCCAGCCGCCAGGCGGCCGCGAGCCGGTCGCCCGCACGGTCGAGCTTGACGCGGAGCAGCTGCGGCCTGAGCGCACCGCCCGCGCGCGCCAGCTCCCCGCGCGCATCGGCCACCCTCCGGCCGAGCGCGCGGCGCAGCCGCTCGCCCTGGTCGTCGAGGCGCTTGCGCTGCGGGTCGAGCAGCGAGGCGGGCGTCGGCAGCAGCCGCGCGAGGCTGGCGAGCCGCTCGCCCCCGCGCTGGTGATAGCGGCGCGCGCAGCGTTCCATCCGCGCGCCCATGTCGCGCACCTGCGCACGTAGCTCGGCGCGCACGGGCACCGCCAGCTCGGCCGCCGCGGTCGGCGTCGGCGCGCGCACGTCGGCGGCATAGTCGCACAGGGTGGTGTCGGTCTCGTGGCCCACTGCCGAGATGACGGGGATGGTGCAGCCCGCGACCGCGCGCGCGACCACCTCCTCGTTGAACGCCCATAGATCCTCGATCGAGCCACCGCCGCGCGCGACGATCACGAGCTCGGGCCGCATCGCCTCGGGCATCCGGCAGAAACCGCCGATCGCCGCCGCCACCTGATCGGCCGCCCCCGTGCCCTGCACCTGCACCGGCCAGACGAGCACGTGGGTCGGGCAGCGGTCGGCCAGCCGGTGAAGGATGTCGCGGATGACGGCGCCCGTGGGCGAGGTCACGACGCCGATGCGGCGGGGCAGGAAAGGCAGCCGTCGCTTGCGCGCGGTCTCGAACAATCCCTCGGCCGCAAGCTTGGCCTTGAGCTTCTCGAGCAGCAGCATCAGCGCGCCCTCGCCCGCCAGCTCCAGCCGCTCGATCACGATCTGGTATTTTGAACGGCCCGGATATGTGGTGAGCTTGCCCGTCGCGATCACCTCGATCCCGTCTTCGGGGCGGAAGGGCAGGCCGGCCAGGCTCGTCTTCCACATCACCGCGTCCAGGCAGGCCTTGTCGTCCTTGAGCGTCAGATAGGCATGGCCCGAGGCCGCGCGCTTCCACCCGCTGATCTCGCCGCGCAGGCGCACGAGGCCGAAACTGTCCTCCACCACGCGCTTGAGCGCGAAGGCGAGCTCGGACACGCTGAGTTCGGGCGCGTTGTCGCCGGGGGACGCGTCGGCTAACAGCCGCCCGGCCGCGCCTTGAGGGAAAAGAGAAGCCAATGAACGTCCTGCTGATCGGATCGGGCGGGCGCGAGCATGCGCTGGCGTGGAAATTGGCGCAAAGCCGCCGCCTGGGCAAGCTTTTCGCGGCTCCCGGCAATCCGGGCATCGCGCGCCACGCCGCACTCGTGGCGGTCGACCCGGCGGACCATGGTGCCGTGATCGCCTTCTGCCGTGCAGAGGCGGTCGGGCTCGTCGTGATCGGCCCCGAAGCCCCGCTCGTGGCCGGGCTGGCCGACGACCTGCGCGCGGCGGGCGTGGCGGCATTCGGGCCGGACAAGGCGGCCGCGCAGCTGGAAGGCTCGAAGGGCTTTACCAAGGATCTGTGCGCCGAGGCGGGCATCCCGACCGCGCGTTATGTCCGCGCGGCATGCCCCGATGACGCCATGGCGGCACTTGCCGGGTTCGATCTGCCTGTGGTCGTCAAGGCCGACGGGCTCGCCGCGGGCAAGGGCGTGACCATCGCCGCCACCCGGGAGGAGGCGCGGGCTGCGATCCGCGCCGCGAGCGGCCCGCTGGTGCTCGAAGCCTTCCTCGAGGGCGAAGAAGCGAGCCTGTTCGCCTTGTCCGACGGTCGGACGGTGGTGCCGTTCGGCTCGGCGCAGGACCATAAGCGCGTGGGCGACGGCGATGTCGGGCCGAACACCGGGGGCATGGGGGCCTATTCCCCCGCACGCGTGCTGACGCGCGAACTCCAGGACCGGGCGATGCGCGCAATCGTCGAGCCGACAATCCGCGCCCTGGCCGCGCGCGGCACGCCGTTCGTCGGGGTGCTCTATGCCGGGCTGATGCTGACGGAGAGCGGCCCGCAGCTCATCGAGTATAATGTGCGCTTCGGCGATCCGGAGGCGCAGGTGCTGATGCCGCGCTTTGAAGGCGACCTGCTCGCGCTGATGCACGCCTGCGCGACCGGCCGCCTTGCCGAGGCCGAGCCTCCGCTTTTCTCGCCCCGCACCGCGCTGACGGTCGTGCTCGCGGCCAACGGCTATCCCGGCACGCCCGCCACCGGCGGCGCGATCGCGGGGATCGACGCGTCCGAGGCGGCGGGTGCCATCGTCTTCCAGGCGGGCACGCGCCAAGACGGCGACAGACTGGTCGCGAGCGGCGGGCGCGTGCTCGCGGTCACGGCCGAAGGGCCGACCGTGCGGTGGGCGCAAGGTGCGGCCTATGCCGCGCTTGACCGCATCGACTTTCCCACGGGCTTCTCCCGCCGCGACATCGGCTGGCGCGAGATCGCCCGCGAAACCGCAGGAGACTGACCGACATGGAATGGCTGACGCAGCAATGGGTGCTGATCGTCCTCGGCGTGACGGTGGCGCTGGTGGCGCTCTGGTGGCTGATCGGCAGCAGCAACGAGCGGTCGCCCGAGGCGGTGACCCGCGACGGCGCGCCGCAGGAGATCTCGCCGATCATCGCCGGCGCGGCCGTCGCCCCGATCGACGTGCCCCCGCCGGTCGACGCCGTCACCGTCACGCTCGAGCCCGAAACGCAGCCGGAGGCGGAGGCGCTGGCGCAGCCGATCCGTCCCGTCCCCACGGGCCCGGCGGACGAGCTCACGCGCATGAAGGGCGTGGGGCTGAAGGTCGCCGCGATGCTGAACGGCCTGGGCGTCACCCGCTATGACCAGATCGCGGCCTGGACGGACGCAGACCTCGCCCGCGTGGACGCACAGCTCGGCACCTTCAGAGGGCGCGCTACGCGCGACCAATGGGTCGAACAGGCGCGCCTGCTCGCGGCCGGCGACACGCAGGCCTATGAGGCGAAGTTCGGGAAGCTGGGGTAAGTGTCGTCACCACGGGCCTGACCCGGGGTCCCGCTACTTCGTTTCGGGCTTACCTGTCCTTCAGATAATATCGCTCCACCGCCCCCAGCCGATCGTCCAGCTCGTACACGATCGGCTGCCCCGTCGGGATCTCCAGTCCCGGGATCTCGTCGTCCGAGATGCCCGACAGGTGCTTCACCAGCGCGCGCAGGGAGTTGCCGTGGGCGGAGATCAGCACGCGCTGCCCGTCCCGGAGCGCGGGCGCGATCCGCGCTTCCCAATAGGGAAGCACGCGCGCGATCGTGTCCTTCAGGCTTTCGGTGGCGGGTATCGTGAGCCCGGCATAGCGCCGGTCGGCGGCCAGGTCGTAGGGCGTGCCCGGCTCCATGGGCGGCGGCGGCGTGTCGAAACTCCTGCGCCAGATCTTCACCTGTGCGTCACCGTGCCTGGCCGCGGTCTCCGCCTTGTCGAGCCCGGTCAGCCCGCCATAATGCCGCTCGTTCAGCCGCCAGTCCTTCTCGACCGGCAGCCACAACCGCCCCATCGTCTCGAGGACCAGGTTGAGCGTCTTGATCGCGCGGGTCTGAAAGCTCGTGAAGCATTGGTCGAAGTCGAGCCCGCGGGCGGCCATCAGCTCGCCCGCCGCCCGCGCCTCGGCGACGCCCTTCTCCGTCAGGTCCACGTCCCACCAGCCGGTGAAGCGGTTCTCGAGGTTCCAGGCCGACTGAC
>ERZ1066121.2379-NODE-2379-length-11989-cov-6.346740_pt1 | contig 11989 bp, 10 predicted proteins | sample MGYA00382768_ERZ1066121 | MGnify/ENA primary metagenome ERZ1066121 (study PRJEB33369, sample SAMEA5778351) | biofilm metagenome | biome: Industrial cooling water; feature: Water cooling tower basin; material: Biofilm | place: United Arab Emirates | collected... | reverse complement strand
GCATCATCGAAACCAATTTCCGCGAGGAGTGCGAGACCGATCTCTTCGGCGAGCAGGCCGTCCTGTGCGGTGGGATCACGCACCTGATCCAGGCGGGCTTCGAGACGCTGGTCGATGCCGGATATGCACCAGAAATGGCCTATTTTGAATGCCTTCACGAAACCAAGCTGATCGTCGATCTGCTCTATGAAGGTGGTATCGCGAACATGCGATATTCGATCAGCAACACCGCCGAATATGGCGATATCACCACTGGTCCGCGCATCATCACCGACGAGACGAAGGCGGAGATGCGCCGCGTATTGAAGGACATTCAATCCGGCCGCTTCGTGCGCGATTTCGTGCTCGACACGCGGGCCGGGCAGCCTCAGCTCAAGGCGAGCCGCAAGGCCGCCGCCGCGCACCCGATCGAGGAAGTCGGCGCGCGACTGCGGGCGATGATGCCCTGGATCGGCAAGAACAAGCTCGTCGACAAGGCAGTGAACTAACCTTTCAGGAATGACATTGCTGAATAGGGCTTCGCTTGGCGCGCCCAGAGTGATTGCGCTTCTGGCTTTCTCCACGCTGCTCGCGCGCGCGCTCGTGATCGGCCAGCCGATCGTAAATATCGACGAGCAATTCTATCTGCTGGTCGGCGATCGCATGTTGCAGGGCGCCCTGCCCTACGTCGACATCTGGGACCGCAAGCCGCCTGTCCTATTCGGGATTTACGCCGGAATTCGCGCTCTGGGCGGCGACGGAATCTGGCAGTCGACGCTGGTTGCCTGCGCTGCCGTCGTTGGGACAGCCTATTTCGTCTACCTGCTGGCGCGGCGCTTATCCGGGCCAACTGGCGCCCTGGGGGCTGGAGTGGCCTACACTTGGTGGACTGCTCTCACCGGCGGGCTGCTCGGCCAGGCGGGGGTTTTTTTCAACGTTTTCATGGCGGCTGGGGCCTTGCTCCTGGTGCGGTTGCTTGAGCGGCGATCTTCAACTGCGACAACATTGTGCACTGGCGCGCTGGTCATGTTGCTCGCCGGTCTGGCAGTCCAGACCAAGCAGAGCGTCGTGTTCGAGGCGGCCTACTTCGGTCTCGCCTTTGCCTTCCTCGCCTGGCGTCGGCACGCACCCATGACCGCTGTTGGCGTCGTAGGGGTCGCCGCGTTCGCCGGATTGGCTCCTTCGCTCATCATACTGGTCATCTGGCATCGGGCTGCAGCGGTTGACGCCTTGGTTTTCGCCACCGTGACGTCCGCAACGCTTCGCGCTCCTATGCTGCTCCCAGACTACCTGTGGCATTTGGGAACCTCGTTCCTCATGGTCCTGCCCTTGTTCGCCTTCGCTGCGCTTGGGTTGGTTCGCGCAAACCGGCCGGATGCGGATGACGGCCACGCGGTGCGGTGGTTCCTCTATGGATGGCTGGCCGTCGCGTTTCTGGCCCTGCTCGCTTACGATCGGACGTTCTACGACCACTATCTTCTCGGTCTGCTCGTGCCTGCCTGCGTCGGGGCCGCGCCAAGTTTCGAGCAATGGCGGCGCTATCGTGCTGCAATGGCAATAACCATTATCGCACTGGTGACTGCGGTTCACGCGCTGCAGTGGCATGAGCGACGCTCGACGGGGGGGTGGCAGACGATCGCGGCATTGGATGCGGCAACCCAGGGACAACGCAACTGTCCCTTTTCCTATGGCGGGCCGACGGCAGCCTATCTGCTGAATGATTGGTGCTTGCCAACAGCCTACGCCTTTGCCGGACACCTCATTTTCGCTGCCGAGAGTCCAGCAATTGGCGTCGATCCGCGCGGGGAAGTTGTCCGTATCCTGGCGCGGCGACCCGACCGCATCATTTTGCGGGCGGACCCCGGCCCCAAGGGCAATATCAGCACTCGTGCGGTCGTCGAAGATTGGCTGGCGCGGGATTACGAACTGACCCATCGCATCGCCCCCGACGGTTTGTTGGTCTATCGGTTGAAGCCGGGCGTGGACCCTCTCCCAAACCTCGCCCCAGCCCTCGATTGATTAGTCTCGATGGCGGGATCCGCAATGTTCTGCAGCTTCTGCTTGCCCTTGTCGCAATAAACAGCAAGACTGCGGGCATGGTTCAGTACCTATTCCGGCTTCGACTTATCCGCCCTTGGGCGTGAACGCGCGTGTCTGACGACGCGGCGCCCAAGGGACAGCGCCGCTCCGCCGATCAGCTAGCCGAGATTGCAAATGCCCATGCTCCGCGACCCGAGCACGAAATACGCCCCCTTCCCCGCCGTTCCGCTCCCGGATCGGCAATGGCCAAACCGCGCCATAGTTCAGGCGCCTCGGTGGCTATCAACAGATCTGCGGGACGGTAACCAAGCCATTGTCGACCCCATGGACGCGGTGAAGAAGACGCGCTTCTTCGACCTGCTTGTGGACATTGGGTTCAAGGAAATTGAGGTTGGTTTTCCGAGCGCGGGGCAGACCGAATTCGACTTCATATCGGCGCTCGTGAAATCCGGCCAAATCCCTGACGACGTGACGGTGCAGGTGCTAACCCAGGCTCGGCCCGACCTGATCCGCACAAGTTTCGCGAGCCTGGAAGGCGCCCGCTCCGCGATCGTACATCTCTACAATGCCGTCAGCCCGATGTGGCGGGAGATTGTATTCGGAATGAGCCGGAAGGAGGTGAAGGAGATCGCGGTTCGCGGGGCGAAGGCATTGCGAGACGAAGCTGCAAAACGCCCTGGCACCGATTGGCATTTCCAATACAGCCCGGAAACATTCTCAACGGCCGAACTGGATTTCAGCCTCGAAGTCTGCACCGCGGTCATGGAGGTGTTGGCGCCCACCCCCGACCGCCCGATAATCCTCAACCTGCCAGCCACAGTGGAGGCGGCGACCCCCAATATCTACGCGGATCAGATCGAATATTTCACTCGCAATCTGCCAATGCGCGACCGTGCGGTAATTTCGCTGCATACCCACAACGACCGCGGCACCGGCATCGCCGCAGCGGAACTGGGTTTGATGGCCGGAGCGGATCGGATCGAAGGCTGCCTGTTCGGCAATGGCGAGCGCACCGGAAATTGCTGCCTGGTCACCATGGCGCTCAACCTATACAGCCAAGGCATTGATCCAAGGCTCGATTTTTCGAACATCGATCATGCCGTTGAGACGGTCGAATTCTGCAACCAGCTCCCGGTGCACCCCCGGCATCCTTATGGGGGAGCATTGGTATACACCGCATTTTCGGGCAGCCATCAGGACGCCATCAAGAAGGGCTTTGCCGCTCGGACAAGCCAGAACTCAGCAGAATGGCGCGTACCCTATCTGCCCCTCGACCCTGCAGACTTGGGCCGCAGCTACGAAGCGGTGATCCGCGTCAATTCACAAAGTGGGAAAGGCGGTTTCGCGTGGGTGCTGGAAACCCATCGAGGCTTGAGACTGCCAAAGGCGATGCAGGCCGACTTCGGGCGACAGGTTCAGCGCACTGCTGATGAGCTGGGCCGCGAACTTTCGGCGACGGATGTGTGGGAGGCTTTCGAGCGCACCTATCATCTGAATCCGGACAGTGGCGGGCTAGCCTTGGTCGATTTTGAAGAGAGAAAAACCTCCAATGGGCAAAGGCTGTTTGTCGGCACCATCGCTCTCGGTGGACGCGAGCACCAAGTCGCCGGCAAAGGCAACGGCCTTATTTCCTCGGTCTTAGCCACGCTGCTCGACGCCTTTGCAATCGATCTCGCAGTCAAGGACTATAGCGAACACGCATTGGGCGCCGGGGCTGATGCATACGCAGCAGCCTATCTGGAATGTGTGACGCCCGGAGGGCAAACTGTGTGGGGATGCGGTATCGACCAGGACGTGGCCACAGCCGGCGTCCGTGCTGTACTGAGTGCTGCGAACCGCAGCTGCGCCCTTAGGCAAATAACCTAGATGTATCGACTAGGTAGAAATACATGCTGTCATTGACGCGCAATTTTCAGATAGAGCCCTCAAATGCCCAGTAGGTCGCACAGGGAATGGCTATCGAATGGTTACTTCAAATGATAAGGTTCACATCATCGATAAAGACGCCAAACGTCGAGCTATGATTGCCTACGGTCTTTCGTCGAACAATTATCGGGCGCAAATTTACGAAAATCTAGAAGAAGTTGCCAATTTTCCGCCGCGTGACGGCTTTCTGCTTGTGAATGATGAATTTGCAGCAACCGAGCTCTCTTATGTAAGCGGAATCGTGGCTGCCAACCTTGCGCGTGTACCCATGATCGTCTTCGGAGAAGATCCGTCGACCAACAATGTCGTGAAGGCCATGCTTGCTGGGGCCGTGGATTACCTAGAGTGGCCCTTCGATCAGCAGCGTTTTGAACAATCGGTTGCCAGGGCAGAAAGCGGCGCTTCTGCGCAAACCCGCGCCGTGGAGCGGCGTCAGAATGCGCTGGCGCGATTAGAAGCTTTGACTGATCGGGAACGGGAGGTTCTGCGCCACCTCATCCAAGGTCATAGCAGCAAGGATATCGGAGCCATCCTTGCGATCAGTCCCCGAACGGTGGAGGTTCATCGCGCCAGCCTTATCGCCAAGCTGGCTGCGCGCTCGACGTCCGACGCGATACGCATCGGCATCTACGGCGGGCTCGACGATTGAGCAGAACTATTGCGCAAGCGGTTGTGAGCGAAGGAAGCTGCTTGCCCAGGCTTCCAGCACAGCGCGAATCCGCTCAGCCTCGCTGGAGGATCCCGTAGAAGTGGCCAGGTCACCATGCACTTTGTGGTCGGGCGTTGATGCGCAGTCTTCAAACGGCTTTCTCAGACCGACCTGGCTAGTGAACTGCGCTACCGCGTTCTCGTAGTCGCCTTGCTCAAGCATGGCTTCGAACTCATCTTCGGTCGCGATCGCCATCATCGGCTCAAGCGCCTGCGGGGCGAGCCGCTGCAGGTAATAAGCTCTACGGATATGCCGTTCCGGCCAGGCATCATCCTTAGGCAGCGCCTCAACCAAGCGGCTAAGTTGCGCAAACCACGTCGCCGCATCCAGGCGGTCGTTCTCTCGTCCCAGCATTATCCCTCCCTTTCCATCAAGCCCGGCGGTCCCTTCCAGCAGCTTGTCGATCCATTGTTAGTTGGAAACTCTTAATAGGGCTTCACCAAAATATGCGATCGATCGCAGAAAATTCTCGCGGCTATCGCTGGGACGCTAAGTGTGTTCCCGTATTGACGGAGAGGGGCCAGAGCATGCGACCGTTAGGAATTATCAATTCCGGTCTGACGGCTCCAATGGGCTGAAGCACGGCGATGGACCCTGACGTGGTGCCTCCGTCAATACTCTCGACAACGCCCGGGCGGGCGGATAGCCACTCCCAGGTTTTTCTTTGCAACGGAGTGATCTGATGCCTTTACCCGCACCCTTCGATCGGCTTCGACTGCCGGTCATAGGCGCGCCGCTATTTATCGTGTCCGGTCCGGAATTGGTGATCGCGCAGTGCAAGGCTGGGGTTGTAGGTAGTTTTCCCGCTCTCAACGCTCGCCCTCAGAGCGAGCTTGACGAGTGGCTTCACCGCATCACGGAGGAACTGGCGGCGCATAATCGCGACCATCCTGACCGGCCGGCTGCTCCCTTTGCCGTCAATCAGATCGTCCACAGAACGAACGACCGCCTCGAAGCCGACATGGCCACTTGCGCCAAGTGGCAGGTGCCACTGATGATCACCTCGTTAGGCGCGCGAGAGGATATCTTTGCCGCGGTGCGCGGGTGGGGTGGCATCACGCTGCACGATATCATTAACGACCGTTTTGCCCGCAAAGCCATCGAAAAAGGCGCTGACGGTTTAATCCCGGTGGCAGCCGGTGCAGGCGGACACGCCGGCGTGCTCAGCCCGTTCGCGCTCATGCAGGAGATCCGGGCTTGGTTTTCAGGGCTGATAGCCCTGTCGGGTTCGATCAGCCACGGACGATCCATCCTTGCTGCGCAGGCTCTCGGAGCAGATTTCGCCTATATCGGCAGCCCCTGGATCGCGACCAGTGAAGCGAATGCCTCGCAAGCCTATAAGGAGGGCATCGTTGGCGGGAGAGCGGACGGCATCGTTTACACCAACCTCTTCACAGGTGTGCACGGCAACTACCTGCGCTCGAGCATCGAGGCGGCCGGCATGGACCCTGACAACCTACCAGTCAGCGACCCCAGCAAGATGAATTTCGGCAGCGGCGGGAACACCAAGGCCAAGGCGTGGAAGGATATCTGGGGCTCGGGGCAAGGAATTGGCACAGTGACCGAAGTCGCTCCCGTGGAGGCCACCGTGGCGCGGCTCGAACGGGAATATCTTGCTGCCAGGGATGCGCTGGCACTGGCGGCCTAGCAGCGGCACTCCGCGCGCTTAGGCCGTTTTGGCCGGGTGGATGCGAACTCCGCGGGAGTGAGTTCGGCGTCCCGGTCCCGATCAGCCGCTTCGAAGCGATTAACTGTAGCCACTGCCCATTCTTCAAATGTCAAAAGGTTGTTGCCGTCCTTGTCCAGCTTTCGGAACGCATCGGTTCGAGTGGAAAGCATCTCGTTGCGTCCGATGCGCCCGCTGCGGTCGCGGTCGTAGCGGGCAAAGCGCTGCTGCTCGCGCGTCAGTTCGGTAGCTTCCGGCGGCGCCGGACCCACGAGACCGCTCACGTCGGCGATGGGGAGATCCGTGGGAGCAAAGCTGGGCGATGGTGCCACCGGTGGCGGTGCACCGCGCTCTACCTGCGCTCGACCCTGCCACCAGAATAGTCCGATGCTCAGAAGTCCCAACGCCCCGAGCGCACCGATTATAATTCGGTTCATGACCCCAACCCTCCGACAAGCACCTGGCGATAGCCTATCGCCCAAAAATGCCAAGGCGGAGCGCTGCCAGCGGGCTCAAGCGGTCGCCCAGAAGTGTCCCGTTCCCGTGTCGGATTGCTCGAACGGCCAAGCCGTCGAGGACGGCCAGCGGGCGGAGCGCGCGCGGGAGGGGGACGCGTCGGATCTCGAGAGCTGCGGCTGCTAGTCCTGCTCGCTGCGCTTCCTCTCTCGCCAACAACGATATGGCGGCGAAGGTCCAGCGACGAGCGGCCGCACGCGCGCGTTCCTCCAGGGCGACGCCGGCGCATTCAGCAAAGCCAGCGGCGCGGGCCTGGGCAACGGACTCGCACGCGGGTCGCAGGTCATTGTGATTGACGGCCACTTCCTCCCACGCATCGACCAATGTGGTGAGGAATGTCGTCTCCTCGCGCCACTCGGCAGCGAGCCCCGAGATAAGTGGCGAACCGTGGGCGCTCGGCAGGGCCGCGCAGGCCTCGCGCCACCATGCCAGCCTGACTTGGGTGAGCGCGGGGTCCCGGCTCGATAGCGCCGTTCGCCTCAGCATTGCATCAAGCAGTAACAGCGACCGGTAACGCCCTCGCAGGCCACCCGGAGCGTATAGAATTGCGATGCGTTCGGCTTCATCGAGCCCCCCGTCGATGAAGCCAGCGCCGTCCATCAAACGGCTCCGAAACCGGCCCCAAATCTTTCTGTGCCGTTAACCAAAGCTCTGAAACCTTCGTTCGCCATGAGCGCGCTATGCACCCCGCCATAAGCGTTTTGCGAGCAAACAATATGGCGAAATCGACGAGGAATTCCGGCGTTGGGAGGAACGCGGGAGGGACGGGGTTCCTCCGCCGCCTCGGCCGCGACACGACCGGCAACGTTTTCGCGCTGACCGCCGCTGCTGTGATCCCGATGATCGGCGTTGTGGGCGGCGCGATCGACACCAGTCGCATGTATCTCACGCGCAGTCGTCTCCAGGCCGCGTGCGACTCGGCGGTGCTGGCCGGGCGCAAGGCGATGACCACCAAGGTCTATGACTCCACATCGCAAGCCCGCGCAAATGCGATGTTCAACTTCAACTATCAGAACGCCGACTTCCAGACGACGGGGACTACGTTCACCGCCGCGGCAGACGCGAACGGGCGGCTCAACGCCACCTCGCAAACCACCGTGCCGATGACCTTGATGAAAATGTTTGGCTTCAGCAGCAACACTGTCTCGGTCGCATGTAGCGCCGACATTCAAATCCCAAACATCGACATCGTATTTGTGCTCGACGTCACCGGATCCATGAGTGACGACATTAATGGCGTCGAGAAGATCGTCTCTCTCAAGGCGGCGGCGAAAAACTTCTACACGACGCTAGCCACGCAAATGGCAGCAAATGGCGCCAATGCCGGCCAGCTGCGCTACGGCTTTGTGCCCTACAGCCAGACCGTCAATGGTCGCGATCTGTTCAAGTCCGCCCCGAATGCGGCCGCGGGCGAGCTCCCGCTGACCCACCTTGTCAACAACATGGTGGTCGAATCACGCGTCGCAAATTTCGAAAGTACGGGGGGTTCTAACGATTGGGTCAACGATCCGGATTCCGGGGTCAGCATTCTCGTGCAGGAATACGATGCGTCGGACAACGACACCATCGAGCCGTATCAGGAAGAAGACGACACCGGCACAAAGATGTCGAACAACGACTGCACGAATTACGGCGACAACAAATCCTTCGAGATCGACGACAGCAGCAGCCGGCGCGTGTTTCTTTATCCGCGGACGAGCTGGCCAGGCAGCGCCGGCATCGGCGAGTCGACGCTTTATTTCCCCGAGAACGGAACGGCCGCCGTTATCAATAAGCCCACTACGGGGTCCTACTACTGGGAGATCACATTCAAGCGGAAATCCAATACTTGGGAAGACGACAACGGCGCCAAAACCAGTAAGTACCGGACCTGCAAGCGTGAGGTAAGATGGGAGAAATACATCAAGAATGTGCCGGAGTTCAGGTTCAAAAACTGGACCTATCGACCCGTCACCTATGATGTATCTGCCTTCAAGACCGGGGCAACGATCACCTTCGCGACCAGCACGCAGTCCGATTACCGCGCGCCCGGCATTGGCCCATACACCCCGATCGAGTTGATGGCGACACCCGATGCCGGCGACCTCAATACCGCCTCGTTCACTTGGAAGGGCTGTCTTGAGGAACGCGACACGGTCGCGGCGACCAATTTCTCCCCTATTCCGACGGGCGCGCTCGACCTGAATTGGCTGGTCGGCGGGACCACGGCTTCGACCCAATGGCGCCCGATCATGGACAGACTGACCTATAACCGCGGTCAAACCGCAAACGTGACGTCGTCCACGACGATCGATTCGGCCGATCATTCGTGCCCGACAGCACGGATCCGCAACCTCAACGTCATGACGCAGACGGAATTCAACGCATATATCGATTCGCTGCAGCCGAACGGATATACCTATCTCGATATCGGCATGATCTGGGGCCTGCGGCTGATATCGCCGCAGGGTATCTTCGGCAGTCGCAATCTGGTCGGCCCGAATGGCGGGCAGATCAGTCGGCACATCATCTTCCTGACCGACGGTGAGCCGGTGTCGGCCGACAACTCGATCACATCCTACGGGCTGGAGGGCGTATCCAGGCGAATCACCGGCTCAACAGGAACGTCCGCGGCGACGCTGCACGCCCGCCGCTTCCAGGCCTTGTGCGATGCGCAGCGTGGCTCGATCAGTATCTGGGCCATCGCCTTCGGCACTTCGGTGACCGGCAACCTCAGTAACTGCGCCGACCCCGGTCGCGCGTTCCAAGCCGATGATGCGACGGACCTGAACAACGCGTTCAACTCCATCGCCCGCGACATCGCCGATTTGAGGCTCGTGCAATGACCCATCCCCAAATAACTCGGCTCCGGCCTGAGGGCCGCCTCGCCCGCCTGCGCCGCCTGCGGCGTAACAGCGATGGCCTCGCAGTCACCGAATTCGGGTTCGTGGCTCCAATCTTCCTGCTGGTGTTGATGGGCGTCTTCGACCAGGGCTTTGCCATGTATATCCAATCCACGCTGCAAGGCGCGGTGCAGGATGGGGCGCGCCGGGCGTCGCTGGAAAACACGCAATGGTCCGACATCGAGGCAAGCGTGAACCGGCAAATCCGGAACGTCGTGCCCAGTGGTGACCCGAGTACCGAAATCTCCTTCACCCTCGCTTCCGCGGTGAACCAGAACTATAACGAGCTCGAAATCGGCGAGTATTTCGTCGACGAGGAACGCGCGCCCTTCGTTCGCAATTACCAATACGATGGCGACGAGGCGTTCACGGACAGCAACGGGAACGGAATTTGGGACCCGGGCGAACCCTATACCGACCGCAACCGCGGGGTGAAAGATGGTGTCCGGCAAGCCGACGAGTGCTTCTGGGACCAAAACAATAACAACACCCACGATGACAACATCGGCGCCGCAGGACAGCGCGGCATGGGCCAGGACGTGGTCTCGATCACTGCTACGCTCACATACAAGCGCATTTTCCCGTTCTGGAAAATGATCGGCCAGCCGCAGAACCAGGTTCTGACAGCCAGCACGTTTCTGCGGAACCAACCCTTCTCCGTCCAAACCCTCAACGTGGGGGTCAAGCGTGGTCCACTCCCGAAATGCGCCTAGCAAAGGACACATTCGTGACCCAAACATCCATGACGGCAGAGCGCCGCGGGCTCCGCGATCTGTGGCGAAGCAAAGACGCGATCATGTTGATCGAATTCGCCTATTCGCTACCCGTACTCATGGGACTTGCGTTCGGCTCGATCGAGGTAACCAACCTCGCCATCGCCAATATGCGCGTCAGTCAGATTGCCATGACCACCGCCGATAACGTCTCGCGTGCGCTGCAATCGGTGAGGCTCGATCCTGTCGTGCTGCGTGAGGTGGACATCAACGACGCACTGATCGGCGCCAAGGTGCAGGGCGGAGACCGTCTCAATATTCTCGACAATGGCAGGATCATTCTGTCGAGCCTGCAGCGCGATGCCAACAACCGCCAAACGATCTTCTGGCAGCGTTGCAAAGGCATGCTCAACGTCAGCTCGGCATACGGCCAGCAAGGCGCGACGCAGGGTGTAACGGCCGGGTTCGCCGGCATGGGTGTGGGGGCGAACAAGGTTCAGGCCGCGCCCAACAGCGCCATCATCTTCGCCGAAGTCACTTACGATTACGAGCCATTGGTCGGATCTTGGGCGGCGGGGAACTTCAGGATCCGCCGGGAGGCGGCCTACTACGTGCGCGACGAGCGCCGGCTAGACGCGATCGAAAATCCCAATCCCCAGGCGCTGGTCGCCAACTGCAACATCCGCAACACGAACTTCTAACCGCCGGGGTCAGTCGCGATAGCACACCTTCTTTGCTGCCACGACGATACGCGCCGTGTCGATAAGCGCCGCCTTTTCCAGATTGGCGGCGTAGGGCAGCGGAACGTCCTCGTCGGTCACGCGCAGCACAGGCGCATCGAGGTGGTCGAAGCCTTCTTCCATGCAGATGGCCATCACTTCCGAAGCGATCGAGCAGGTCGGCCAGCCTTCCTCGGCGATAATCAGCCGGTTGGTTTTGGCCAGGCTGGTAAGGATCGTTTCCTTGTCTAACGGGCGGAGCGTGCGCAGATCGATGATCTCGGCCTCGATCCCCTCGCCAGCGAGTTCGTTCGCCGCCTCGAGAGCCAGGCCGACCGCGATCGAATATGCGACGATGGTTACGTCCGCGCCCTCGCGCACGATGCGGGCCTTGCCGATCGGTATTACCCAATCGTCAATCTCCGGCACTTCGAAGCTGCGCCCATAGACGAGCTCATTCTCCAGGAAGACCACGGGATCTTCGCTCCGGATGGCGGCCTTCAGCAGTCCCTTGCAATCGGCCGCGTCATAGGGAGCGATCACGATCAATCCCGGCACGCTGGCATACCACGGACCGAAGTTCTGGCTATGCTGAGCGCCGACCCGGCTGGCCGCGCCATTGGGGCCGCGGAACACGATTGGGCAACGCATCTGCCCCCCGCTCATGTAATTCGTCTTGGCGGCCGAGTTGATGATGTGATCGATCGCCTGCATGGCGAAGTTGAAGGTCATGAACTCGACGATGGGCCGCAATCCACCCATGGCCGCGCCCGCGCCGATGCCAGCAAAGCCGTATTCGGTGATCGGCGTGTCGATCACGCGCTTCTCGCCGAATTCGT
>ERZ1066121.2378-NODE-2378-length-11998-cov-8.830696_pt1 | contig 11998 bp, 9 predicted proteins | sample MGYA00382768_ERZ1066121 | MGnify/ENA primary metagenome ERZ1066121 (study PRJEB33369, sample SAMEA5778351) | biofilm metagenome | biome: Industrial cooling water; feature: Water cooling tower basin; material: Biofilm | place: United Arab Emirates | collected... | reverse complement strand
CGATCGCAGGCGAGATCCTCGCGGTGAACATCCGCTCGGGCGAGTTCGTCTCCACACAGGGCGGCGGCAACAGCGCCCCCTTCATCCAGATGGGCGAGACCAACCCGCTCCACGTGCGCGTCGACATCGACGAGAACGAGATCGCCCGCGTCGCCCTCGGTCAGCCTGCCGTCATCTCCCCACGCGGCACGGCCGAGATGCACGTCAAGGCCACCTTCGTGCGCGCCGAGCCGCAGGTGGTGCCCAAGCGTTCGCTCACCAATTCCGCCGCCGAGCGCGTCGATGTGCGGGTGCTCCAGCTGATCTACGCCCTGCCGCCGTCGGAGGCGTTCCGGGTCGGCCAGCAGATCGATGCCTTCATCCCCGCCAGGTCCGGTGCGGCCGCCAAGGCGGAGGGCTGAGGCGATGCGCCGCCGCCTCCTCCTCCCGGCTGTCCTGCCGCTGGCGCTCGCCGCCTGCGTGATGCAGCCCGCCCCCGAGATCGCCACCCCTGCGCCGGATCTGCCCCCCGCCTTCTTCTTCCGCCCGGAAGGCAGCATGCAGGCCGAACTTGCCGCGCTGCTGCCGCAGAGCGATCCGGCGTGGCAGATGCTGTCGCAGGCGGCCATTGCCCAAGGGCCGAGCCTTGCCGAGGCGCTCGCCCGGATCGACACCGCGCGCGCCGGGGCTCGCCGCGCCGGGGCCGAACGCCTGCCCAACATTGGCGCCGGGGCCGATGTCACCCGCAATCGCATCAACCCCGCGCAGTTCGGGGAGGCGGGCCAGCAAGGTTTCATCCCGCGCGAACAAACCTCCTACGGGGCCAACATCACCGCAGGCTGGGATCTCGACATCTTCGGGCGGCTGAAGGCGCAGGAACGTGCCGCGCTTGCCCGGATCGACGCGGCGAGCGCACAGGCGCAGGGCGTGCGCCTCGCGCTGCTGGCCGAGATCGCCGCGAGCATCACCGACTGGCGCACGCTCGACGCGCGCGCTGCCGCGATCGAGGCCGATGCCCGCGCCGCGCGCCAGCTCGCCGGGCTGGCCAAGGTGCGCGAGGACGCAGGGATCGCCCCCGGCTTCGACCGTGTCCGCGCCGATGCCACCGCCAGCAGCGCGGCCACCCGGCTTGCGGCGCTGGACAGTGAGCGCGCCCGCCTGATCGGTCGGCTCGTCACGTTGACCGGACAGGATGCCGCCAGCGTGCGCGCCGCCCTTGCCTCGCCTGCGCCGGCCCTTGCCGCAGCGCCCGCCCCGGCGGCGCTGCCTTCGGACCTTCTCGCCAACCGGCCCGATGTCGCTGCGGCGGCTGCGAACCTTGCCGCCGCCGACGCCGACCTTGCCGCCGCCGCCCGCGCGCGGTTCCCGCGCATCTCCCTGTCGGGGGTGATCGGCCTCCTCGCCTTCCAGCCCGAGGCGTTCTTCGACGATTCGCTGATCGGCACGCTGTCCGCCGGGATTGCCGGGCCGCTGCTCGATTTCGGACGGGTGGGCGCGGGGATCGATGCCGCCGCGGGTGACAAGCGCGCCGCCTTTGCCGCCTATCGCGGGGCGGTGTTCACCGCCTTGGGCGATGCCGAAGCCGCCTACGGCACGGTCACTGCCGCCGACGCGGAAGCCGTGCTTGCGGTCGCGGAGCGCGACCAGCTCGACCGCGCCGCCGGCCTTGCCGAAAGCCGCTACCGCGCCGGACTGGCGAGCTTCCTTGAAGTGCTCGAGGCCCGCCGCGCCGCCGACGCGAGCGGGGAGCGCGCGGCAGCGGCGCTCGGCCGCGCGCAGCGGGCGCGGATCGTGCTGTGGCAGGCGCTGGGCGGCGAGGTCGCACCCGGCACCTGAACGCCGTCCGGGTCAGGCTCTGCGCTGAATCAGTGCGGACCGCTCGCAGCGGCACACCACCTCATCGCGCTGGTTCCACATTTCGTGGACCCAGATGACGATCCCCGCATCGGGTCGGGACTTGCTCTCTCGCAGCTCCTTGACCTCGGAGGTCGCGCGCAGGGTGTCGCCGATGAACACCGGCTTGGGCGTCACAACCTTGTCGAAGCCGAGATTGGCGACCAGCGTGCCCAGCGTCGTCTCTCCCACCGACAGCCCGACCAGCAGGCTGAAGGTGAAGGTCGAATTGACGAGGATCTGCCCGAAGCCGCTGGCCCTCGCCGCCTCCACGTCGATGTGGAGCGGCTGGGGGTTGTGGGTCATGGTCGAGAACAGCAGGTTGTCGGTCTCGGTCACGGTGCGGCGGATCGGGTGTTCGATCCGCTCTCCCACCTGCCACTCGTCGAAGAACTTGCCCGCCATCAGCCGGCCGTCCAGCGCGCGACCACATCCGCGCCGTCGTCGGCGCTGGAGCGGACTGCCCCCGGCGTCCGGCTGAAGCGCGGGGCGGGCGCGGTGTGCCAGATGCCGTCATGTTCGAGGTAGGCCTCGCGCGCCTGAAGATGCGGGTGGCCGCGCGCCTCATCGACCCCGAGCACCGGGGCAAAGCAGGCATCGGTGCCTTCGAGCAGCGCGCACCATTCGTCTCGCGTCCTGGTGGCGAACAGGGCCGCCAGCCGCTCGGCGTAATCGTCCCAGTTGGCCGGGTTCATCTGCCCCTGCGCGAGATCCTCGGGCGCGCCGGTGCGGGCCAGCATCTCGGCATAGAACTGCGGCTCGATCGAGCCGAGGGAAATCTCCTTGCCGTCGGCGCAGGTGAAGCAGCGGTAGAAATGCGCCGCCCCGCCGAGCATCCCCTTGCCGCGTTCGGTTGAAAGGTGCGGCAGGTGGCGCACGCCGAAGAAGAAGCTCATCAGGCTGGTCGCCCCGTCGACGATCGCGGCATCGACCACCTGCCCCTTGCCCGACTTCTCGCGCTCGTAGAGTGCAGCCATGATCCCGAAGGCGCAATACATCGACCCGCCGCCGAAATCGCCGATGAGGTTCTGCGGCGGGGTTGCGGTATCCCCCGCCCGGCCGACCGCGGAAAGGGCGCCGGTGATGGCAATATAGTTGATGTCGTGCCCGGCGGCCTGGGCGAGCGGGCCGTCCTGCCCCCACCCGGTCATGCGGGCGTAGACGAGGCGGGGGTTGGCTTCGAGCAGCACCTCCGGCCCCAGCCCCAGCCGCTCCATTACGCCGGGGCGGAAGCCTTCGATCAGCACGTCGGCGGCTGCGGCGGCGGTAAGCACCCGGTCGCGACCAGCCTCGCTCTTGAGGTCGAGCGCGAGGCGGTGCCGCGCACGCTCCACCACCGGGTTCGCCACCGCCGCCCCCGGCCGGTCGATCCGCACCACCTCGGCGCCAAGGTCCGCAAGCAGCATCGCGGCATGCGGCCCCGGCCCGATCCCGGCGAACTCCAGAACACGAAGACCGGCCAGCGGCCCCGACAATCGGCTCATATCCATCTCCCTCCGGTGCAGCCTTAAGCGCCCCTTCAGGCCGGCGGCAAGCCTCGACTTTGAGGGTGCGCTCGCCGCGATCGCCATCCGCAACCGAACGGGAACTTCAAGGCGAACCATGCCGCCGCAAACTCAAATTTGCTTGTTTTGTGCAATGCAGCGTGTAGCACCCCACGCCATGCGTTCCCTGACCCATCTTGAACGGCTCGAGGCCGAGAGCATCCACATTTTCCGCGAGGTGGTGGCCGAGGCGGAAAACCCGGTCATGCTCTATTCGGTGGGCAAGGACAGCTCGGTCATGCTGCATCTTGCGCGCAAGGCCTTCCACCCTGCGCCGCCGCCCTTCCCGATGCTGCACGTGGCCAGCGGCTGGGACTTTCAGGATTTGCTCGCCCACCGCGATCGCACCGTGCGCGAATACGGGCTGCGGCTGATCGTTGCCGAGAACGAGGAAGCCGACGCGCAGGGCATCAACCCGTTCGACACCGGCAGCGCGCTCTATTCGCAGGCGCAGCTCACCGATCCCCTGAAGCGCGCGCTCACCGCGCATGGCTTCGACGCGGCTTTCGGCGGCGGGCGGCGCGACGAGGAGAAGGCCCGCGCCAAGGAACGCATCTTCTCCTTCCGCAACGCCGCGCACCGCTGGGACCCGAAGAACCAGCGGCCCGAATTGTGGAACCTCTACAACGCCAAGAAAGCCAAGGGCGAGAGTATCCGGGTGTTCCCGATCAGCAACTGGACCGAGCTCGACATCTGGCAGTACATCGCGCTCGAGAAGATCGACATCGTGCCGCTCTATTTCTCCAAGCCGCGCCCCACCGTGGAGCGCGACGGAATGCTGCTGGTGGTGGATGACGAACGCTTCCGGCTTGAACCCGGCGAGGAGCCCGTGACCCGCTCGGTCCGGTTCCGCACATTGGGCTGCTACCCGCTAACCGGCGCGACGCAAAGCGATGCGACCGAGATGAACCACATCATCCAGGAAATGCTGCTGGCCACCGGGTCCGAACGTCAGGGTCGCGCGATCGACAAGGGCCAGTCGGCCAGCATGGAAGACAAGAAGCAGGAGGGGTACTTCTGACCCCAGACGTTTCGCCCTGAGCTTGTCGATGGGCCGTCCTGCTTTCCAAGGACACGGAAGAATGAAAGCGCAGGGCTTCGACAAGCTCAGCCCGAACGGATCCAGAGATTGATGAACGACCAGTCCTCCTTCCAGACCGATGCCCTCATCGCCGAGGATATCGACGCCTATCTCGACGCGCACCAGCACAAGAGCCTGCTTCGTTTCATCACCTGCGGCAGCGTGGATGACGGCAAGTCGACGCTGATCGGGCGGCTGCTTTACGATTCGAAGATGATCTTCGAGGACCAGCTCGCCGCCCTCGAAAGCGACAGCGCCAAGCACGGCACGCAAGGCGAGGAGATCGACTTCGCGCTGCTGGTCGATGGCCTTGCCGCCGAACGCGAGCAGGGCATCACCATCGACGTCGCCTACCGCTTCTTCACCACCGAAAAGCGCAAGTTCATCGTCGCCGACACGCCCGGGCACGAACAATATACCCGCAACATGGTGACCGGCGCCTCGACCGCCGACCTTGCGGTGATTCTGATCGATGCAAGGAAGGGCGTGCTCCAGCAGACCCGGCGGCATTCGTTCCTCGTCCACCTCATCGGCATCCGCCACGTGGTGCTGGCGGTGAACAAGATGGACCTCGTCGGCTACGACCAGTCGACCTTCGAGCATATCGTCGCCGATTACCGGACGTTCGCGCAGAGCATCGGCATCAGCGAATTCACCGCCATCCCGATTTCGGGCTTCAAGGGCGACAACATCACCACGCTTTCGACCAACACGCCGTGGTATTCCGGCCCGCCGCTGATCCAGCACCTCGAGACGGTCGAAGTCGCCGCCACCGCCGCGCAGGAACGCAGCTTCCGGATGCCGGTGCAATGGGTCAACCGCCCCAACCTCGACTTCCGCGGCTTTGCCGGGCTGATCGCCAGCGGCACGGTGCGCCCCGGCGACAAGGTGCGGATCGTGCCTGCGGGCAAGACCAGCACGGTCAAGAGCATCGAGACCTTCGACGGCGCGCTCGATGAAGCCGTCGCCGGCCAATCGGTCACCATCACGCTGGCCGACGAAGTCGATTGCAGCCGGGGCGATCTGATCGCCGCGGCCGATGATCCGCCGCAGGTCTCCGACCAGTTCCGCGCCACGCTGGTGTGGATGGACGAGGAGGCGCTCAAGCCCGGGCGCGGCTACTGGCTGAAGCTCGGCACCCAGATGGTCACCGCCACGGTGCAGCCGCCTGAATACGAGATCGACGTCAACAGCCTCGAACATCTCGCGGCCAAGACGCTCGGGCTGAACGGTATCGGCGTCGCCGAATTTGCGACCGACCGTCCGATCCTGTTCGAGCCCTATGCGGGCAGCCGCCAGCTTGGCGGATTCATCCTGATCGACAAGTTCACCAATGCGACCGTCGCTGCCGGGATGATCGAATTCTCGCTGCGCCGGGCCGACAATGTCCACTGGCAGCCGACCGAGATCACCCGCGCCGATCACGCCGCGATGAAGAACCAGACGCCGCGCGTGCTGTGGTTCACCGGACTTTCCGGCTCGGGCAAATCGACCATCGCCAACGAGGTCGAAAAGCAGCTGTTCCTGATGAACCGCCACACCTTCCTCCTGGATGGCGACAATGTGCGCCACGGGCTCAATCGCGATCTCGGCTTCACGGAAGCCGACCGGATCGAGAATATCCGCCGCGTGGGCGAAGTCGCCAAGCTGATGACCGATGCCGGCCTCATCGTGCTGACCGCCTTCATCTCGCCGTTCCGCGCCGAACGCCAGATGGTGCGCGAGATGCTGCCGGAGGGCGAATTCATCGAGATCTTCGTCGACACGCCGCTCGAAGTGGCAGAGGCGCGCGACGTGAAGGGCCTCTACAAGAAGGCGCGCAGCGGCCAGCTCAAGAACTTCACCGGGATCGACAGCCCCTACGAGCCGCCCGAGGCGCCGGAGATCCGCGTCAACACGGTGGAAATGACCCCCGAGGAGGCGGCGCGCTACATCATCCAGCAGATCCTTCCCCTCAAGTGAGCGCCGCGATGACCGATGCCGAACTCGCAAGCCGGTTGGCGGCAGCCGCCGGACGGTTATTGCTGGAGGTCCGCGCGAGCGGGATGTTCGACGGCAAGGCGCTGGGCAAGGCGGGCGATGCCACGGCCAATGAATTCCTGTGCCACGCGATCCGCCACCTGCGCCCGGAGGACGGCTTGCTCTCCGAGGAGGAGAAGGACAATCCGGCGCGGCTCGGGCAATCGCGGGTGTGGATCATCGACCCGGTCGACGGCACCCGCGAATATGGCGAGGAGCGCGCCGACTGGGCGGTCCATGTGGCGCTGGCGATTGATGGCGCGGCGCAAGTGGGCGCGGTCGCGCTGCCGGGGATGAATGGCGGGATGGTGATCCGTTCCGACGCACCCCGCCCGCTTGCACCCATGGCCGCGCGCCCGCGCTTCCTCGTCAGCCGCACGCGCCCTGCCCGCGAGGCCGAGGCCGTCGCCGCCGCGCTCGGCGGCGAACTGGTGCCGATGGGCAGCGCCGGGGCCAAGGCGATGGCGGTGGTGCTCGGTCAGGCGGAAGTCTACCTGCACTCGGGCGGTCAGTACGAATGGGACAGCTGCGCGCCCGCAGCCGTGGCGGCAGCGCACGGGCTCCATTGCTCGCGCATCGACGGCAGCCCGCTCGTCTACAATCAGGCCGACACCTACATGCCCGACCTCCTCATCTGCCGGCCCGAATGGGCCGAGCGGGTGCTCGCCGAAGTGGCGCGTCTCGCCGACTGATCGGAGCGCCGCTGGCGGGCCGTTGTTGTGCATTGCAACACGGGATCGCGCTTGCTACCCGAACCTGGGTCCGAAGGGTCGCTCCTTGGGGGATTGTTCGTGAAAATTGCCATTTTCGGACTGGGTTACGTCGGCTCCACGGCCGCAGGGTGCATCGCCAGTCAGGGGCACACGATCGTCGGCGTCGATGTCAGCGAGGCGAAGGTCGCCGCCCTCAATGAAGGCCGTGCGCCGGTGTACGAACCCGGCCTCGACGATCTCATCGCCGCCGCCCATGCCGAAGGCCGCATCACCGCCGTCACCACGCTGACGGACGAGCTCGACGATGCCGACATCGCCATCGTCTGCGTTGGCACGCCGAGCGGCGTCGATGGCGCGCACAACATGAGCTATATCGCGCAGGTCACCCGCGCCATTGCCGCGGCGTTGAAGCCGGATCGCAAGGTGCCGCTGACCCTCGCCTACCGTTCGACGATGCGGCCCGGTTCCTGCGAGAACATCATCTGGCCGATTATCGAAAACAGCCTCGGCGAGGCCGCCACAGGCGCGGTCGAGCTGGTCTACAACCCTGAATTCCTGCGCGAAGCCTCAGCCATCGACGACTTCTTCCATCCGCCCAAGATCGTCATCGGCACGCTCGGCGGAAAGCCGTCGGCCAACATGGCAAAGCTCAACGAGGGGATCGAGGCTACCATCTTTGAGGTCGGCCTGCGCGAGGCGGAGATCACCAAGTTCGTCGATAACTCCTGGCATGCGGTCAAGGTCGCCTTCGCCAACGAGATCGGGCGGGTGTGCCAGAACCTCGGCATTTCGGCGCGCGAGGTGCACGCGATCTTCAAGAGCGACACCAAATTGAACCTCAGTGCATACTACACGCGCCCCGGCGGTGCCTTCGGCGGCTCGTGCCTCCCCAAGGATGTGCGCGCGCTGCAATATATCGCCGCCGACACCGGCTCGGCGACCCATCTGGTCGACGCATTGATCCGCTCGAACGAGGCGCACAAGCACCATCAGTTCCTCCACGCCACGGCGGGGATCGAGCCGGGTGCCAAGGTGCTGCTCGTCGGCCTCGCCTTCAAGCTGGAGACCGATGACCTCAGAGAAAGCCCGGCGGTCGACATGGCGAGGAAGCTGCTCGAGGCGGGCTATGATCTCGACATCTACGACCCCAAGGTCGCGCCCGACAATCTGGTGGGCCAGAACCTCGGCTATGCCTATTCGGTGCTGCCGCGCATCGACGGGCTGATGGTCGACAAGCAGACGGCCGAAACCCGCGACTATGCCCGCATCATCGCCACCAACCGCCTGATCGACAGCCTCGCCGTCGACCCGGCCAAGGTGGTCGACACCAGCGCGCTTCCCTGACGATGAACGCCCCCGCAACGCTTGCCGCCGAGGAAGGCATCCCGGCGGTCATCGAAGGCGAGCCTCTGAAAGGCCGCCACGTGCTGATCATGGTCGAGAACCTGCCTCTGCCCTTCGACCGGCGGGTGTGGCAGGAGGCGCGCACCTTGAAGGCTGCGGGCGCCCATGTCTCGATCATCTGCCCCACCGGCAAGGGTTACGAGAGCCGCTTTGAGGTGATCGACGGTATCGAAATCCACCGCCACCCGCTCCCCTTGGAAGCCAAGGGCGCGATCGGGTTCCTCGCGGAATATGGCGCGGCGCTGTTCTGGGAGACGGTGCTGGCGTGGAAGATTCACTTCAAGCGCCGGATCGACGTGATTCAGGGCTGCAACCCGCCTGACCTCATCTTCCTCGTCGCCCTGCCCTTCAAGCTGCTGGGCGTGCGCTACATCTTCGATCACCACGACATCAACCCCGAGCTCTACGAAGCCAAGTTCAACAAGCGCGGGTTCTTCTGGCGGCTGATGGTGCTGTTCGAGAAGCTGACCTTCATGGCCGCCGACGTCTCGATCGCCACCAACCATTCGTATCGGAAGATCGCCATCGAGCGCGGCGGGATGGCGCCCGAGCGGGTGCATGTGGTGCGCTCCGGCCCGGACCTGTCGAAACTGAAGCGCGTCGCCCCGGTGGAAAGCTGGAAGAACGGCCGCGCCCACATGGTCGGCTATGTCGGGGTGATGGGCGAGCAGGAGGGGATCGACCTGCTGATCGACGCGGTCGAGCACATCGTCCGGCAAATGAAGCGCGAGGATATCCAGTTCGTCCTCGTCGGCGGCGGCCCGGCGCTGACGGAATTGAAGGACATAACCGCGAGCCGCGGCCTTGGCGACTACATCACCTTCACCGGCCGAGCGCCCGATGCCGATCTGTTCGAAGTGCTCTCGACGATGGACCTCGGCGTGAACCCGGACCGGGTCAACGCGATGAACGACAAGTCGACCATGAACAAAATCATGGAATACATGAGCCCAATCCGTGACGGATTATCCATTGCGCAATCAGACCATCCTCGCCTTTGGCGGACTGGCCTTGCTGCTGCTTGCCCGCATCGCGAGCGGCACGCCCGGCGAGCACTCGCGGAGGGAGAAATGATCTTTCGCGTCGTCTGGTATGGCGGGCTGCTGCTGGTGGCCGCGCTGACAAGCCTCGTGCAGCTCGACAAGCAGTCAGAGGCCACCCCGAGCCTCGCGCCTGCCGTTCCCTTGGCGCTGCGCGGTTTCGCCCAGACGCAGATCGCATTGAGGGCCATGGAAGCGGGTGACGCCCGGCGCGCGCTTGCCGAAACCGAACGCCTTGTGCGTCGCCGCCCGATCCCCGCCGAATACCTGAGCCTGCTCGCCGTGGCACAGGCACGGGCCGGACAGGCCGAGCAGTCCGACGTGACCATCCAGATCGCCGGTCAGCGCGGCTGGCGCGAGCCCCTCGCGCAGCAGGCGGTACTGCGATTGGCACTCGATGCCGGAGACGAGAGCGAGGCTGCGCGTCGTTTTGCCGCGCTCTTCCTGAACCAGAAGACGTCGGCCGAGCTGCTGCGGGAACTGGGTCAAGAGATCATGAACACGCCCGGCTGTGCTGGTCGGCAGACACTGACCGATATCGTCGCGGGCGGAGAGCGGTGGCACAACACCTTTCTGAACCGTGGCCCGCGCGTGATGCCCGCGGACGCGTTCAGCGAAATTTCTCTTGCCAGCCTGGCGCGTGGCGCGAATTTCGATTGCGCTGGCCTGGCACGAGCAGCCAAGATTCTGGGACCCTCGCCCGATCCGACATCGCAGGCCTTCAGGCAGGCGATCGCGGGCAGATGCTTCAAGAAAAACTCAAAGAGTGCGAATGATGCCTGAGAAATCAGTGCCCGGATTGTCTTTCGCGAAGGTCTGGTAAAGCCCGTGGGCGTGTTCGCCGAGCGGGATCGTCGCACCGGCTATTTCGGCCGCCTCCATGGCAAGGCGGAGATCCTTGAGCATCAGCGCGGCAGCGAAACCCCCTTGATAACCGTTATCGGCAGGAGTGACAGGTCCCACGCCCGGCAGAGGGCAATAGGACGTCATCGACCAGCATTGGCCCGACGAGACGCTGGAAATATCGTAAAAGGTCTGCGGGTCGAGCCCCAGCTTCTCGGCCATCGCGAAGGCCTCGCACGTGCCGATCATGTGGATCGCGAGCAGCATGTTGTTGCAGATCTTGGCCGCCTGCCCCGTTCCGGGCCCGCCGGCATGGATCACCGCCTTGCCCATCGCTGCAAGGATCGGCTGAGCGCGGGCGAAGGCCTCGTCGGAGCCGCCGACCATGAAGGTCAGCGTGCCCCCCGCTGCCGCCGCGATTCCGCCCGAAACCGGCGCATCGACCATCTGGTAGCCATGCGCCTCGGTCACTTCGATCACCTCGCGCGCGGTGGCGACGTCGATGGTCGAGCAGTCGAGCAGGATTGCGCCTTCGGGGGCGTGACCGATCACGTCGTCCCAGTAGACCTGCTTCACGATCGCCCCGTTCGGCAACATCGAGACGACCGCCTCAACTCCCGCGCACGCTTCCTTGGCAGTGGCGAAGGTCGCACACCCCGCCTCGCGCGCAGCGGCCAGCGCGGCTTCGCTGAGGTCGAAAGCGCGGACGTCATACCCAGCCTTCACCAGGTTCGCGGCCATCCCGCCGCCCATGTTGCCGAGGCCGATGAATGCGATTTTCATGTGTCTTTTATCCCCTCCCGCTTGCGGGAGGGGCCGGGGGTGGGCCCGCTTCCCGCGAGAATTGTGATGGGACTTGCCCACCCCTGACCCCTCCCGCAAGCGGGAGGGGGACTAAGTCACCGCCCCTTCCATTGCCCTTCGCGTTTCTCGATGAAGGCGGCCATGCCCTCGGCCTTGTCCTCGGATGCGGTGAGGATCTGGAAGATCCGCCGCTCGACGATCAGGCCCTGGTCGAGCGTCATCTCGAAGGCCGAGTTCACCATCTCCTTGTTGGCGATGGTCGCCATCGGCGGCATCGCGGCGATGGTCGCGGCGGTCTTGAGCGTCTCGGCGATCAGCTCCTCGTGCGGCACCACGCGGGCGACGAGGTTGCTGCGCTCGGCCTCCTCGGCGCCCATCATCCGGCCGGTGAGGCACATTTCCATGCTCTTCGACTTGCCGATCGCGCGGGTCAGCCGCTGCGATCCGCCCATGCCGGGGGCCACCCCGAGCTTGATCTCGGGCTGGCCGAACTTCGCCTTGTCGGAGGCGATGATGAAGTCCGCCATCATCGCGAGCTCGCACCCGCCGCCCAGCGCAAAGCCGTTGACCGCAGCGATCCATGGCTTCCTCGTCTTCTTGACGATCTCGGAAGTCCAGGGGCTGAAGAAATCGTCGAGGTAGAAATCGGCCGCCGCCTTCTCGCTCATTTCCTTGATG
>ERZ1066121.2377-NODE-2377-length-12001-cov-6.090909_pt1 | contig 12001 bp, 15 predicted proteins | sample MGYA00382768_ERZ1066121 | MGnify/ENA primary metagenome ERZ1066121 (study PRJEB33369, sample SAMEA5778351) | biofilm metagenome | biome: Industrial cooling water; feature: Water cooling tower basin; material: Biofilm | place: United Arab Emirates | collected... | reverse complement strand
GTGTAGACCGACTCGAGTTCGACGAACTCGATCGGCGCGCCGGGCACGCGCGGCCGGCGCAGCGGCAGGATCACCACGCCCGCCGCCTGGTAGGGGGCCAGCGCCGACGGCTTGTGGCCGGTCGTGGTGGCGATCCAGGTCGGCACCTCGCGCGCCGTGGCCACCAGGCGCGCGGTGAGCGGCGTGCGCAGCCTGCCGTCGGCGATCACGCGCGCCAGCGGCACCCGCGCCATGCCGGGGATGCGGACGGTCAGCGCCGGGTCATCGGCCAGCACGGTGCCGGAGCCGACCAGGATGGCATCGTGGCGCGCGCGGAGCGCATGCGCCTCCCGCCGCGCCGCCGCGCCGGTGATCCACCGGCTCTCGCCGCCGGCGGTGGCGATGCGCCCGTCCAGCGTCGTCGCCAGCTTCAGCGTGACCAGCGGCAGGCCCTGGGTGATGCGGCGGGCGAAGCCGGCATTCTGCCGTCGCGCCGCCTCGGCGCCGAGGCCGAGCTCGACGATCACCCCGGCGTCGCGCAGCCGCTGCAGCCCGCGCCCGTCCACGCGCGGATCGGGGTCGCCGGTGGCGACGACCACGCGCCGGATCCCGGCGCGGATCAGCGCGTCGCAGCAGGGCGGCGTGCGGCCCCAGTGGGAGCAGGGCTCGAGCGTGACATAGGCGGTGCCGCCGCGCGCCGCCTCGCCGGCGCGGGCGAGCGCCACCGCCTCGGCATGCGGGCGCCCGCCGGGCTGGGTCCAGCCGCGGCCCGCCACGCGGCCATCCGCGCCGACGACGACGCAGCCCACCGCCGGGTTCGGCCAGGTGTTGCCGAGGCCGCGCGTGGCGAGCGCCAGGGCGGCCTGCATGTGGGCGGTGTCGTCGTCGCTGGGCATCGGACCGTGAAGGCGTCCGGCCTCCGCAGGCTGCGGGGCTGCGGGCGCATCAGCCACCCATATCCTCCAAGTGGCTTGCCGGGTCCATTGCCTCGTGCAGAACGCGGAGGATCACCAGGCGGGGCTCGGACACCTCCATGCGATAGAACAGCAGATGGGCCGCAGCACCCTGGCGACGGCCTGCAAGGTGCAGGTGGAAGGAGCGTACGCCTGGCCCGAGTTCGGAGCGGTCGCGGGACGCGGGTCGCAGCGGCTGTTCGGCAACCATGTCGATGGCGCGCAGGATCAGCTTGGCGTAGTCCTGCTGCTGCCATGCGTCAAACCGGCGGAGCGTGTGGCGCAGCACGCCGGCGACATCCGACTCGGCGGCCGGGGTGAGCCGGTAGGCCCGCGGTGTCACCCTTCCCGCCGCACCGCGTCCGCGATCTCCTCGATCGAGCGGGACGAGAAGTCACCGCGATCGGCCTGCTCAACCCCGAGCATCACCTCGCGCCGCAGGACCGCAAGGCGTTCCGCGCGCAGTTCGCGCTCGCGGCGCAGGAGCCGCAGCGCGGCGCGGACAACCTCGCTGGCGGTGCTGAAATCGCCGAAACCGACCTCGCGCTCGACGAAGGCTGCGAGTTCGGGGGTGAGGCTGACGTTCATGGTCGGCATGGCGACAGGATAGCGAATTCAGGCGAGATTTGCCAAGGAACTCGCTACACCGGCCACACCCCCGGCACCCGCGTCGCCAGCCACCGCGCGATCGCCGCGTTCACCGCCACCGGCTGCTCCTGCGCCATCCAGTGGCCGGAGTTCACCACCACCTCGGTCAGGTCCGCGCAGTCGTGGCGCATCGGCTCGGCCAGGCGGCTGGCCATGGTCTCGCAGGTGGCGTCATGGGCGCCGTGCAGGAACAGCACCGGCATCGCCAAGCGCCCGCCATGCGGCGCGCGGGCGGCGTAGGCGGCATTGGCCTCGTGGTTCATGTACCAGCTGTCGGGGCCGAAGAAGCCGTTGCGGGTCAGCGCGGCGACATAGTGGGAGAGATCGGCCTCGGTCAGTACGGCAGGGTCGCGCGGCAGGTCCGGCGCGCGGCCGGCGCCGCCGAACCAGCCGCCGTCGCGCCGGATCGTGGCGGTGCGGGAGGGCTTGCCCCGGCTCTCCGGCCGCGCCGCGCGGAACAGGCAGCGCACCGAGGCCGAGACATCCGCCTCGAACACCGCCACGGCGCGGGCGAAATTCTCCAGGTAGAAATGCTGGTAGTCCCATTGGCCGACGGGGAACTCGGCCTCCGGATAGGTGCGGCGGTCGATCAGCGGCATCAGGCTGGGCAGCGCGAAGCCGGCCGCGAGGTAGGGCACGCAAAGGCTCGCCACGCCCTGGCAGCGCCCGGCATGGTGCGCGGCGATGTTCCACACCACCGGGCTGCCCCAGTCATGCCCGACCCAGACCGCGCGCTCCCGCCCCAGCGCCGCCAGCAGCTCCAGCATGTCGGCGACGATCGCCTCCTGCGCGTAGTCCTCGTGGCGCGGATGCACGGTGGAGCGGCCATAGCCACGCATGTCCGGCGCCACGCAGCGGAAGCCGAGCGCCGCGAAGGCCGGCAACTGGCTGCGCCAGGAGATGGCGAGCTCCGGCCAGCCATGCACGAAGACGATCAGCGGCCCGTCCTCCGGCCCCGCTGCCAGGTAGTGCGTGGTGTGGCGCGGCGTGCGCACCGTGCCTTCGAACAGCGCTGTCATGGCGGGGCTCCTCCCAGGGGCCGGCAGGGTGCGGGCAGCGTGCCGCCTCGCGCCGCCCGGCGTCCAGCCCTACCGCAGCATGCGGATCCAGCGCGCCACGTTCACCAGCGAGACCAGCGCCCCGGCCAGGTAGGTGAGCGCGGCCGCCCGCAGCACGCGGCGCGCGCGCGGCAGGTCCGCAGGTGCCAGGCAGCCCCCGCCCAGCACCGGCAGGGCGCGGCGGAAGCTGGCATCCAGCTCCACCGGCAGCGTCACCAGGTGCACCACCACGCCGAGCGCCATGACGCCGAGGCCGAGCACGAGCTGCCCCGCCAGCAGCGCCGGCGAGCGCACCAGGATCGCCACCAGCGGCGTGGCGAAGAGCACGATGCCGGCGATGCGGTTGCTGTGCACCAGCCATTGCGCCAGCACGCCGCGCAGCCGGAACAGCCGCATGCCGTCGCGGTGCTGCACGGCGTGCGCCACCTCATGCGCCGCGACGGCGAGCGCGGTGACGGAGCGCCCCTCCAGATACGCGGGCGAGAGGCGCACCGCCAGCGCCTCGGGGTCGTAGTGATCGCCCGCATCGCTGCGCTCGACTGTGACGTGATCGAGGCCCGCCGCATCCAGCAGGTGCCGCGCCAGCGCGCCGCCGGTGCCCCCGATGTCGGCGCGCTCGCGCCCATGCGCCGCCATCACCGCGCGCACGTAGAGCATAGGCCCGAACAGCAGCGGGAGCAGCAGGACGGCGCCGGGGACGATCACGGCGCCGCCGTCACCCCGCCGACTTCAGCGACCCCAGGAAGGCGCCGAAATCCTTCGCCTCGTTGAAGTTCCGGTAGACGCTGGCGAAGCGGACATAGGCCACCTCGTCCACGTCCTTCAGCGTGTCCATGACGATCTCGCCGATCTGGCGGGAGGTCACCTCGCTCTCCGCCTCGGTCTCCAGGCGGCGCTGGATGCCGTTGACGATGCGCTCGATCTGGTCCTCCTCGACGGGGCGCTTGCGCAGCGCCACGCGGATGGAGCGGGCGAGCTTGTCGCGGTCGAACGGCACGCGGCGGCCATCGGTCTTCAGCACGGTCAGCTCGCGCAGCTGCACGCGCTCGAAGGTGGTGAAGCGGGCGTTGCAGGCGGGGCAGGAGCGGCGGCGGCGGATCGCCGCGCCGTCCTCGGCCGGGCGGCTGTCCTTCACCTGGGTGTCCTCGCTGCCGCAGAACGGGCACCGCATGGCGTGATCCCCCTCCCCGCGGCCCTGGCGAGGCTCAGCCCGGATAGACCGGGAACCGCTGGCAGAGTGCCAGCACCTTGGCCTTCACGGCAGCCTCGACGGCGGTGTTCCCCGCGGGGTCGCCCGCCGCGGCGAGACCATCCAGCACCTCGCCGATCAGCGCGCCGACGTCGCGGAATTCCGCCTCGCCGAAGCCGCGCGTCGTCGCCGCCGGCGTGCCCAGGCGCACGCCGGAGGTCACCATGGGCTTCTCCGGGTCGAAGGGGATGGCGTTCTTGTTGCAGGTCAGGTGGGCGCGGTTCAGCGCACCCTCGGCGGCGCGGCCGGTGAGCCGCTTCGGCCGCAGGTCCACCAGCAGCAGGTGGTTGTCGGTGCCGCCCGTCACCAGATCGAGGCCCTGGCCCGTCAGCGCCTCCGCCAGGGCCTGGGCGTTGGCGACGACCTGGCGGGAATAGGCACGGAATTCGGGCCGCAGCGCCTCGCCGAAGGCCACCGCCTTGGCGGCGATGACGTGCATCAGCGGCCCGCCCTGCAGGCCGGGGAAGACGGCGGAGTTGATCCGCTTCGCCAGCGCCTCGTCATCGGTGAGGATCATCCCCCCCCGCGGCCCGCGCAGCGTCTTGTGCGTGGTCGTGGTCACCACATGCGCATGCGGGAAGGGCGACGGGTGCGCGCCGCCGGCGACGAGGCCGGCGAAATGCGCCATGTCCACCATGAACACCGCGCCGACCTCGTCGGCGATGGCGCGAAACCCGGGAAAATCCCAATGCCGGGCATAGGCCGACCCGCCGGCGATGATCAGCGTCGGCCGTGCCTCCCGCGCGATGCGCGCGACCTCCGCCATGTCGATGCGCTGGTCCTCGCGCCGCACCGTGTAGGGCACGGGCCGGAACCACTTGCCGGAGAGGTTGGCCGGCGAGCCGTGCGTCAGGTGCCCGCCGGCGGCCAGATCGAGGCCCATGAAGGCATCGCCGGGCGCGAGCAGCGCCAGGAACACGGCCTGGTTGGCCTGCGCGCCGGAATGCGGCTGCACGTTGGCGAAGCCGCAGCCGAACAGCCGCGTCGCGCGGGCGATGGCGAGGTCCTCGGCGATGTCCACCGCCTCGCAGCCGCCATAGTAGCGGCGGCCGGAATAGCCCTCCGCGTACTTGTTCGTCAGCACCGACCCCTGCGCCTCCAGCACGGCGCGGGAGACGATGTTCTCGGAGGCGATCAGCTCGATGCCGTCCTGCTGGCGTGCGAGTTCCTGGCCCACTGCGGCCGCGAGTTCGGGATCGGCCTCGGCCAGCGGCGCCGAGAAGAAGCGGTCGGGGATGCGGTAGGCGGTGGTCTGGTTCATGAGTCGGTCGATCCATGCGGTCCGGGCGGCGAGAGCTTGGCCACGCGCCCGGCGTGCCGGCCGCCGTCGAAGGGGGTGGCGAGGAAGGTGCGCAGGGAGTCCAGCGCCACCTCCGGCCCGATCAGCCGGGCGCCGAAGGCGGCGATGTTGGCGTCGTTATGGGCGCGGGCGAGCCGCGCCTCGGTGGTGCCGTGCAGCACGGCGGCGCGGATGCCGCGGTGCCGGTTGGCGGCGATCGCCATGCCGATGCCCGTCCCGCAGACGAGCACGCCGAAGCGCGCCCGCCCGCCGATCACGGCCGTGGCGACGAGATGGGCGAAATCCGGGTAGTCGACGCTCGCCGCCTCGTTCGTGCCGAAATCCAGCACCGGGTGCCCCGCGCCCTCCAGCGCCTCGGCAATGGCGCGCTTCAGCGGCAGCCCGGCATGGTCGCCGCCGAGGGCGATGGAGGGAATGGGGGAGGACGCCATGGCGGGCACCTACCACGTCCTGTGTCCGACCGGAACGCCGGACCCCAGCCTTGGGTGCGCGGGGGAGGCATGCGGCGGCGCGGCCCGGCCGGTTCGCCGCCGTCACGGGCGATGAAACACTATAACCAAATGCCGCGGGACCGCACGGCGAGGTTGCAGCGGCGCGTCGCACCCTTCCACCATCGCGGGTGACGGCCCCCTGTTCCGGGCGGGCGACGTCGAGCCTCGGGAGGAATGATCATGAACGGAATGCCTCGCCGCCATGTCTTCGGCGCGGTCTGCGGCGGCTGTCTCGCCGTGCAACAGGGGCTGCGCGCGACGCAGGTGCAGGCGCAGGGCACGACGGCGGGCGCCGCCGCGGCCGCAGGGCCGGTGCGCCCGTCGCGCTGGGGGCCGAACGACCAGATCGGCAACGCCAACCTGCTGACGCCGCAAAAGGTGCAGGAGGCGGCCAAGCTGGTCACGCAGGGCAAGACCTATCCGCTGGGCATCACGGTGGACCGCAGCACCCCGGCCTACCCGCCGCGCAACATTGCGGTCACGGTGTTCATGCCGGGGCAGGAGGGCGGGCAGACCTTCGGCTCCAACAAGGTTTCCTACGCCGACGACATGATCAACGGCTGGCTCGGTGTCGGCACCCAGCTCGACAGCTTCGCCCATCTCGGCATCGACTACACCTTCTACAACGGCAACCGGGCGCAGGACTTCGTGCGCACCACCGGCGTGACCAAGCTCGGCATCGAGCAGATCCCGCCGCTGGTCACGCGCGGGGTCGTCGTGAACCTGGCGCGCTTCAAGAACAAGGAGCGGCTGGATGGCGGCGAGCTGGTGACGGCCGACGAGCTGCGCCAGGCGATGCAGCAGCAGAACCTGCGCGTGACCCCGGGCGATATCGTGGTGCTGCACACCGGCTGGCTGTCCATGCTGGCGCAGGACCCGGCGAAATTCGGCGCGGAGGAGCCGGGCATCGACGGCGCGGGGGCGGAGTATCTGGCCTCGCTGCAGCCGGTCGCGGTCGGCGCCGATACCTGGGGCGTCGAGAGCGTGCCGTTCAAGGACCCGAACGTGCTCTGGCACGGCCACCAGGTGCTGCTGGCGCAGAACGGCATCTACATCATCGAGAACCTCGACACCGCCGGCCTGGTGCGGGACGGGGTGACGGAGTTCATGTTCGTGCTCGGCCAGCCGCGCTACAAGGGCGCGGTGCAGGCGATCATCAACCCGGTGGCGATCCGGTAGCCGCGGCGCGGTTCACGGCGCGACGATGGGGCTCCCCTCGTCGTCGCGCAGGTCGAGCGGCGGCAGGTCGGCGCCGTCGCGGAGCCCGGCCGGCGGGAATCCGGCGCCGATCTCGGCAGGGCAAGGGTGTCGGCCTCGAACAGCAGGATCGACAGCGATCGGTCGTCCCCGCCGTCGCGGGCGTGCACCCCGGCGGCGACGCTGTCCTGGCGCAGCATGACACAGCGGCGGACGGACGGGGCGGACCGGTGCTCGCGGGCCTTGTCGCCGCGGTCGGTCCGCTCGGTGCCGGGGCCGAGGATCCCGAAGGCCAGGATGGGATCCTCCCCCACGGCCTGGCCGCGCCGGCCAGCCGAGCATGTGACCATGCCCGCACGGCGCCCCGGACCACACCTGCAGGATCGCCGGCGTCATCGCCGTCGGCGCCCGCACACCTGCCGCGCAGGCGCCCCCGAGGCTTTGTCGCCGGGGGCGCCTCTCCGGCCGCTCGCCTATGCCGTCGCCCTCCGCGCGAAGGTCGCGAGCATGCCCTCCGTCGCCCGCCGTGCCTCCGGCGGCACCGCCACGCCATGCCGGGCGAAGACCCGCTCCGCCACGTCCTCTCCGGTGCTGCGGGTGAGGAAGACCCGGCCCTGGTCGTCCTCCCGCACCAGCACGCGCATCGGCAGATCGAGGGCGAGCGTCGGGTTGGCGGCCATGGCCGCGGTGCCGGCGCGCGGGTTGCCGAACAGCACCACCGTGCGCGGCCGCAACTGCTGCCCGGCCGCCTGCGCGGCCGCGGCATGGTCCACCTCGGTGAAGACCACCCACCCCGCCTCGCGCACCGCCGCGGCGAAGCGATCAGGCGTCGGGCGGACCGCGTGGGCGCTCGGCACCGTGACCAGGCCGTCCTGCTGCGCCCAGGCCCGGCGCCGACACCAGCACCAGTGCCAGCGCCGCCGCCAGGAGGCCGCGTCGCCGCACGGGCACGGCCTGGTCGCTGCCGGGCATCGGTGCTGGCTCCTGTGGCGCCGCCGCGGACGCAGGGACGGCGATCGGCCTTCGCCGAACAGATCGTCCTGGTTACGCATGGCTTGCCGGCGGCGCCGTCTCCTGGAAGGGTGGTCCGATGATCGTTGCGATCCTCGGCAATTCCCCGCTCAACATCGGTGCCGCCTGCGCGGCCGAGCTGGCGCGTGCCGGCCATGCCGTGCGCGTGGCCCTCTCCGTCCTGCCGGCGCACCTGGAGGTCGCCGGCCACGGCGCGGTGACGCTGCGGCCGATGCCGGCGGAGGCGGCCATCGCCGGCGCCGACCTCGTGGTGGTGGACATCCCGCCGGCCGACCTGCTGCCCGTGCTGGCGCCATGCCTCGGCGGCCTCGCCCGGGTGGGGGCGGTGCACGTGAACAGCCATGGCTACTGGCCGGCGCTGCGGCTGGCCACCGCGATGCGGCGCGCCGGCCTCGACGGGTTCTGCATCACCGATGCGGGCGCCCCCACCCATGCCGCCGGCCTCGAAGGCGCGCGGCTGACCCCGCATGCCCGGCGAACGGGCCTGCGCATCGCCGCCGCGCCGATGCACCGGCTGGAGGCCGCGCTGCCGCTGCTGCGCGCGCTCGTGCCGGATGCCGCGCCGGCGGCCGGGCCGCTCGCCACCGGGCTTGAGGGGATCAACCTCATGGTCCACCCGGCCCTTGCCCTGGTGAACCTCGGCTGGTTCGACCGCGCGGCGGCGGCGGGCGAGCGGGTGCGCTTCTACGGGGAGGGCAACACGCAATCGGCTGCCGCCCTCGCCACCGCCCTCGATGCCGAGCGCGCCGCCATCTGCGCCGCCTGGGGCCTGCCGCACCGCAGCCTGTCGGCGATGCTGGCCGCGCTCTACGGCGCGACCGGGAAGGATGCGCTCTCCGCCGTGGCGACCTGCCCCTTCTACCGCGGGCTGGCGCCGCAGGACCCGCTGCTGTGGCGCCGCTGGCTGGCCACCGACGTGCCCTACGGCCTCAAGCCCGCGGCGGCGCTGGCGGCGGCGCGCGGCGTTCCGGCGCCGCTGCATGCCGGGCTGGCGGCGGTGTTCGACGCGGTGCTCGGCGGCACCGGCGCGCCGCTCACGCTGGAGGGGCTTGGCATCGTGGACGGAGCCGCGACGTGAACCGCCGTGCCCTGCTTGGCGCACCCCTGCTGCTCGCCGCCCCGGCCCTCGCGCAGGGCGTCTCCGGGCGGCCGGTCCGCCTGGTGGTGCCCTACCCGCCGGGCGGCGGGGTGGATGGCCAGGCGCGTGCCCTGGCGCCGCCGCTCGGCGCCGCCCTCGGCGGGGCAGCGATCCTGGTGGACAACCGCGCCGGCGGCTCCACCCGCATCGGCACCGACGAGGTGCGCCGCGCCGCGCCGGACGGGCACACGCTGCTGCTGATGCCGGCCATCGCCTGGGTCGGCTTCTTCCACTCCCGCACCTTCGACACGAAGGTGTGGGAGGAGATGACGCCGGTCGCCGGCACCGCGGAGACGGCGTACAACTTCCTCGCCTCCCGCGCCGGCTCCGGCAACGATACCTGGGCGCGCACGGTGGAGGCGGCACGCCGCCGCCCCGAGGGCCTGCGGATCGGCGGCCCCTCCGCCGGCGGCATCATCGAGTTGTCGGTGAACGAGGTCCTGCAAGGCGCGCGCGTGCACGGGATCTACGCGCCGTTCCAGGGCAGCGCGCCCGCCCACGCCGCGTTGCTGGCCGGCACAGTGGATGTGCAGATCATGCCCTTCGGCGACGGGCTGGGGCAGATGCGCGGCGGCGCGACGCACGGCCTGGCGATGAGCGGCCCCGCGCGCGATCCCCGCGCGCCGGAGGTGCCGACCTTCGCCGAGCTCGGCATCGGCTCCACCCTGATGAACAGCTTCTCCGTCTGGGGCCCTGGCGGCCTCCCCGCGCCGGTCGTCGCGCGGATTGCCGCCGCGGTGGAGGAGGCGGTGCGCGACCCGGAGTTCATCGCCTTCATGCAGGACCGCCAGGGCTTCACCGTGCGCTTCCGCGATGGCGGGGCGGTGCGGCAGGAACTGCTGGATTTCGACCGCGCCTGGGGGCCGCGCCTGGCCGCGAGCGCGCGCGGATTGAACGGCACCGGAACGGACCGGCAATCGGTGCTGGACCGCGCCGGCCGGTCTCGGTAAGGCCGGGCGTCGCCGGCGCGATCGGCGGCCAGGGATCGCTGGGGAACAAGCAACCATCATGGCCCGTCAGCTCTATGAACTCTGCGGGACCGATCCCGCCAGGGTGTTCAGCCCGTTCTGCTGGCGCAGCCGCATGGCGCTCGCGCACAAGGGCCTTGCCTTCGAGAGCGTGCCCTGGCGCTTCACCGAGACCGACCGCCTGGCCTTCGCCGGGCACGACAAGGTTCCCGTGCTGGTGGACGGCACGCGGGTGGTGACGGAGTCCTGGACGATCGCGCAGTACCTCGACGAGGCGTATCCGCAGGCGCCCTTCCTGGTGCACGGGCGCCCGGCCCCCTACCGGTTCGTGGCGGCCTGAGACGAGACGGTGCTGCAGCCCGGCATCGCCCGGCTGGTGGTTTCCGACATCCCGCCGCTGCTCGGCCCGAAGGCGCGTGCCTACTTCATCGAGAGCCGCGAGCGGCGCTTCGGCATGGCGCTGGCCGCGGTGACCGAAGGGCGGGAGGCCCGCCTGCCGGCGTTCCGGGCAGCCCTGCAGCCCGTGCGCGGCGCGCTGGCGGAGCAGCCCTTCCTCGGCGGCGAGGAGCCCGACTATGCCGACTACACCATCTTCGGCAGCTTCATGTGGGCGCGCAGCGTCAGCCCCCTGGTGCTGCTGGAGCCGGAGGACCCGGTCCACGCCTGGCGCGAGCGCATGCTGGACCTGCACGGCGCCCTGGCCCGCGCGGCCCCGCATTTCGGCGCCTGACGCGCGCTTCCGCCCGCCTGGGCGGGCCGTTAGACCATGATCGGGGCATGCCGAGCGCCCATCCCGGTCCAGGTCCCTGCCCTGGCAGGTGAGCCACGCTCCCCGGCGATGCCGGCGCCGGCGATCACGCCGCAACCATCCGGCCCGAAAGCCATGGAGAACTGGAGACGATGAGCGATACCGGTCCCTTCTACCTGCGCTCGCGCCAGGGCGGCCCGGCACCGACGCTGGAGAGCTTCGCCACCCTCGATGACGCGCTTGACGCCGTGGAGGCGCGGTGGGAGACGCTGCAGCATCAGGTGCCGCAGATCCTCGACGCGCGGAAGGTGCTGCTGGTCAGCACCGAGGATCTGGTGCGCATGATGGCCGAGGAGGACGAGCCGGCCTGACCCGGCGCCTTCCCTCCGCCCGCCGCAATTGCCTGCGATAGCTGGGCGCATGACCCCTTCCCGTCCCTTGCGCGCGGCCCTCGCCACCTTGGCCTGCCTGGCCTCCCTCGGCGTGTTCTTCCGCGGCCAGCTCGCCGACGGCTTCGCCCTGCTGATCGGCGACCGCCACGACGGCGTGATCGCGCTCGCCATCATGGAGCACTGGTCGAACCTGCTGCGAGGCGAGGCAGCCGCCTGGGACCGCACCTTCTATTTCCATCCCGTCCCGGCGACGCTCGGCTACAATGACGGCTACCTTGCCTTCGGCCTGCTGCTGGCGCCCTTCCGCGCGGCAGGCGCCGATCCCTTCCTGGCGGGAGAACTCGCGAACGCCGCGCTGCGGGCCATCGGGTTCCTGGGCTTCCATCTGCTGGCGCGGCGGGTCTTCGGGCTGCCTTTCCTCTGGGCGCTGCTCGGCGCGGCGCTGTTCACGCTGAGCAACAACCTCTTCATCCGCGCCAGCCACGCGCAGCTGTTCAGCGTCTCGCTGGTGCCGATGCTCGGCGTGCTGGCGCATGGCGCAGGCGCGGCGCTGATCGCCGGGCGGCGGGGCGCGCTGCTGGGCTGGGGCGCCGGCTTCGTGCTGTGGCACGCGATGATGCTGCTCACCGGCTTCTACATGGCCTGGTACGCCGCCCTTTTCGGCGTCCTGCTGCTGCCGGCCTGGCTGCTGGTGGCGCGGGCGGAGAGGCGGCGCGCGCTGCTGCGCGGCATCGCGCGGGGCTGGTGGGCGCTGGCGGGACTCGGCGCCTTCGCCGTGCTGGTGAACCTGCCCTTCCTTCGCCTCTATCTGCCGAAGGCGCGGGAGACCGGCATGCACGACTACGCCG
>ERZ1066121.2375-NODE-2375-length-12009-cov-9.590179_pt1 | contig 12009 bp, 7 predicted proteins | sample MGYA00382768_ERZ1066121 | MGnify/ENA primary metagenome ERZ1066121 (study PRJEB33369, sample SAMEA5778351) | biofilm metagenome | biome: Industrial cooling water; feature: Water cooling tower basin; material: Biofilm | place: United Arab Emirates | collected... | reverse complement strand
GCGCAGCGTGGCGAGCTGGTCCTGCGTCGACGTGATGGCCAGCGCCGCACGGTGGAGTACAACGCGGTCCGCGATTTCCTGCCGGGCTTGCACCTGTCGATGCTGCGCGATGTGACCGATCGCCGGCTCGCCGAGATGCGCAGCCGCCGATCAGATCGGCTCGAGGCACTCGGGACGCTCGCAGGTGGCATCGCGCATGACTTCAACAACATCCTCACCGGCATGCTTGGCGAGCTCGCCGTGTTGCGAGAGGAGTTGCAAGGCGCGGGCGCATCGGCCGACGCGATGGCGTCGCCGATGCGACGCGCCGATGATTCGATCGCGTCGGTGCTCGCGAGCGGTGAACGCGCTCGTGATCTCATTCGGCGCATCCTGTCGTTCAGCCGAATGCACGAGCCGAGTCAGGTGCCCCTGGCGCTCAACCCGGTGGTGCACGATGCGTCGCGCCTGCTGCGCGCCCTGTTGCCGTCGATGGTCGAACTGCGCGTCGAGGTACCGGAGCAGTCGCCGTGGGTTAACGGCGATCCGACGGCGCTGCACCAGATCGTCACGAATCTGGTCACCAACAGCTGGCACGCGTTACCCGCGGTTGGCGGCGTGATCGACGTGCGCGTGCAGCTCGTTGCGACGCGACCCGAGCGGGAGGGGCTTGCCTTGCTGCCCTGTGGTCCGCTCGTGTGCCTGAGCGTGCGCGACAACGGGCACGGCATGGATGCCGAGACACAGGCCCGAATCTTCGAGCCGCTCTTCACCACGAAGCCTGTCGGCGAAGGGACCGGGCTTGGCCTGGCCGCCGTCCAATCGATGGTAGACGCACACGGTGGCGCCATCGAGGTCGCGAGCGCCGTGGGTCAGGGCACGACGTTCTCGATCTGGCTGCCAGCGCTTGCGTCGCACGCGCCGCGAGCCGGCACACCGACCGGCACGGCGGCGGTGCGTCCCGCGCAGACGGGGCGCGTCGTGCTCGCCGACGACGATGCGCAGACTCGCGCGGCTCTCGAACGGATGCTCCGTCATCTCGGCTTCTCCGTCGAGGCCTACGGTGACCCGCGCGAGGTGCTGGCCCGCATCAGTGCGTCACCCGATACGCTCGACGTGCTGCTCACCGATCTGTCCATGCCCGGCATGACCGGAGAACACCTCGTCACCTCGGTGCGCGCGGTGCGCGCCAATCTCCCAGTGGTCGTGCTGAGCGGATTTCTGGCCGGTGATGTGCGCTCGCGACTCGATGCGATCGGAGTCCCGGCCCTCGACAAGCCGCCTTCGCTCGATGTGCTCGCGCGTGTGCTGGCCCGCGTGCGCGGCTGACCCGCACGCGGGCCGCCTCAGGCGGCTCGGCGCAGGCGCAGCGAGTTGGCCACGACACTCACGGAACTGAACGCCATCGCGGCGCTCGCCAGCATCGGACTCAGCAGCAGACCGGTGAGTGGATACAGCGCGCCCGCGGCAATGGGCAGCGTGACGATGTTGTAGGCGAAGGCCCAGAAGAGGTTCTGTCGCATCGTGCGCATCGTTCGACGTGAGAGCAGAATCGCGTCAGCCACGCCGTGAAGATCACCGCGCATGAGCGCGACATCGGCGGCTTCGACCGCCACGTCGGTGCCGGTACCGATGGCGAGTCCCACATCGGCGCGCGCCAACGCTGGCGCATCGTTCACGCCGTCACCCACCATGGCCACGATCGCGCCGTTGCGCTGCAGTCGTTCGATCTCTGCCACCTTGCCCTCGGGCAGCACGCCGGCCACGACGCGCGACACGCCAGCCTCGCGCGCCACCGCTTCTGCCGTGGCCGCCTGATCGCCAGTGAGCATCACCACCTGCAATCCCATCGCCTGCAGTCGCGCGATCGCGGCGTGTGAGGTCGCGCGCACCGGGTCCGCCACGGCGAGCAGCCCGGCGAGCATCCCATCCACCGCCACGAACAGCGTCGTACGCGCCGCTGAGGCGAGCCGTGCCGCGTCTGCGTGCAGGGCCGCGGTGTCGATCGACCATACCGCGAGGTGACGCGCGTTGCCGATAAGTACCGCGCGCCCGGCGACAACGCCATGCACGCCCTGGCCTGTCGTGCTCGCAAACGACTCCGCCGGCAACAACGTGAGCGCACGCGCCTCTGCCTCGCGCACCACGGCGGCCGCGAGCGGATGTTCGCTCGCGCGTTCAAGCGACGCGGCGAGCCGGAGCACGTCCTCGCGTGTCAGGGGCGTCGCCGGGGCGAGGAGCACGTCTGTGACCGTGGGCTGACCAACCGTGACCGTGCCCGTCTTGTCGAGCACAACCGTGGTCACGTCGCCGGCGCGCTGCAACGCCTCGCCGCCCTTGATCAGGATGCCGCGTTCCGCACCGCGTCCCGTGGCGACCATGACCGCCGTCGGCACGGCGAGCCCCATCGCACAAGGACACGCGATGATCAGCACGGACACCGCCGTCGCGAAGCCGCGCACCGCGGCTTCTCCTGTCGTCCCACCCTGCAGCTGCACCACGACGAACCACACGACCCAGGTGACGATGGCCAACACGATTACCACGGGCACGAACACGGCGCTGATGCGATCGGCGAGGGACTGGATCGGTGCGCGACTCCCCTGCGCATCGCGCATGAGATGCACGAGTTGGGCGAGCACACTGTCGCGACCAAGCGTCGTCGCGCGCACGCGTACACTGCCGGTACCGTTGATCGTGCCGCCAATGACGCGATCGCCCGACTGCTTCGCCACCGGCAGACTCTCCCCGGTGAGCATGCTCTCATCGAACGCGCTCGCGCCGTCGATGACCACGCCATCCACCGGCGCACGCTCACCAGGTCGAATGCGCACGGTCTCACCGCGCCGCACATCGGCCACGGGAACATCGAGCTCCGTGCCGGCGCGCTCGACACGCGCCGTGGGCGGTTGCAGCGAAGCGAGCGCGCGCAACGCCGATGAGGTGCGCTGCTTGGCCCGAGCCTCGAACGCATTGCCGGTGAGGATGAAGGCGATGATGATGACCACCGCTTCGTAGTAGACGTCGGGCGCGATGCCGAGGGCCACGAAACGATCCGGCACAATAGTGGCCAGCAGCGAGTACACGAACGCCGCGCCCGTCCCGACGGCCACCAGCGTGTTCATGTCAGCGGCGCGATGCTGCAACGCGGCCCACGCGCGTGTGTAGAAGTGACGCCCCGCCCACCACATCACGGCGGCGGTCAACAGCAGCAGCCCCCACGACAGCGCAGGCGCCGGGATCGCGTACAACCACGGGAGCAGGCGTTCGAGGGGCGGCGATAGCGTGTGCATCGCCCAGGCCATCACCGGATCAGGCACGCGAGCGACGTCCATCGCGGCGTGATCGCCGCTCACCATGAGCGGCATGCTCGCCAGCATCGCGACCGCCCCGGCGACGCCGCTGACGATCGCACGCGTCCGTAACGCGCGGTACTCGCGCTCCTGCTCGATCTCGCGCTCGCTCTGCGCCTCGAGAGCCGACTGCGCCGGTTCCGGAAGACTCGCCGCATAGCCCGCGCGGCGCACGACCTCGAGCAGCGTGTCCACCGAGACCTGGGCCGGGTCGAACGACACGTTCGCGTTCGCCAACATGAGGTTGACCGAAGCCTCGTGCACCCCCGGCACCTTGCCCAGGGAGCGCTGCACGCGCGCCGAGCAGGCAGCGCAGGTCATGCCGTCCACGTTGAGGACGGCCACATCCGTGGACGGGATCGAGACAGCCATCAGGCACCTCGGGGACGAATGGGCGCGGCGTGCCCCCGTAAGGTCGTATACCCCCCTCCCCTATGTCAACTCGGCGAGCGCCGCCGGCGGCTCACCCCTGCCCCGCGTTCAGGTTGTAGCGCATGATGCGGCCGTGGCGACCCTCGCGGTCGCGCTCGAGCGTGTAGACATCGCCCGGTGGCGTCTCCAGTTCGCGGCGCGCCGCTGCCAGCCGCTCGAGGTCGCGGGCGGTGAGCGCGATCGACGCAGCGCGCTGCGTCTCGGCCAGATGCTGCGCGTTGCGAGCGCCCGCGATGACTGCGGCCACCGCCGGCTGCTGCAGTGTCCACGCGATCGCCACCGCACCAATCGTGGTGTCATGCTGCGCGGCGACCACCGCGACGGTCGAGAGCAACGCCTGGAAGCGCGACCAACCGCCGCATTCGTCGATGATGAGCTTGTACTTCACGAGCGAGCGGTTCTCGAGCGGCTCGGTCGGTTCACTCGCGCCCAGCCAGCGCTCGTGAAAGAAACCGCCGGCCAACGCGCCATAACACAACAGCTGCACACCACGCGCCGTGCAGAGCGCCGTCATCGCACCGGCCGGACGCGTGTCGAGCAACGAATACTGCACCTGATGCGAGACGATGGGCACACCGGCGTCGAGCATGGCGCGCAGCGTGGGCGTGTCGAAGTTGGTGGCTCCCAGCTGACGAATGCGACCGGCCTGTTGCAGCGCGTGCAACGTCCGCGCGGCCGCGACCACGTCGCCGCGCTCGTAGTCCCACCAATGCAGTTGCACGAGATCGAGCGCGCCGACGCCGAGTCGCGTGCACGATCGCTGCACGATCGCCTCGAGGTCGGTCGGCTGCAGGGCGTCGAGTGCGCCGAGGTCGGGCACACACTTCGTATGCACCTGCACGGGTGATGCTTCGGGCGCGCGCGACGCGTGGAAGCGGCCGATGCGTTCCTCGACGCCCGTGTAGATGTCCGCGCAGTCGAAGGTGGTGATCCCGGCGTTCGCATACGCGGCCATGTCCGCAAGCGCGGCGTCCTCTTGCACGGCGCCGTGCCCACCGGCGAGTTGCCAGCCGCCCTTGATGACGCGGGAGATCGTGTAGTCTGCGGCCAATGCGATACGCGGCACGAGCGGTGCGCCATTCATTCCGCGGCGTCCTTCGGCATGGGAACCACGGTCACTTCCTCGTGCCGGAACGTGCGACGCCCGAGGCGCGTGATGCGAAAGCGCGCCCCGCAGTGCGGATCGGGACACGCGATCTCGGCGTCGGTGGTCATCCAGTCGGCGGGCGCCGTCTCGCGCTGCTTGGCGGGAAGCAACGGCAGCAACGCGGCGAGCGGATAAAGCGGGAACCCCTGTCCATCCGGGAAGTGGAGCATTTCGCCACGCACTTCGAACCAGTCGCCCGCGCGGTGTCCGCACACCATCGGGCGCTCGGTGGCGACGACGTCGACGCGCAGGTCGTACAGTGTGAAGGAGGAATCGATGGCCATGCGCGTCTCCCGGAGGGTCGGAAACAACAAATCGCCGCCGACGCGACGGTCGACGGCGATTCGGAGTTGCCCCTCCTGGGATCGAACCAGGAACCTTCTGATCCAGAGTCAGACGCTCTGCCAGTTGAGCTAAGGGGCAGCAGAGACCACCGGCGGCCGGTGCCGTTGGTGGACCGGGATATTACCCACGCCCCCCGGACTCGGGCAACCCCTTCGGCCCCGCCGGCGCCTCGCGAGACGCGGCGTCGGCTCGAGCGGCGATCGCGTGCCGCGCCGCCGCGAGCAGCGCGGCCGATGGAAACGGTTTGGCGAGCACCTGCGCGACGTTCGGCGGCAGGTCGCGCACCAACTCCTCGTCCGCGAAACCGGACATCAGGAGTACGGGGGTTCGCGAGCCCGCCGCGCGCAACTGGCGGACGAGGTCGGGTCCGCTCAGCACGGGCATGCGCACGTCGCTCAGCACAAGCGCAATGCGCGACGGATCGGCGTGCCACAGCGTGAGCGCCTCGGCACCGTGCGTCGCTTCGATCACCTCGAAACCACCGCGCATGAGCACGCGACGCAGCGCCCCGCGTACCGCCGGCTCGTCTTCGACCAGCAGCACGGTCCCACGCGGGCCAGGGGCATCGCTCACCGCGGTCGGCACCGGAAGTTCCGCCGTCACCGCCAGGCCGGTCGCCGCATCACTCGACAGGGCGAGGGGCAACTCGACGCGCACCACGGTACCCTCGCCCACCGTGCTGTCGATGGACACGGTCCCATCGTGGGCCGTGACGGTGCCGTACACCACCGCGAGCCCGAGTCCGGTACCGGCGCCAAGGGGTTTCGTGGTGAAGAACGGATCGAATACGCGTGCCATGACGCTCGCGGGCATGCCGGTCCCGGAATCCGCGACCTCGAGTGAGGCACGCGGCAAACCATCGGTCGCCACGCGTCCGACGTGCACCCGCAACTCGCCGCCGGCGGCCATCGCGTCACGCGCATTCACCACCAGATTGAGACACACCTGCTCCAGCTGCCCCGGATCACCCCACACCGGCGTTGCCAGCTCGGTTGTGTGCACGTGCAGCGTGATGTTTGATGGCAGCACACGGCGCCACATCGACTCGGCGTCGCGTACCAGCGCGCCCAGATCGAGTGTCTGGTACGTCGCCTCGCGCTGCCGACTGAAGGCCAGCAACTGTCGCACGAGTGCCGCCGCGCGCGTCGTGGTCTCCTGCGCGAGCCGAAGCTCGGCCGCCACGGCACCGTTGGCGTCCACATCGAGCAGCGCGAGCTCCAGGCTGCCGCGCAGCGCCGTCAGGAGATTGTTGAAGTCATGTGCAATACCACCCGCCAGATGGCCGAGTGCATCGAGCTTCTGGGAATGCAGCAGTTGCCCACGCAAGGCGGCCTCGCGCTCGGCGGTGGCCTGCCGTTCGCTCAGATCCAACCAGGCGATGACGGTGCGGGTCTGCCCATCGAGCGCGACCACACGGACATGCACTTCCGTCGGAACGGGCGTCCCGTCCGTGCGCTGATGCATCCACTCGAAGCGGTACTCGCCGAGTTCGCGCGTGAGCGCATCGATGCGCTTCGCCTTGTCGCTCGAACGCTCGCCATCGGGCTGAAACTCGGGCGAGAACACGAGTGGATGTCGGCCAATGAGCTGCGCACGATCCGTGAGTCCGAGCATGCGCAGTGCGGCCGGGTTGCAGTCCACAATGCCGGGACCGCCGCCAATGAGCAGCCCTTCGGTGCTCTGATCCCACACCAGACGGAACGCGCGCTCGGCGTCCTTGCGCGACGTGATGTCCCACCCCGACGCGAGGATGCCGCAGATCTCGCCCGCACCATTCGCAAAACGTTTCACGTTCCACACCAACGTGCGCCGCTCACCGTTCGTGAGGACGGAATCGTCCTCGAAGGCCCACGTCGGCTCACCGGCGAGCACCTTGCGAATGTCCGCGGCAATCAGTGGGCGTTGCTCCGGCGCGATGAACCGCTCGACATAGTCGAGCCCGATCGCGTCGGCCGCTGAGAGGCCGTACAGCTGCTCGGCCGCCCGATTCCAGTAGCAGATCGTGTGGTCCGGGCGCAGCCCGAGGACGACGCTCCCTGAGGTCTCGAGCACGGCTTCGGCCAGGTCCGATTCGCTGAAGTTCGGCCAGTGCATGAACCCGGGAACGGGGGATGACGGCGCCTTTCGACGGGGCGAGGGTAATATGTCTCCTGTGATCAGTATCGGCCGCACCTCGACGGTTCCGTACCGGACGCTGGCAACACTCGGTCTCGCCGTACTCCTCGGGGGGTGCCGCGAGGCGGTCTCGTCGTGGGCCCCGTCGCCGTCGGCATCGTACGAGGCGGCTCGCAGTGTGAGCCGCAGCCTGCAGCTGCGCTTCGAATCGCCCGAGCGCGACGCACGCTATGATCAGGCGCGGCTCCGACTGGCGCGCTACGCCCTCGCCCCCAGCGCACTCGCCAATGATTCGCTGTGGACCACACAGCGCGCCGCGCAGCGCGTGCTGCTGGCGGCGGGCTCATTCGATGGAACGCAGTATCGGCTTCGCGCATCGGCCGCGGTGTCGGCACCGACGCGCCTCGGCGATTCGCGGCACGAAGTCACGCTCGAACCACTCGCCGCCGGTGATTGGCGATGGACGACACGCGTGGATCACGCGATCGGCACGATGCCGCCGGAGGCGATCGCGCATGTGTTCCGCGCGTGGTTGCGCAGCAGCGAGCGTGCGCCGGACGCGATCCGCGCCGACTACCTCACCACGGCGCCCCGACTCACGCGCGCGCTTGGCTCACTGGCGACACTCGATTCGGTACGCACCGTGCGCCTGCCGGACGGCTCGACGCGCGTCTCGCTCGCCGTACGGCTGCATGCGGATCGCATCGCGACGGCCTATCCCGACTTCGCCCGCTATCTCGCACGCTACGTCACACCGGCGCGGTACACGATCGAGCTGCGCGATCTCGCTTCGCCGGGTGTGCATGCGAACGACGTGTGGTTCGTTGCAGAGGCGGCGCAGGATCTCCTGATCTTCCGCTTCCGTTCGCGCGATGGCGTGCTCGCACCGCTCGATGGACCGCTGCGCCCGCGCCCTGACACGCTGGCGATGCGCGTCCGTGCGTCGGCGAAGTTCGGCCCGTTCACCGTTGGCGTGCGCGATCTGCGCGGTCGTTTCGTGTTCGTGCACGACCCGAACGAGGTGGGGTGGGCCATGCGCTTTGCCGACCCACCGGCGTGGGACCTGCCGCCCATTGCCGGACGCCTGGTGCGCGGCTCCCTCGATCGGCCGTTTACCGGCGATGGGGCGCATGTGCGGCTGACGGTGCGACGGGGCGCGTCCGGAACGGCGGTGATTCATCGCGCGACCGACCTGACGGTGCGCGAGAGCACGCTCTTGCGTTGGTTGGGCAATCTCGGCTTCACCGCCGTGGATGACTTCGCCGGGCGCGTGGAGGCGGAGGAGGCGCGCTTTCTCGCGGCGGCCCTGCGCGGCCTGGGCGAAGACGTACGAACGCTGCGGAGCAACAGCGCGGCCCCCTGAGCGGCCCGGCACCCGGCGGGTGGACCCGGCACGACCGAAAACGAAAACGCCGCAGCCATCAGGCTGCGGCGGACGCGGCGAACCCCGTCGGATTGCGCCTCGCGGACTCTTCGTCAAGAGCCGCGCCGAGGCGCCTCGTCCATCGCCATTGGAACTCTCCGTCCTACCGGTCGATGGCGGGCTGTCCTCGTCTGTTGTCACAGTGTACCCCCGCGGCACCCGCGAGTTCCAGCTGTGTTTGATCGGTGTGACCAGCGCGTGACGCGCCTGTTCACCCCGGGCATGGAGCTGAGGGGAGTCGAACCCCTGACCTCTGCAGTGCGATTGCAGCGCTCTCCCAACTGAGCTACAGCCCCGTGAAGCCTGACGCGGACGTCGGCTCGGGCACATGCCCCCGAGACGCAAGACTCGCACCGTCGGCGCGGGTGGCTCGGATGACCGGAACGTAGTCACCGTCACCGCGCTGTCAAGGTGAGGACGCACGGGCGGCGACGGCGTCACATCATGGGCGTGTCCGTTTCAGCACAGGCGAGCGCGGTCAGCGCGCCAGCGGGCCCGCCGGTGGGAGGAACGGGGGGTCCCCGCACGTCGTTTGAGCCGCCATGGACTCCCTGCACGCCCTCGATTCCGACTACGTCCGCGACCAGCTGGTGCCGCGCACCACCGACGTCAACCAGAAGCGCCCACGCCCCGACGGCGCGTGGGTGCTGTACTGGATGCAGTCCACACAGCGGATCGAGGAGAACTGGGCACTCCGTGCGGCGATTCGGGCGGCCGACAAGGTCGGCAAGCCGCTCGTCATTCACCAGGGCCTCGACCCGACCTACCCGCACGCCAGCGATCGACATCACCACCACATCATCCACGCCGCGCGCGACACGGCGCGCGACGCGGAAGCGCGTGGGCTGCCGTACCAGTTCGTGCTGCGGCGTCGCCGCGACGATGACCGGCGCGTCCTCGATCGTCTCGCCGCCGACGCGTATTGCGTGTTCACCGATCGCTTCCCCACGGCGGGGGTTGACGCACGCACCTGGCGACTCGGCGAGCGCGTCGACTGTCGCGTGCTCGCCGTCGACAGCAGTTGCATCGTGCCGTCCGGGTTGCTGCCCAAAGCCGAATGGGCCGCGCGCACCATCCGACCGAAGCTGGCCAAACTGCGCGACGTATCCCTCGAGCGCGTGGAAGAGCGCGCGCCACGACGTGCGCTCACGCGTGACGAACAGCAGCGACTCGACGACGCCCGTCGCGTGGACGGCTTGCCGTTCGATGCGTGGGCGACGCAGGACGCGCACGACGTGACGTCCGCCATCGCGCGCGCCATTGCCGAGTGCGAGATCGACCACCACGTGGCGCCTGTGACCTCCTTCGTTCCCGGCGCCGCCGCCGCCGCGGCGCGGCTCGATGACTTCGTGCACGCGCGACTCGCGAGCTACACCACCCGTCGCAACGAAGCGGCGGATGACTGGACGAGTCATCTCTCGCCCGACCTGCACTACGGACACATCGCCGCGGCGGCCGTGGTGCGTGCCGCCCTCGCGAGCGATGCGCCACGCGCCGACGTGGACGCCTTCGTCGATCAGGTGCTCACGTGGCGCGAGCTCTCGTTCAACTGGTGCCTGCGCACCCCCCGGTTTGATGCGCTGTCGGCACTCCCCGACTGGATTCAGCGCACCATGGCGGCGCACGCCGCCGATCCGCGCGAGGAGCGCTACACGCTCGAGCAACTCGATCAGGCCGAGACCGATGATCCGCTCTGGAACGCCGCGCAACGGCAGCTGGTGCAGCAGGGCGTGATTCACAACTACGCGCGCATGCTCTGGGGCAAACAGGTGATTCGCTGGGCGCCGACCTACGAGGAGGCGCGCACCTGGCTGTTCCACCTCAACGATCGCTACGCGCTCGATGGACGCGACCCGAACAGTGTCGGCGGGATCATGTGGTGTCTCGGCTTGTGGGATCGCTCATGGGGGAACAAGCCGATCTGGGGCGGCCTGCGCCCGATGCTGACATCCCGCGCCAAGCTCAAGTTCGACGTCGGCCGCTACGTACGGCAGTGGAGCGGCCACGGATTGCGCTGACCCGACCGGTGCGTCGCGCGTGGCAGGTCAGGCCCGCGCGGCTATCTTGTCGGGCATGACCGCCACACTGCTCCCGGGAATCCTGCCGACTCGCGCATCGGTCGCCGATGCCGAGCGCATGCTGCGCGCCCATGTCGCGCCGACACCGCTGCGCGAAAGCGCCGCGCTGCGTGCACACGTGGGCGTGCCGGTGTGGCTGAAGCTCGAATGCGAGCAGGTCACGGGCTCGTTCAAGGTGCGCGGCGCGCTCACGGTGCTCTCGCGATTGTCCTCGGACGCACGGGCGCGCGGTGTGGTCGCGTCGAGTGCTGGCAATCACGGCCTGGGCGTGGCGTACGCCGCGCATCACTTCGGCGCACCGGCCACGCTGTATGTCCCGCGACACGCTCCGCAGGTGAAGAAGGACGGCATCGCCGCGCTCGGCGCACACGTCGACGACAGCGCGGACGACTACGATCACGCCATGGTGTTGGCCAAGGCGCACGCCGAGCGGACAGGCACACACTTCATCAACCCGTGTCTCGGCGAAGACCTGCTCGCGGGTCAGGGCACGGTGGCGACGGAAGTGCTTCACCAATGCCCCGACGTTCGTACCATGGTCGTGTGTGTCGGTGGTGGTGGCCTTCTCGGTGGCGTGGGAACGGTGCTGCGACACGATGCACCGCACGTGCGCATCGTTGGCGCGCAGAGCGTGCGCACGGCGGCGATGGCGCGGTCGGTCGCGGCCGGCCACGTGGTGCCGATCGCGTCGGAGATGACACTCGCCGACGGACTGGCGGGGCAGATCGACGAATCGGCGCTGGCCATCGGTCAGCAGTGTCTCGACGACATCGTGACCGTGAGCGAGGAACAGATCGCGGACGCGATCGCGTGGCTGCACGAACACGAAGGGCTGCGCGTCGAGGGCGCCGGCGCGGTCGCCGTGGCGGCGTTGCTCGCGGCGGCGCCGGACGGCGTCGCGCGCGTCGACGGTCCCGTGGTGGCGATCGTCAGCGGGCGCAACATCGATCCGTCACGGCATCTCGAGGTGCTCGAGGCCAGCGGACGGCGACGTCATGGCTGACCGCGCCACCGCGTGGTCGAGGCGCGCCTGCGCGTCGCGCGCGGCCTCGGCAGCGAGTCGACGCGTGCGCCCGCCCTCGCGCCCGAGCGCGGACATGCGCTCGCGATCGGCGCCGACGGTCTGGCCGCCTTTTC
>ERZ1066121.2366-NODE-2366-length-12048-cov-7.972817_pt1 | contig 12048 bp, 9 predicted proteins | sample MGYA00382768_ERZ1066121 | MGnify/ENA primary metagenome ERZ1066121 (study PRJEB33369, sample SAMEA5778351) | biofilm metagenome | biome: Industrial cooling water; feature: Water cooling tower basin; material: Biofilm | place: United Arab Emirates | collected... | reverse complement strand
GAAGTTGTGGTGGCTGGTTGAACCCCTTAGAGCGTGATGACTTTAGGTTGATCCTCTTGTCCTCGTCATTCCCGCGAAGGCGGGAATCCATCACCTGCTGGGTAAACTTGCCACGGCAGGTGATGGACCCCCGCTTTCGCGGGGGTGACGATTCCATATGAAGTCATCAGTCTCTAGAATGGATTTTAACCCGCCCTGCCCGCCAGTTCGCCCGCCTGATCGGCCAGGTCAGTCCTGCTCCCAACGCGGCGCATTGGCGAAATCGGCCTGGCGGAACGGCGTTTCGTTGAACACATAGGGATAATAATAGCGGCGCAGGCGATGATGAAAGGCGCGGATGCGATCCTGATAGGCGAGCTGTGCCGACAGGTCTGTGCGGGCCTGCCGGTGCAGCAGGGACTGAACGCCCACGGCCGGGAGCAGCCAGCCGAGCCGCTGTGTCCAACACGCGCGCGCCTCTAGCCCGGCGCGATAGGCGGCGACCTGGGGCCGCACGCTGACATCGCCCATATGCTGAAACGCGTAGTACCATTTCCAGTGAAACCCGCCCTCAATCGGTGGCGTATTGCGCCATTCGGGGTATTCGCGGAAGAAAGCCTGCATCGTCGCATCCTTGGGCCGGTCCCACCCAGCATGGACATTTTCGCGTTGCGCCAGAGTGAGTTCGACGCCCTGCCGCACCGGAATTGCGCCGTTGATGACGACGAGCGCCAGCGCGGGCAGGATCAGCGTCAGCACCAGCCAGCTTGCCGCCAGTGTCGCGGCGTTCGTGACCGAGGCGCGTCCTTGCCGCGCGATCATCAGGCAGAGCAGCGTCCAGAATGTCAGATAGGCCAGGGCGGCGGCGATCATTGCAAGGCTACCGGTTAATCCCGCGCCCGACAGCGTTGCGCCGACAATAAAGGGCATTATCAGCGCGGCGGCAAGAAACCCGGCGCGCAGGACAATGCGCCGCGCCCACAATGTGCCGGGTGATTGCGCCACCGCCTGCAGCATCACCGCGCGGTTCATCTCGCGCTCGCCCGAGCGCAAATCGTGGAGCAGTGCGATCAGTAGCAGTGGCGCGAGGTAGATGAGCACGAAGGCCCAGTCGAACCGTCCCGGCAAGGCGAGTTCGGCGTTGTAATTCTCGCTCTCCTGCAATTGTCCTTCAAGGCCCAGCGCGCGCACGCGCAGGACATAGGGCGCGACATCGCGCTGCCCCAGCGCCGCGAACGCAAATGCCGATGGCGCATCCCATGTCGCATGAAAACTATAGTAGGCGGCATTGCCCGCGTCGCCCTCGACCGAGACCCAGCGCGCGATCGCCGCTTCGTCCTCCGCTTGCTGTGGCTGGATGCGTTCGATGGCGGCGTGCTGGCGCGCGATTTCGGCAAGCCCGGCCCATACACTCGCCGCCGACAGCAAGGTCATCAGGATGAGCGCGCCGACGGCGATCCGCTGACGAACCAGCAGCCGCAGTTCATGAGCCCACACGGTCATGCGTTGCCCCGCGTGACATGCCGCACCGCCATCCGGAACAGGATCGATCCCAACAGCAGCCACCCGCCAAGCACCAGCGCGGAGGGAAGTGCAGCGTGCAGTTTTTCGGTCGTGGTCGCCGCGCGATAGGCAAAGTCAGGAACGGCGCGCCAGTTGTCGGGGTCGATGCGTACGCGCTGTGCCGCGCCGATGTCGCGGTTACGGTTGCTGTCATCGCTATAGGTCAGCGCCTCGGCCTGCATCCGGTTGAGTCGCTGCACGATGTCGTAGCGATAGGCCTCCGCCTGTGACAGGAACCGGCGATGCCCTTCAAGATCGGTGCCAGCGACGGCCATCGACAGTCGCTGCATCGCCATGGTGGGGCTCAGCAGGCTGATCAGTCCGGCGGTGGCCGCCTGCTCGCGTTCGCGCGCGAACTGCCGCTCGGCATAACGGTCGAACAGGCTTGAGGTCATCCGCTCGCCTTCGACGGCGAGCAATCCGCGATAATTGACCGGCAGATCCTCGACCCGCGCGACGCCATATCGCTCCAGCGTGCGTTCGCGAAAGGCGGTGAAAAAGGGGTCATTGGGGTCGTGGCTGTCCCCCATGGCGCGCAGGTCGCGTTGAATGCCGATGTCGTTTTCCAGCCGCGTTGGCAGTGGCGCGGCACCCAGCGCGACGGTCGGCGCGACGCGCGGCAGCAGCACCGCTGTTGCGGTCCACACCGCCAGCAGCGCCAGCAATGCCGTGCGCGCCTGTTTCGCAAAGGCCGAAACGGCAACGATAGCGACCGCCCAGATCAACAGATAGGCGGCATATCCGCCCAGCAACGCCGCGGCGGGCAGGGGTGCCGCCCCCTCGCCAACCACCAGCCAGCCCAGCGTGACCGCCGCGGGGAGAAGGAGGAGCCCCGCGATACTGCCCACAGCCGCCAGCTTGCCCGCCAGCAACCGGCCCGCTGGCACGCCCAGGGTCAGGCTTTGCCGCAAAGTGCCCGAATCGCGGTCGCGCGCAACGATCCCGAAGGCGACAAAGATCATCACGAGCGGTGCCAGCAACTGCAGCACGAACGCGGGCGTCAGCAAGCCAAAGCGGGCCAGCAGCGACGACTGGCGGACGTCGCCAAAATTGGCGCTGTTCTGCCGGTGCCCCTCAAGATAAATCATGTTGCCGGTGAAGCTGTCGACGCCGGGATCGAAGGCGGCCAGCGCAGGCAGCGGGCGAAACACGAAGTGGCCGTAGTGGACGACGCGGTGCGGGTGACGCGCCGGTTGATCGTCGAACCGTTGATCGGCGGTCGCCTGGAAACGCGCGCGGATGTCGGCATTGGCCTCCCGGTGCGCCGCCGCCGTTGCCGCGGCAACGATCGACAGCAGGATGACCAGCACCAGACCGATCACCGCAACCCGGCTGCGCACCAGCTGGCGCCATTCATGCCGGGCAATTGGCAAGATCGACGTCACGCTGCGACCGCTTCGCCATAGCGGCGGTGCAGGGCGAGCACGTCGACGCCGCCTGCGACGACGATTTCCTCGACAATGCGCCCTGCTTCCAGAAAGCCGATGCGATCGGCACAGTCGACTGCGCCCAAAAGGTCGTGCGTCACCATCAGGATCGCGCGGCCCTCGCGCTTCAGATCGCGCAGCAATGCATTGAAATCGGCGACGGCGCGCGGATCGAGCCCGCTGGTCGGTTCGTCAAGCAGCAGCACCGGGACGTCGCGCAGCAGCGCCAGCGCAATCGCGACCTTTTGCCGCATGCCTTTCGAATAGCTGCCCGCGCGCCGGTCGCGCGCCTCGGCTTGCAGGCCCACCCGGTCGAACGCCTGATCGATCGCCGCTGGATTGGGACGTTCGCCCGCCAGCGCCATGAAATAATCGACATTCTCGCGCGCGGTCAGCGTCTCATAGAGGGCGACATTTTCGGGCAGATAGGCAAGCTGGCGGCGCGCGCCATCGACGTCATGCGCCGGGTCGATCCCGGCGATGCGCATCGTGCCCGCCGATGCGGGCAGAAACCCGAGCAAGGCCGCGAGCGTCGTCGATTTGCCCGCACCATTGCCGCCGAGCAGCGCATAGATTTCGCCTGTCTCGACATGCAGCGACAAGCCATCGACAATGGGACGGCCGCCGCGCTCGACGCGCAGCTTTTCGATGATCAGCTTGGGTTTGGGCGCTTCATGCATGTGCTGCACTTCGACAGCTGACCTGCGCTTGTCAACAAAATGTTATACAGTTTCATTGACGCGATGGTTCGGCATGGGTAGCGGGCACGTGACTTTATAACATCGGCCTTGGCTGAATGGTCTTTGAAGGGGTGTATCGTGAACCGTACTATGGCTTTTTGTGCGCTGATGTCGGGCGTCGCACTGCTTTCGTCCCCGGCACTCGCCAATGAAGGCGAAGAGCAGCCGACGGACATCGTCGTTACCGCAATCCCCCAAGCCTATCAGGGCGATTTCGACGCCAGTGAAATACCGCAGTCGATCGCGGTACTTGATGAACAATTGTTGCAACAGAATGCGGTGCTGCGTCTCACCGATGCGCTCGACCTCAATGCGTCGGTGTCGCGCCAGAATAATTTCGGCGGGTTGTGGGACAGTTTTGCCGTGCGCGGCTTTGCTGGCGATGAAAATCTGCCATCGGGCTATCTCGTCAATGGCTTCAACGCCGGGCGCGGTTTCGGCGGCCCGCGCGATGTCGCCGGGGTCGAGCGGATCGAGATCCTGCGCGGGCCAAGCGCGGCACTGTTCGGGCGCGGCGAGCCGGGCGGAACGGTCAACATCACCACCAAACAGGCCGACTTTACCAAAAGCTTCGGTACAGCGTCGGTGCTGGCAGGCAGCTTCGATCGCTATCGCGGCGATGCCGACCTCAACCTCGCGCTGGGGGACAGCATCGCCATCCGCCTGGTCGGCTATTATGAAGATGCGGGCAGCTTCCGGGACACGGTTGACAGCAACCGGTACGGATTTCTGCCACACATCGCCGTGCGCCTCGGCGAGCGTACGACGATCAGCTATGATCTGGAACTGACGCGTGCCGAAACCGATTTCGATCGCGGGGTTCTTGCCATCAATGGCCAGCTTGGCCGCATTCCACGCTCGCGTTTTCTGGGTGAACCGGGCGATGGTCCGGTCTCGACCGATGTCAACGGCCACCAGCTTCAACTCAATCACGAATTCAGCGACGATTGGCGTCTGCTGCTCGGCGCAAGCTATCGCGAGACCGAATTTGGCGGCTTCGCCTCCTTTGCCGAGCTGGTGGGGTCGCGCCAGCGGCTTGCCGTTGATGGCCGCTCGCTCTCGCGCCAGCGTCGGCTGACGCGCTATGACGGCGAACATTTCGTGCTGCGCGGCGAGCTTGCGGGCGATTTCGATACAGGGGGCTTGCGCCACCGTATCCTTGTCGGCGCTGACTATGACGAGTTCGAAAATGATCAGCGGCTGCTGCGCTTCCGGCCGGGCACCGCTGCGGGTCAGACGCTGGCCAGCGGCAACATCATCGACATTTTCGCGCCCATTTATGGCCAGTTCCCGTTGCCTGCCGCAACCGCCGTCGTCACCGACCGGCTCGACCAGCAGCGCGCCTATGGCGTCTATGTTCAGGATCAGATCACCCTGTCGGACCGGCTGCAGGTCCGCGTCGGCCTGCGCTACGACGATTTCGACCTATCGATTCGCAACCGCGCGGCGAACAGCGTTGCCCGCCGCTCCGACAGCCGGATCAGCCCGCAGCTTGGCATCGTCTTTACCGCCAATGACGCGCTGTCGATCTATGCCGCCTATGGCAGCGGCTTTCGCTCGAACATTGCGATCACCCCGGCACTTGATGCGGTCGCACCCGAAACCAGCCGGTCGTTTGAAATCGGGGCCAAGCTATCGCTGTTCGACGGCGCGCTCGATACCACTATCGCGCTGTTCAATCTGGAAAAGCGTAACGTCCTTGCCGCCGATCTTGCCAATCCGGGCTTTTCGCTGCCCATTGGCGCGGCGCGCAGCCGGGGGGTCGAGATTGACATTGCCGGCCGCCTGCCCGGCGATATCGACCTGCTGCTGTCTTACGCCTATCTTGATGCCGAAGCGCGCGCCAACGTCGCCGACCCCAATTTCAGCCTGCAAATCCGCACCGGCGACCCGCTCATCAACGTTCCCGACCATAGTTTCAATATGCAGCTGTCGCGGGCCTGGGATGTGATCGGCACTGAGTTGCGGCTGGGTGCCGGGGTCCAATATGTCGGCGAACGCCTGGGCGAGACGGCGACGACCTTTACGCTGCCGGACTATACGCTCGTCCGGCTGTTCGCTAACTGGGCGATCACCGATCAGGTCGAACTGTTCACCACGATCACCAACCTGTTCGACGAAACCTATTACACCAACAGTTTTGCCCGGCTGTGGGTTCAGCCGGGTACACCGCGCACGGCAACCATCGGCGCGCGCGTCCGGTTTTGAACGATGCCGATGCACGCTGCCTCTACCCTGCCGGATCAGCCGTGGACGGCCATCGCCGATCCGCAGACGTGCGTGATCGTCGAGGAACGCGCGCTTGGCGCGCTAGCCGCTGATGCGGCCGCGCTGGCCGCGAGCGGTATGGTGCACCGGGCACAGGGCAGTCCCGCCGAAATTGCGCTGCAACTCGCGGCGCTGCCGCGCGGTATGCGCGACGATATTGCGGCGCTGAGCAGCCGCTATTGCGCGCTGCTCGCCATTGCGGCGTGTCGCGTCCGCCTCGAAGTGCTGGACCGCCAGCCGTGCTGGAAATGGCACGCCGACTATGTCCGGGTCCGGCTGCTGACCACCTATACGGGGGCCGGGACCGAATATCTGCCGTCGCCCGATGCCAACGAGGCGATGGCACAGCAGCTGCCCCTGGCCGCGATCGGCCTGTTCAAGGGCCACAGATTTGCCAACGACCATGCGCCGTGCATCCACCGCTCGCCGCCATTCGGCGCGGGTGATCCGGTGCGGCTGTTGCTGGTGATCGACGAGGTGCCAGCCGACGATGCGTAACCACGACCGCCTGCTTGCCGCCGCTGTACTCACCGTCGCCGCCACCACGCCAGCCCACGCACAGCGCGCCGATGAAAATGTCACGACGAGCGCCGATGATGGCTTCGGCGCGAGCATCGGCAGCGAATCCGTCGGCATCTACGCCACCGGCAATGTCCGCGGCTTTTCCGCTTTCGATGCGGGCAATGCGCGGATCGAGGGGCTTTACTTCGACGAAGCGGGAGGCATCACCGACCTCCTGCAATCCGGCACCGACATCCGCGTCGGTATCGCCGCCTTCGGCCATCCTTTCCCTGCACCCACCGGCATTGTCGACAGCCGCCTGCGCCGGGTCGCGGGTGATCGCGCCGTCGTTACGCTCAAGGTGAACAGCGGCGATTATCTTGCGCCCGACGCCTCGATCGAGGCCGCGATCCCGCTTGGCCCCGACCTTGGCGTGAATGCCGCCATCGGCTATTTCGATGACGCCTACCCCGACGGCGGCAGCCCATGGTTTCTCAGCTATGGCGCGGTCAGCCGTTGGCGGCCAGCGCGCGGCGTCGAGCTGACCGCACTGTTCAGTCGCTATGACTATGGCGATGAAGAACAGGGGCCGACGATTTTCACCGCCGGTGCCTTTCTGCCGCAGCGTATCGAGCGCCGCCGCTTCTTTGGCCAGGACTGGGCCGAATGGGCCGGTCACAGCCAGAATATCGGCGGTATGGTGCGCAGTGAGCTGGGGCCGTGGCGGATCGATGCGGCCTTGTTCAACAGCCGTTTTACGCAAGATCGCTATGCCAGCGCCTGGTTCGCCAATGTCGGCAGCGACGGACGCGGCGATCGCTTTGTGCTCAGCGGGCGCGATCAGCGTTTCGCATCGGACTCAGGCGAGTTTCGCGTGACGCGCGACTTGCGTGACGGTACCCGGCTGCACCGGCTTGTCGCCTCGCTGCGCGGTCGCAACCGCACGTCGGACTTTGGCGGCTTCGATGTGCGCGGGATCGGTCCCGGTCGTATCGGCGTGCCCGATCCTGTCGCCGAACCTGACCGCATCTATGGCGCCCTCACCCGAGACGAGGTGCGCCAGCGCGCCTATGCCGTCGGCTATGAATTGCGCTGGCAGGGGCTGGGCGAGCTTAACCTTGGCCTGACCCGCAGCGACTATCGCGTCGCCGTGACTCAGCCGGGCCTCGCGCCATCGTCGCGCCGCGATCTGGACTGGCTGTGGAACGCCGCGCTTGCGATCAACCTGTCCGGCCGCCTGTCGATTTATGGCGCAACGACGCGCGGGCTTGAAGAAAGCGGCACCGCACCAAGCAACGCCGCTAACGCTGACCAGGTGCTGCCCGCGCTGCGCACCCGTCAATGGGAGGCGGGGCTGCGCTACCGGCTGAGCGACGGCATCAGCGTTGTGGGCGCGGTGTTCGACCTGACCAAGCCCTATTTTGAAATCGACAGCAGCGACAATGTTTTCCGCATCCTTGGCAACGTCCGCCATCGCGGCGCAGAATTCTCTTTGTCGGGCGATGTCGTCAAAGGATTGACGCTGGTGGCGGGTGCCGTGCTGCTCGATCCGGTGGTGACTGGCGAGGCGGTGGACGACGGCCGCCTGGGCCGCCGCCCGATCGGCCGGACACGCACGCTGATCGACGCGAGCATCGATTGGCGGCTCCCCTTCGCGCAAGGCTGGTCGCTCGACGCGCGGGTCGTTTATGAAGGACGGCGTTTTGCCGATACGCAGGACCGCCTGACCATTCCGGCGCGCGCCACGCTCGATCTTGGCGCACGCTATCGCTTCCGCATCGGCGCTACCCCCGCCCTTCTGCGTTTCCGCCTCGATAACGCCACCGACGTCTATGGCTGGCGCGTTTTTGGAGGGGGCGGCTTCAAATACAACGCGCCGCGCCGCGCCAGCGCGTCAATTACCGCGGATTTCTGATGATCCGAAGGTAGGCGGCAACACATGGATCGCAGGTGTTTCGAGCGCCCTGATGACATGTTCCCGCAGCCGCTCGGCGGGCAGTGACAGGGTCATGGCCGCCAACAACGCGATTTCGGTATCGTGCAGGTCCGGCAAACGCGCCGGATCATCATGAATGGCAAGGTCGCGTGGAACCATGTCACGCGGCAGGACGCTGAGACCCAGGCCCGCGCGCACCGCTGCCTGGCTGCCCGCCAGCGAGCCACAGGTATAGGCGATGCGCCACCGCCGCCCGGACCGGTCAAGCGCGTTCAACGCCCGGGCGCGATAGACACAGGGATTGGGCGAGACGACGAGTGGCAACGTCTCCGCCGCCTCGATGTCAAAACCGGGCGCGGACGCCCACACCAGCGGCTCGCGCCAGACGCGCACGCCCGCCTCTGCCCCCGCAGGCTCGCGCTTGATCAGGACGAGGTCGAACTCGCCCCGGCCAAAGCGTTCGATCAGGTTCAGGGTCAGATCGCATGATACCTCAAGCGCGACCCGCGGATGGCTTTGCGCAAAGCGCGCCAGCACCTGCGACAGATAGCTTGTCGCGAAATCCTCGGGCGTGCCCAGCCGGACGCTGCCCTCAAGCGCTGGCTCGGCAATTTCATCCAGCATCTGGTCATGCGCGGCAAGCAGCTTGCGGGCGTGGTTGAGGAGCTGTTCGCCCGCGGCCGTCGGACGCACCGCGCGTGGCCCACGTTCGAGCACCACCAGCCCCAACAGTTCCTCGATGCGCTTGATCGACAGCGAAACAGCCGATTGCGTGCGGAGCAGCCGCGTCGCCGCATGGGTCATGTTGCGCGTTTCGCAAACCGCCACGAAACAGCGCAGCAGGTCGAGGTCAAGGGTTCGGCCGGACATTGTCCACCATTAACAAAACTCATGGCATTCATCAAAGCTTCTCGTTTCCACTCATGTATCAGGTGGCCTAGGCCCGGCGAAACAACGGAGAATGCTCATGGAAACGCTGACCCTCGATCGCGCGCCGGAACTTGCATCGGCCTCTACCCTTGCCTTTGCTTTAGCGCGCGGGGACGGCATCGGCCCCGAAATCATGGACGCCACAATCGATATTCTGGATGCCGCGGGCGTGCCCATGCAGCCCCACGAGATCGAGATTGGTGAAAAACTGTATCGGGCGGGCCACAGCGCGGGGATCGCGCCGGATGCGTGGAACGCGATCGACCGGACCGGCCTGCTGTTGAAGGCACCGATCACCACGCCGCTTGGCGGCGGGGTCAAAAGCCTCAACGTCACCATGCGCAAGACACTCGGCCTTTATGCCAATATTCGCCCCTGCGTTGCCTATGCGCCGTTCGTCCCGACGCGTTTTCCGGACATGGACATCCTGGTCGTACGCGAGAATGAGGAGGATCTTTACGCCGGCATCGAGCATCGCCAGACGGACGACGTCTATCAATGTCTCAAGCTGGTCAGCCGCTCCGGGTGCGAACGGATCGTGCGCTATGCCTTTGAACTTGCCCGCGCACAGGGTCGCCGCAAGGTCACCTGTGTCACCAAGAACAATATCATGAAGCTGACCGATGGCATCTTTGCGCAGACGTTTGCCGAGGTGGGTAAAGATTACGCCGAGATCGAACAGGACCATATGATTGTCGATATCGCCGCCGCCCGGCTGGCAACCGATCCGCATCGGTTCGATGTCATCGTAACGCCAAATCTCTATGGCGACATATTGTCGGACATCGCCGCGGAAGTCGCGGGCTCGGTCGGGCTTGCGCCGTCCGCCAATATCGGCCCGCGCGCCGCGATGTTCGAGGCGATCCACGGCTCCGCCCCTGACATCGCAGGGCAGGATATCGCCAATCCCAGCGGGCTGCTGCTCGCCGCGTGCATGATGCTGGATCATGCCGGGTTTGGAAAACAGGCAAGTCTGGTGCGCAACGCCTGGGCATGCGCGGTCGAAGACGGGCGGGCGACGCGCGATGCCGGTGGTTCGCTTGGAACCGCCGCCTTTGCGCGGGCGGTCATCGACCGGCTGGGCGAAGAACCGCTCACCATAAAGAAAGTCTCGCCATCACCCCGGCTGGTGCTTGATCCCATAGCGGCCAAGGCCCCCGCGCCAGCAAAGCGCGACTGTGTCGGCATCGATATTTTCGTGCAGACCACGGCAATCGACCCTCAGACCCTGGCCGATGCCCTGCGCGCGGTGAACGGCGGCGTACTCGCCCTCAAGATGATTACCAACCGCGGCGTCAAGGTCTGGCCCGATCCCAATCCGCACACCCTGTTGACCGATCACTGGCGCTGCCGTTTCATGGCTGACGAGGGGGCAGTCGTGACGCGCACCAAAGCGATCGAACTCGCGTTTCTGCTCAGCCGGGCGGGCATTGATGTCGTCAAAACCGAACATCTTTATACCTTCGGCGGTAAGCCCGGCTATACCTTAGGCCAGGGGCAATGAGCCATGGCTGACGTCCTGTGATCTGGCGGGGTATGGCGCATTTTCGCGATGTAGCAGCACAGATTCGGGCACATGCACTTGGTTTCAGCCAATCGGAAGCGCTGGAGTCCAGATGAGCTGATCGGCACTGACTGCTCACCCACTACCCTTCGGTACATATGGGATGGGCGGGGCATGAGCGGTTTTGAAGGGGAGGAGTTAAGGCAGCAAGGGACCGTAATTGGGATGATCGCCGCGCGTCTCGACTTGGCCCTGCTCGTGCGGGTAAGGGGGCGGAATGCAAAGACCTGTACAGCGGGCGATGATCGCCGTCCTTCTTGCCGCCCTCCTGCTCGCTCAGATCGATCAGCCCTATCCCGACGTTGCGCTGCTTCAGCATTTGCCAACGATGCTGCTGATCATTGCCGCGCCATGGCTGCTGCGCCGCTGGCCGCTCAGCGATGCGGCGCTGGGGTGCATTGTCGTCTTTCTGCTGCTCCACACGCTGGGCGGTCGCTATGCCTATAGCAATGTGCCCTATGACGCCTGGGCGACGGCGCTGACCGGCATGACGCTTAGCGACGCGGCGGGCTGGTCGCGCAACCATTATGACCGGCTCGTCCATTTCGCATTCGGCCTGTTGGCGGTGCTGCCGGTTGGCGAACTGGCGCGCCGGGCCGGGCTGGGCCCGCGTGGCGCACTGCTGAGCGGGCTGGCCTTCGTCCTGGCGATATCCGCCCTCTATGAAGTGTTCGAATGGTTGCTGACCCTCGCGCTGGCGGGCGATTTGGCCGACACCTACAATGGGCAGCAGGGCGACATGTGGGACGCGCAAAAGGACATGGCGCTGGCCACGCTGGGCGCGCTCATCCCCATCCCGTGGTTGCGCGGGCGGCTGCGCGGTGTCACACCCGCCCCATGACATCGACCCCTACCCCCCATCATTTTGCCGCCCGCGATGGCACGCCGCTGGTCTGGCGCGAGGCGGGTGACGGCCCGCCCGTGATCCTGCTGCACGGACTGTTTTCGAATGCGACGATCAACTGGTTCAAATATGGCCATGCGGCGCGGATTACAGATGCGGGGTTTCGCGTCATCGCGCCCGATTTCCGCGCGCATGGGGACAGCGCCGCGCCGCACGATGCGGCCTGTTATCCGCCCGATATCCTGATCGACGATCTGGCGGACCTGATCGATCATGTTTCGCTCCAACGCTATGAT
>ERZ1066121.2362-NODE-2362-length-12072-cov-6.719647_pt1 | contig 12072 bp, 11 predicted proteins | sample MGYA00382768_ERZ1066121 | MGnify/ENA primary metagenome ERZ1066121 (study PRJEB33369, sample SAMEA5778351) | biofilm metagenome | biome: Industrial cooling water; feature: Water cooling tower basin; material: Biofilm | place: United Arab Emirates | collected... | reverse complement strand
TGAGCGGCATGTCGCCCATGTAAACGTCCTGCTCCTTGATATCGAGCACGGAGCGCGACTCGGTGTCGGCGTCCACCTCGAACACGATCAGGCGCAGGGTCACGCGCATCGGGGCGGCGTAGGTGATACCGCGCTGCCGGCACTCCTCGACGTCGTACTTGGGCGGCTCGAGCTCGTAATGGACGAAGTCGAGCTCGGCGGTGCCGGCGAAGTCGCGGATCGGGAACACAGACCGAAGCGTCTTCTCGAGGCCCGACACATAGCCGGTGGCGGGATCGGAGCGCAGGAACTGCTCGTAGCTTTCGCGCTGCACCTCGATCAGGTTCGGCATCTGCACCACTTCGTGGATGTTGCCGAAGACCTTGCGGATACGCTTGGACGCGCGGCCGGCCGGAGCCGAAACTGCCTGAGTCGCCATGGGGGTGTGAAGCCTCGCCGTTGAGTTACGGACGCACGACCCCGACACGAACAGCCGCGTGCCCCGCCCAGGCGGGACCGCAGCTCCAAGCGTCAGGGCAACCGGCAGCCTTCCATCCGTGCGGCTCGCCGCGCCAATGCGAGCCCTTTCCCGAAAGCTGCGGTTAGCCGCGGCAGATAGAGCGGCGCGGACGAGATTGCAAGCGCGCGAACGGCACCACAGCCGAGCTTGTGAACATCGCCGGGCGGGACGGAACGCCGCCTACTTCACCACCACGCCATCCTTCATCACGAACGACACCGCCTTGAGCACCGTCACGTCGGCGAGCGGGTCGCCCGCGACTGCGATCAGGTCGGCGCGCTTGCCGGGTTCGAGCGTGCCGATCTCCGCCTCAAGGCCCAGCAGCCGCGCGGCATTGACGGTGGCGGCCTGGATCGCCGCGGCCGGCGTCATGCCGTGCTCGACCATCAGCTCGAACTCGTCGGCATTGCGGCCGTGCTTGGAGACGCCCGCATCGGTGCCGAACGCGATCTTGACGCCCGCGGGCACCGCCTTTCTGAGCGCCTGGCCGGTGATGGAGATGCGCCAGTCGATCTTGGCGCGCACCTCGGGCGAATAGGCGTTCGGGTCCTTCGCAATCCGCTCCTTGTAGCCATTCACCGTCGACAGCGTGGGAACGTAATAGGCATTGGAGCGGGCGAAAAGCCGCACCGTGTCGTCGCTCATCAGCGTGCCGTGCTCGATCGAGTCCGCGCCCGCCCTCAGCGCCAGCGCAATGCCGTCGTCGCCGTGCGCGTGCACCGCGACCTTCTTGCCGTAAAGCCGCGCGGTCTCGACGACCGCTTTCGCCTCGTCGTCGAACATCTGCTTGCCAAGCCCTGCGGCGATGCGGCTGTTGACCCCGCCCGTGGTCGCGATCTTGATGACGTCCGCGCCGCGCCCGATCTGGCGGCGCACGACCTTGCGGCAGTCATCCGCCCCGTCGCAGATCTCGTCGTTCGAGAACATATGGTCGAAATCGTCGTTGAAGGCCGGCTGCGGATCCATGTGCCCTGCCGTGGTCGAGATCGACTTGCCCGCATCGATGATGGTCGGCCCCGTCACCCAACCGCGCCTGATCGCGTCGCGCAGCGCGAGCGTCGCGCCCTCGTCGCCCAGGTTGCGCACGGTCGTGAAGCCCGCCTGCAGCGTCTTCTGCGCGTTCCAATACGCCTCGAGCGCGTGCATCTCGCGGCTTTCGGTCACGCCTGCCACCAGCCCTTCATTGCCCGCGCGATCGCTCGCCAGATGCACATGGCTGTCGATCAGGCCCGGCAGCACGGTCCGATCGCGCAGGTCGATGACGCGCGCGCCTGCTGACGGCGCGACATGGCCCGACTGAACCAAGCGGACACGCCCATTCTCGACAAGGATCGTTGAGGGGCCCTTCAAGGCCCGGCCGGGCACGTCGAGCAGTCGCCCGGCATGGATCACGATGGTTTCGGCCGCAGCCGGGGCAGCAAGGAGGAGCGGGGCCACCGCGAACATCAGGCGCACATCCATTCCCCTTGTGTCGGTCCGCACAGCGCAATCACGCATCATCGTGACAAAGCGTGCCACGATGCAAGACAGTGTTTACCGGCTCCCGCCTATTTTCGCTTGCATGTCCGCGCCTGTCGTCCCGCTCGTCGAATGGAATGCCTTCAACCGCGCCCGCGGGGAGCTTGGCGGACAGTTCGTCCGCATCCTCGGCTACTTCCGCGAGGACGGGGCGCGATCGGTCGACCAGATCGAATCGGCGATGCGCCTGAAAAGCGCCGCAGCACTCGTCCGGCCGGCACACACGCTCAAGGGCGAAGCGCGCCAGTTCGGGGCCGAGCCGCTCGCCGACCTGGCCGAGCTTATCGAGCTGACCGCACGCCGTTGCCTGGAGACGCAGAGCGCGCCCGACGAGCTGATTCCCGAGGTGGTCAAGCTGCGTCCGCTCTTCGAAGGCACGCTCGAGCTGTTCGACCGCGAGACCAATCCGCTCGTCCAGCGCCGCCCCGCTGCGAACGGGTTCGGCCGCCGCGCGGTGTTCGGTCGCGCAGGCTAGCGAAACCGGTCTGGCCGGAACGGGGCCGGATCGACCTCGGGCCAGGGTCGGCCGAGCAAAAGCCCGGCGGCGAGCCGGGCGGCGGCGGGTGCCGTCTGGATGCCGAACCCGCCCTGCCCCGCACACCAGAAGAGACCGGGCGCCGCCGGGTCGAAGCCGTATATGGGCAGCCGATCGGGCGCGAAGCTGCGCAGGCCTGCCCAGCGCCGCTCGACCCGCCGCACCGGCCAGCGGATCGCGGTCTCGAACCGGTCGATCGCGACCGCCACGTCGAGCTCGTCGGCCGCGACATCTCCGGGCAGGTCCGGCGTTTCATCATGCGGGCTGAGCCAGATGCGCCCCGCATCGGGCTTGAAATAGAAGCTACCGTCGGTCGCCATCACGAGCGGCAGGTCGGCGGGGGCGGGCGGATCGACTGCAAGCTGCGCCACCGTGCGGCGGAAGGGCTGAATGCCGATCGGCGGTGCCCCCGCCCGCGCCGCAACCGCGTCCGCCCATGCGCCGGCTGCAATGACCAGGGTCTCGGCAAAGAAAGTGTCGCCGGCCGCCGTGATCTCCCAGCCGTCGGCGCAGCGCACCCCGCGTTCGAACGGAGCGGAGCAACGTAGAACGGCTCCCGCGGTCCTGGCGGCCTTCAGGAATAGCGCATGCGCACCGGCGACATCGATATCGGTGCAGCTCGGCATCCAGAGCGCCTCCACCCATTCGGGCGAGAGCGTCGGCATCCAGCGTCGCGCCTCGGCCGCGGGCCAGCGCTCGATCACGACATGGCCCGCAAAGTCTTGCTCGAACTGGTCGAGACCAGGCCGGTCGCTCTCCCGCGCAAGGTAGAGCTCGCCGCGCGGGCTGAGCAGGTCGTGCTCGCGCAGCCATGGCCCGGAGGCGTGGGTGAGCGGGCGCACATGCCGCCCGCCATAGGTCTCGGACCAGAAGGCCGCCGACCGGCCCGTCGCATGGTAGCCGGGCTGGTCCTCGGCTTCGAGCAGCAGCACCGAAGCGTGCGGCGCAAGCTCGGCCGCAAGGCTCGCGCCGGCGATGCCCGCGCCGATGATGGCGATGTCGGCGCGCGTCATACCGCGTGGGCTTGGAGGAAGGCGTCGATCTCGGCGAGTGCCGCGTCCCGCACCGGGTCGGCCTCGCGCAGCAGCTCGTGCGCGGCCTCCGAACCCCAGCTGCGTAGCGTGGCGTTGGGGAGGCGCGCGGCCGCGCGGCGGATCGCGGCAGGGTCGACCAGCTGGTCGGCTTCGGCCGACAGCAGCAGCACAGGCGTCGTGACCTGTTCGAGCCGTCCGGGCTCCTCCATCGCCAGCGTCGATCGGTAAGCCTCCGCGACCCAGGCCCAGCTTGGCGGCCCCACGGCGATCTCCGGCTTCGACCGCTTCCACCAGAGCTCGTCCTCGTAGCGGTCGCGGTCATGGGTGAGCAGCGCCTGGCGGCCGCTGTGCGGGACGCCCGGACGTTCGTTCGATTTCCAGGCGAGCCGATCGGGCCGCCCAATCCGTGTCATCAGCCACGCCACGCGCGCGCCGACCCTCGGGTTGAGCGGCTTGCTCCGGAGACCCAGCATGGGTGCGACGAGCACCGCCGCCGCAGGCGAAATCTTGCGCTCAATTAGCGCGCGCAAGGCGAGGTGCCCGCCCATCGAATGCGCGACCACCACATGCGGACCGGGCCGCGGCATCACGAACTCCGCCCAGAAGGCGGTCAAGTCGGCGACGTAATGACCGAAATCGTCGCAGTGGCCGACCCGCGGATCGGCGCAGAGCCGTCCCGATCCGCCCTGCCCGCGCCAGTCAAAGCTGAGCACGGACCAGCCGGCCGCGTGCCAGCGGACGAAGGCCTCCAAATACTTCTCGACGATATCCCCGCGCCCGCCCTGGAACAGCAGGGTGCCGCGTCCGCCGTCCGCCGTCCATGCGAAGGTCCGGTGCCGCCATCCGTCGGGCGCATCCCATGTGCCGAACGAAGCGCCGGCGGGCACGGCGCGCCTGTCGAAAGCCATGGGCGGCTGGTTACGGTTAAGCAAGGTCCGCCGTCTAGTGTCCCTGCGGAGATGGCCGCGATGTTTCTCCTGGGGCTGCTGGCCGTGCTGCTGCTGACCGCAGCCGCCACCGATCTGCACCGCCGCGAGATCGGTAACGGGCTCAATCTTCTGATTGCGCTGCTTGCGCCCGCTTTCTGGTGGTCGAGTGGGCTCGAGCCCTGGCCGGGCATGGCGATGCAGCTCGCGCTCGGCGCTGGGGCGTTCGCGCTGTTCGCGGCTGCCTTCGCCTGCGGCTGGATGGGCGGCGGCGACGTGAAGCTGCTCGCCGCGCTCGCCTTGTGGCTGCCGCTGGGCGAGATGCTGCGGCTGCTCGTCCTGATGTCGCTTGCAGGCGGTGTCCTGACGCTCGGATACCTGGCCGTGCACCATGCGCGCAAGCTGACGAGAAATCCCGAGATCCCCTACGGGGTCGCGATCGCGGCAGCCGGTTTGTGGGTGATTGGCGAACGGTATCTTAACCAGTTCGCGTGAAAGGTGGCAGCGAAGGGCGGCGACGCCTTGTGGAGGAGTAGACCCAAGTGGATGTTCGCAAGCTGGTCCTGCTGGGCAGCGCGCTGATCGTCGCCGCGATCACCGCGATCATGGCGCGCAGCCTGTTCTCCAGCGCGGCAGGTACCCCCGCGCTCGCCGCTCCCGCCCCGATCGAGCCTGCAGGCCCGCAGGTGCTGGTGGCAACCCGCGCGCTGCCGGTCGGCACTATCCTGCAGCCCGACAGCTTCCGCTATCAGCCCTGGCCCAAGGATCTGGTGCAGCGCGCCTACTATCTCCAGGGCGAGGGCGAGCCGCCGCAGGCGGGCACGGTGGTCCGCTATGCGATCACTGCCGGCCAGCCCATCACCCAGGGAGCGCTGGTCAAGCCTGGAGATCGCGGCTTCCTCGCTGCCGCGCTCGGCCCCGGCATGCGCGCCGTGACCGTTCCCGTGGATGCGAAGAGCGGCGTTGCAGGCTTCGTCTTCCCCGGCGACCGGATCGATCTGGTGCTGACCCAGACGGTCGAAAGCCGCGACGACGGAGCGCCGCTCAAGACCTCCGAAACCTTCGTACGCAACATCCGCGTGCTCGCCACCGACCAGAAAACCGACAACAGCACCAAGGATGGCAAGTCCGAGGCGACCGTTTTCTCGACGGTCACGCTCGAGGCGACGCCCCGCATTGCGGAAAAGATCGCGCTCGCCCAGGCGCTCGGCCAGCTGTCTTTGTCGCTGCGCTCGATCGCCGACAATGAGGCGGAACTGGAGCGTGCGATCGCCGCAGGCGAGGTCGACGTGAACGGCAAGGACGCCCGGTCCGAGAAGCAGATGCTGCTCGCGGTCGCTTCCCGTCCGATCGATACGGACACTACCTTCATCACCGGCGGCGACGTGTCGCGGTTCGCGCGCCGTTCGATGCCCCGCCTTACGGCCCCGGCCCCGGCTGCGGCACCTGCCGCCGCTGCGGCCCCTAACTCTTCCGCGCCGGCGGCCCCGCGAGGCCCCATCGTCAAGGTCGCGCGCGGCAACACAGTCACCGTCGTGACGATCGGAGCCCGTTGACCATGGTCCGTTTGAAGGCATTCCTTGCGGCCGGCGTGGCGGTGGCGATCGCCGCCCCCGGCGCCGCGGCTCCGAAGCGGATCACGGCCGACGGCGAGGAAAGCCGCGTGCCCGCGCCCGCGGTGATGCAGGCCCCGGCCACCGTCATCACCATCTCGAGCGGCCGCGGCCAGCTCGTCAACCTCGCGGCGCCGATGAGCGACCTGTTCGTGGCCGACGACAACATCGCCGACGTGCAGGTCCGCTCGCCCACCCAGCTCTACGTCTTCGGCAAGAAGATCGGCGAGACGACCATCTACGCAACTACGCGCACGGGGCAGGTGGTGTATTCCACCAACGTGCGGGTCGCCTCCAACTCCGCAAGCGTCGACCAGATGCTGCGGCTCGCGCTGCCCGACGCGGCCGTCGAGACCACCCCTCTTAACGGTGCCATCCTGCTGACCGGCACCGTCGCCACGCCCGAGGAGGCGGCCGACGCCGAGAAGCTGGTCCAGGCCTATGTGGGCGATCAGACCAAGGTCATCAGCCGGTTGCGCATGGCGACGCCGCTCCAGGTCAACCTGCAGGTCCGCATCGCGGAGGTCAGCCGCGATCTCGTCAAGGAGATCGGCGTCAACCTGCTCACCCGCGACCAGACCGGCGGCTTCCAGTTCGGGATCGCGCAGGGGCGGAGCTTCGGCTCAATCACCAACTTTCCGACGGCCAATCTCCCCAATCTCGACGCTTCAGCGCTGTTCGGCCTGCCCGCCGGGTCGCTGAGCCTGCCTTTCAACCCGGCGACCGGCCAGTTCATCAACCCGAACAGCGGCACCGCCTTCAACTTCAACAATCTCGGCCTCGGATCGGGCAAGACCGCGCTCTCGCTCGCGGGCAAGCTGTTCGGCATCGACATCGCTTCGGCGATCGATCTGGCCGAGAGCGAAGGTATGGTGACCACGCTCGCCAACCCGAACCTGACCGCGCTGTCGGGCGAGACGGCGAGCTTCCTGGCGGGCGGCGAGATCCCGATCCCGCTAGCCCAGGGGTTCGGCCAGATCGGCATCGAGTATAAGCAGTACGGCGTCAGTCTCGCTTTCACTCCCACCGTGCTCGCCGATGGCCGCATCTCCATGCGCGTGCGGCCCGAAGTGTCGGAGCTGACGACGCAGGGCTCAGTCACCATCGCGGGCTTCCAGATCCCGGCGCTGACCACGCGCCGCGCCGAAACCACGGTCGAGCTCGGCTCCGGCCAGAGCTTCATGATCGGCGGCCTGCTCCAGAACAAGCACTTCAACCTGATCGACAAGGCCCCGGGACTGGGCGACGTACCGATCCTGGGCTCGCTGTTTCGCTCCTCGCGCTTCCGCCGCGCGGAGACCGAGCTCGTGATCATCATCACGCCCTACCTGGTCAAGCCGAGCTCGGCTCCGCTGCCGCTCCCCACCGACGGCTACAAGGCCGCGACCGACGCCGACCGCGTGCTGCTGGGCAAGAGCTTCGCCGGCCAGAGCGGGGCGCAGCGTCCGGTGCCGACGCTTGCCCCGCCGCAGACCGCGCCGGCCCCGGCCGCGGCGAGCCCGGTGGGCGCGCAAACCTCGCAGAGAGCCGTTGCGGGCACCCCCGCTCCCGGCTTCTCGATGAAGTGAAGGACGCCATGATCAAGAGCCTTCCCCCGATCCTTGCCGCTCTGGCCCTATCCGCCTGCGGCACCACCAACCGCGGCATGGAGTCGGTTCACCAGCCGGTCGTGCAGCGCACCGATTACACCATCGACGTGGCCGCCGACCGGTCCGGCCTAGCTGAAGGCGAGGCCTTGCGGCTCGAGGAATGGTTCAGGTCCATCAACCTGTCTTTCGGCGACAGGGTCGCGGTGGACGATGCGAACGGCTCGGTCGCGGTGCGCGACGATGTCGCGGCCATACTCGCCCGTCGCGGAATGATGCTGGGCGGGGACGCGCCGGTCACGGCCGGCGTGCTGGGCGACGGACAGGCGCGCGTGGTGGTCAGCCGCTCGACGGCAAGCGTGCCCGGCTGCCCCGACTGGAGCCGCCCCGCGTCGCCCGATTTCGTCGGCTCGACCATGTCCAACTATGGCTGCGCCTCGAATGGCATCCTCGCGGCGATGGTCGCCGACCCCCTCGACCTGGTGCGCGGGCGCGAAACGGTGGGCATGATCGACCCGACCACCTCGGCGCGCGCCATTGCCGCGCTGCGCGAGACACCGGTCACCGCCACCAAGGGCCTCAAGATCGAAAGCACGTCGAAGGTGGGCAAGTAATGAACGCACCCTGGAGCCCGACCCGGTCCGCGGCGCTGCGCGACCCCTTCATCGCTTTTGTGTGCGACGACAACTCGGCCGACGCGGTCCGTCCGGTCGCCGTCGAGATGGGCTGGAGCCCCGAGAAGGTGCTGCGCGGCGGCGTGCGTGCCGCGACCCAGACGCTCGCGGTCTCGGCAAGCCCGTCGATCCTGCTCGTCGACCTGTCGGACTGTTCCGATCCGCTGGCGGACATCAACGGGCTGGCCGAGGTGTGCGAACCCGGCACGGTGGTGATCGCGACGGGCCTCGTCAACGACGTGCGGCTGTACCGCGAGCTCGTTGCGAGCGGTATCCAGGACTACCTGCTCAAGCCGCTCAATGCCGACCTGCTGCGTGACGCGTTCGCCAGCGGGCAGGCGGTGTTCAATGCGCCCAAAAGCTTCGAGCCGGCGGCCGACCGGCCTCACCTCGTCACGGCAGTGATCGGCTCGCGTGGCGGCGTGGGCGCATCAACGGTTGCCGCCTCGCTTGCCTGGCTGTTCGGCGAAAAGGACGGGCGCTCGACCGCCCTGCTCGATCTGGACGTGCATTTCGGCACCGATGCGCTCGCGCTCGATCTCGAGCCCGGTCGCGGCCTCACAGACGCGATCGAGAACCCCAGCCGTATCGATGGGCTGTTCATCGAGCGCGCGCTGGTGCGGGTGAACGACAAACTCGCCGTGCTGTCGGCCGAGGCTCCCATCAATCAGCCGCTGATGACCGACGGCTCGGCTTTCTACCAGCTCCAGGAGGAGATTCGCGCAGCCTTCGAGTGCACGGTGATCGATCTGCCGCGGCACATGCTCGTCCAGCATCCGATGCTGGTCCAGGACGTGAACTCGGTAGTGCTGGTCACCGAAGTGACACTGGCGGCCGCGCGCGACTGCATCCGCTTCCTCTCTTGGTTCAAAACCCACGCCCCGCAGGCGGCGCTTACCCTGGTCGGTAACCGCATGCCCGCCGCCGGCGTGCCCGAGCTCAGCCGCAAGGACTTCGAGGACTCGATCGAGCGCAAGCTCGACTTCGTGATCCCCTTCGACCAGAAGCTCGCCGCGCAGGCCGCCAAGCTCGGCAAGCCGCTCGCCGAAGCAGGCAAGGCAAACAAGGTCGGCGTCGCGCTCAATGCGCTCGCCGACCGGCTGATCGATGCGTCGGGAGACGGCACGGCGAAACCCGCTGCGGCCAACACGTCGCTGCTCGGCAAGCTGGGCGGCCTGAAGCTCAAGCTGCCGACGGCCAAGAAGGCCTGAGGACCGCACGCGTTGGGCGAGCTTCTGATCCCGGCAGTCGGCGCGGCGGTTATCGTCGTGCTGATTTTTCTCGCCTTCTCGGGCCCGTCCGAGGCAAAGGCGGGCAAGCGGCGGCTCGATACGCTCCGCGAGCGTCACGGCGTGAGCATCGCGTCCGCCGAAGACAAACTGCGCCGGATTACCACCGCGCAGGGCAAGCCGATGGACGGGGTGGCGGCACGCTACCTCCCCAATGTCGCGCTGCTTCGGAAGCGGCTGAGCCAGACCGGCCGCGAGTGGTCGGTCGGCCAATATGTGCTCGTCAACGCCGGCCTGACCGTTGCCGTCGGGCTGTTGCTGCTCGTGCAGGGTGCGCCGCCGCTGCTGGTCCTGTTCGGAGGTCTCGCGGCGGGGCTCGGCCTTCCGCACTTTGTCATCGGCATGCTGATCAAGAAGCGCATCCGGCTGTTCACGGCGCGTTTTCCGGATGCCATCGAGCTGCTGGTGCGCGGCCTGCGCGCAGGGCTTCCCATTTCCGAGACGCTGGGCGTGGTTGCCGCGGAGGTTCCGGGCCCGGTCGGCGAGGAGTTCCGCCTGGCCAATGACAAGATGAAGATCGGCCGCACCATGGATGCGGCGCTGCAGGACGTGGCCGACCGGCTCGGCACGCCGGAATTCCAGTTCTTCTGCATAACGCTCGCCATTCAGAGAGAAACGGGCGGCAACCTGGCCGAAACGCTCGGTAACCTGGCCGACGTGCTGCGCAAGCGCGGCCAGATGAAGCTCAAGATCAAGGCCATGTCGTCGGAATCGAAGGCCTCGGCTTATATTGTCGGCGCGCTGCCCTTTATAGTGTTCGGCCTGATCTATACGATCAATGCCAAGTATATGGCCAATTTCTTCGTCGACGAGCGGCTCATGATCGCGGGCATCGGCGGCCTTATCTGGATGAGCATTGGCGCCTTCATCATGGCCAAGATGGTGAGCTTCGAGATCTGATGACCAGCGCCGGCCCTACCCTGCTCGGTATCGACGTGCTGTGGGTTGCGACCCTGCTTGCGGGCGTTGCCACCTTCATGGTGCTCGTCGCGCTTTATGCGGTCATGACGGTCAAGGACCCGATGGCCCGGCGCGTCAAGGCGCTGAACGACCGGCGCGAGCAGCTCAAGGCAGGCATCACCGCTTCCACCTCCAAGCGCCGTGCCAAGCTCGCCGCGCGCAACGAAACGGCCGACCGCATGCGCTCGCTGCTCGGCTCGCTCAAGGTCCTGCAGGACGAGCAGCTCAAGGCCGCGCAGATCAGGCTGATGCAGGCAGGCATCCGGTCGAAGGATGCCGCCGTCGCCGTCATCTTCGGCCGCATGATGCTGCCGATCGTGCTCGGCCTGATTGCCGTACTCTATGTTTATGTATTCGACCTCGTTGCCGATTGGTCGCCCCTCAAGAAGTACATGCTGACGGCAGGCGCGCTGGTCGGCGGCTACAAGGCGCCGGATGTCTACCTGACCAACCGGATCAAGAAGCGCAGCGATGCGATCCGCAAAGGTCTGCCCGACGCGCTCGACCTGCTCGTGATCTGCGCGGAGGCGGGCCTGACGGTCGACGCCGCCTTCGGCCGGGTCGCGAAGGAGCTCGGCAAGGGCTATCCAGAACTCGGCGACGAGTTCATGCTGACCTCGATCGAGCTCGGCTTCCTGACCGAGCGACGTCAGGCGTTCGAGAACCTCGCCACTCGCGTCGATCTGGATGCGGTGCGCGGCGTGGTCACCACCATGATCCAGACTGAGAAATATGGCACGCCGCTTGCGTCCGCCTTGCGCGTGCTGTCGGCCGAGTTCCGCAACGAGCGGATGATGCGCGCCGAGGAGAAGGCCGCGCGCCTGCCCGCGATCATGACCGTGCCGCTGATCCTTTTCATTCTGCCGGTGCTGTTCATCGTTATTCTCGGCCCGGCGGCCTGCTCGATCAGCGACGCGTTCGCTGCCAAGCCAGGGCAATAGCGAAGCCGCGATACCGGCTCCATTCAGATGGCGTCGGTTTCGCCCGCCCGCCCCCTGACCCGCGCCAGCAAACGGGCGAAGGTAGCGCGTTCCTCTTCACCCAGCGGCGCGAACAGACGCCGTTCCATGTCGAGCGCAAGCGGCACGATCCGATCGTACATCGCACGCCCTTCGCTGGTCAGCGCGAGATGGTGCGACCGCCCATCGCGCGCGTTCGGCTCGCGATTTACCAGGCCCCGCGCCTCCAGCGTCTTGCACGCACGGTTGACCGCGACCTTGTCCATCAGCGTCGCCGCGGCGAGATCGCGCTGCGTCTGCGCGCCGGCATCGCCCAGCACCGCCATGATGCGCCATTCGGGGATCTTGAGCGCGAAGCGGCTGCGGTAGACCTGCGCGATCCGGTCGCTGACCGCGTTCGACGCGATGGAAAGCTGATACGGCAGGAATTCGGCCAGCAGCAGGTTTTGGGGCGGATCGACCATGAAGCGGTTTCTAGG
>ERZ1066121.2361-NODE-2361-length-12075-cov-5.215890_pt1 | contig 12075 bp, 16 predicted proteins | sample MGYA00382768_ERZ1066121 | MGnify/ENA primary metagenome ERZ1066121 (study PRJEB33369, sample SAMEA5778351) | biofilm metagenome | biome: Industrial cooling water; feature: Water cooling tower basin; material: Biofilm | place: United Arab Emirates | collected... | reverse complement strand
CTACCAGATCGAAACCGCCCTGGTCATCGCCGCCGTCGCCGCCGCGTGTGCGGTGCCCGGCGTGTTCCTCGTCCTCCGCCGGCTCGCCATGACCGGCGACGCCATCGGCCACGTCCTGCTGCTCGGCATCGTCCTGGCCTATTTCGTCGTGCGGGATCTTTCCTCCCCCTGGCTGCTCCTCGGGGCCGCCGCCAGCGGAGTGGCGGCGGTCGCGCTCGTCGAGTTGCTGCAGCGCTCGAAGCTCGTGAAACAAGACGCCGCGCTCGGGCTCGTCTTCCCCGCCCTGTTCGGCCTCGGCGTGATCCTCGCCACCATGTACCTGCGGAACACCCACCTGGACGGCGACGCCGTGCTCCTCGGGTCCGCGGAACTCGCCGGATTGGACCGCATCGAAATCGGCGGAGTCGACCTGCCGCACGCGCTCGTCGTGATGGGCGGGGTGTTCCTGTTCAACGCCGCCGCCGTGGCGATGTTCTTCAAGGAATTGAAGCTCGGCACGTTCGACCCCGCCCTCGCCGCGACGCTCGGCTTCGCCCCGGCGGCGGTTCATTACGGGTTGATGACGGCGGTGTCGCTGACGACCGTCGCCGCGTTCGACGCCGTCGGCCCGGTGCTCGTGGTCGCGTTCCTGGTCGTCCCCGCCGCGACCGCGTCGCTGTTCACCGACCGCCTCGGGGTGCTGCTCGTCCTCAGCGTGGTCGTCGCCGTGGCGGCCGCCGTCGCGGGGGCGTGTTTGGCGATGCTGCCGGCGATGAACACGAACATCGCGGGGACGGCCGCTTCGCTGCTCGGGGCGGTCTTTGCCGTCGGGTGGCTCGTCGCCCCGGACCGCGGGTTGGTCGCGCAAGCGGCCCGGCGGTGGCGGCAGCGGCGGGCGTTCCACGAGGCGATGCTCGCGATCCACCTGCTGCAACACGAGGGGACCGCGGCGGAAGCGGACGAGTCGCGGGAGGCGGGGCTGCACCGGCACTTCCGCTGGGGGCCGGACGAGATCGCCGCGGTCGTCCGGCGGGCCGAACGGAACGGCCTCGTCACGCGGGCCGGCTCGTTGCTGCGTCTCACGGACCGCGGCCGGACGAAGGCCCGAGAGGTGTTGGGCTCCGCCGCGTGACACCGCCCCGCCGATCGGCTATTGTGAGGGTCCGCCTGCCGCCCTTTCCCCGCACCCGAGGTTCCGATGTTTCGCCTCGCCGCCGGTTTCCTGCTTTCCGCTCTGTGTCTCGGAACCGCACTCCCCGCGGACGACTTCAAGCCGGAGCCGGGCTTCACCCCGCTGTTCACCGGCGACAACCTCGACGGGTGGAAGCTGAAGGGGGAGGCCCTCGACGGCAAGACGGAACCGGCGAACAAGCGGTTCGCGGTGAAGGACTCGGCCCTGGTCGTCGACCCGAAGGTGAAGGGGGACCTCAAGCTCGAAACCGCGAAGGAGTTCGACGGAGACGTTCACCTCAAGTTCGACTTCAAGCCGGGGGCGGGGTGCAACAACGACGTCTTCTTCCGCGGCACCAAGTTCGACCTGAAGAAGGCGGACTTGAAGGCCATGAAGGAAGGCGAATGGAACGCCTTCGAGGTCGTCGTGGTCGGCGACACCGCCGAGTTCCTGTGCAACGGCGAGTCGGTCAAGAAGACGAAGGCGAAGGCCGGCAAGTCGCCGCTCGGGATCCGGGCGGAGTTCGGCCCGGTCGAGATCCGGCGGATTCGCGTGAAGGAGGGGAAGTGAACCCGGCCCACGTGCAGGTCATGCTCGACTCGTTCCGCCACTGGCTCGGGCGGGACTTGATCCCGCGGACGGGCAGCCCCGAGGAGCAGGCGGCCGCGGTGTGGACCGCCCCGTTCGTCGTCGTGTCGCACGGCACGGAGGCGGACCCGGTGCTGAACTACGGCAACGCGGCCGCGCTGTCGCTCTGGGAGACGGACCTCGCCACGCTGACCCGGACGCCGTCGCGGCTGACGGCGGAGCCGGTCCACCGCGACGAACGGGCGAAGCTGATGGCGCGGACCAAGCGCGACGGGCACATCTCGGACTACGCCGGAATCCGCGTCAGTTTCACGGGGAAACGCTTCCGCATCCGCGACGCGATCGTGTGGAACCTGCGGGACGCAGGCGGGAATCACGTCGGCGAGGCGGCGACGTTCGCCGCGTGGGAGTTCCTTGGCTGACGTCACCCGAGCAGCTTATCGACGTACGAATCGATCGCGGCCGGGGTGGCGAACATGCCGAACCGGCGGACGACGGTGCCCGCCCGGTCGACCAGGAACTTCGTGAAGTTCCACTTGACGGACTCCGTGCCGAGAGTCCCCCGCTGTTGAGACTTCAAGTATTGATACAGCGGGTGGGCGTCTGCTCCGTTGACCTTGACCTTCGCATACATGGGAAACGTGACGGCGTAGGTCAACGTACAGAATGCCTTGATGTCCGCCTCCGATCCGGGTTCTTGGTTCAGAAACTGGTCGCACGGGAAGCCGAGCACTTCGAAGCCGCGGTCGCGGTACTTCCGGTACAAGGCTTCGAGCCCGGCGTACTGCGGCGTGAACCCGCACTTGCTGGCCACGTTGACGATGAGGAGCACTTTTCCGCGGTACGCCTCCAGCGTGCCGGAGACGCCATCAATGGTTGTGACGGGGATGTCGTATAGGGTCATCAGATCGGGAGCCTGGAAGTGAAGAGTTAGTCTTTCGCGGCGTTGCGGCCGAGCAGGTAGCCGAGAGTTAACGTAATGATAGGTACAATCGTCTTCCAGAATTCGACCCGCTCGCCCGGTAAGAACGCCACGACGACCCCTGCCAGGGCGACGAGAAACACGATCACGAACGCAATGTTGTTCGGGGCGTGTTTCGGAGAACCGATGACACGTCCGATGAAGCCCGCGGCGTTCTCGTACTCCATCTGCTTCAGTTGCACTTGGTGGTCTTGCTCGATCTTCTTCGATTCGAGGTCCAGTTTCTTCACACCGAGGTAGAGTTTCGGATTCCCGACCGGCGTGACATCCGTGTCCGGCGTTTCACCCGGCATGGGCGACCTCGGGCATCATGCCCAGCGTGCCGAGGGCGTGTTCGGTCAAGTACCCGCAGTTTTTACACCCGATGACGACGGTCGGGACGACGGTGCCGCCAATACTGATCACTCGGGGGTCGGTTTGAACCTGGACCACCGATTCCGCAACCACTTCAAAATGTCCGTGACCGCATCGCGGGCAGGGTTTGGTCGCACCCTTTGCCGAGAGGGCTGCAATCAGTCGTTCCGAGCGAGCCTGATTCATGTTCGCCTCCGATTGAGCCGCTGGCATTTTACCACAGTCTTACTCGAACAGCGACGGCCCCGCCTTCTCGTCCGCCTTCGGCTTCGGCATCGCCCGGCCGACGACGGTCCAGGCTTTCGGCAACGCCATCCGGCCGCGCGGCGTGCGGCTGAGGAACTGTTCGCGCAACAGGTACGGCTCGATCTCGTCGGACAGCGTGTCGGTGGCGACGTTCATCGTGGCGGAAATAGCGTCCACGCCGGTGGGGCCGCCGCCGAACACGTCGATGAGCACTTCCAGGTACTTGCGGTCGTTCTTGTCCAACCCGTCGGCGTCGACCTGGGCCATGTCGAGCGAATCGTGAGCGACTTGTTCGGTGATTGTGCCGTCGCCCTTGGCGGCGGCGTAAATCCTCGCCCAGTGCAGCCGGGCGTTCGCGACCCGCGGCGTGCCGCGACTTCGCCGGGCGAGTTCGATACACGCCCCGGCGGAGATGGGCGTGTTCAACTTCGCGGCGTTGATGCGGACGATCTCGGCGAGTTCCTCCACGGTGTAATAGTCGAGGTGCTCGCGCATCTTGAAGCGGTCGCGCATCGGGCCGGACAACATCCCGCCGCGGGTGGTGGCTCCGATCAACGTGAACCGCTTCAACTGCATGGAGATGGTTCTGGCATTCACCCCGTCGCCGAGGACAATATCAATGCGGAAGTCTTCCATCGCGGGATAAATAAACTCTTCCACCACCCGCGGGGTGCGGTGGATCTCATCAATGAAGAGGATGCTGCCTTCTTCGAGGTTGGTGAGAAACGGCAGCAGGTCCGCGGGCTTGGTGAGGGCCGGGCCGCTGGTCATCTGGATGCTGGTGCCGAGTTCGTTCGGCAACACGGTGGCGAACGTCGTCTTCCCGAGCCCCGGCGGCCCGTCGAAGAGGATGTGCCCGAGCGGTTCGTTCAACTTGCGCGACGCATCCACCGCGATCTGCAACCGGTCCGCGACCTTCTTCTGGCCGATGACCTCGCGCAGCAATTTCGGGCGCAACGCGGCGTCGACCTTCTTGCGTTCCTCGTCCCCCGGCGCGGGGCCGATCGTTTTTTCACGGGCCATGTGATGTACTCCCGCCGCCCGAGGCAAGTGGCTTGATGTGGGTCTGAACCCATCGTGTGAAGTCGCTTTTGGATACTTGCCCGGCCGCGAGGTCGAGGAACATCCGCTCTTGCACATCAACAGCTGCGTCGATCTCGAAACCGTTGAGAACGAGAAAGGTTTCCATTGCCGCGTGACCGATCCGCTTGTTCCCGTCCACGAAACCGTGATTGCAAGTGAGTGAGAACCCGAGGATCGCAGCCTTGTCACCAACGGTGGGATACAACTCGACTCCGCCGAAAGTCGCCTGGGGTGCTGCAGCGGCGGATTCGATCTTGCCACGATCAAGTATCCCGCTTCCCCCTCCGGACTGGGCAATCACACGAGCTTGCAGTTGGATCAGTTCATCCGTATCGAGGTATCTCATTTCGCGAGCCGCCGGTAGAGTTCCGCGTTCTTCGCGAGGACGTAACTTGCCGCTGTGACGAACTCCGATTGTCGGGCGAGAAACTCTTCCAACTCACTCCGGGCCAGGTCTTCGGTGGAAACACCACGCTCTTTGGCGATTTCGGCAAGCCGCGACAGCTTTTCTGGTGGCAAGTCAATCGTGATCGTCATGTTGCCTCCGCGGCGTAGTGTGTCACACCGATATGCCGATCGTACCAGTCGTGTTTCTCAGGCGGTAGCTTGGAGCGTTGCAGTCGAAGCGAATACCCGCCGTGTAACGTGCCTCTGTCGTTCAACATCCAGTCCATCACGTCGGCGGCAGGGACCCGGATGTAATCGCCCACACCGAAATGGACGAATTCTGGTGGAATTTCGAAGACCGAGCCGATGAAGTCGTCGCCTTCTAGTTGGGCCACCAACAGCCAGATATACGCCCGTTCGTCGTCATCAGTGATCAGCGTCTTCACGCAGGCGGATGCAGTCGGGCCGAACGCCAACACATGCCGCCGAAAGTCGGCTAGGGTCCGTTGTGCGTCCAGAACCGTCTGCTGGAACTCCGCGTTGTCGTCTCGAAACAGCATAAATTGCGGTTCGTCGGCCATCTCGTTACCCCCGTGAGTACACCAGCATCAGCGCGTCTTCCACCGTCTTGAACCCCTTCCCACTCGTCAACACCGCGTCCAATTTCGACCGCGCTTCGACCGGCGAGAGCCCCAACGCCATCAGCGCCTGATACGCGTCCTCGACAACGCGGCCGTCCGGCAAACCCGACTCGACCACCGGTTCCGGCGCGACGGATTGGGGTTTACGCTTCCCCGTCGGCTTTGCCTCCACCACGGCGGGTTCGGGGTCGGCTTCCGTCACCGGTCCCATCAAAAACTTCGGCATCTTCCGCTTCAGCGTCGTCACGATCTGCTCGGCGGTCGTGGCCCCGATGCCGGGGAGGGTGCTCAGCCAGCGGGTGTCCTGGCGGTTGATCGCGTCGGCGATTTCGCGGACGGGGCGGGCCATCGCCTTCAGGGCCTTCTTCACGCCGATCTTTTCCACGGTGCAGAAAAGATCGAAGAAGTCGAGTTCGAGTTCGGTCAGGAAGCCGACCCGGCGCGGGACGAACCGGTTGCCGCTCGGGTTGCCTTCCAGGTACTCGGAGATGTGGAACGTCACCTCTTGCCCGGTTCGCATCTGCAACTGCCGGCGGACCGCCTCGGGGACCATGACTTGATACTCGAACGCCCCCACCGCGAGGCGGGCTTCGTCGTCGAGGACGCGGGTCAGTGTGCCGGTCATCTTGGTGATCATGCGGCGTCGTCCGTGGATTCTTCCGAAGCAGGCCCAAACAAGGCATCGCGGTTGACCGGGGTGAACGTCGCGGAGCGGGCCCCGCCCACGATCGACCCGCCGGTCAGGTACAGGTGGCACAGCGCGATCGCGAGGGCGTCGGCCACGTCGTGCGGTTCCGGCGGCTTCGCGAGCCCGAGCTCGCGTGCGACGGCGGCTTGCATCTGCTCCTTCACCGCCCGGCCGCTGCCGGTCACGGTCTTCTTCACCCGCGTCGGGGCGTAGCTGAAGACCGGAATGCCGCGCTGCGCCCCGGCCAGGAAGTAGCAGCCGCGGGCGTGGGCCATCAGGATGGCGGTGCGGGGGTGGTCGTAATGGGCGAACAACTGTTCCACCGCGATGGCCTTCGGCTGCCACTGGTCGAGCACTTCCAACAGCCCATCGTAAAGCAGTTTGAGGCGGGGTGCCATGTCGGTGGCGTCGCGGCCCTCGGCGGACCGGATGACGCCCGCTTCGACGACGCGCGGGCCGGCCGGCGTCGCTTCCAGAACGCCGTACCCGGTGGTTTGCAGGCCGGGGTCCAGACCCAGAACGCGGACGGGGGTCGGCATGGGTGCCCTCCTCACACGCAGACGCAGAGCCGCTCGCTCACGCATCTGGATCGGCGTTCAGGTGGCCAAGAATTCACTGCGTTTCGCGTGGTTCTCACCGGTTATGGTATCCGGGATTGGAGTGTGCCGTGAACCCGAAGTCCGAGTAGGTTGGACGAGCATAGGGTTCATTCCGCCAGTGCAGCTAGCTGCTCTGCGGATGCCGCGATTCCAGTGCGACATTGGACACTTGATATGAGGCTTCCTCCAGTGAGTTCCGAGGTGGCCGTGGTAGGTTCGAGCAACCGGCAATACGGTAGGCTCAACTGGACGAAGACGTTTAGCCGGCACAACTGGAAGTACCGGTAACGCCGATCCGGAGTCGCAAGTGGATTTTCAACTCGCCGGGCAGGTCGCGGTCGTGGTCGGCGGGGCGACCGGGATCGGCCGGGCGATCGCGGCCGCGTTCCGGGCGGAAGGGTGCCGGGTGGCGGTGGTCGACCGCGTCGAAGCCGCCGATTTCGGGGAACTCGGCGTCGTGGCGGATGTCGCGGACTTCCCGGCGGTCCGGCGGGCGGCGGAGGCGATTCGTCACACGTTCGACCGGTGCGATCACGTCGTGTTCGCGGCCGGGGTCGGGTCGGGGAAGGTGGGGTTTCCGTTCTGGAACCTCGACCCCGCGGACTGGGATCGGGTACTGCGGGTGAACCTCGTCGGGGCGGTCCACGTCGCCCACGCCTTCGCCCCCGCGATGGCCGCGGCCGGGTCGGGGACGGTGTTGTTCCTCGGGTCGGTTGCCGGGCAGACCGGCTCGCAGACCGACCCGCCGTACAGCGCGTCGAAGGCCGGGCTCATCAACTTCGCCCAGTGTGCGGCCCGGGATCTCGCCCCGTTCGGCGTGCGGGTGAACACCCTCAACCCCGGCATGGTGCGAACGGAACTGGGGCGATCCGTCTACGAGGCGTCGGTCGCACAACTCCCGCCGGAATCCCGCCCCGCCTTCGAGGACTGGGCCGCCGACAAGATCCGCCGCGTCGTCCCGCTCGGCCGCTGGCAGGACGCGGACGACGTGGCCGCGATGGCCGTGTTTCTGGCGTCACCCCTGGCGAAGAACGTCACCGGGCAGACGATCAACGTGGACGGCGGGTACGTGATGCGGTGATCGACCGAGAGGTTTTACTTGGCAGGGGGCAACTGTGCAGCCACCGATAGAAGTCCGCAAGCGACGGACTCGACAGCACGTCATCGCCGACCAGAGTGTGAACCACGTCGTACGCTACGTCATCGACGAGGGCCACTCGGCCGTGCGCCTCATCGCGGATTATGGGTACGATCTCATGCTGATGACGTTCGACGCAACGGGGTATGCGGAGCCCGGAGTGATCTTCGTCCAACTCAAGGCGGCGGAATCGCTCACTCGCTCCGGGGAGCACTTCGCCTACGATGTGGACGTCAAGGATTACAATCTTTGGCGGCGGGAGCCTTTTCCGGTCATTCTGGTCCTATTCGATGCTTCACGCCGGGCGGCATACTGGGTCCACGTCCAGGGTTACTTTGCGGATCATTCCTCGCGACGGCCCGCACGAGGAGCCAAGACGATTCGGGTGCTGGCGAACCCCCGTCAATTGGTCGGCCGGCGGGCGGTCGCGAAGTGGAGGCGGCTGAAGGGTGGAATTGCCGACGGCCTGATGTGAGGAGAAGTCTCATGCCCGAAGTCACTTACCACCAACTCGACACCGTCTTGCGGTCCCTCGGGTTCGCGGTCCGCGAACCGGACCCGGACACGCGAGTCTACAAACACCCCGGCGGCGCACTGCTTGCCTTTCCGACGAACCCGGACAACGCTCCGGTCCGGGAACACCACCTCGTCGCCTCCCGGATGACGCTGGAAGTGTTCGGGATCGCAGACGCGCCGGAATTCGCATCCCGGTTGCAAAAGGCCGGGTGATCGGCTGGGAGCCCGTCGCTGATCGCTTCCCGCCGTACAATGTCTACTCGCCGCCGGTGCGTCTTTCTTCTCGTCACGAGGTGAACCGTGTTCCGCCGCGCCTGGTCCGCCCCGTTCGTCGCGCTGCTCGCCGCCGGGTGTTCGTCGGAGCCGCCGCCGTTCAAGCCGTCGTACGTCGGGAGCACGTCGTACTTCAAGGACGACGCCGCCGCGAACCGGAAGGTGTCCGACGTGGCGCTGCCGACCTCGTTCGTCGACTACAAGGGGGAGAGGGTCGACCTGACGCACTACCGCGAAGGGGGCAAGTCCCCGAAGAACCTCGTCCTCGTCGTCGTTCGGGGGATTCCGCAATCGCCCGGCGGCGTGCCGTGCCAGTTCTGCGTCGCCCAGGCGAACAGCATGGCCGCGAACTACGCCGACTTCCAGAAGCGGGACGCCGAGGTGCTGGTGGTGTTCCCCGGCCCGTCCGAAAAGGTGCAGGACTTCATCGACCAGTCCGCGAAGAAGCCGCAGTTGCCGTTCCCGCTCCTGCTGGACAAGGACATGCAGGTGTGCGACAAGCTCGGCATCAAGGGCGACCTGGCGAAGCCGTCCACCTACGTCCTCGACAAGAAGGGGAACGTCGTGTACGCCTACGTCGGGGAGACGCTGACCGACCGGCCGTCGCTGAAGGCGATCTTCGGGCAACTGGACAAGCTCCAGCCGAAGCCGGACGTGCCCCCGCCGACGAAGAAGTGACCTTCGACCACCCCACCGGGCAACGTCATGGCGCAGGAGTGGTACATCGACTACGGCGACCGCGTCGAGGGGCCGCTGACGAGCCGCGACCTGCAGACCCGCGCGAGTTCGGGCACGCTGCTCTCCGTCCACCGCGTCAGCCCGGACCGCGCGAAGTGGGTGCCCGCGTCCAAAATCAAGGGGCTGACGTTCGCCGACCCGCCAACTTCCCCGCCGCGCATGCAGCGAACCGCCGCGCCGGGCCAGCTCGAAGCCAGTTCCCCCGGCCCCGCGGAAACGCTCGTCCACGACCCGCACCAGATCGCCTCAACCGCGAAGGCGTCCGCCGCGCCGCCGGTCGCGGCCAAAGAGTCCGAAACCATCCCCGGCTACGAGATCCTCGGGATGCTCGGCTCCGGCGGGATGGGCGTCGTGTACAAGGCCCGGCAACTGAAGCTCGACCGGCTCGTCGCGCTGAAGACGATCCCCGTCGCCGCCGCGTCGACGAAGATGATCGCCCGCTTCGAGAAGGAGGCCGTCGCCCTCGCGAAGCTGCAGCACCCGAACATCGTGAACGTGTTCGACTACGGCCGGGCCGGCGAAAGCGTCTTCTTTGCAATGGAGATTCTTTCGGGCCAGGATTTGTCGCAACGCATCGCGAAAGACGGCGGGCTCGACGAACGCACCGTGTGGGCCATCGCCCGACAAACCGCCGCCGCCCTCGCCCACGCCGCCGCCCAGGGCATCTACCACCGCGACATCAAGCCGCACAACCTGTTCCTCGTCCCGATGCCGACCGGGTTCGGCTACCCGCCCGACCTGCCGATGGTCAAGGTCACGGACTTCGGCCTCGCCCTGACGAAACGCGCCGCGGAAGCCGACGCCGCCGACGACCGCCTGACCGCCGCCGGCACCGTGCTCGGCACGCCCGCGTACATGGCCCCGGAGCAGTTCAAGACGCCGGACGTGGACCACCGCGCGGACATTTATTCCCTCGGCGGAACCGTCTACCACTCCCTCGCGGGCCGACCGCCGTTCGGCGGCGCGACCGTCTGGGACGTGATGGTTAGCAAGATCAACGGCGAGTACCCGCCGCTCGGCCCGCCCGTCTCGCAGGAATCGAACGACCTCATCGCGGCGATGATGAACCCGGACATCGAGAGCCGCGTTTCCAGCTACGAAGAACTGATTCGGCGGATCGACGACCTGCCCGCGATGCGCGGCGTGGCCGGGACGACAGCGAACGTCCCCATGCTGCCGACGAGGAGCAAGCCCGCCGGTCAGAAGGCGAGCCGACGCGGAATCGTCCTCGGGGCCGCGATCGCGGGATTGCTCATCTTCATCAGCGTGGGGAGTTTCGCACTCCTGAACGGATTCGGCCCGGGCGTGGACACCCGCGAGTACCGGCCGTCCGGGTTCGAGGAGGCGCTGTTCGACGGCAGTTCCGCGGCGGGGTGGGTCGGGATGGGCGGCACCGCCCTGGAAATTGCCGAGGATCTCGACACGGCCAAGGTGCTGGTCGTCGCGAATGCGAAGCGCGGGCACTCGCCGCTGCCGAACCGACAGGTCGTGATGGGCGTCGATCTGGGCGAGTCGAAAGGCGTCGAAGTCGGGTTCGCGATTCCGGTGAAAGACCCGAAAACCGGGCCGCGTCTCGTGATCCGCGTGTCCCGCGAGACCGGGGCGGTGTTCGGCTCCCGGCTCGGCGAGACCGGCGAGTTCAAGCCGATCGGCAAGCCCGTCCCGTTCCCGACGGCCGAGCAGATCACGAACCGCGGGCCGTACCCGGAAGTGAAGTTCGGCCGCGCCGGAGGCCGATGGCTCGCATCGTTCAACGGCGAGCAACTGGGCATCGTCACTGACGACGGGGCCGAAAAGCTGGAAGAATTTCGTGTGAGCACCGAGGGCGGCCCGGTGCGGATCAATCTCGGGGTGATGCAGGAATTGAAGCCGGTTACTCAATAAGGACGCATGGAGACTTTGTCTTGTAGGTCGGGTCGAGTCTTCGAGGCCCGACAGAAGCGCAACGTCGGGCCTCGAAGACTCGGCCCGACCTACAAGAATGAACTCGAATTGGTGGCTTGAAAGGATACCGACATGCCGTTGCAGGTGTACAGCACGCTCAGCCGGAAGAAGGAACCGTTCCACAAGTCGCCGGGCGACACGGTGACGATGTACGTCTGCGGGCCGACGGTCTACAAGCCCTCCCACATCGGCCACATGGTCGGGCCGGTCATCTTCGACACCGTGAAACGGTATCTCAGCTACCTGGGATACAAGGTGAAATGGGTCGTCAACATCACGGATGTGGATGACAAGCTCATCGTCCGCGCCAAGGAGTTGAACACGACCGTCCCCGCCCTCGCGGAGAAGATGACGCAGGACTATTTCGAGTGCTTGAAGAAGTTGAACGTCACCGGCATTGACGCCTTCCCGAAGGCGACCGAGCACATCGGCGGCATGATCTCGATGATGCAAACCCTCATCGAGAAGGGCTACGCCTACGCCGCCGGCGGCGACGTGTACTTCGACGTGGCGAAGGACGAGGACTACGGCAAACTGTGCAACCGCGACCCGGAACAGCTCGAAGTCGGCAGCCGGGTGGAAGTGAGCGACCGCAAGCGAAACCCCGGCGATTTCGCACTCTGGAAGGGGGCGAAGGCCGGGGAGCCGATCGAAGTGCAGTTCGACAGCCCGTGGGGCAAGGGTCGTCCGGGCTGGCACATCGAGTGCTCGGTGATGGCGACCAAATTGTTAGGCAACACCTTGGACA
>ERZ1066121.2359-NODE-2359-length-12091-cov-6.501579_pt1 | contig 12091 bp, 11 predicted proteins | sample MGYA00382768_ERZ1066121 | MGnify/ENA primary metagenome ERZ1066121 (study PRJEB33369, sample SAMEA5778351) | biofilm metagenome | biome: Industrial cooling water; feature: Water cooling tower basin; material: Biofilm | place: United Arab Emirates | collected... | reverse complement strand
TCGTTGACCCGAGCGACCTCAACGGCGCCAACGACGGCGACAAAGTGCTCGTCCGCGTGACGCAATGGCCCGACGACCCCGCGTTCGCGCCCGTGGGCGTTGTGGAATCGGTGTTCGGCCCGGCCGGGCAGCACAACGCCGAGATGCACGCGATTCTGGCCGAGTTCGACTTGCCGAGCGAGTTTCCGGCGGACGTGGAAGCCGAAGCCGAAGCGATTTCGGATGTCATTTCCGAGGAGGAAATTGCCCGCCGGCGCGACTTCCGCGACGTCCTCACCTTCACCATCGACCCCGCCGACGCCAAGGATTTCGACGACGCCCTCTCGCTCCGCCACCTGCCGAACGGCCACGTGGAAGTCGGCGTCCACATCGCCGATGTGACGCACTACGTCCGCCCCGGCTCGCGCCTCGAAGAAGAAGCCGACCGCCGCGCCACCTCCGTGTACCTCGTGGACCGCGTGGTGCCGATGCTCCCCGAGCGCCTCTCCAACGGCCTCTGCTCGTTGCGCCCCAACGAAACGAAATGCACGTTTTCGGCCGTGTTTGAGCTTGACCTCAACGGCAAGCTGCACGGCGAGTGGTTCGGCCGTACGGTCATTCACTCGGCCCGTCGCTTCTCCTACGAAGAAGCCCAGGAGCGCATCGAAACCGGCACCGGCGACCTCGCCGACGAAATCAATCTCCTCAACGGTCTCGCCAAAAAGCTCCAGGCCGAGCGGTTCCGGCGCGGCGCCATTTCGTTCGAGACCACCGAAGTGAAATTTCGCCTCGACGAGGAAGGCCGCCCGCTGTCGGTGTACGTCAAGGAGCGCAAGGACGCGCACAAGCTCATCGAAGAGTTTATGCTGATGGCCAACAAGCGCGTGGCGGAGTTTGTGTTCAACAAGCGTAAAAAGGGCCAGACCGAGCCGCTGCCGATGGTGTACCGCGTCCACGACGCCCCCGACGAAGACCGCCTTTCCACGTTTGCCGAGTTCGTGAGCAAGTTCGGCTACCGGCTCGATCCCGAAGGCGACGTATCGGCCGAGTTGAACCGCCTGACCGAGAAATCGGCCGGCAAGCCTGAAGCCGATATGCTGCAAACGCTGGCCGTGCGGACGATGGCGAAGGCCATTTACACCACTCGGCCCGACGGCCACTTCGGGCTGGCGTTCGCGCACTACTCGCACTTCACGTCGCCCATCCGCCGCTACCCCGATATGCTCGCGCACCGGCTGCTGGCGCACTACCTCGCCGGCGGCGTCCCCGCTGAGAAGGAAGCCCTGGAGCTACAATGCCGCCACTCGTCGGACCGCGAAAAGCTCGCCGCCGACGCCGAGCGCGCGTCCGTGAAGTACAAGCAGGTGGAGTATATGCAGGCCGCCGTGGGCCAGGAGTTCGGCGGCATCGTGTCGGGCGTGACGGAGTGGGGGTTGTTCGTCGAAATCGAAGAGAACAAATGCGAGGGAATGATTCGGCTCAGCGATATCCCCGGCGAGTACTTCGAGCTGGACAAAGACAACTACCGCCTGGTGAGCCGCAAATCGGGCCGCGTCATCCGCTTCGGCGACAAGGTGCGTGTGCGGGTGATGGCGGCCAACCTTACCGACCGTACCATCGATCTGGCGCTGGTGCGGAGCTAATAAAAGGTAGGTCTCCCTTCGCGGCACGGAGCGGTACGGCACGTAACGCCAAGCTCCCGCTTGGCCCACGCGCGCACAGCCGCATCGTGCTTGCGTAGTGCCAAGCTGGAGCTTGGCGTTACGTGCCGTGCCGTTGGGGAAGACCTACCTAAAAAAACGCATCGCCGAGTGATACCCGGCAATACATCCTCTCTAACCGGCCCGGCGCCCGCTGAACTTGCGGGCGCCGGGCCGGTTACTTTTGCCCCCACTCCCAGCATTTGTTTCACACCGTTCCACGTGTCCGTCGCTGCCTACTCCGCTCTCCTCAACGCCGCCCTTCCCACCCTCGACTATGGCCAGGAGCCGCCCGCGCTCTACGACCCTGTGCGCTACGTGATGGAGCTGGGCGGCAAGCGCGTCAGGCCGTTGCTGGCGCTGCTCGGCGCCGGGTTGTTCACCGACGACGTGACGCCCTTCGTGCGTCCGGCGCTTGCCGTGGAGGTGTTTCACAACTTCACGCTCCTGCACGACGACCTGATGGACGCCGCGCCCCTGCGGCGCGGCCGACCCACCGTCCACGAGCATTGGAATGCGAATACGGCGATTCTGAGTGGCGACGTAATGCTGGTGCGCGCCTACGAGTTGCTGGCCGACCACGTGCCCGATGCTCTCCTGCGCCCACTGCTGAAACGGTTTTCCACGGTGGCCGCCGAGGTCTGCGAGGGCCAGCAGCTCGATATGGTGTTTGAGGCGCGCACCGACGTCACCGTGCCCGAGTATCTGCGGATGATTGAGCTGAAAACCGCCGTGCTCCTCGGATTCGCACTGGAGCTGGGTGCCCGCCTGGCCGGCGCCGATGCCGCTTCGGCCGAACACCTGCGTCGGTTCGGCGCGTTGGTCGGCGTGGCGTTTCAACTCCGCGACGACCTGCTCGACGTGTACGGCGACCCCGCTACGTTCGGCAAGCAGGTTGGCGGCGACATCCTTGCCGCCAAAAAAACCTTCCTGCTACTCACGGTTCAGCAGCAGCTCGCCGCCGCGCCCCGCGCCGAGCTGGCCGCGTTGCTGGCTGATGCGGCGCTGCCTGCCGCCGACAAAGTGCGGCGCGTAACGGCCCTGTTCGACTCCGTGGCTATACGCACTCAGACTGAAGCCCTCATTCAGCGTACGTACGCCGAGGCCGTTGGGCATCTGGACGCCGTGCCCGTAGCGGAGGCCCGCAAAGCCGACCTGCGCCGCCTGACCGACGAGCTGCTCGACCGCGCGGCGTAGCTCCGCTCTGTCGGTTGCGTTCGGGTTTGGGCCGTGCGCTCGGCGTCCCTCGCTGCCGTTGGCAGTAGGATTTTTCCTGTTTCACACCGTTCCACGTGCCGCCTTTTCTCGTGCTGCTTTTCGTTCTGCCGACCATTTTCAAGTCGGCTTCCCTGATACTGTTGTTGCTCACGATTGCGGTTTCGTTCTGGGCGTGGAGCGAGGCGAAGCTGATGGACGCCTGCATTTTGCTGCCCGACCGCGTGTGGCACCGGCGCGAGTGGTGGCGCCTGCTCACCTCGGGCTTCGTCCATAAAGACTACGCGCATCTCGGCTTCAACCTGTTCACGTTTACGTTTTTCGGGTTCGAGATCGAGCGCGTCTGCACCGGCTACTTCGGCCGGGGTGCGGGGGCGGCGGCGTTCCTGCTGATTTACGTCGGTGGCATCGTCATCGCCAACCTGCCCACGGTATGGCGCCACCGCGACAACCCATCGTACGCGAGCCTCGGCGCGAGCGGCGGCGTATCGGCGGTGCTCTACGCGAGCATCGTGCTCAGTCCGCTGCGGAAGCTGTCGTTGTTGTTCATCCCGGTCGGCATTCCGGGGTTCATCTTCGGCGGGTTGTACGCAGCGTTTTCTTTCGCGCAGGCTCGCCGCCGGGCGGCCGACGGCATCAACCACGAAGCCCATCTCACGGGCGCGCTCTACGGGTTGGCCGTCATTCTGCTGCTGCTGCCGCACACCGGTGCCGGTTGCCTAGCGCAAATCAGCGGCTGGCTTGGGGAAGTAATGAGCGGTCAGTGAGCCTCCGGTTTCACGTTTCACGGCGTAACCCGGACGTAACACAAGTGTTTCACGTGAAACACTTGTGTTCGGGCGTGTGTCAGCGGGGCGAATAGAGTTTCACGACGAGGGCATTGTAGTCTTCCAGGAGTTTAATATGCTTCTGCTGCAAGGAAATCAGGGCTTTGGCGTATTCTTCCAGCGTAGTGGGCGCTTGTGTAACGCCGGTCGTAACGCCGGCCGATACAAGCGTAGCACCGGTGTTGCCACCGTTAGGTGTATCAGGTGTAACGTTGCGGCCAATCAATTCGTGAACGTGCTTTACAAAAACGTCGTCGAGGGTTGTCTCACGAAACTTGCGATAGATAGTCGGGCGCGTGATTCCCAGCTCCTGAACGAGCTTCGAAATGGGGATTCCGCTTTGTTTGATGGCTTCTTGTAGGGCTTCGCCGTGGTGAGACATACGTGAGAGCGTTACAGGCGGGAAAAACGAGTAGTGTAAAATCAGGACGTAAAGCTACGCACGAAAAGCGAACACTCGTAACGTGTCACTATGTAAAATGTGTAACGTTTAAAGGGTCGTTACACTGTAACAAAGGTGTAAAAAGGGCGTCCAATCACGCTGTTGGTACCTTTGTGGAACAGACTGCCGGCACCCGGCGTGTTACACCCCCTGACAATGAAGAAAATCCTGTTGCTCCTGCTGCTGCTCGCCGTCGGCGGCTTTGCGTACTATCGCTACTACACCCGTACGCCAACCTACTCCCTGCTACAAGCCCGCGAAGCCGTAAAGGCGCACAACGCCGTCGAGTTCGATAAGTACGTGGACGTGGAAAGCGTGGCGAGCGGCCTGATCGAGCAGGTAGGAAAACAGAACGGGCTGCTCAGTCTCATCAACCCCGGCTCGTGGCTGCTGAAAGGGCTGAGCGCCGCGCTCAAACCGGCGCTGGCGGCGGGCGCCCGCAAGCAGGTCGATACCTACATCGCCACCGGTTCGGTGGAGGAGGCCCTGAAGGCGGGCGGCAGCAAATTTTCGCTGGCCGGACTGGTGAGCAAGGTGGTCAGCGATTCGTCGGAGTTCAAGGGCGTAGCTTATGAAACCACGATGCCGGGCGGCACGGCCGAGCTGGGTCTCGAATTCACGCAACCTCGCTACGACACGACGCTCATCGTGAAAGTCCGCCTCGCTGACAAAGGCGACCATTGGCAGGTAAAGGAAATCGCCAACGCCGGCGACATCATCGGCCACGTCTCGCGGATGGAGAAGCAGCGGTTAGTGAAGAAGCTGCTGCACTAAAGCCGCCACCCGCTCACCCGGAAGCTCTCGCTCCGGTGGGAGACAACCCGGGGGGCTGTGCTCCCCACGGCGGTTGGGCCATTGTGAGGATGTGAGGATGTGAGGATGTGGAGATGTGAGAATGTGGCTGTGCCCCTGCGGCGGCTACAACCGACTGAGTGACCGAATGCGCGCGCCCAACCGCCGGTGGGGGCACAGCCCCCACGGTTGTCTCCCACCGGAGCGAGAGCTTCCGGGCGAGCGGGTGGTGAGCCGGAAAAATCAGAGCGGCCCCGCCCAACGATTCATCGGGCGGGGCCGCTCGGCGTTTTGCACTTTATCTATGAGTACGGCAACCGCATCAACTCCCCGCCGCAAGCCTCACAAAAACACCACTTCATCAATAATCGTATCGCCCGCTGCCTCGTTGACGCGCGCCAGAATCTCCGACCGCCCCATATACAGCTGATGCCGCAACGGCGCCGACGTAATCCGCACGAACAGCTTACGGTTCTGGAAGTACAGCTCCGACGTTTTGAGTGCCACCGGCCGGCCCATCAACTCAGGCCACGAGTCGAGGACGCGCGTTTGCGTGAGCTTGCCTTGCAGGCGGTAAGCCCGAATCAAATCCTGTAACGACTCGCCGACCGATTGCGTGTCGGCTTTGCGCTGGGTGGGGTTGATAGGTTTCACGGGGAAAAAACAGGTGCCAGGCAGGAAAGCGAGAGTGGCGTTTTCCCGGCGTTTCAACGCCGGGAAAACGGCCGGGCAAGAGAGCAAAGGCTTACTGCAAAGTTCACTTGCCCAGCGTTTCAACGCCGGGCAAACGGCTGCCGGGCAAGAGAGCGAGAATAGCTTTACAAAGGTCTATTGCCCGGCGTTTCAACGCCGGGTAAATCGCCGGGCACACGGCCGGCCACAACACTTTTCTCCAACCCCACGCGCCCGTTTTCCACCCGAAATTCTTTTAGGTCGTGGGTAAGCGGGCGGAGCAGGGCGGCGGCGCGGTACGGGTGCGAATCGGTCAGGAAAATCTGGCCGAACGTACCATCGGCCACCAGCGCGAGCAGCCGCGCGATACGGCGCTCGTCGAGCCGGTCGAAAATATCATCGAGGAGCAGCAGCGGCTTGCGGCGGTGGCGCGCGGCCAGCAGCTCGAACTGCGCCAGCTTGAGGGCGATGACGAAGGATTTTTGTTGTCCCTGCGAGCCGAGTAGCTTCACGGGGCGCGGCGTTTGGTCGAAGCCGATTTGGCGCGGCAGCAGCAGGAAATCGAAGTCGTCGCGGTGCGGCCCCACCGTCGAGCGGGCCGCTGCGAGGTCGGCCCGCTGCGCTTCGGCCAGAAGGGTAGCGAAATCGGCAGCGCCGCCGTCGTAGGCGACGGGCGCGAGCTGCGAGCGGTAGAGGAGTGCCACCGACTCGGCGCCGTCGGTGAGGTGCGCGTAGTGGCGCTGAAAGAGCGGCTCAAATTCCACCAGAAACCGCGCGCGCGCCTCGCACAGCACCGTACCGAGCGGCGCAAGCTGTTCGTCGAGCACGGCCAACAGCTCGAGGTCGGCGCGGCGGCGCTCGGCGAACAGCTTGAGCGTAGCGTTGCGCTGCCGCAACAACCCATTGTAGCGAAGGAGCGCGTCGAGGTACGCCGGGTCGCGCTGCGAGAGCATCCCGTCGAAGAAACGGCGGCGCTCCTCGGCGTCTTTCCTGACCAGATCGGTATCGTAGGGCGAGAGCAGCACCAGCGGATAACGGCCGATGTGCTCACTGAGGCGCTCGTAGGGCGCGCGGTTGAGGAGCACGGTTTTCTTCTGCACCGCGTGGAGGTTGACCTGCACGACGTCGGTAGGGGAGGGGGCAGCCGTGGCGGCGGCGCCCAGGCTCGCCGCCACGTCGGCCGCCGCATCGGCCAACCCACCGGGCGCGGCGTCGGCGTCGGGCGCGAAGCGGCCACGAATCATCGCGTAATCGGTGCCGTGGCGGATGCTGAGCGTGTCTTGCGCCGAGAACGCGCTTTTGGTCAGTGCCAGAAAATGAATCGCGTCGAGCAGATTGGTTTTGCCCGAACCGTTGGGGCCAGTCAGGCAGTTGACGTGCCGCGCGAAGCTCAGATGCGCCTCGTCGTAGTTCTTAAACTGCAGCAGGTCGAGGCTGGCGAGCGTCATTCGGCGAGTGATGGGCGGCGACGGAAGGATGGAAAGAAGCCCGTTCGGCACCAAAACGCGCGGCGGCGAGGCCGGGTAATGAGCAGTCGGGCAGAAATGCGTAATTTCGCGGGCTAATTCGCCCGGCGCCACGCCGGAGAGCCGCCGGGGCCGCAAAGGTCGGCCCGCGCCACCGACTGCCGGGCCGAATCAGCCGACTACAAATCTCTGCGGATACCCTCCACGCACACTCCTTTCGCACACTCGCCCCGAGTATGGCCGAAACTTCCGTGAAATCGCCCGCGCGCCGCGCGGCTACATCTGCTACTTCCGCTCCAGCCGCCAACGGCAAGGCGGGCAAAAACGGCGCGGCCGTGCAGCCCGACGCCTCGGCCGCCCCCGCTACCACTGCTTTCGACAAAGCCACGTATATGGCGTGGTTCGAGCAGATGCTGATGATGCGCCGCTTCGAGGAAAAAGCCGGGCAGCTTTACGGGCAGCAGAAAATCAAAGGCTTCTGCCACCTCTACATCGGACAGGAAGCCTGCGTGGCCGGTGCCGTAAGCGCCTGCCAACCCGGCGATAAGTGGATTACTGCTTACCGCGACCACGCCCATCCCCTGGCCCTCGGTACCTCGCCCGACGCCGTGATGGCCGAGCTGATGGCCAAAGCCACCGGCTGTTCCAAAGGCAAGGGCGGCTCGATGCATATGTTCGACAAGGCCGCCAACTTTATGGGTGGCCACGGCATCGTGGGCGGGCAAGTGCCGCTCGGCGCCGGCATCGCCTTCGCCGAGAAGTACAACGGCACCTCAAACCTCTGTATGTGCTATATGGGCGACGGCGCCGTGCGTCAGGGTGCCCTGCACGAGGCGTTCAATATGGCAATGCTCTGGAAGCTGCCGGTGGTGTTCGTGATCGAGAACAACGGCTACGCAATGGGCACGTCGGTGGCGCGCACCTCCAACGTAACGGAGCTGTACACCCTCGGCGAGAGCTACGATATGCCGTCGGAAGCCGTGAACGCGATGCGGTGCGAAGACGTCCACGCCGCCGTGGCCCGCGCCGCCGAGCGCGCCCGCTCCGGCAACGGCCCCACGCTCCTCGAATTCAAAACCTACCGCTACAAGGGCCACTCGATGAGCGACCCGGCCAAGTACCGCTCGAAAGACGAGCTGGAGCAGTACCGCCAGCAAGACCCCATCGAAGGCGTCCGCGCCACGATTCTGGAGCGCGTCTTCGCGTCGGAAGACGAGTTGACGGCCATCGACGAACGCATCAAGGCGCGGGTGCAGCAGTCGGTCGAGTTTGCCGAAAACTCGCCGTACCCCACGCCCGACGAGTTGTTCAAGGACGTGTACGTCCAAGCCGACTATCCCTACATTCAAGACTAACTCCATTTGCTGAGAGCCGCGACGGCTCCCGCGCTTTCGTTTTCTCCCCGCATCGGGAACGCACTGCCGGACAAGGCGTTTACTCCGCTTCCGGCAGCTTCCCCGTCGAAATCCAATGGCTAAATCGCAGAATTACGTCCCGCAACGCCCCACCGGCCCGACCGAGAAATCGTTGCGTAACCAAACGCCCGAAGACCGCATCCGCATCGAGCGCGACCGCGAGCGCCAGCGCCAGGAAGCCGACCCCAACTTCGGCGACCCCGAAGCGCAGGAAGCCGCCCGCCTCGCCGCCGAGTACGCCGCCGCCAACCCGCAAGACCCCACGGTCGAGGGTGGCCGCTCGGTGCTCGAAGACGCCGACGTGCTGGCCGACCGCCTCGAAGCCTCCGAGGAGTTCGTCCGCTCGAACCGCAATTTGCTGCTGGGGGTGCTCGGCGCAGTCATCGCGGCGGTAGTCGGCGGCTTCTTCTTCTGGCAATGGCGCGGCGGGCAGGATGAAGAAGGCCAGGCCGCGATGTTCACGGCCGTCAACTACTTCGAAACCGATTCGCTCAAGCAAGCCCTCAACGGCGATGGCCAGAACCCCGGCCTGCTGAAAGTGGCCGACGAATACGGCTCGACCAAAGCTGGCAATCTGGCGCACTTCTACGCCGGCACGGCGCTACTCAAGCAAGGCAAATTTGCCGAAGCGGCCGAGCACCTGGGCAAATTCAAGTCCGACGACCTGATTCTGCAAGCCCGCGCCTACTGCCTACAGGGCGACGCCGCGATGGAACTGGGCCAGCGAGACAAAGCCGAAGAGCTATACCTCAAAGCCGCCACTTACAAAGCCAATCCCGCTTTCTCGCCGGCTTACCTGTTGAAAGCGGCCGGTGCCCAGGAGGCGCAAAACAAGTTCGAGGCGGCCACCGCCACTTACGACCGCATCCTCAACGATTATCCGACCTCGCCCGAAGCCAACGACGCCAAGCGCTACCGCGCCCGCGCCGCCGGAATGGCGGGCAAGTAAATCGGCCTGTTTGATTGAGCAACGGCCCGTTTCACTCTGGAGTGAGACGGGCCGTTGAAATTTAATATCAAATCCGCGTTGGCACATCCGCGTTCATCCGCGTTCCGTCGTGGTGATTGGCTACGCGGATGAACGCGGATTTTCAAACGCGGATTCAGCTACATTTTTATGGCTACTGCTCTTCGTAATCTCTCCGCCTACGACTCGGCCGCCCTGCCCGACGTCGGCGCCTACCGCTTCGGCATCGTCGTGGCCGATTGGCACTCCGAGTTGACTACCGTCCTCGCGCAGGGCGCCGCCGACACGTTGCAGCAGCACGGCGCCCGGCCCGAGTGCCTCACGGTGTTGCGCGTCCCCGGCTCGTTCGAGCTGACGTACGGCGCGCAACAGCTCGCCAAGCACCCCGAGATTGATGCCGTGATTTGCCTGGGCGTCGTCATCCGGGGCGAAACCAAACACGACGATTACATCAACCACGCCGTGGCGCAAGGATTGACCACCGTCAGCCTCAAATACGATAAGCCGGTGGTGTTCGGCCTCGTCACCACCAACGACCTACAGCAGGCGCAGGACCGCAGCGGCGGGCGCCACGGCAACAAAGGCGTGGAGGCGGCCGTGACGGCGATTCGGTTGCTGCACCCGTGAATCCGATTCGGAGGGGCGTTCGTACGCATTACCGCGCCGCCGTAATGGGTTGATAGCGTCGTTTTTCGGCGCGCGAGCGGTACTTTTGCGGCCCCTTGCGGCGCGGCACCTGCAAGTCCGTCTCATCATTGCCTTCTCACCGTCTAATTTCCTGCCGCACAACGCCATATGGCAAACGAACAACCCCTCCGCTACTCGCGCGAAGACCTGGCCGAGTTTGAGTCTATCCTGACCGAAAAACTCTCCGCCGCCCGCAAGGAAGTCGAGTACATCAAAGAGACCCTCGCCCGCCGCAACGAAGCCGGCACGGACCAAACGTCGTCGTCGGCCAAAGTGCTCGAAGACGGCGCCGATACGGCCGAGAAAGAGAGCCTCAACCAGCTCGCTTCGCGGCAACTCAAATTCATTCAGCAGCTCGACAACGCGATGGCCCGCATCAAAAACGGCACCTACGGCGTGTGCATCGGCACAGGCAAGCTGATTCCGAAAGAGCGCCTGCGCGCCGTGCCGCACACGCAGCACAGCATCGAGGCCAAAATGGCTCGGCGGGACTAGAGTTTTTTGATGTGAGGATGTGAAAGATATGGTTGGTGTGAAGGCGATGAAAAATGTGGCAGGTGTGAACACTGAATGCACATCCCCGCATCCTTCACATCAATCATCATTCTCAAACTTTTCACATCTCCCGAATCTGTCATAATCTTGACGTCTCCCAACCTCCGCCCCTGGATTCAGGCGCTCGTCTTCTGCGCCACCGAGCCGATAACGGTGGAGCAGATTGATGCGTGTCTGCGCGAGACGCTCGACGTGCCCGACCTCACGGCCGAGCACATCCTCGACACCCTCGACGCGATTGACGCCGAGCTGGCCGCCGCCGGAATGGCCTTCCGGGTGCGGGCCGTGGCGGGCGGCTATCAGCTCCTGACCGAGCCGGCCTACCAAGCCGTGGTAGAGGCGCTGGTGAAGCAGAAATCGCGGCGGCGGCTTTCGACGTCGATGCTCGAGACGCTGGCCATCATCGCCTACAAGCAGCCGATAACGAAGTCGGCCGTCGAGCAGATTCGGGGCGTGGGGTGCGATTATGCGGTGCAGAAGCTCCTCGAAAAAGACCTCATCGAGTTGCGCGGCAAAGCCGATTCGGTGGGGCGGCCCGTGATCTACGGCACCACGCCGCGCTTCCTCCACGGTTTCGGACTGAATGAACTGCGCGACCTGCCGCAGCTCCGCGACGTAGCCGCCGATGAAGATGCGCCGCCCGTCACGAGCACCAGCATCGGCCCGGCCGAACCAGCTTCGGCGGACGAATGATGTGCAGGAGCTTTTGTTGAGATAGAGCCCGATTCCCGCGCCCGCCGCAAGGCAGACGGAATGAAGTCGCCGCCACCGATGTAGTGGCGTTGCGAGAAGCGCCCAGCCGGGGCGCTTTCCCCGTTTTTTCGGCTTTGGCCCGGCGGTTGCGCGGGCCACGAGCTACGCGACGGCCAACCGGGCCGCGCGATTCCTCCGATTTTTTTCCAGTAGTGATACTGTAACTCTCCCGACGTATGGCTTATCAACGGCCCGACGCGCGCCGCCCCCGCCCCTCGGGCGGCTCCGAGCGCCCGAATTTTTCTAAGTCCGACCGCCCCGCCGGGCCACGTACGCCCGGCCGACCCACGGGTGGCGGCAGCGGCTTCCGGCCCGACCGAGGCCAGGGCTTTGGCCCGAAACGTGATTTCCGGCCCGGTGGCGGCTCCGGCGCGGGCGGTTCGTTCCGCCCCGGTCGTCCCGACGGCGGCTTCCGTCCTGACCGCAACGGCCCGGCCCGCTTTGATGAGCGCGGCGACCGCAACGCCCGTTTCGACCGTAACGACCGCGACTCGCGCGGCGCCCGCGACTTCCGCGACGAGCGCCGCCTCAGCTTCGACCAGCCCGACCGCTCGGCCAAGCCGCCCGGCAAGGCCGTGCGTAGCTCCAACGGCATTTATGTGCCCAAAGGCGAGAAAGGCG
>ERZ1066121.2358-NODE-2358-length-12092-cov-7.075517_pt1 | contig 12092 bp, 10 predicted proteins | sample MGYA00382768_ERZ1066121 | MGnify/ENA primary metagenome ERZ1066121 (study PRJEB33369, sample SAMEA5778351) | biofilm metagenome | biome: Industrial cooling water; feature: Water cooling tower basin; material: Biofilm | place: United Arab Emirates | collected... | reverse complement strand
ATCTGTTCCGCCGCTTCCAGCGCGTGTCCGTCATCGAGATGGGCATAGCGGGCTGTGGACTGAACACGAGCATGGCCAAGCAGACGCCCGATCATCGGCAGCGTCTCCTTGTTCATCGCAGCATGGCTCGCGAAGTTATGACGCAGATCGTGCAGCCTGAAATCGCGAAGGCCAGCGTCGTCGCGGAACTTGTTCCAGTACTTATGCAAGTCCTTGACGGGCTGGCTCAAGGTTGGATTCCAGAACACCCAGGGAACGCCCTTGTAGCGCGGACACGTGTCTAATACGGCGCGCGCGTCGTCTCCCATCCACACCATGCGCGGCCCGGTCTTGCCGTGGCGGAGCTTGAGGCGGATGCCGTGGACGTCTTGCCAATGCAGGCCGAGAATTTCCCCGCGCCGACACCCGGTCAGCGCCAGCAGGGTCACAGCCTTTGCCGCAAGCGCCCACATTGGCTTATCGCTGGCGCGCTCCTTGGCCAGCACTGCCCCGAGGCGCTGCATTTCCTCGTGCGAGAGGAAGCGCTTGAGGTGGTTGCGACGGTTCATGCGCACGGCGCGGCATGGATTGGTGTTCTCGAGCCGGTAGCCCCAGACCTCCGCCTTGTTCAGCATAGAGTTCAGAAGCGCCAGCGTCATGTTCGCGGCACCTGGCCCGGTCTGCCGGTTGACCTCGGCGAACCAGCGCGTGACATGCTCCTCGTTCAGCTCGTCTATGCACAGGCCCTGAAAAGCATCTTGGAGATAGAGGCGGCGGTAGCTGGCGTTCACGTTCCATGTTTTCGGCGTCCAGCGGGTCCCCCAATTTTCCCAGAATTCGTCGAGAAAATCGCTGTAGCGCGGGGCCGACCGGATGCGCTTGCGCTCACTGGCCGGATCCTCACCCACACGCGCATATGCCAGCACGATCCGCGCCACCTGCGTCGCCTGCGCGCGTGTCAGAACCGACGCTGGCCCCAAGGTTACCGTCCGCAGCTTGCCGCCCATCCGCGTCTGCACGATGTAGACGTTTCTGCCAGTGGCATAGTGCCGGATGCCGAACCCATGCTCGATCCCGAGCCAGGTCGTCGTGCGGGGCTTGCCCCTAGGGATGCGGATCAGGTTGATGTCAGCGCCGACCCTCGCCAGCGCCTCCTCGACGACCCGCTTGAGCCCCAGCGCGGTCATGCGTGCAGCCCCAGCGAGTTAGCTAGAGAGCCGGAAATGCGCTTTGCCGCATCTGCGACGATCTCGTCGGCCAGATGCGCGTATTTTGCGGTCGTTTCGGGCAGCACATGGCCCAGCAGCTTCCCGATGGTGGCAAGCGGCACATCGTCCATGATCGCGGTCGAGGCAAAGCTGTGGCGCAGGTCATGCAGACGTACATCGGGCAAGGCGCAGCGGCGCCGGAAATTCTCCCACCATTTTTCGAGACTGATCGGTTTCGTTCCCGTCCTATCGGGAAAGACGTATGGGCACTTCCCCACACGAGCAATGCCTTCAAGAACCGCCAATGCTTGACTGTTCAGCCAGATCACCTTCGGGCCGGTCTTGCTGTCAGGCAGAACCAGTCGAGGCGGCTTGACCCAGTCCCATCGCAGCCCCTCGATCTCGCCGCGACGCGCCCCGGTGAAAAGAAGCAGCCGTAGGATCGCCACCTGTGCCGGAAATTCGGCTTCTTGCGCGCGCAGTTCGGCGCCCACGCGCGCGTATTCGCGGGGGGTGAGATACCGCTCCATCGCTTGCCTCTTGTAGCGAGGCATCCCCCGGCACGGATTGGAGCCCTTGCGGCGCATCTTCAGCGCCTCGGCATAGTTCAAAAGCGATGCCAGTACGGGGATCGCGCGGTTGTATCGCGCCTCGCGCTCGCCTGCGCAAGCATCGCGCCAGCGCACGACATCTGCCTTGGTGACGTCAGCCACCAGAATGTCACCGAAGTGGGGGGCAAGGTCACCGCGCCAGGCATCGGCGTTGCGTTTTGCGGTAGAGGCTTTCCAGACGCGCGACAGGTCCTCGAAATAGGTCGCTACGAAATCGTTCATGGTCGGCGTTGACCGCACCACCACCCGCTTGGGCAAGCCGTCCAGCGCCACCTCGGCAAGCAATCGGCGCGCCTGCGAGCGGGCCAGCGCTGCGTCGAGGTCGGTCGTCTTTCCAAGCGTGATCCGCCGATGCTTGCCGCGATGGCGTAGCCGCACGAACCAGTAATAGTTGCCGGTCGGGCGAACCCGCAATCCGAAGCCCGCCAGCTCGGTGTCCCAGATGCAATATTCGCTCGCCTTCAGCGGCAGATTCCGGCGTGCGAAATTGCCGTCAAGAAAGGCCCTGTTGCCCTGCTTTTTCGCTGCGGGGACCATATGGCCATCAGGAATATCAGAACTGCTGCCTAAAGTCCCGAAATTCTGCGAATTATTGGGGACCGCATAGCCATCAACGGCTACCGATCTCCCGAGCGCATTGCTGAGCGCTCGCACTGATTTTATTGCGGTTTTTCCCATGCAAGAGCGGTTTACCGCGTAGGGTGTGCTCACTGTTCCCCAACTGCGGGTTCGGTTTCGATGCCTTTGACGCTTTCAGTTTGGAGCTCAAAGCCATTTGCCCAGAACGGAGCCTCCGGCAGGCTGGGCTGCAAAGCCTGAATCGGGTTCTGGCGGTTTGACGGCACACAAGATATGGGTCGATGGCCGTTTGCCGAATGGATCGCTTGCGCGGTGCGGGGCGCAGCAGCCCAATCAGCCAAGCGAAAACGGCAGCACTCGGCCCACATTGCGTCGTTACCATCAGTCGCCTGGAACGACCGCTTGCGCCGAAACCTGCCCCTATTATGGATCCCTTCAGCTGGGCAGGAGCCGCCGACTAAGCGATCATTCGCAAGCTGAAACAATGCCTTCTAAAGCGGACACCCATTCATCCAAAGTGTTGACCTGTCGCCGCTTTGGGGTAGCAACCGTTAGAGCCGGCTTGGAGAAGTAACCGTGGGCGTAAAGGACGATCTGCTAGAGGTCCCGGAACGAGAAGACGGTGGTCAAACCGCGTATGACCGGTTTGATTATCAGACGGCGTGGGGCCTTGCGCGCCTGATCGAACTTCACGACCATGAGAAGAACTACGGCGTAGCGTTTGAGTTTCACGATGACATAGTTACGCTGGACGATGCCGACACACCAACCAAGGTTTCGTTTTATCAAGTGAAAACAAGGAAGTCGGGAAGCTGGTCGTTTGCAAAGATCACCAGCCGACCGGTTGTCAACAAGGAGAAAAAGTCATCCTTCGCTGGCAAAATGTTCGATCATTTCGTTAGGTTTGGCGCAACCGTTGAGAAGCTTGTGTTAGTCAGCAATCAGCCGCTGCCTGAAGTAATCGTGGTTCACGGAGAAAAGTGCTTTTCAGCTGCAGCTGAGACAAAACTCAAAAAATTTGTCAGCAGCATGGCAACCGAAATTGTCGGTTTCGATGAGGTGGAGCATACCAAGCTCTTCTTCTTTGCCTTCTCAGAACTTAACCTGACAAACTACGAACAGACAATCATTGGGAAGATTGCCGATTTCTTGGAGCGGCACATAGGGCCGCACGTGCCGCCCAAACCATTTGCCTTAGCCTTAAACAATGAGTGCCGTCATCGCGCTAAGAGCCTGGCTGACGTCACGAGCTTTGAGGAACTGAAAGGCTCGAAGTTCGTGACCCGCTCGGACATGAACAAGTGGCTAGCCCACGTGAAGGACCAGCACGACAGGCGACCAGAATGGTCTTCAGTCTTACCAGAATTGGACATGCCATTCCCCCAGCGGACGAAAGTCGGACGCGCATGGCGGGATTATGAAGTGGCGTTACGGTCTCGCCCCAACGCCGCGACCATCGCATTCATCGATCGCGTTCGGAAAATTCTCAATGAGAGCCTCGACGCGGCATTGAGCATCAATGATGTTCTGAAGGCCTGTACCAGCAAAGTTCGTCCCGTCGTTCAAACTTGGAAACCCGGCTGCGACGATTTCTTCGTCATGGCGGTCATACTTTATGAGCTTCAGCGATGATCGACACAGCATCCCGCCGCTACCAAATGCTAATTCGGAATCTACGGAAAAAGAACGATGAAAAGACTGCGCTTCGAAAGGCTGGAATTGCTGTCCCAGAAGGAGCGGAAAGCTCGGGCCGTCGACTTTCATCCCGAGCTGACAGTGATAAAGGGCGAGAATGATGTCGGTAAATCTTCGGTCATCAAGTCCCTGTATTGGGTGCTTGGCGCTCCACCGGCAAAGATACATCCTTCTTGGGTCAAAGCGAGGATCAAGGGGCTTCTGACTTTCACTATTGACGACGAGCGCTTCAGGATTTTCCGCGATCATGACACTTTTGGTGTCTTTGACGAGAATGATAACCTCCTTTTGTCGACTAATCGAATCACTTCCGAGCTTGGACCATTCTTGGGCAAGCTTCTCAACTTTCAGCTAGTTTTGTCGAACAGGAAAGGGGTACCGGAGATCCCTCCACCAGCCTACGCGCTGTTACCCTTTTACATCGACCAGGATAATGGCTGGTCCAAACCACTGGATTCCTTCGCCAATCTTGGGCAGTATCCGGACTTCAAGAAGGGCTTGCTCGAGTTCCACACCGGAATTCTCCCGAACGAATACTATGAGCTGGAGGCACGCAAAAAGGCCATCCAGCTCGACCTGAAGGCCCTCGAGGCCGACAGGAGGGTCATCCGCAAGGCAATTGAGCGTTTCGAACTTGTGACAAACTTCGAAGGGCTGGAACTGTCCGCGGAAGGCCATGAGGAAGCAATTGAAAGCCTTCTTGCCCGTTTGAAGGATCTACGCGAGGCGCGGCAGGCTCGGGCAACCAAGTATGCGGATATCCTTGACCAGCGGATGGTCCTTGAGCAGCAAGTCAGAGCGGTAAAGGAGTCGCTTGTTGAACTGGGCAGAGACATCAAGTTCTCGGCCGCCCTGCCGGAAGAGGTCTATTGCCCGACGTGTGGCACCTGTCACACGAACGATTTCGCACATCGTTATGGCATCATCGAGGACAGGGAAGCCTGCTTCCAATTTCTGACAGAGTCACACCTGCGGATCACTGCCTTGACGACCGAAGCACTCGAGGTGGAGGCGGAGCTCAAGAAAACGGATGGCGCATTGGCCGAAATCCAGCGGTCCCTAGATTCGAAGCGCGGTGAAGTGACGCTTCTCGAGGTTATAGAAAGCCGCGGACGCCGCATCGCAAGCGAGATGTTCGACGGCCAGATAACGGGCCTGGATGAGGATATCGGAGCGCTCCTCAGCGAAATGTCGAACTTCTCCGATCGAATGAAAGAGCTCAAAGACGCCGAACGTCGCGAAAAGATAGTGAAGGACTACGCATCCTTCATATTGGCGTACCTCAACCAGTTGGATGTGGTGAACTTTGACGTCGATCAGGTGACCAAGCTACCTGCCACTATCTCCGATACGGGGAGCGACCTCCCTCGCTCGGTCTTGGCCCATTTCCTGGCTATCATTCAGACCATTTACAAGCACTCTGACTCGCTGTTCGCGCCAATTGTCGTTGATAGTCCAAATCAGCAGGACCAAGACAAGATTAATGTCGGGGCCATGATCGATCTGATTGTTGCATCCCGACCCGACGACGCCCAGACGATACTTGGCACGGTTTCCTTGCACGGCAGAACGATCCCAAATGGGAAGGTTATCGAATTCACGAAGAAAAAATCGGTTCTCGAAGCGGAGGACTACGACCTGATTGCATCGTCAATGCTGCCGTACATGGAGCAACTAGCGCCCTGACGTCGCCGGAACTGCCCGCGGCCGAAAGAAACAGGGGGCCTCACGCAGCTGCAATCCTCGCGATGACTTCAACGATTTAAGCTTGCGGCTTAATGCCGTGGAGCTTTGCCGTCTCCGTGACCAAGAAGTGGCAGGCGCGCTCACAGTCAGTCTTCGAGTCTGCAAAGATCCACCACCCCATTGCTGTTGCGGCGGCGAGAATGACGAAATGGCAACCTAGGCGGGTGCAGGTCTAAAATCTGCCGTTCCGGATCGTGCGCAATCTCAGTAATAGCGGGGAGCCTATTCTGCTCCTCACGAATGGCGTGTCCCGACGTAACTTGCCGTTCCCAAGCGGGTTGGCAAACGACGGTTTTGTCCCAGAACCGGCAATTGAGACCTGCTGGTCTCCTGCGCGGGCCGATCCCGAAGTCAACGTTGCCAGACTTCGAATTCCTCGTCGAGTTGGGGGCTGGGCTCTAGCTGAAAAGTCCGAAACGTAGGCACACCCTACGCAGTAAGACTGCGATGGTATGGGAAAAAATGCCGTAAAATCAGTGCGTGATATGCTGGAAGTGCTCGGAAGCAGGCATGCTGTTGAAGGCCATCCGGTCCCCGCAAATGACGGTAATTTCGCGACTTTTGAGGGCAGTTTTGCTAGTGACGATTGCCATATGGTCCCCAGGCGGCGAAAGCCCGGGCGCCGGGCACTGCTCGATGGTAATTTCGCGCGGCGCAAGCTGCCGCTTCGCGAGACCGAATACTGCATCTGGGATACCGAGCTTGCCGGGTTCGGCCTGCGTGTCAGGCCGAGCGGCAATTACTTCTGGTTTGTCCGCGCACGACATCGCGGCAAGCATCGCCGGATTTCGCTTGGCCGAACCGATGAGCTGGACGCTTCCGTAGCAAGGGCTCAGGCGCGGCGCATTCTGGCTGAAGTGGCGCTGGACGGTCTTCCCAAGCGTGCCGTGGTCAAAGCTACGCCGACGCTTACCGATTTCGTCGAGACGTATTGGGATGACCTTTCGCGGGTCTGGAAGCCCTCGACGATCAAGCGCAACCGGAATGCATGGCGGCTTTCCATCGAGCCGGAATTTGGCGCGATGCGGGTGGCGGACATCATGCCCGCCGACATCCACCGCTGGCGTGACGGTTGCTCCGGGGCAGGCGAAACGAGCTTCAACCGCGCCGTGCCGGTTCTCGCCTCCTTCATGAAATACGCTGAGGCGCTGCGGATGCGGAGCAAGGGATCGAATCCTTGCCGAGGAATGCCACGTTTCAAGCGCCCGAAGATGGAGCGATACCTCACCCCTGCCGAGTATCGCCGACTTGGCGCGGCCTTGCGTGAGGCTGAGGCCGAGCATCCCATCCCGGTCGCGATAGTGCGGCTGCTGATGTTTACCGGCGCACGGTTGGGCGAGATTAGGTTTCTTCGATGGGGAATGGTGAAGCCGCCCCGGCTCGTGCTGCCCGACAGCAAGACTGGACCGAAGGTCATCTGGCTCAACTCTCAAACGCTTGAGATACTGGCAGGGTTTGAGCGCGGTGAAGACGACGCGCTGGTGTTCGTCAACTCACGGGGCAAGCACCCGGTCAACATCGAGCCGTGGTGGTACAATCTGCGCCGACGCTGCGCGATGCCCGATTTGCGCGTCCACGATCTGCGGCACAGCTTTGCTTCGACCGCGATCATGGACAATGTGCCACTCGCCACTATCGGCAAGCTGCTTGGCCACGTCTTGCCGGAAACAACAGCGAAGTACGCGCATCTGTCCGATGACGTGATCGGCGATGCCGCTGAACGCATTTCAGGCTCACTGGCACAGGCGATCGGACTGCGGTCATGACAGCCGCCAGCCTCAAGCGCATTGTCGAAGAGGCGCTGGCCGAGGTTGGCGCATCGGTAAACTTCAGGCTCGTTCCAAAGGGCAAGGCGCGGACAACCACCTGGCTCGGGATCGAGCACGGCTTCGGTATCCGTCACTATCCTAGCGGACGGAACGTCTACATCGTGCAGACACGGATGGGTGGCAGGCTGCGCACTGTCACCATTGGCCCTGCGTCAGTACTCACGCGCCATCAGGCTCAGATGGTCGCACGTCGCGTCATTGCCTACGCGCAGGTGGGGCGCGATCCGGCCACCGATCGCAAGCGCATTCGATCCGCGCCGAGATTTGACGATTTCCTTGAGGAATACTGGACCCGCTGGTCGCCGCGCTGGAAAGCTTCGACGCTTGATTCCCACACACGATACCGGCGGCTCTACCTCGACGACGCCTTCAAAGGCGTCTTCATCGACGAGGTCAACGAAGAGCATGTGACTAAGTGGTTTGCCGAGCTCAACAACCGGACGGGTCCGGGGGCAGCCAATCGGACCCTCGAAATCCTCAAACACATGCTCAACAAGGCTGAGGCGTGGGGGTATCGGCTGGAGAATACCAACCCGTGCCGCTCAATCCGACCGAACCGCAAACGTCAGTGCGAGCGATTTTTGACGGTTGAGGAACTGGGGCGGATCGGCATCGAGCTCGCGAAACTACGGGAGAGCGACGACCTGACCGCCCGCTGCGAGGGCGCGGCAATCACCCTGCTGCTGCTGACCGGTTGTCGTCGGGGGGAGATACTTAATCTGCACTGGGGCGACGTGAAGGGAAATCGGCTGAACCTGCGCGATAGCAAGACTGGCCCGCGCACCGTCTGGCTCGGCTCCGCCGCGCGCGAGGTGATCGCTGACATTCCGCGCCACAAAAAACTGCCTTGGCTGTTCTGGAACTACCGCTACCGTCGGCAAATGCGCGATGTGGCCTGGGCCTGGAAAGGCATCCGCGAACGCGCAGGTCTCGGCCATGTCCGCATCCATGATCTGCGACACACCTTCGCTAGCCACGCCGCCATGAACAAGGAAACGCTACCGATGATCGGGAGGCTGCTCGGTCATGCGAACCATCAATCCACGGCCCGTTACGCGCACCTGGACGATGACCACCTGCTTGATGCGGCGCAGCAGATTGGCGACGCGGTTCAGCTACTAATGGTTTGATCAGCCGGTGCCGCCTCAAAAATGGTGAACCGCGCCACTCGCGTTGAGCCCATCGCGCGACGATGCTCTCGATCGTTGTATCCCGCTCGCTGGCTCAACCATTCGACGAACGTTTGAGAGCCTGTCGCTTCTAATGGGAACATGCCGACAGGGTCTGGGCCTACCCCATGGAGCAGATAGACAACATCGGCTCCCCAAGGTCCGCTGTCATCCGTAGCGACAACGATCTTGGTTAGATCGGCAATTGCGAGATAGCGCAATTCGCCATAACCATCAGCCGTGACGATGTGGTCAGACACTATGCGAACTGACCAGCGTTCAAGGGCCGAAGGGCGAGACAGCCATTTCCGAATTCGTTCAAACGTCTGAGTAGAATAGCGCAAGCGAGCATCGCTTGCTATGTCGCTCTGGATCGAAATCCGGCTTTCAATTGAGATCACGAATGAAGATAATCACACTCTCGCTTGTGGTGTTGGCCGGTGTGGTCGCCGCACCCGCGTCTGCAGGCGAGTTAGCGGGGCCGGGACGTTTCTGTGGTTATTCGCCGATAATCGACCTGCTAGAAGGGGAAGAGGTGACCACCTTACAAGGCGGTATTCATGGCGGCAGCTTTCGCTGGGACGGAGCTTTCGGATCGCTCGAGGTAAATGGAATCGGTTGGGCAAGCCGTCCGAAAGGCCGGATCGCCTCCGAGCAAACTGACACCCGGCCAGCCCGGTTCGCCCAGCGACGAACGGATGGCCGCTATCAGATAGCCATCTGGAACGGGCGGCATGGAACCGCCTATTTCAATTCTCCTAATCGTTTCACTCGGCAGCAGATCGAAGCAATTGAGCGGGTGCGCCTGTTCGAGGAAGGCGAGACGCCAGAGGGCTGCAATTTGCGCACGGTGTTCTCGTGGGAATGATGCAAGCGCCCGGAAGGCTAATTTTGGCGATCGCCGCGACCCTCTCGATTTCGCTGGGCTCGTGCACGACACACTCAAGCGGCGACGCCGAGGTAGAAGCTGCGATTGCCGCTGCCGACGCTGCGAAGGAGAGCGCGGCCAACACCGCAGGCGAAAATGAATACGCAGACGCGATGCAATCAATGCCGATGGGCGCTGTCTGTTGGGCAGCCATTCTCGAAGCGGTATCAAGCTATGGCCAGCGATGCATCACAGACGAGAGCGCGGACTTTCGTGCTGCCTTGGACGAAGCGAGGCACAGGCTGGATCGCAAATTTCTAAGCTCGGAATGGAGTGAAGAACACCTATCAGCTTTCAAAAGACAGATGGGCGAGGCTGATACACCTGAAGCCGAGCTCTGCTCGAACGCGGATGCACTGGGCATTTATCGCGAAACCGAGAAGCCCGGATCAGAGTGGCTGTTCAAGATCACCGATGACCTAGTTTCGCGTCCTGGACCTCCCGAGTGGGGAACTTGCCTTTAAAATCGATGCCGCGTGGTCGAGATTGGAATAGGAATTCAGAATGTGATATCGAAGACCCGCATTATGTACATTGAGGACAAATTGGGAGGCCTTGTTGGCCCAGCGCGCATCGGAAGAGTGACGTTCTCGAAATCTGGCCGCTCGATTTCTTATCGAGACCGAACATTCCAATCCCTCGGTGGCCGTGGGTTTAAAGCCAACTATTTCGATGTGGAAACAGGGGAACACTTTTGGATTTCTGGGCCGAAGCGTGATGGAAACGATCGGCTGTATGGTGGCAGCAAGCCCGTAGAAATCGATGAAGATGTTTCGAAGGAGTATTGGAGAGAAATTCGCGGCCAATCATGATGTTACGCGGCATTTTTGCTCGGCGCGAGCAACTGCGTCTCTGGGCCGATTTCGCCTTTCGAAAGCTGCGTGTGATCTGACAGCACGTCGGTGAATGCCTGCCATGCTTCTTTCGGCCCAAGGCGCGCGCCTTGCCCTGCTAACGCTCCTATGCTCCGCGAGGCAACGATCCTGACCAGATCGCCAAACGTCTCGACCTCGCCGGGCAACTGGATTGGCGCGAGCCGATACAGCCCGATTCCGAGAGCGGCGGACGGAAGAGCAGTCCACCACGGCATCCCGACGGCGAAGAGTCCGAATGGAAGGGCCAAGACAAGCAGCAGTGCCAAGCATCCCAACAAAGTGATGCATTGCGGTGGAGACCGCAGTCCGCATTCGGTTTCGATGATGTGGTGTAGTTTCCGAACAGGCACTGCGCTCAGCGCGGAGATAGATGTTATCGGCTTCAGGGCAGTCGCAGAGTGCGACTGCAAAGCCCGGCGCAACCGATAGAAGCACATCGCGGTCGCGCACGATTGTCCGCTAGGCAAGTCCGGGAGACGGGCTTTGATTAGCTCGAAGAGCTGCCCCACCGTTGAACATCGCTCGATCTCGTCATCCGCCAAACGGACGCCAAAGGCTGCTTCGACGTCTTGTATCAGTTCGACGTCGTCCAGGTCACCGGCAAGACCAAGCGACGAAGTCATTGACCACCCATCGAGCTCATTCCCCGAACAACACGCTGAAGAATGCCTGATTACGCTTCTTCGCGTTGGCGATTAGCGTATCATAGCCCATCGCTTGAATGAAAATCTGCTCGTTATCGCGATATCGAACGTAGATGCTCGGATTCCAATCGTTCTTGAAGTCGTGCAAAGACAGCAACTTGGCGAGCGAAGGCTTGATGTCAGCGATGATATAGCCAAACCGGCGCACCACGCCGGAGAAAGCAAAGTGAGTGCCATCGGTTCGTGCTATGCCGCCCGCGGCAGTCGCATCGTCCAAGGTTTTGAGCACCTGCATAACCGGGTCATGCTTGATGTCGCCAAATCGGTAGTCGTCGCGGCTAGGCTTCTTGAACTCCACAATCGTAATGGTTGTGCCGTCATTATCGCCAAGCACGAGGCTTTCGTCGAAGAAGGCCAGGTCCGGGATCTTGTCTCCCTTCTTCCTGCCTTTCCCATGCATCGCGCGATCGCTCGATATATAGGGCAGGAAGGCGAGAGCATCGTCGATCAGCCAGAGGTTGTGCTCGAAATAGTCACTCTCGACGTTGTCGGAGAACCGCCTGAAGACGAGATCGTGGATCGTATCTTCGGGGGCGTGTGTGCCCGAAGCACCGTACTTTCTCGCCGCCTCGATGAGCTCAATCACCTTCTTTCGATGGACAACATATTCGGCCAAGGCCTCCTTGTTGTTCTCATCGATTTTATCGACGATCTCCTTGATCCTCGACATATAATCCTCGGGATTGTTCGCCGCGATCGTGATCGCCTTGGTCAGATCGCGCGATGCCCGATACCGCTCGATGGCCAGATTGGAAACGAAGTCCTGAGC
>ERZ1066121.2357-NODE-2357-length-12094-cov-4.657779_pt1 | contig 12094 bp, 12 predicted proteins | sample MGYA00382768_ERZ1066121 | MGnify/ENA primary metagenome ERZ1066121 (study PRJEB33369, sample SAMEA5778351) | biofilm metagenome | biome: Industrial cooling water; feature: Water cooling tower basin; material: Biofilm | place: United Arab Emirates | collected... | reverse complement strand
CCCGACCTCCGGCTCGATCACCGTCAACTCGGGCCAGCGCGCCACGGCCCGCTCGACCACGCGCGGCCAATCCTTGGCCAACCCCCGAGTGGGATTCGGGCGCAACACCATGTCGAATACATCGGCCAAGCCGAAAGGCGCTGCGACACTGATCGAGTTGTCGGCCTCGAGCCTAACCCCAACGGCGAAAGCCGGTGCCACGAAACGCTCCAATGCCTCATCCGTGCAACTGATCGGGTCGTAAGGCTCGCCGAAATGGTCGGGAAACCAGATCGGCACCCGCGCCTGGTTGCGCACTTCAACGATGTCCCGGAAGGGTAGCTCGAAGGCGGCGGCTACGCGCTTGATGACGATGTCCTCGGCGTCCCACTCGGTGTCGGGATCGAAATAGCCAAGGTCGTAATCCCGCACACCATAGCCCGCCGGTCTTGCCGTCATCGCGTTCCAGACACTCTGATAGACCGCCCCCGAAAACACTCGCCAGTCCGGCAGTTGAAGCGCTCGCACCGTGCTGAGCACATGCATCAAACCGTCGTGGGCTCGGATGATGGCGACAAACTCGGCCTCTAGATCGGCTGGGTCACGAGCAGCGGCTTTTGCGATCATGGAGTTATCCGGGCTGATCGTAGGATCGATTCTCGAGCTGCTCAGTAGCCCACGACCGTGGGAAGGGTCTGGAAAATTATGGCTATGGTGGCGATTCCGGCGCCGGCGGTAGCGAGAAGACTGGCCAGGGTGGCGACCTCGTCGCCAGCGGCGGCCCGCCCGCGGCGGACAGCTTGAAAGAAAAGAGTAACTCCGGCCAGCACACATAGCACGCTGAAGCCCAGGCCGATCATGCGCCACGTCGGATCGTCGGCGCGGGCCACCACGTCGCCGATGCTCGCGATGGCATATACGCCCACGAAATGGACCGCCCACACCAGCATGCCGCCGAGCATGTAGAACCAGCGCTGCATCGTCAGCCGCCCGGGAACAGGCGGGTGAGCAGGACCGAGATCAGCCCCTGCCCGGCCGTATAGGCCAGATAGAGGCCGATCAGTTCGAAGGTGGCTGGGCGCTTGGCCTCGACCTGCCCGGTCAGGAACCGTAGCAGGACGAACAGCCCCATGATGGCGCTCGTGCCGACGAAGAAGCCCTGCCAGGACAGGAAGTAGAAGACCGTCGCCCCCTGACCCGAGACCTGGGGCGTCAGGCCCGTCGCCCACCAGCCGGTCAGGTCGATCCACCATGCTCCGGCCGCGAGCGCCAGGGCGCCGAGCATCAGGGCGGTGGCCAGCTGCGGGCTACGCGGCCGGTCCGCGACCAGCACGGCGTTCGATGCGCGGACCGCGACCAAAGCGGCGGCATACATCGTGGCGATGATGATGAGCCCGGTCTGGGGCGGCGCGATCCAGTCCAGCGGATTGCGGCTCCACAGGAACACGTAGGAAAACGCCGTCATGACCAGGATCATCCCGGCGACGACCAAGGTGATGACCATGGCCCACCAGCCGTGGCTGCGCGGGCCGCTCATATAGGTCGGCACCTGGATACCCGCGCCGATGTCAACCGTCGGCTGGATACGGGGCCGGTCCAGCAGCCAGCCCCACATGAAGACGCAATAGACCGCCAGCACGCCCGACACCGCCGAGGCCCAGTAGGCCTGGATGGTCAGCAGCAGAAAGAAGCCGGCGGTGAAGACCGCGGCCCAGACGTGCCAGCCGGATGGGCGGGGAATGCGCTGAAGATACTGCGGCTCGGCGTTCAGCGGACTGGTCACCAGCGTCTCACGATCCCCGGTCGGGGCATCGGGCAGGAAGTAGCGGCCCGCCTCGACATCACGGGCCAGGTTGGGCTGTTCCCAGAGCGGATAGCGAGTGGTCACGATCGGAATGCTGCGGGTCGAATAGAGCCCGGTCGGAAGCCACTCCAGCCCGCCGGAGTCGAAAACATTGCCCGCGTCCCTGGGCCCGAACGGGCGGAAGTTGCGGATCATGTCCACGATCCAGATCAGCACGCCCACCGCGAACAGGAAGGCCCCGACCGTCGAGATCATGTTGGGGATCTCCCACCCCCGGTCCGGCAGATACGTATAGACCCGCCTCGGCATACCCATCAGTCCGGTCAGATGCATGGGCAGGAAGGCGATGTGCATGCCCGCAAACATCAGCCAGAACACCCATTTGCCCAGCCGCTCGCTCAGCGGCCGGCTGGAGGACATCGGCGTCCAGAAATAGATCGCAGCGAAGAAGGGGAACACCATCCCGCCGATCAGGACGTAGTGCAGGTGGGCGACGATGAAATAGCTGTCGTGGGCCTGCCAGTCGAACGGGACCATGGCCACCATCACCCCGGTCAGCCCGCCCATGACGAAGACCGTCAGCGAGCCCAGCACGAACAGGCCGGGGGTGGAGAACCGCATCTTGCCGGCTGCCACCGTCGCGATCCAGGCGAAGACCTGGATGCCCGCCGGCAGGCTGACGGCCATGGAGGCCGAGGAGAAGAAGCCGATCGAGATCGACGGCATGCCGGTCGTGAACATGTGGTGCGACCAGACGCCGAAGCTGATGAAGCCCGTCGCGATCATGGCCAGCACGACCAGCCGATAACCGACCAGGGGCGTGCGCGCGACCGCGGCTACCATGGTCGACATGGCGGCCGCTGCGGGCAGGAAGATGATGTAGACCTCCGGGTGGCCGAAGAACCAGAACAGGTGCTGCCACAGCAGGGGATCGCCGCCCTTCAGTGCATCGAAGAAGGGCCAGCCGAACGCCCGTTCCAGCTCCATCAGGGTCGTGGCCAGGATCACCGACGGAAAGGCGATGATGATCATGCAGGCGAAGATCAGCATGCCCCAGGCGAAGATCGGCATCTTGTCCAGCGTCATGCCCGGCGCGCGGTTCTTGAGCACCCCGACGATGATCTCGATGGCCCCGGCGATGGCCGAGATCTCGATGAAGCCGATGCCCAACAGCCAGAAGTCGGCATTGATCCCCGGCGAATAGGTCATCGAGGTCAGGGGCGGATACATGAACCAGCCACCGTTCGGCGCAAGGCCGAAGAAGATCGAACAGAAGAAGGCCAGGCCGCCGATCAGATAGGCCCAGAAGGCATAGGCGCTAAGCCGGGGAAACGGCAGGTCACGCGCGCCCAGCATCTGGGGCAGCAGCAGCACGCCCAGTGCCTCCACCGCCGGCACCGCGAACAGGAACATCATGATGGTCCCGTGCATGGTGAACAGCTGGTTATAGGTCTCCTGCTCCAGGAAGCCGTTCAGCGGCAGGGCCAGTTGGGTCCGCATCAACAGCGACAGGATGCCCGCCAGCACGAAGAACAGCATCGCCGCGCCGATGTAATAGACGCCCACGTAGTTGTTGTTGATGACGGTGATCCACTCCCAGCCCTTGGGACCGCACCAGATCTTTTCGAGCTTTTCGAGCTCGCCTTCCGGCCGCTCACCACTGGTCGGAAATCGCTTGTAGAGTTCGGGGTCGAAGCCGGTCTCGCTCTTGGCTTCGGTCATTCCAGGCTCTCGAGATAGGCGGATACGTCACGCAACTGCTGTCCGGTCAGCACGGGATAGGCAGGCATGCGGTTGCCGGGCTTGATCGCCTGGCTGTCGGAAATCCAGCCGGCCAGGGTGCCCTGATTGTTCGGCAGGATGCCCGCGCCCAGCGTGCGGCGCGATCCGACGTGGCTGAGGTCCGGCCCCGCCTGTCCGTTGGCGTCGGTACCGTTGATCGCGTGACAGGCACCGCAGCCGGATGCCTGAAACACCTGCCGACCCGCCGCTACCGGCAGGGCGGAAGCTGCAACCAGTCCAGTGCTTGGGGCCGCTTGCTTCGCGCGCCATGCGGCGAAATCCTCGGGCGTGTGGGCGACCACGATCAGGCCCATCAGGGCATGGGGTCCGCCGCAGTATTCGGCGCACTGACCGCCGTAGGAGCCGGGCTCGTCCGCCTGGAGCCGCAGGATGTTCCGGCGGCCGGGGATCATGTCCATCTTGCCGCCCAGGCGCGGCACCCAGAAGGAGTGGATGACGTCGGCGGCCTCCAGCTCGAACACCACGGGCTGGCCGACCGGGATGTGCACCTCGTTGGCGTCCTGGAACGCCTCGTTGCCCTGGGCGTCCAGATAGGCGACACGCCACCACCACATCTCGCCGGTTACGCGGACACGCATCTCGCTGGGATCGGGATCCTCGCTCAGCTGTGCGGTGAGGCCCAGGCCCCAGACCAGCAGGGCCGACAGCACCACCACCGGAAAGGCCAACCCCAGGCCCCACAGCACCTTCTCGCCGCCGATCCTCCGCCTCCAGGATCGGGGCCCGAACAGGGCGATGCCCAGGGCGATCATCACCACCACGAACACAGCGATGACGATCCCGAACAGCGCCCAGGACAGGGTGTTCACCGGCCCCGCGAAGGGACCCGCCGGGTCGAGCACGGGTGGAGGCCAGCCCTGCAGGCCGTCGATCGGTTCAGTCATCGTCCAACGTATACAGATAGGCGGCCACGTCGCGCGCCTCGGCAGGAGTGATGGGCATGGCCGGCATGCCGGTCGCGGGGGCCATCGACGGGGCGTCGCGCACCCAGACCGCCAGGGTTTGCGGCTGGTTGGGGAAGCGCCCGGCGATCATCGATTGATTGCCGAACCCATCCAATGAGCCGCCGACCGTGCCGGTGGGCCAGGCGACGCCGGGAATGCGATGACAGGCCGCGCAGCCCACCCGCTCGATGACCGCCAGACCGTTGGCGGCGTCGGCTCCCGTCAGCTCGCGGGGCTGTTCGCGTTTGTCGGCGCAGCCGATCATTGCGCAGCACAGCACCGGCACGAGGAGCGTCGCTCTCGATCTCACACCCCGTCCCGTGATCTGCTTGCATGACGCATGGCCCCTCCGACCCTGACCAATCCGCTGGAACCGACACGGTTCCCGATCGATCGGAACCTTGGCCTTAAGCCCGTGTTCCGCCTTGCGTGCCCGCCTCTCCACGCCTCCTCCTGATCGCCTCCCTGACGGCCCTGGCGGCATGCCAGCTTCCGGCCAGCCAGACCGACGCGGCCTTGACCGAAACGGGGGAAATGGTCGCGCTGAGCGGCGGCGCCGGCGGGGCCGAGAATGCCTGTTTCACCTGTCACGGCATGCAGGGCCAGGGCGACGGCGTGGCCGTGCCGCGTCTGGCCGGACTGGACGCCGGCTATCTGCAGAAACAGATGGAGGACTATGCCGCCGACGTTCGCCACCACGATGTCATGAGCGCAATAGCGCGCCGCATGGACGCCGACAGCCGCCGCGACGTCGCCCTGTATTATGCGGGCCTGGCCCCGCCCGCGACCGTCGCCCGACCCGCGATGCCGATGCCCGCGATCTGGAATGGCGATCCGGCGCGCGGGATCACCGCCTGTTCGACCTGTCACGGTTCCGACGGACAGGGTGTCGGTCCGGGCAATCCGGCCGTCTCGGCCCAGCCCGCCGCCTATACGATCGATCAGCTGAACCAGTGGCGCCGGGCCCAGCGCCGCAACGACCCGCGCAATGTGATGAGCCAGGCGGTGGCCAGCCTCACCGACCGCGAAGTCGTTGCCATAGCCATCTGGCTCGAAAGCCGACCCGCCGCTCCAGCGCCAGAAAGCGCCGCTGCCATCGCGTCGAACGCGGCTTCGGCTGCGGCAGGATCGGCAACATCCCGTGGACCACGTCGTCCCGATCGATGAAATGGTGCTTCAGTGCCGCCCCGACGTGCATCGGGACCAGCAGCAACAGGGTCACGATCAACCCCCAGTGCATCCACTCCGCCCCGGCCTCGATGGCCCAGCGGTGCGTGTTGGTCAGGTCCTGCATCGGCAGCAGCGGAAAATCGACCAAGCCAAGCAACTCGGGCTGACGCTCGCGCGCCGTCGCCGAGATCATGGCCCAGCCGGTCAGCGGCAGTCCCAGAAGACAGATGTAGAAGATCACCGCCGTGACATGGGCGACCGTGCTCTGCCAGCCGGGCTTGTCCGCGTCATTGATCGGTCCGGGGGCCAGGCTGCGCCACCCGAGACGCGCGACAGCCAGAACCAGCATCAGCACCCCGACGGCGTAGTGCAGGTCATAGGCCGCCACCATCTCCCCCCCGACCCGCAGCCGGTTCATCCACCAGCCCCAGAACAGCTGGAACAACACCAGCGCCGCCATCACCCAGTGAAAGGCGATGCCGACCGGTGAATAGCGGCCCTCGTCGGTATGGCCGGCCGCCCATTCCAGAACGGCCTGGATCGGCTTGACGATCATGCGGGTCGCGCCTCACGCGCGTCCGGCCCGATCGACCGGCCCAGGATCAAAAGCGCCGCGCCCAGATAGACCCCCGCCGCCGGGGCCCACATGATCAGTCCGGCCAGCTGCTGGTCCTCCAGCGGCGTCAGGCCCCAGGCCGCCGTGGTCAGCCAATGCGGCGCATAGATCGCGTCGGGCATGAAGACGAGCAGCGCGCCCAGCAATCCGGTCTGGACCATGGTGATCAGAAGGCCGAGCACTGCGGCCGGTGCCGAGGCGACCCGGACCGACATCCAGAACACCGTCGCGGTCGCAAGCAAGGTCGCCTGCATCAGCCAGTAAACCCCATCGTTCGACAGCGCCCAGCCATAGGCGGCTGGTGTGTGCCAGGCCCAGAACAGAACCGCGAAGCCGAATACGCCGATCATTCGTGCCGCGCCCTGAACGCGCTGGAGCGGACGCAGGCTCCACGCCAGCAGCGGCGCGGCGACTGCCGCCAGCACCACGTGATGCACGGTCCGCGCCGCGAATAGCGCCGAACTCAGCGCGCACAGCGGCGAGACGAAACCGATCACCAGGGCGACCACCGCGCCCAACCCGAACAATCGCGCGCGCGCGTCCGCCCGCGTTGCCAGGATCACCACACCCGTGAGGACCGCCAATCCCGCCAGCAGCAGAGGGTCGAGATTCCAGCGGCTCCAGACCTCGGACGGCAGGGCGCCGGGCCCGCAATAGGGCAGCCATGTCGTCATGGATCGATCCATCCTTCAACTTGCAGGCTCACGGGCGCGGATCCCAGGTCACCCGCGAAGGCCAGCGTTGCCGCCCTGCGGCTGTGGCCGGGGACATAGTCCAGCGTCGCCGTGGCGGTTTGATCCCCGGACGTTCTACCCACAACCACGACTGAGGCGGCGGTTGCGTCCCCCCGGTTGATCGCTTCGATCTCCACGATCGTCCGCCGGGACTGAACGTCCCGCTGACGCTCCACCACCTCGACGACGGCCGGGTTGTGCGGTCCGATCGCGCCGCGCACGGTCACCACCAGGGCCCCGACCAACAGGATCGCGCCGCTGGCCGCCATGGCGATCTGCAAGGCGCGTTCGGGGCCGGTCAGGCCTTGGGTCGCCGTCCGTCCGGCCATCAGACCACCAGCCGCGCCAGTGCCGCGCCCAGGCTGGCCGGAAGTCCAAGCACGATCATGGTCGACACCACCTCATGCAAGGCCAGCCCCTCCAGCCGCCCGAACGTCCAGAGCACATAGAGACTGACCAGCAGGGCGATGGCGAAGCCGGGCAGGGTGAATTCCAGAAACGCGGCCCGGTGCCCTTCATAAGCCTCCTGACCCGCGAAACCCAGACGATAGACCAGCAAATGTAGCAACATCAGGCTGGCCAGTATCAGCGCCACCGTATGGAACGCCGTCATCTTGTAGGCGATCAGTACCATCTCCTCGGTCGGAGCGACGTTGAATGCGAGGAACAGCGCCCCCGCAGCCATCAGGAACAACTCGCCGCCGTACTGGGCCGGACGGTCGTCCTCGCCGTCGTCGCCCCCGGCGCCAGCGAACTGCTTGCGCGCGAGCACCGCGCCCATGGCCGCTGGAACGGCCTGAAGCGCCACCATGCTCACGGTGATTTCGAGCGGATCGGCCCAGTCGATGAGGCCTAGAAGGCTCATCATGACTAGGGACACGCCGAAGCCGACAGCCAGGGCGGCCAACGCATCCAGCAGATCGTTGAGCCCGCCCTTGGCCCGGCGAAAGCCCGCATAATAGGCCAACCCCAACACCAGGGGCAGGCCGAGCGCCAGGAACAGGGCCAGCCGCCAGCGATCCATGTGAAAGCCCAGCGCCCACATCTCCATGGTCATCAGCAGCGGAAAGCCGAAGATCAGCGCGCCACCGCACGCCCGGGCCAGCCCCTCGGCATAGCCCGACCCCATTGCTCTGGTTGAAGCCGCCCCCAAGCCTGACCTCAAGCGGGCGGCGGTGTGGCCGTCGGTCCGCCAGCGGCGGGCGCTGCTGCCGGGGCCCCTCGCGGGGCGATACGCCAGACCGTATTCGACAGGTCGTCGGCCACCAGCAGGATGCGGCGCGCGGGATCGAAGGTCACCCCCACCGGCCGCCCGCGTGCCTGACCGTTCTCGGTCAGGAAGCCGGTGACGAAGTCGATCGGCTCGCCGGTCGGCTGGCCGTTGACGAAATTGACCCAGACGACCTTGTAGCCGCTCAGATCCTGCCGGTTCCAGCTGCCGTGCTCACCGATGAAGGCCCCCTGCGAGAAGTCGCCGCCGAACCCGCCCTGGGTCGCGAACGACAGTCCCAGCGCCGCGACGTGCGATCCGAGCGCATAGTCCGGCGCGATGGCGGTCGCCACCAGCTCCGGCTTCTGGGGCCGGACGCGCGGATCGATGTTCTGACCCCAGTAGCTGTAGGGCCAGCCGTAGAAGGCCCCCTCGCGCACCGACGTCAGATAGTCAGGCACCAGCTGAGGGCCGATCTCGTCGCGCTCGTTGACCACGGACCACAGGGCGGCGGTGGTCGGCTCGATAGCCAGGGCAGTCGGATTGCGGATACCGCGCGCGACCGTGCGGCGCGCGCCCGTCGTGCGGTCGATGGCCCAGACCACGGCCCGCTCCTCCTCGATCGCCATGCCGCGTTCGCCGACGTTGGAGTTGGAGCCGATGCCGACATACAGGGTCTGGCCGTCCGCGCTGGCCGTCAGAGCCTTGGTCCAGTGGTGATTGACCTCGGACGGCAGCTTGGTCACTTCGGTGGGCGCCGCGGTGATCCGCGTCTGACCCGTCTGATACGGGAAGCTGACCAAGGCGTCCTGATTGGCGACATAGAGGGTGTTGTCGACGAAGGCCAAGCCATAGGGCGCGTTCAGATTGTCGATGAAGACGCTGCGCACCTCGGCCCGCCCGTCGCCGTCAGCGTCGCGGAGCAAGGTGATGCGATTGCCGCTTTCCACCTGGGTGTTGCCCTGCTTCTTGATCACGCCCGCGATCACATCCTTGGGCCGCAGGGCCGGCGCCCCGCCGCCCCGTCCCTCGGCCACCAGGATGTCGCCGTTGGGCAGGACCAGCATCTGGCGCGGAATCTGGAAGTCGGTCGCCAGCGCCGTGACGGTGAAGCCCTCCGGCACCGTCGGCACCTGGTCGCCCCAGCCGACCGGCTGGGCGATCTTCATAGGCGGCACCAGGGTCTCGGACAGGCCGGGCAGATCGGGGTTGGGGCCGGTCTGGTTCAGGCTGGGATCGCTGCGCCCGCAGGCGCTGAGGACCAGGAGCAGGGCGGTCGCGCCCACCAAAGAACGGATCATCGGGCGACCTCCCGGCTGAACAGACTGGAATGGGCGATCACACCGGCGGCGAGGGCCAGGATCGCGCTGAGGATGGACAGCAGAAGACCGAACGTCCCCACCGAACTCCAGCCGTCGCGGCTATGCTGGAAAGCGTTGATCAACCCCACCACGAACAGCCCCGCCAGCAGCCCGGCATAGACCATCCGCCGCAGCCGATCGCCGCCCCGCAGTCCGATCACCAGCGAAACCACTGCCCAGGCCAGCACCAGCCCGGTGAACACCATGGCCCCCGCGATCAGCCAGGCGGAAAAGTTCGTCCACTGGATCTGCTCGGTCCGCAGATAGGCGATGTCGGTTAACAGAGCGGCTGGGAAGAGCGCGACGGGGAAGCTCAACAAAAGGCCGTGCAGCGGATTGGGGCCGCTCCCTGTCGTGTGTCCAAACCGCATGCTGCCGCCTCCTGAAAGTCACAATCCGTGGAGGACCAATCCCCCTGCCGAGGTTTGGTTTCAAAACATGTACGGCGTTCGACTCGGGAACATAAGCGAATGGCAGCGTGCGTGATCGACGGGAGCACCGAGCTTTGCCTATGCATACACCGCCAAGGCGTGGGGGCTACAACCCATCACGTCTGAGAAAGTGGCGCACCCGGAGCGATTCGAACGCCCGACCCCCAGATTCGTAGCCGACCTGGAGGGTAATCAAAAGAAACTGAGAGCACCCTCAGGAAAGCACTTAACCTATTGTCTGGTAATAGGATTTTATCGACCATTCCAGGACGGTCGATTGCCGGTCATTACCCGAAAACGACCCCGAAATGACGCCGCTTGGGTCCCATGCGGGTCCCAGAAAATGGGGGTCTAATCCTTGTCCAGACTGACAAAACGACGGATCGATTCTTTTCAAACTGACCGTCCGGAAGCCTATCTGTGGGACTCCGATGTCAAGGGGTTCGGTGTCCGGTTCCGTTCGGGCGGCTCCAAAACCTTCATCGTCAAATACCGGATGGGGTCGTCGGTACGTCGGCACACCCTGGGGCCAGTCGGCAGCCCGCATACGGTCGAGGAGGCGCGCGAGGTCGCGATCGAACTGCTGCGCACCGTGAAGGGCGGCGAAGATCCGATGAAGGCCAAGCGGACCTACAACGCGGCGATCACGATCGATCAGCTCATCGAGGCCTATTTGCACGAGGGGAGGATTTCCAAGCCCGACAAGCGTGAGTCGTCCTGGAGGACCGACGCCTCCGTCCTGCATCGCCACGTCTCGCCTCTGCTCGGCCACCGCCTGGCACGAGACATCTGCCGGCGCGACCTCGAGAGGCTTCAGGCGGACGTCCTGACCGGCAAGACGGCAAAGATGGAGAAGACCCGCAAGAGAGGGCTGGCCATCATCAAGGGCGGTCCCGGCGCGGCAGGGACGACCATCCGATCGACAGCCGCCATGCTCGCCTGGGCCGTCGTCCAGGACATCATTCCCTTCAATCCGTCGATCGGGGTCAAGAAGATCGCAACGCGACGGCGAGAGCGCTTTCTGACCACCGTGGAAGCCCAGCACATGATCGACACGCTGACGGAGCTCGTCGACGGCGGTGAGATCCCAGAGAGCCATGCCGCGATCATTCGGCTCCTGCTCTTCACCGGTGCGCGGAAGTCCGAAATCCTGAACCTTACCTGGGGCGAGGTTGATCTGGAGCGGGGCCGCATCCTGCTGCCGTGGCATCGATCCAAGACAGGGGAGAAGATGATCCCACTGAACTCCGCCGCCCTGGCCGAGATCATGGGTCGTCCCAGGACCAGCCCGTATGTCTTTCCGGCCGCTCGGGGCGAAGGGCCGACGGTTGGACTCTACAAGACCTGGGACCAAGTGCGCGACGTCGCCAAGCTGGAAGGCGTCCGGCTTCACGATCTGCGGCACTCGTTCGCCAGCTTCGCGGCGGCCGACGGCGCGAGCCTTTACCTGATCGGCAAGGCGCTGGGCCATCGCCAAGCGACCACAACCGAGCGGTATGCTCACCTGACAGATGAGCCCCTCAAAGCTGTCGCGGAGCAGGTGGCTGCGCGGTTCAGGCTCCCGGCACCTCTGACGGTGCGGGATGTACCATGAAGCGGCTGATCGCAATCGCCCGCCTGACCATGCTTTCGACAGCGGCCTACGCCCATTCGATGCCTCCAACCCCGGCGGTCTACGGGGACCCCATCAGAGCGGAACAGGCCCAAGGCGATCATTCAACGCGGCCTGGACGAAGGCGCGCGTCGCGGCCTGCCGCTTGCCATCGCCGTGGTCGAACCTTCAGGACAACTGGTCGCCTTTGTGAGGATGGACGGAGTCCCCTACGGCTCCATCCCACTCGCCGAGGACAAAGCTCGAACCTCCGCCCGTTTCCGCACCACGACGGTCAGTCGGGAAGAACGCGTGAATAATGGTCGATACGCGCTGCTGACGGCGGATGACTTCGTGGCGATTGGAGGCGGCAAACCGATCGTCGCCAATGCCCGGATCATTGGCGCCGTCGGGATTTCCGGGGGAACGTCAGCGGAGGACGCTATCGTCG
>ERZ1066121.2356-NODE-2356-length-12095-cov-6.646595_pt1 | contig 12095 bp, 11 predicted proteins | sample MGYA00382768_ERZ1066121 | MGnify/ENA primary metagenome ERZ1066121 (study PRJEB33369, sample SAMEA5778351) | biofilm metagenome | biome: Industrial cooling water; feature: Water cooling tower basin; material: Biofilm | place: United Arab Emirates | collected... | reverse complement strand
TCCGCGATCGCGGTGATGCCGTTCTCCAGCAGGATAGCCTGCGCGCGCGACAGCGCCACGTCGCGCTCGCGGGGCCCGAGCGGCGGCACCGCCTTGCCCACCAGCGCGGCGGCCGCGTCGACGAATACGCCTGCCGGCAACCCGTTCGGCAGCTTCTCGATGCGCCCGCCCGGAGGCGACGCGGTCTGCGCGGTCACCCCCGCCGCCCGGATCGCGGCCGTGTTGGCCCAGGCGGCATGGCCGTCGACCCGCTCCAGCCAGACCGGCCGGTCGGCGACCACCGCGTCGATATCGGCCGCGGTCGGGAACCGGCCCAGGCCCCACAGCTCCTGGTTCCAGCCCGCGCCGGTGATCCAGCGCCGGCTGGGGTTCCTGGCCGCATAATCGGCGATCATCCGCTGCGCCTCCTCGATCGACCGCGCGCCCGTCAGGTCGAGCGTGATCGCCTTCAGCCCCAGCCCCATCACATGGCCGTGCGCGTCGATCAGCCCCGGCATCAGCACCCGGCCCTTGCCGTCGTGGCGAAAGCTGAGCCCCCGGTCCGGCCGCTTGTCGCGGCTGGCGAGCAAACGCTTCACCTTGCCCTGGTCGTCGATCAGCAGCCCGGTGAACCGCTGCACCTGCCCCGATCGGGTGAGGGTCAGCCCGTTCACATTGTCGATCAGGCTGTCGGCCCGGGCCGGTCCGGCCAGCGCGAGGGAAAGAGCGGCGGCGGCAAGAACAAGCTTCATCCCGCCTGCATAGCGACCCGCACCGCCCCCGCGAAGCCCGCGCGGTCGAGGGGCCATCCGTCACCCCGGCGCAGGCCGGGGCCGGGCCGGGCCGGGCCGGGACGACGGGACGCCTTTCCCCGTCACCCCGGCGAAGGCCGGGGCCCAGCCGGGCCGGTACCACGGGTTGCCTTCCGCCGTCACCCCGGCGCAGGCCGGGGCCCAGCCAGGCCGGTGCTCCGGTCGACAACCGCAACCGCCTCCACATGGGCTGGCCCAGACCCGCCCGCCCGACAAACCTCACCCTATCGCGGCAGCCGCCGCACCAGCGCACTCGTGTCCTGCCGGCCGCCGCCCAGCTTCTGCACGTCGGCATAGAATTGATCGACCAGCGCCGCGACCGGCAGCGTCGCGCCGTTGGTCCGCGCTTCGTCCATCGCGAGCCCCAGGTCCTTGCGCATCCAGTCGACCGCAAAGCCGAAGTCGAACTGGTCCTTCGCCATGGTCGGCCAGCGGTTGAGCATCTGCCAGCTCGCCGCCGCCCCGCCCGAGATCGCCTCGAACACCCTGTCGAGGTCGAGGTCGGCGGCCTGGGCAAAGCGCAGCGCCTCGCTCAACCCCTGCACCACGCCCGCGATCGCGATCTGGTTCACCATCTTGGTGGTCTGCCCCGCGCCTGCGGGCCCGACATGGGTGATACGCGCGGCATAGGCCTGCATGAACGGGCGCGCCGCCTCCACCGCCGCGTCGCGGCCGCCGCACATGATCGAAAGACTGCCCTGCTCCGCCCCCGCCTGCCCGCCCGAAACGGGCGCGTCGACGCAGTGCAGCTCGCGCGCGCGTCCCTCCACCGCCAGCTGGCGCGCGATCCGCGCCGACACGGTGGTGTGGTCGATGAAGACCGCGCCCGCCCGCATCGCGCGGAACGCGCCGTCGCGGCCCAGCGTCACCTCGGCCAGATCGTCGTCATTGCCCACGCACGCGATCACCGCATCCTGGTCGCGGGCGGCCTCGATGGGCGAATCGGCGCGTCGTCCGCCATGCGCCGCCACCCAGGCGTCGGCCTTGGCAGGCGAGCGGTTGTAGACGGTGAGCGCATGGCCCGCGGCGGCCAGGTGCCGCGCCATGGGCCCGCCCATCACCCCGATGCCGATGAATGCGATCCGCGCCATGCCCGCGCCGTTAACCACGGCGGCGGCGGGTGGCTAGTCCTCGTGCCCCATCGCCCGTGCGACATGCGCGGTGATCGACGCCCGTTGCACGCGGGCGGAGCGGTCGGCCGCCGTGTCGTACAGCGCCGCAAGATAGGCCCGGTCCCACGCGCTCAGCCCCGGGTGGCGCAGGGGGTCGTCGCTCGCGAACAGGTTCATGACCGTCGGCACGCCCGCGGCGCGCGGCGGCAGCCGGGTCGGCGCAAGCGCCATCATCGCGACATAGCTGGCAAGCGCGTCCACCGGCGTCGCCATGACCGCATCGCGGTCGATCACGATCGTCGCCGCCCCCAGGCTCCGGCGTGTGCGGGTGCCGACGATGCCGCTGCTATAGGCGGCGACATTGCCTTCCGAAAACTCGTTCTGCGGGATCGCACCCAGCAGGGGGCTGTCCCCGACCACGGGGTCGCCCTCCCGGCCTTCGATGCGGTAATCGTACCACCAGCGCACGGGATAGGTGCCGGTCGCAAGGTCGCGGCGCTCGGGCACGGACAGGCTCCGCGCCGCCCAGGGCCGGCGTGCAAGCACCTTGCGAGTCGTGCCGGCCGCATCGGCCGTGAAGGCGATCAGGATGTTAGGCTTGCAGGGCACCTTCGCCTGCTTGACCGCGGCTTCCGCCGCGACCGTGCGGACCCGGTCGAGCAGGCGCGCACGCAGCGCGGCGCTTCCGCCCAGCATCTTGGGGCAGATCGGCTGGTTCCAGCGCCCGAGCTGGTCCGGGCCGCCCCCGGGCGCGCCGAGCGCACGCACAAAGGCCTTAGCCTCGTCGCGGACCTCCGCGTCGCTCCTCTGCGTGCCGCTCACCACGATGGTCGGGTCGCCCGCCGCCTGCATCAAGAGGAGCACCGCCCACATGCCGCACCCGATCTAGCGCGACACCCGGGGAGGTGCGCAAGGCCTCCGCCGGCCAAGAAAAGCCCTGATCACGCGCTCGGTCCGGTCCGGCTGTTCGAGGAACAGGAAGTGATGCGCGCCGGTCCAGACCTCCGTCCGTGCACAGCCGGTCTCGTTCCTGAACCGCGCCGCCTGCGCGCGCTGCCACGGAACGTAGGTATCCTGAAGATAACGCTCGGCTGCAGCCCGCGTGGCGGGACCCGCGTCGGGCGGAAGCGTGGGGCTCGTCTCGATGGCGTAGATGGCCAGCGCGGGTGCCTCGATCGCCCGGTAGTTCGGCCGGAAAGCGATCATCCCGTCGTAAAGGGCCTTGCCCGCGGCGGCGGGCATGGACGGCCTGAGGCTGCCGTCGGAGCCTCGGTACATGGCGCGCAGGTCGGCACCTGCGGCCGGCGACCAGAAGCCGAGCGTGCGCCTGTACCACGCCTCGAAGGTCTCGAACGATGCAAGGTCCGAGGGCGCGGGCTGCGGCTCCCCCGCAGGATCGGCGTCCATCAGCTCGGGCAGACGCTCGCGATCATAGGCGGCGTCGAGATAGACGAGCCGTTCGACCCGGTCGGGATAGCGTTCGGCCAATCGGCTCATCTCGCCGCCCGCCATCGAGTGGCCGATCAGGGTCGCCCGCGCGATGCCAAGCGCGTCGAGCGTGCCCACGATGTCGGCAACCAGCGTGTCCGTATCGTATCCGTCCGCCGGCTTTGCGCTCGCCCCATGGCCGCGACGGGTGATCGCGATGACGCGGTGGCGATCGGCGAAGCGCGGAGCGAGGTCGTCGAAGATATGCGCGGTGCTGTTCAGCCCGGCAAGGAACACGATCGGCGGGCCGCGACCGCCATGGTCGATGACGTGAAGGTCGACACCGTTCGCGGTGACGTGCCGTTCTTCAAAGAACGGAACAGCCTGTGCCACAGCGGACACCTCCATCGCGAGCAAGAACGCGGCGACTGCTGATCCGATCCTGCGCATTCCTCGCGTGTATTATTCAGGCAATACACTGTCAAACCCGGATAGGCTCGACGTGGCTGCGCGGATGCGCCACCCTTAACCCATGTCGCTGCTCCTTGCGCTCCTTGCCGCCGCCGCTTCGCCGCCCGACCAGGCGGCGGACCTGTCGCCCGCCATGCCGCCTATCCCGCCGCTGCGCGAGCAGGCGGCGATCCGTGACGCCTGGCTCCGGGAACGGCTCGACACGATCGTGCCGCGGCTCATGCGCGAGCAGGGCATCGACATGTGGGTGCTGGTCGCGCGCGAATATGTCGAGGATCCGGTCGTCGCGACCATGCTCGATGCGGAAAGCATGCACGCGCGGCGGCGCACGATCCTCATCTTCTTCGATCCGGGCCAGGGGCGGCCCGTCGAGCGGCTGACGGTCAGCCGCTATGGATTGGGCGGCCTGTTCGCCCCGGCCTGGGCGCCCGAGCAGGAACCCGACCAGTGGAAGCGGTTCGGCCAGCTCGTGGCCGAACGCAACCCGAAGCGGATCGCGCTCAACGTGTCGGCCGGAAGCCAGTTCGCCGACGGACTGACCAAGAGCCAGCATGACGAGCTGGTCGCGGCCCTGCCTCGCGCGCTCCGGTCGCGGATCGTGCCGGGCGAGGAGCTGGCGGTCGGCTGGCTCGAGACCCGCACGCCGGCCGAGCTGTCGCGCTACCCCCGGATCATGCGCGTCGCCCACGCGATCCTCGCCGAAGGCCTGTCGCGCAAGGCCGTCACTCCGGGGAAGACCACCGCCGACGATCTCGTCTGGTGGTTTCGCGAGCGGATCGCGGCGCTCGGGCTCGCGACGTGGTTCCAGCCCTCGGTCAGCCTTTTCCGCCGCGGCGCGACCGAGCTGTCGGCCGATACGGTGATCCAGCCGGGCGACCTGATCTGGACCGATTTCGGCATCATGCATCTGGGCCTCGCCACCGACACGCAGCAGCTCGCCTATGTGCTTCGCCCGGGCGAGACGGACGCGCCCGCGGGCCTCAAGGCGGGCCTTCTTGCCGCCAACCGCGTGCAGGACGTGCTGACCGGCTGCTTTCGCACCGGGGCCACGGGCAACGACATGCTAGCCTGCGCGCGGGCGCGCGCCTTGGGCGAGGGGCGCAGGCCGAGCATCTACTCGCACCCGATCGGCTATCACGGCCACGGCGCGGGCGCGGCGATCGGCTTCTGGGACGATCAGGGCCCGAGCCCGCGCGGTGCCCGCGCGCTCCGTCCGAACACCGCCTGGTCGATCGAGCTCAATACCACCGAGCCCGTCCCCGAATGGGGCGGCCAGCTCGTGCCCTTCCGCCTGGAGGAAGACGCCTGGTGGGACGGCACCCGCGTCCGCTACCTTAACGGCCGCCAGACCCGCTTCCACCTGATCGGGCGTTAGCCGGCCAGCAGCTCGAACTCGCGCACGTCATGTGCGCAGAAGATGCGGACGTCCGCCGCCGGATCGAGCGACAGCGCACGGACCCGCGCCTGGTTCGCCAGCCGCGCCGCGCGGTCGACTTCCATCAGCGCCTGGTATCCGCGCAGGCTCGGCGTGCAGTCGTATCGCTCCGCGCCGATCTCGCCGCGGTAGAAATAGGCGTCGGCCGCATAGAGGAGCCAGCCCGCGCCCGTGTCGATCGCGACGCCGCTATGGCCCCATGTGTGCCCGGGCAGCGGCACGAGCAGGATCTCGGGCGGCAGGCCCTCCAGGTCGCGCACCGCGTCGAAGCCGAACCACGGCTCGCCGCCGCCCAGCGGGTAGAGCCGCCAATTCTCCACCTCGTCCCATTGTTGCGGGCGGTAGCGCCGCGTGCCGACGAAGGCCCCGCCCTCGCGCTGGTCGGCCACCTCCTTCTCGCGCGCGGTGACGTGGACCGCCGCGTGCGGAAAGTCCTCGAGCCCGCCCGCATGGTCGAAGTCGAGGTGGCTGACGACGATGTGCCGCACGTCCTCCGCGGCGAAGCCGAGCGCGCGGATCTGCGCGAGCGCGGTCTCCTCGGGGCGGAGTTGCGGGTTGTTGAGCCCGCGGAAGAAAGCGGACAGCCGGCGGCCCGGCGTGGCGACGTCGCGCGTGCCGAACCCCGTGTCGACCAGGATCAGCCCCCGGTCGCTCTCGATCAGGAGGCAGTGGCAGACGAGCGTGCCGAGCGGCCCTGCCGCGCGTCCGTCGAACAGCGCGCCGCCCGCGGGGCAGCAGGTGCCGCAGTTCAGGTGGTGGATGCGCATCCCTCAAGAGCCTCCGGCGTCTCGAAGGCGCGCCGCCCTCACCGCCCGCCGACCTCGAAGTCGGCGCGCGGGTGCAGGCGTTCCTCCGTGCGCCGCTCGATCTCGGCCCGGCGGCGCTGCGCGGCGATCAGCGCGGCGACCGCGCCGGCCGCCGCCACGGCGATCAGCAGGCCGGTCCCGGGCTGGCGCGGCCGGTCCATCATTCGGCCGGGGTCGCGGTCGTTTCGGACGGTCCCGAGCGGGTCGCCGTCCGCGCCGAAGGCGTGCCGAACAGCGCCGGCCGCTCGTGCGCGGTGGTCCGCAGCGTCGTGGCGTCGGCCTCCTCGGCCGCCTTCTCCTCCGCCGCCTTCATCCGCCGGTAGGTGCTGAGCGCCTGCCCGACCACCTGGTCCATGTTATAGTAGCGGTAGGTGGCCAGCCGCCCGACGAAGATCACGTCGGGCTCGGCGAGCGCGAGCGCCTCGTAGCGCTTGAACAGCGCCTGGTTCTCCGGCCGCGGGATCGGGTAATAGGGATCGCCCTCCGCGCTCGGATACTCATAGGTGATGCTGGTCTTGGGCGCGACCTGGCCCGTCAGATACTTGTACTCGGTGATCCGCGTGTACGGCACGTCCTGCGACGGATAATTGACCACCGCGACCGGCTGGAACACCTGCTGGTCGACCGTTTCGTGGCGGAACCTGAGCGACCGGTAGGGAAGCTTGCCGTAGCGGTGGCCGAAATACTCGTCGATCGGGCCCGTGAAGACGAGCTTGTCGTAGCTCACCTCCTTCATCACGTCGCGATATTCGACCCCCAGCCGCACCTCGATGTTCGGGTGGTCGAGCATGTTCTCGAACATGCGGGTGAAGCCGTCGAGCGGCATCGCCTGGAACGCGTCGGTGAAGTAGCGGTCGTCGGTGTTGGTGCGCGTCGGCACCCGGCTCGTCACCGACTTGTCGAGCTCCGACGGATCCATTCCCCACTGCTTGCGCGTATAGCCCTGGAAGAAGAGCTGGTAGAGCTCGGTCCCGACCTTGGACACGACCACGTCGGCCGAGGTCTTGATCTCCGCGACCGGCTCGGCGCGGCTTTCGAGGAACGCCTCGGCCTCCGCGTCGGTCTGGAGATCGAGCCCGTACAGCATGTTGAGCGTCGTGCGGTTGATCGGCATCGGCACGAGCTGGTCGCGCACCTCCGCCAACACCTTGTGTTCATAGGGCCGCCATTTGGTGAAGCGCGAAAGATAGGCGAAAATCTCTTCCGAGTTGGTGTGGAAGATGTGCGGGCCGTAGAGGTGGTAGAGGATGCCGTCCTCGTTGGGCAGGTCATAGGCATTGCCCGCGATGTGCGGCCGCCGGTCGATCACCAGCACCTTCTTGCCGCCGTCCGCCGCCAGCCGCTCGGCCATCACCGACCCGGCAAAGCCCGCGCCCACGATCAGCACGTCGTAATGCGGCCTGATCGCGTCGCCGCCCACCGCCGCGCGCTCCTCGGCCGCTTCGCCGATCAGCGCCTGCATCTGCGCGGCCGTCTCGTCCCACGACATGGTCGACAGCAGCGCGTCGACCGGCAGCAGCCATTCGCGGTTGGCCGTCGGCAGCGAAAGCGCGCGCTCGCACGCGGCCACGAACTCGGCCGGATTGCGCGCGATCTGTACGCCGTCGAGCTCGCCGTAATGGCGGATCACGTCCTTGATCGGCGTGGAGACGACCGGCCGCCCCGCCGCCAGATATTCGGGCGTCTTGGTGGGCGAGATGAAGCGCGTCGCTTCGTTGATCGCAAACGGCATCATCGCCACGTCCCAGCCGGACAGATAGGCGGGCAGCTCCTTGTAATCCTTGCCGCCCAGATAGGCGATGTTGGGCAGGCGCGGCAGCTCGTCCTCGCTGATCTTCACGACCGGCCCGACCATCACGAAGGTCCAGTCCGGGCGCGCCTCGGCCGCCGCCTTCAGGAGGTCGAGATCGATGCGCTCGTCGATCACGCCGTAAAAGCCCAGCCGCGGGCGCGGCAGCGCCGCCTGGTCGGCCGGATCGGCCTGCGCGGCGCGCGCCTGCCCGAAATGCCTCACCTCCACGCTCGACGGGAAGGCGTGCACATTGTCGTGCGCCTCGCGCTTGGCCTCATAGAGCGAATAGCCGCCGGTGAAGACCACGTCTGCGGTCTTGAGCAGCTCCTGCTCGAGCGGCAGCAGCTCGGGCGGCGCGAACTTGAAGTTCTTGAGCTCGTCCATGCAGTCATAGACGGTGCACTCGGCCTCGAGGTGCCGCGAGAAGGGCAGCATCATGGGCGTATAGTACCAGCGCACGAGCGGGCCCGCCGCGCGCGTCGCGACCAGCTCGTCGAGCAGTTCGCGCAGCTGCGCCTCGTGCGCGTGCGGCTCGTCCGGGTTCAGGTGGGGCACCGCGACCGTCACGCCCGCCTTCGCGTCGACCGCCAGCTCGAGCGAAGGCGCGCCCGCCGCGTCGAACATCGGCTCTTCCCACACGAACAGGCGGTAATCGCGCGCGAACCGGCTCATCAGATGCTGCGGCCGCTGGAACACGAAGTTCCAGCGCAGGTGCGAGAAGCAGATCAGCACGGGTTTGGAGGAGGTTCCGCCGGAGAAAGACTGGGCCTCGCGGCGACGGACATATCCAGTAGACATAGGGCTCCTTCGGTTGCCGGGCTGTCGCGGCGCGCGCCAGGACGGCGGCTCCCCTCGCGTTCACCTGCGGGCAATGTTGTAGAAGCCTCGAAACAGTGACTTAGTTCCCCCGTTCGTCGCGGATGCGAAACGTTGCTGATCGAGATCAGGATTTTCGGGGCTTGGGGAGGTGCAGCCGTCAGCCCGCGCCGCACGGGAATTTGCGCCGGAAATGCCCGCGCAGCGCGTCCTTGACCGACAGCCGCGCGCGCTGCTCGGACGGCAGCGCGCGGAACGCGTCCAGCATCTCGGTGCTCGACAGCCCGCCTTTGGCCGGCGGGCAATAAGCCGGCGTGCGCCCCGCGCGTTCTGCCGCCAGCCGCTCGTCGCGCAGGCCGCTCACCGCTCCCACCACCTCGTCCTTCAGCCGCTTGATCTCGCTGCCCGAAAACAGCGCCATCGCCCCCTTCGCCCTCAAGGCATCCGCCCGTCCCAGAAACTCCGCCACGCTCATCGCCTCAGCCGCCGTGGCAAGGCCCAGTCCAAGCAGCACAGCGCCAAATGCCTTCATCGGTCGATCCTTTCGGCCGCTTGGCATAGCCGAACGGCGGAACTGTCAAAGTGCTTTTCCCGTCGCCCCGGCGAAGGGGCGCACGATCACCAGGAAGGTGAGCAGAAGCAGCGCGTTGGGCACGGCATTGAGCGCAAAGCCGGTCGCGACGGAAATCGCGCTGTCGGTCAGGAACCAGGCGATCACGGCCCAGCCAATCCGTCGCCAGAGCAGGCGTGCGGGCTCGTCCGGAAGCGCATGCGTCACCGAAGCTGCTGCCAGCAGCGTCAGTCCCCAGCCGAAGGACACCGCGCCCATCAGGCCGGTCGCGAAGCGCAGCGATGCGTTCATCTCCGGCACGGTCCCGCTCAGGATGGCAAAGAGCGTGCGCGTCGACCCGTCCGTGAAGTCGAAGGCCGCTCCCATCAGAATCAGTCCGAAAAGGATGACTGCGACGCACCAGATCATCAGCGCGCCTTGTCTCGATCTGTCCAATGTGCCGCTCCTTTCATGTTTGTAGCAGACACTACATAGCGCAGACGTGTAGTGCGCGCTACAGAGAAATCATGCCTCTTCCATCCCCCTCGCGTGACACGCGGCGCGCCGCCCTGCTCGATCGGATGGCCGATCACCTTCTCCTTCATGGCCTGTCCGATTCGTCGCTTCGGGCCCTTGGCGCCGCAGCAGGCACGAGCGACCGGATGCTCCTCTACTATTTCGAGGATCGCGACGATCTGCTTGGAGCCCTGCTTGGCCATGTCGCGGCGCGTCTCGCCCGCGACCTTGATGCGATCACCGGCCGCCATCCTCCGAACGCTCTGCTTGACCTGCTCTGGACCGCCGCGCTGACGCCCGCCTTCCGGTCCTCCATGCTGCTCTTTCTCGAGCTGGGGGCAGCTGCCGGGCGCGGGCGAGAGCCGCAGCGCAGCGCTGCCGCGGCCATCGCCCGCGACTTTGCCGGCTGGGTCGCCGACCGGCTGGACGTGGCCGAGGCCGACCGCGCCGCGCGTGCCGCCCTTCTGCTCGCGACGCTCGACGGCCTGTTCCTTCTTCACGCCACCGGCTGCGAAGTCGAGGCGGATGCGGCCGCCCGTCTCGTGACCGGCGCTTGACGCGCCCTCAAATCGTCCACACCCGCGGTTCGGCGCGGGGGGTCAGCATCAGTTCGGTGAGCGCCCAGACGAGCGCGTCGGCGCGGTCGGGCGAGCCCGTGCCCTGATAGCCGTCCACCGCCGTCAGCGCGCACAGCTCGTCCTCCAGCGCGGCGAACACGCCCGCGTGGCGCACCCGCCCCTGCGCATAAAGCAGCTGCACCGGCTCCGCGCGCGCGGCCTTGCCCCGGCTGGCGCGGACCAGCGCGACCGGCAACGTCGGATCATGGGCGCGCAGCACGCTGGCCACCATGTCGCCGCCCTGGTTGGCTTCGGCCACGATCCGGTCCGCGTTCCAGGCAAGCGCCGCCGCGCCTGCCGCCGCCGCCCAGCGCTCTGGGCTGGGCCGGGTCACGCTGTGATCGGCCAGCACCACCGCGCGCCCGTCCGCCAGCCGGCCGCACGCCACGATCCCGCACGCATCGCCCCGCTCGCTCGCGGGCGCGTCGACCCCGATCACCACCCGCACCGGCGCGGGCCGCGGCTGGCCCTCGGGCCACAGGCATGCGTCGAGCAGCGCACGGCTCCACAGCGCGCCGTCCACCTCCTCCAGCAGCTCGCCGTCCAGCTCCTGTCGCCCCAGCCGCGACCGGCCGTAGAGCGCGCGCATCTCGGCCAGGAACGAGTCCGGAAGGTGCCAGTTGTTCTCGGTCCGGCCGGTCGTGCGCACCACCGCCGGGTCGGCGAGCAGCGCCTTCAGCAGCTTGGTCGGGCGCGGCGTGGTGGTCACGACCGTGCGCGGCCGGTCCCCGTCGCGCATGGTCAGCTGCAGATTGTCCCAGGCGGGCTTGCCGCCGCCCGCCCACTTGCCCAGCTCGTCGCACCAGGCATAACGGTGCTCGGGTCCGCGCAGCGCTTCCCAATTGTCGGCCGAAAACAGCTGTACGCGCACGCCCGACGGATAGGTCAGGCGCGCCAGCGACGGCTCCCAGCGCGGGGGCTGCAGCCGGTCCGCGCAGGCCAGCAGCCCGCTCTTGCCCTCCACCATCACGCGCCGGGCCTCGTCCATGGTCGCGCCCACGCAGGCGATGGCATAACGGCCCGTGCGGCGCGCCACCTGCGTCACCCACTCGGCCCCCGCGCGCGTCTTGCCCCAGCCGCGCCCCGCCATGATCAGCCACACCCGCCAGTCGCCGCCGGGCGGCAGCTGGCCGTGCACCGCCCAGTCGGCAAAGCTCCGGTCAAGCATCTTCCGGGTCTCGGGCGTCATCCGCCGCAGGAGCGCGCTTGCCTCCGGGGCGTCCTTCCGGGCCAGCAATAGTCCGGCGCGGCCGTCGAACACGCGCGCCACCGGGTCAGGCCTCCCCGTCGGGATCGCGCGCCGCCTCGCCCTCGGCCTCGCGCGCCAGGTATGCGCGCAGCTTGACGAGCTTGGCCTCGATCGACGCCAGCGCAGCCTCGCCATCCGGGTCGTCGTCGGGCAGGTCCTCGTCCAGCGCGAGCGCGCGGTGCCGCGGCCGCGGGTCGGTCACCTTGGGGTTGAACCGGCTGAGCAGCTCCAGCGCCTCGCGCGCCGTACTGTCGGCGATGGCTTCGCGCACTTTCTCCTCGCCCAGCAGCATCCGTTCCAGCTGCAGCATCTCGTGTCGCGCATAGCTTTCGGCGATCGCTGCCCGCCAGCCGGCCCGGAAGGCCGGGTCGCGCTTGCGCAGCGTATAGGCGCTGTTCGGGCTCATTCCCACTTCCGCGCAGGCCCGGCGGACGTTGCAGTTCTGCGCCAGGTGGAGGAGAAACGCTTCACGCTGCGCGGCGCGCCACCCCTTGGGCTTGGCCTTGTTCGCG
>ERZ1066121.2355-NODE-2355-length-12107-cov-5.854464_pt1 | contig 12107 bp, 7 predicted proteins | sample MGYA00382768_ERZ1066121 | MGnify/ENA primary metagenome ERZ1066121 (study PRJEB33369, sample SAMEA5778351) | biofilm metagenome | biome: Industrial cooling water; feature: Water cooling tower basin; material: Biofilm | place: United Arab Emirates | collected... | reverse complement strand
CACCCGGCCTTCGGCCACCCTCTCCCCCAAGGGGAGAGGGTCAGACACGGATCAACCCGAAAATGGAAGTGAACCCCGTGCCCGCCCTGATCGACACGCACGCCCACTTGGACGACGCCCGGTTCGCGGACGACCTGCCCGCGGTGCTGGCCCGCGCCGCCGCCGCCGGGGTCGAACGCATCCTGACCATCGGCATCGACCTCTCGACGAGCCGAGCCTCGGTCGCGCTGGCGGCGAAGTACCCCACGCTCGCGGCGGCGGTCGCGATTCAGCCGAACCACGTCGCGGAGGCCGACCCCGGCGACTTCGACGAGATCGTTCGACTCGCGGAGGCCGACCCCCGCGTCGTCGCGGTCGGGGAAACGGGGCTGGACCGCTACTGGGACCGCGTCCCGTTCGACCTGCAAGAAGACTTCTTTCGCCGGCATCTGGCCCTCGCCCGGCGGCTGAACAAGCCGGTAATTATTCACTGCCGGGAGGCGGAAGCGGACGTCGTGCGCGTCCTCGGCGACGAGTTCGCGGCCCGCGGCCCGGTCCGCGGGGTGATGCACTCGTACAGCGGCGACGCCGCCACCGCGGCGGCGTGCCTCGGGTTCGGGCTCGACGTGTCGTTCGCCGGGATGCTGACGTACAAGAACGCGGACGCGCTCCGGGCCGTGGCGAAGCTGATCCCCCTCGACCGGGTGCTGGTCGAAACGGACAGCCCGTACCTCGCCCCGGTGCCGGTCCGGGGCAGGCGGAACGAGCCCGCGTTCGTCGCCCACACGGCGGCCGTCCTCGCGGGGATTCACGGCGTTTCGCCGGAGACGCTCGCGGAGCACACGACGCGGAACGCCCGCCGGTTGTTCGGCTTCTGACCGCGGCCGCTACACTACCCGCATGAACCGCTCGCGCTCCCCGCTCTCGGGCCTCGACCCCCGGACCCGTCAACTGCTCACGCTGGCCGTCATCGTCGTCGTCGCCCTGGCGTCGTGGTGGGTCCGCCACCGCGAACGCCAGCCGGCTCCGCCCGTTCCGCACGGGACGCCGAGCGGCGACGTCGACCCGAGCGTCCACCTCGCGATGGGCAACCCCAGCGGCGCGACCGACGACCCGGCGAACCGCGACAACTTCCTGATGCGGAAGCCGTACTTCGCGCTGGCGTACAACAACGCGAAGGGCACCCCGAACTGGGTCGCGTGGCGGCTTCGCGCGGACGACCTCGGCTCCGCCCCGCGCGGGGAGTTTTTCACCGACTCCACCCTGCCAGCCGGGTTCAAGCGGGTCGCGTCGAGGGACTACAGCGGGTCCGGGTTCGACCGCGGCCACCTGTGCCCCCACTCCGACCGGGCCGGCACCCCGGAAGCGTCGAAGGCGACGTTCGCGATGACGAACATCGTGCCGCAGTCGCCGGCGACGAACCAGAAAGCGTGGAACGATTTCGAGGAGTACTGCCGGACTCTGGTCAAGCACGACGGCCGGACGCTGCACCTCGTCGCCGGGCCGGCCGGGCAGGGGGGCACGGGGAAGAACGGCCTCGCGGACGCGATCGGGAACGGCTCCGTCACCGTGCCCGCGAAGTGCTGGAAGGTCGTCGTCGTGGCGGACGACGCGGATAACGTCGGCCCCGACACGCGGGTCATCGCCGTCGTGATGCCGAACGACATGACCGTCGGCCACGGGTGGGGGAAGTACCGCACCAGCGTGGCCCACGTCGAGACGCTGACCGGGTACACGTTCCTGGATCGCGTCCCGCCGACGATCGCGAACGGCCTGAAAGCCAAGGTGGACGCCGGGCCGGAGCGGTAGGCGAACGCCCCCGCGTGTGGTATGATCTTGTTGCACGCCCGAGCCCTCGTCTGATATGCTCGTCTGCGTCCCACGCTGCCACGGGGAAAACGAGATGCTTCGTCCTGTCGCGGTGGCGGCCGCACTCCTGTCCGTCGGTTCGTCGGCCATCGCGGCGGACGACTTCTTCGAAGCCAAGATCCGCCCGCTGCTCGCGGACCAGTGCTACTCCTGCCACTCCGACCGGGCCAAGAAGAGCAAGGGCGGGCTGAAGCTCGACAGCAAGTCGGCCGTGTTCGGCGGCGGCGACTCCGGGCCGGCGGTCGTCCCAGGCAAGCCCGCCGAGAGCCTGATTCTGAAGGCGGTCAAGCGGACGGACAAGGACGTCTCGGCGATGCCGCCGGACAAGTCGTTGACGGACCAGCAGGTCAAAGACCTCGCGAAGTGGATCGCTGACGGGGCAAAATTCCCCGACGCCGGCCCGGTCTGTGGTCCGACATCCTCAGCCGCAAGCTGCCGAGCTACCTCCGCAGCCCGCAGTTCACCGTCGAGCACGACCACGTCGACGTGCTGGTGGCCGGCGACGACGCCACGATTCAAGTGGTGGTCGGCAACTTCCAGATCATCCGCAGCCCGATCTACGACGGGCTCAAGAAGCGGATCAAGTCCGACGAGTTCAAGTGGGTGCGGCTCGACGTCGGCCGGTGGAAGGGCCGGCGGGCGCACGTCGAGGTCTTCACCGGCAAGGTCGAAGCGGACCACCGCATCCTGCACACGTTCGACACGCCGAAGAGCCGGTTCGGCCTCCGGGCGGTGGTGCTGACCGGCGGCGACCGCCCGCCGGTGCCGGCCAACGCGGACGCGAACGCGAACCCCGCCCCGAAGCCCGACAAGGAGTTCGACGCACTCGAAGCGACGATCCCGAAGCCGGCGCGGTTCATCGGCATCCAGGACGTGAACGGCGCGGACGTGCCGGTGTTCGCCCGCGGGGACGCGAACAAGCCCCGGGAGGACCGCGTCCCCCGGCGGTACTTCAACCTCGCCCGCGTCGACCACGCCCCGCCGACGACCGGCAGCGGCCGCCGCGAACTGGCCGACGTGCTCGCGTCCCCGGACAACCCGCTGACCGCCCGCGTCTTCGTCAACCGCGTCTGGCACCACCTGTTCGGCCGCGGGCTCGTCCCCACCGTCGACAACTTCGGCCTCCTCGGCGAACCCCCGAGCCACCCGGAACTCCTCGACTTCCTGGCCCACCGGTTCGTCCACGAGCACCGCTGGAGCGTGAAGCAACTGGTCCGCGAACTCGTCCTCACCCGGGCCTTCCGGATGCAGGGCGGCCCCCCGCCGGAGGCCGACGCCGCGAACCGCTGGCTGTCCCGGTTCCCGCTCCGGCGGCTCGAAGCCGAGGCGGTGCGCGACGCCGTCCTCGCCGTCAGCGGCGAACTCGACCGCACGTTCGGCGGCGAGCCGGTCCCCGTCCCGCACAAGCTCCAGGGCACCGGCAGCGACAGCGGCAACAACTACCCCCCGAGCGGCCCCGTCGACGGCGACCGCCGGCGGAGCCTGTACCTCGGCAGCCGCCGAAACTTCCCGGACACCTTCCTCGAAGTCTTCGACAAGCCGTCCGCCCTGAGCACGTTCGGCAAGCGGGACGTGTCGCACGTCCCGACCCAGGCCCTGACCCTGCTCAACGACCCGTTCGTCGCCGGGCAGGCGAAGGCGTGGGCGAAGCGGATCGGGGAGACGACTCTGTCCCCCGCCGCCCGCGTGGACCTCATGTTCCGGGAAGCGTTCGCCCGGCTGCCGACCGACGCCGAACGGAAGCGGGCGCTCGCGCTGCTCGGGGACGACGGGCAGGGGTGGGCCGACCTCGCGCTGGCGCTGTTCAACACGAAGGAGTTCATCCATGTCCCGTAACCCGTCGCGGCGGGCGTTCCTGGAGCGGGCGGCGCTGGGCGTCGGCGGGCTGGCGTTCGCCGCGCTGTCGGGGCACGCGAAGCCGCACCACGCCGCCAAGGCCAAGCGGGTCATCTGGCTGTACATGGACGGCGGCATCAGCCACCTGGACACCTTCGACCCGAAGCCGAAGCTGAACGCCCTGCACGGCAAGCCGTTCCCGATGAAGATCGAGGCGACCCAGTTCGACAGCAACGGGCCGTGCCTGAAGTCCCCGTGGAAGACGAGGCAGCACGGCCAGAGCGGCCTGTGGGTCAGCGAGATGTTCCCGGAGCTCGCGAAGCACGCGGACGACCTGTGCGTGATCCGGTCGATGACCAACGAGGCGGCCATCCACGCCACCGCGAACTACTGGATGCACACCGGCTGGGGCCAGATGGGCCGGCCGAGCACCGGGGCGTGGGTGAACTACGCGCTCGGCACGGAGGCGGACGACCTGCCGGGGTTCGTCGTGCTGAACGCGGGGCTGCTGCCGACCGGCGGGATCGACAACTTCAAGAGCGGGTTCCTCCCCGCCGCCCACGGGCCGACCGTGTTCGAGAAGTCCGACCCGGCCGTGCCGAACCTGCAACCGGCCGACCCGAAGGCGCAGCGCAAGCAACTCGCAGCGATTGCGGACTTCGACCGCTCCTTCTCCGACCGCCTCGGCAAGCCGGACCCGGTCGAGGCCGGCATCAAGAACTACGAACTCGCCGCCAAGCTGCAGACCGGCGTCCCGGACCTCCTCGACCTGAGCCGGGAGACGAAGGAAACGAAGGCCCTGTACGGCCTCGACGACCCGTTCGAGCACACCCGCACCTACGGCCGGCAGTGCCTGCTCGCCCGGCGGATGGCCGAGCGCGGGGTGCGGTTCGTCTCCCTCACCCTCCCGCGGGTCCAGGGGGACACCCGGTGGGACGCCCACGGCGGGCTCAAGCAGAACCACGACCTGCACGCCAAGATGGTGGACAAGCCGATCGCTGCACTGCTGACGGACCTGAAGCGGACGGGGCTCTGGGACGACGTGCTGGTCGTGTTCACCACGGAGTTCGGCCGCACCCCGTTCAGCCAGGGGAGCGACGGCCGCGACCACAACCAGTTCGGGTTCACCGTCTGGCTCGCCGGCGGCGGCACGAAGGGCGGCGTCGCCTACGGCGCGACCGACGAGTACGGGTACAAGGCGGTCGAAAACAAGCTCGTCGTCCACGACTTCCACGCCACCATCCTGCACCTGCTCGGGCTCGACCACGAGAAGTTGACGTACCGCTTCGGCGGCCGGGACTACCGCCTGACGGACGTCCACGGCCGGGTGGTGAAGGAACTCCTCGCGTAGCCGCGGACTGCCGTCCGGGCGAGGTCGCTCGGATGGCAAGAGCCGCGAACGCCAGCGAGCGGCTGGCCCCAACCGAGGCCGGCTGCCACGCCGGGAGGGAGTCAGCCGCTCGCTGGCGTTCGCGGCTCGTGAAACTGCGTCTTGCTCACCCCTTCGGGTTCGTGACGCGGCCCTGGAACAGCACCGCGTTCGTCGGCTTGTGGACGAGCAGGAAGACGAACGGGTGGTCCGCCCGGAACGCCGGGGTCGGCGGGGCGGCGGACTTCCGTCCTTCCATGACGACCCCCGTCGCCGCGGCGGCTTCGGTTCCCTCTTCGTTCACATCCACGAACGCCTTGTGAACCACCGCGGAGATGTGTAACTCGTCCGAAAGCGCCTTCGGCGACATCCGGCTGAAGTCCGCCTTGCCGCGAATGAAGGCATCCTTCATCCCGAGTGAACCGAGCGATTCCTTCAGAGCGTATGACGTTTCAATCTTGAACTTCGGGAGAAACACGTCGACCTTGTCGGACCGTCGGCCGATCGCGGCTCCCGCGCCCCGGTGGAACGAGGCAAGGATCTGGTCGACTTTCTTGGGCGTCAGAGCCTTCTCCATCTCGCCGAGCCCGTCCTTCTTCCGCGGCAGCACCGCCACCATCGCCATCTGGCCCGCCTTGTACGGCAGCTCCAGCGCCTGCAGCGTGTCGTCCTGGTACAGCCCGAACGCCCCGCGCTGGTACATCAGGGGCGCGTCCGCCCTGCCGCCGTCGGCCAGGAAGAACGGCTGGTCCTTCGTCGCGTCCTTCTTGAACGCGGACTCCCAGTCCCCCTTGAAGTACACCGCGTTGACCAGCACCATCCGGGTCAGCTTGGTCAGAATCCCCTTCGCGATGAGGTCCTTGATCGTGTCCCGCGTCTCCTTCTCGACCCAGCCGTTGATCCGCAGCCGCTCCTTCTCCGGGTCCGCCTGGAAGTCCGCGTCGAGGATCCCGGCCCCGTAAGCCGAGGAGACCCGGTCGGTGAACGCCTTCTCCCAGGCGAACCCCGACTGGGCGTAGATGGCGTTGGCCAGCGACAGCGTGTACCCCCGCTTGTCGGCGGGCGTCTCGGCGTCGTTCACCTTCGCGAAGATGTGCTTGAAGCCCGCGTCGGTGGCGGCCTCGTCCTTCGGCAGGTGCAGCGTCTTCTGCATCTCGTCGAACGTGTTCCCCTTGGCCCCGGCCGCGGTCATCGCCAGGGCGGCCTCGATGCTCAGCGGGGAGAAGAACAGGTTCTTGCCGGCGTCGGCCTTCGCGAGTTCCCCGTACAGGTCGCAGCCGAAGGCGGCGCTGGCGTCGGCGACCGGTTTGGCGACCTCGGCGGGGGTTGCCGCTGCGAACGCCCGGCGGGCGGCGAGGGGGGTCAGCCCGGCGGCCGCGGCGGCGGCCAGGAACTTGCGGCGGGACACGGTCATCGGCGGAGCCTCGGGGGAATCGGGGGCACGCCGTTCCGACGAGGCCGCGCGTCCGGCGGATTGCGGGCCGTTACACGGCGTGACCTCTCCGCGCCCGTCCGATCAGTTGCTGGCGGCCGGGGAGGACACGCTCCGGCGGATGGCGTCCCAGAGCGTCCGCGGGTTGAGCGGCTTCGGGAACCAGCCGTCGACCCCGTCCGGGCCGGTCGGCACGCCCATTTCCAGCGGGGCCGAGCCGCTGACGCCGAACACCCGCAAGCCGGCCAGCCGGGGCTCGGCCCGGATCGCGCGGAGGGTGGACGGGCCGTCCCGCCGGGGCATCCGCATGTCGAGGAGCACCACGTCCGGCCGCACTTCGCCCGCGAGGTACTGGAGGGCCTCTTCGCCGTCCGCCGCGGTGGCGCACTCGCACCCGTTCATGGTCAGCAGGCCGGCCAGCAGTTCCCGCTCGTTCACGTCGTCCTCGACCAGCAGCGCGCGGGGCACCCGGCCCGGAGCGGCGGCCGGGCTTCCGGCGACGAGTGCCGCGACCGCGTCCCGGTCCAGGGCGTCGAGTGCCCGGAACGCCCGCTCCAGAGTGGACTCGGCCTCGGCGTCCCGGCCGGCGTCCCGCAGCCGCTGGAACAGGTGCAGCGTGAGCGCGACCTTGCTCAGCCGGTTGCACAGCTCGTGGGTCGGGGACGGCTGCTCGGGGGGGCACTCGGCCGCGGGGGAGACCACTTCTTCGCGGAGCACCCGAACGCTCGGCGGGGCTTCGATCCCGACCCGTGCGACGGAGCCGTTGATCCGCAGGAGTTGAACGGTCACGCCGATGGAGGGGAAAACGATCCGTTCGCCGGCGCGACGGGACAGCACGAGCATGGGGGCCTCCGTTCCCAGGTGAGTTGACTACGGCGAACGCCGTGCGACGTCCTTGGTCGAAATAGATGCTCCGTGCCTCGTGGCGCGAAGTCAAGGAAAAAAACGATCGATCCGCAAATTTGAGTCGCGAGCGAAAGCTCGCCGCGAGGTCGTTGGGGTGGAACGGCTTGGTCAGGTGCTCGTCGAACCCGGCGGCCAGGGCCGCCTCCCGGTCGCCCGGCCGGCCGTACCCGGTCAGCGCGACCAGCCGCAGCGGGGTGTCGGGCCGCGACCGGATGCGGCGGGCCAGCTCGTAGCCGCTCAGGCCGGGGATCCCGATGTCGACGAGCGCGACGTCCGGGAGGGGGCCGCGGTCCAGGACCGCGAGGGCGGCCGGGCCGTCGCCGACGGCCTCGACGTGGTGCCCGTCCAGCAAAAGGATCGACCGCACGGACTCGCGGATGTCCGCGTCGTCTTCGACGAGCAGCACGCGGCGCGGCCCGCCGGCCGGCTTCGCCTCGGGCTCGGGCGACGGCGGGAGTGCCCCGGCCGGCGCGGCGAGCGGCAGCCGGACGACGAACTCGCTCCCCGCCCCGGGGCCGTCGCTGTGGGCGGTGACCCGGCCGCCGTGGAGCTGGACGATCGACCGGACGAGGGTCAGCCCGACCCCCATGCCGCCGTCCGACCGGTCCAGCGTCTCGTCCGACTGGACGAACAGGTCGAAGGCCCGGGTCTGCATTTCCGGCGTCATCCCGACCCCGGTGTCCCGGACGCGGATCACCGCCTCCCCCTGGTGGGCGGACAGCGCGTACCACACCTCCCCGTCGTCGGGCGTGTACTTGGCGGCGTTCGTGAGCAGGTTGACCTGGATCTGCTGGAGCCGGGCCGGGTCGCCGAGAACCGGCAGCGGGTCGGCCGGGCGGCCGACGTTCAGCCGCACCCGGCGGGCGTCGAACACCCGGCGGACTTCTTCCAGCACGTCGTCGACGGTGGCCCCGAGGTCGAACACCGTCTTGCGGACCTCGATCTTGTTCTGGGCGATCCGGGCCACGTCGAGCAGGTCGTCCAGCAGCCGGGCCATGTGCCGGCTCCGCCGGGCGACGACCGCGAACCAGTCCGCGGCGGCGGGGGAGGCCGGCCCCACCTTGGCGATGACGGCGACGGCGTTGAGGACCGCGGCCAGCGGGTTCCGCAGCTCGTGCGACAGCACCGCGAGGAACCGGTCCCGCTGGGCCACCGCCTCGCGGGCCTCCCGCTCCGCCCGCTTGAGCGCGGTCACGTCCGTCCGGATGCCCCCCAGGCCGGTCACCGCGCCGGCCTCGTCCCGGATCGGGAACACGATCGACAGGTAGGTGTGAGGGCCGTCCGGTTGGGGAATCACCAGTTCGGCCTCCACGGGGGCCTGGTCGCTCAGGGCGCGGGCGTTCTGGACGTCGACCGTCTCGGCGACCCCTCGCGGGAACACGTCCCGGGCCGTCTTGCCGACCGGGTCGCACCCGGCGAGCCGGCGGAACGCCTCGTTGGCGAGGACGTACGTCCCCGCCAGGTCCTTGATGAACATCCCGTTCGGGGTGTTCCGCATGATGCTCGCGAGTTGCTCGTCCTTCCGCCGGGCGTCGGCCTCGGCCTGCTTGACGCGGGTCAGGTCGATGAGGGTGAGCACGACGCCGTTGGCGGTCGGCCCGGACCGGTACGGCAGCACCCGCAGCAGGAACCACCGCCCCCGCCGGTCCCGAACCTGCCGCTCGACCGGGACGCCGTCGGCGACGACGGCCCGCAGGTCGTCGAGCAGGCCGGGGTGGTCGACCGAGTGGGTGAAGTGGTCGATCCGCCGGCCGACGTCCTGGGGCAGCAGGTTGAAGGCGTCCGCCACGTGCGGGGTGAACTTCCGGACGCACAGGTCGCGGTCCAGGAAGACCGTGTGGACCTCCGTGCTGGCCAGCAGGTTTTCCACGTCGGCGGTCAGCTCGGTCAGCTCCTCGATCTTCTTCTGGTACTCCGCGTTGACGGTGTAGAGTTCCTCGTTGACGGAGTGCAGTTCCTCGTTCGTGCTCTGGAGTTCCTCGTTGGACGCGGTCAGTTCCTCGTTCGTGGCCTGCAGTTCCTCGTTGCTGGTCTCCAGTTCCTCGATGGTGGCCTGCAGGCTCTCCTTGGCGGACCGGAGCTCGGCCTCCAGGGCCAGGACGTGTTCGCGGGACGCCTCCCGGAGGTCGAGTTCGTGCCCGCCGGCCACGCGGGGCGGGGGCGGGGCGTCGGTCTCGGCCAGGGTGACCAGGGCGAACAGCTCCGTGGACCGCCGGGCGCGGACGGGCTTCACCCGGACGTCGACCACCCGGTCGCCGTCCGGCAGGCGGACCGGCAGGCCGCGGAACGTGATCGGGGCGGCCTCCGCGAACGCGCGGGGGAGGGCCCCGGCCAGGACCGGCCGCAGCTCGGGGCGGACGGCGTCCAGCACGTCCGCCGTGAACCACCCGTCCCGGTAGTCCAGAAACTGGCTCGCCCCGGCGATCGTCCGGACGATCTGCCGCCGGTCGTTGACCAGCAGGCTGGGGGTCAGGCACTCGTCCAGCAGCAGGTCGAGGACGGCGATCAGGGGCGAGTCGGCGGCGGCGGTCCCGGCCGGGGTGCGGCCGACCGCCGGCAGGTGGACGGCCTGCGGGGTCGGCAGCCGGATGTCCGTCGGCAGCCGCACGTCCCGCCGCTTCCGGTACATCTTCCACCGCGCGTCGACCGTGTCGAACTCGTCGGCCAGTTCGCCCGGCCCCTCGCTCGGGCCGAGGAACAGCGCGCCCCCGGTCTTCAGCCCGAAGTGGAACAGGGACAGCACCTTCTTCTGCGCCAGCGGCAGGAAGTAGATCAGCAGGTTCCGGCACACGATCAGGTCGAGCCGGGTGAACGGGGCGTCCTTGAGGACGTTGTGCTGCGCGAACACCACCTGCTTCCGGAGGTCCGGGGCGACCAGAAACCCGTCCCCCTTCGGGACGAAGAACCGCTCCCGCCGGGCCGGCGTGACAACGCCCAGGCTGTCGGCGGAGTACGCCCCGGCCCCGGCGACGTCCAGGGAGGCCCGGTGCGCGTCGGTGGCGAACACCTTGACCGCGACCGGCCGGTCCAGGGCGTCCACGCACTCCTGGATCACGATCGCAATGCTGTAGGCCTCTTCCCCGGTCGCGCACCCGGCCACCCACACCCGGAACTCGTCGTCCCGGCCCAGGGTCCGCAGCAGCCGCGGCAGCACGTCCTGGCCGAGCCGGTCGAACGCCTCGGGGTCCCGAAAGAACCGGGTCACGCCGATCATCAAGTCCTTGTAGAGCAGGTTCACCTCGGCCGGGTCCGACACCAGCCGGTTCGCGTACTCCTCCACGGAGGCGATCCGGAGCAGCCCGAGCCGGCGTTCGATCCGGCGGCCGACGGTCTCGGGCTTGTAGGAGGTGAAGTCGATGCCGCAGGCGTCGCGGAGGAGCGCGAAAATGCCGTCCATCCCGGCGGGCGTCGTGCCGACGGCCGGCACGTCGGCCGGCTCCCGGTGGCCGGGGTGCAGGGCGTGCCGCATCAGGGCGGCCGGGATGTCTTCCGGGGGGAGTTCGAAGTCCACCGCCCCGGTCGCCACCGCGCTGCGGGGCATCCCGTCGAACTTCGCGGTCTCCGGCGTCTGGGCGATCACCAGCCCGCCCGCCGCCCGCACGTCCCGGATCCCCCGCGACCCGTCCGTCCCCGTCCCGGACAGGATCACCGCGACCGCCCGGTCCCGGACGTCCTGCGCGACCGACCGCAGGAACCGGTCGATCGGCAGGGCGACCGTCGGGGCCGGCTCCTTGTCGGTGAGCAGCAGCTTGCCGTCCGACAGGATCATGTCCTTCCGCGGCGGCAGGAGGTAGCAGACGTTCGGCTCGACCGGGATGCCGTTCTCCGCCTGCCGGATCGGGATCGCCGTCCGCCGCGCGAGCAGGGTGTCCGTCAGGCTCTTGAAGTCCGGGGACAGGTGCTGGATGACGACGAACACCATGCCGGTGTCGGGCGGCATGTGCTCGAAGAGCTTTTCGAGCGCTTCCAGCCCGCCGGCCGACGCCCCGATCCCGACGACGAACGGCGGCGGGCCGGCCGGCGGGGTCTCCTCCGCGGGCGGTTGTTCGGGCGGGTTCGGGGCGGCTTCGCTCATGGCTCCGTTCCTCGGACGGTCCGACACGGGCTATCGTAGCGGCGGGGGTCCGGCCGGTGCAACGCCCGCGCTCGGACCGGTCCGCGACACCCGCGCGGCCGCGGCCTCAATCGAAGTCGAACAGCCGGCCGAAGAATCCTTCCTTCTTCTTCGGCGGATGGTGCCCCGGCGGCGGGTAGCCGGGGTGGGGCGGGCGGTCGTACCGCCGGCGGTCGTCCCCCCAGTCGCTGTCGTCGTCCCGGTCGTGCTCGTCGTACCGGGCGGACCGCTCGATGATCTTGTCCAGCTCCCCGCGGTCGAGCCACACGCCGCGGCACCGGGGGCAGTAGTCGATCTCCACCCCCTGGCGGTCGATCGGCTTCAGGTCGGTCGTGCAGACGGGGCAGTTCATGTGCGTCCTCCAATGCGGGTGGTCGGGTGCGAGTGCTGGTGCGGGGCGGCGGGGCCGAACAGCCGGCCGCGGTCCAGCCGGCGGCGGACGGACTGGCCGATCCGGTCGGCGGCCCGGTCGATCAACGGGTCCAGCTCGGCCGCCGCGTCCTCGACGACGACCGGCCCGGACCCGCCGGGCACGTCGGCGACGATCCGGCACCGCTTGTCGACGCCGCCCCGCGGGCCGTTCACGTCCGACAGGTGGACGG
>ERZ1066121.2354-NODE-2354-length-12112-cov-6.299494_pt1 | contig 12112 bp, 8 predicted proteins | sample MGYA00382768_ERZ1066121 | MGnify/ENA primary metagenome ERZ1066121 (study PRJEB33369, sample SAMEA5778351) | biofilm metagenome | biome: Industrial cooling water; feature: Water cooling tower basin; material: Biofilm | place: United Arab Emirates | collected... | reverse complement strand
TCGTCGCCATCGTCGGTATGAAAAACGTTCGCACGGGTCACACCCTCTGCGACGAGAAATCGCCGGCGACCCTCGAGCCGATGGTCTTCCCCGCTCCGGTCATCTCGGTCTCGGTGGTGCCCAAAGACAAAGCGAACAGCGAGAAGCTCAGCGTCGCGCTTGGCAAGATGGTGGCGGAGGATCCCTCCTTCCATGTCGAAGTCGACCAGGAGTCGGGCGAGACCATCCTCAAGGGCATGGGCGAGCTGCATCTCGACATCAAGGTCGACATTCTGCGCCGTACGCACGGCGTCGAAGCGCAGGTCGGCAAGCCGCAGGTCGCCTACCGTGAAACGATCACGCAGTCGGTCAGCGACAGCTACACCCATAAGAAGCAGACCGGTGGTTCCGGTCAGTTCGCGAAGATCGATTACACCGTCGAACCCCTGGAGCCTGGCCAAGGCTTCGTCTTCGAGACGAAGGTGGTCGGCGGCAACGTGCCCAAGGAGTTCATTCCCTCCGTCGAAAAGGGCTTTAAGATGATGATCGAGAAGGGGCCGCTCTGTGGCTTCCCGCTGCTCGACCTCAAGGTTACGCTGACCGATGGTGGCTTCCACTCGGTCGACTCTTCGCAGATGGCTTTCGAGGCGGCGGCCAAGGCGGCGTATCGGCAGACGATGCCCAAGGCGGGTCCGCAACTTCTCGAGCCCATCATGAAGGTCGACGTTTTCGTGCCGGAGAGCAACGTGGGTGATGTCATCGGTGACCTCAACCGCCGCCGCGGCATGATCAATGGCCAAGAGCAGGGCGCGACGAACGTGCGCATCAAGGCGGAGGTGCCGCTGGGCGAAATGTTCGGCTACATCGGCGACCTGCGCTCCGCGACCTCGGGTCGTGGCCAGTTCTCGATGGAGTTCAGCCACTACGCCCCGGTGCCGCGCAACGTTCTCGAGAACGTCAAAGAAGAAGTGCGCCTGCGCGCCGAAGCGAAGAAGAAGTAGTCGCCTAAGCTACGGAACCCTCGGCCCCGCTCGTCCGCTTTTCGCGAGAACGAGCGGGGCCGATTTGCGTTCAGCGATTTTGGTGCATTTTGGTGCCGCCCCAGGGGGGGAATGTCCGTGCATTATCGATATGCATTTTGGTGCCGCCCCAGGGGGGGAATGTCCGTGCATTATCGATATGTTGGAGAGCCAAACGGGCCACTGACGCAACCCAGCAACGAGCGCCCTATGTCGGCCATGTAGATTTCGAAGACCTATTGGCGCGAACCGCTTCCTAAGCCTTGGAAAGATCGCACTGGGAAACATCAGCAAATCTCTAGCCCATCGGTTACGTCCTTTGTTTTCCCCAGCAGCTCGTTTGGGTTTGAGCGTGAACTTGTCTTGTCGGTTTTCGTTGAACGTCGCCCTTCCACCGACTTTCCTGCTCTGCACGCTTTTCGCCTGCACGGCGCCAATGGAGAACGAGGAAGCGCTCAGCCCGAAGAGGCGGGTCAATCTTAAGCCCCAGAGGCGCAAGAAGCGGGAGATGGAAGCGAAGTATTGGCCTGCCGTTGAGAGCTTCGAGGGAGACGAGGGCGCAATCGGCCCGATGGAATGGTGGCTCGCCGAAGCGGATTTTCTCGTAACCGGAAAAGGAAAAGTTTCCTCGGCTCAAGCTTCGGATGGCTTTGGGTTGCGTGAAGACCGCGTGGAAGCTGGGCGTGGCTGCCGCGCTGGTGTCGCCGCTCTGTGAGCGTGAAGCTTACCAGGCGGTGCAGCTCAATCCCGAGGGAGAGGCCGCCAGGTTGGCGCGATCGATGTACTACGGTGATCTCGCGACGATGCAGGCCTTACTCGGCGACGAAAGGGGCGCGTTCGACACCATCGACGAACTTGCACAGTAAGGGATTGCCGGTCGCGGAAGCCTCGCGATGATTCACCCCTTTTTGGTGTCGACGAATACTTCGACAAGGCTTACGTGCCTCTCGCAGACTGCAAGGGGGAGCTTTGCAACAACACCATTCCCTACACGCCGAATACGCTCCTAGGCTTGCTCTCACTCCTGGCGGAGCTCTGCGGGCTGCAAGATCGGCAGGCCGAAATGGAGCGGACCATAGAGCGACTGCGCGTTTTGGCGGACGAGCGCGTCTGGCCTTAACTGGGACGCCTCGAGGCTTTGGCGCGAGACCTCCCTGCGCGTCGCGCTTGGCGCGAAAAGAACCTCCGTGCCGGGATGGTTAATCTCGCTCTCCCCTCTTACCTTCATCCGGATACCTGCGGCACCTGTCATTGGGGGGCGACCAAGGCCTTCAATGAGCTTCATCCTCAGTTCGCGGTATCGCCCTTCGCGCAGTGAGTTCGAAGTGGGATGGTGCAAGAAGGCCAAGGTTCACCTCTGCGCGTTCTGAGCTCGTCGATTCAATGGCCAAAAAACGTTCCTAACCCCCCGAAATAACTGGTGGCTATGGGCCCGAGGGCGGCACCAGCAGGCACCAGCAGGCAGGGCACCAGCAGGCACCAGCAGGCAGCACCGTTGCCAGCAGGCTGGGGATCGTTGGGTTACTGGCCTGAGAAGAGTTGCAGAATCTCCTCGGCGCGGCGGCGGTTGACGGATCCGAAGACGGGGATGAGATGCACATTCATCAAGCCAGCCTCGGTGGGCTTGTAGAGTAGGGCTTTGCCTTCGGTGCCGAATACGTAGGGGAGGATCTGGACCCGGAGCTCCTCTTCGGAGCATCCGTCCCGGTCCCACGTGCCGTTCCGAACTACGCGCTCGCGCCATTCGTAGTAGAAGGGGTCGACGCTGCCGACCAAATCGCCCCACCATGCACGAGCTTCAGTCTCTGTTCCCGAGTTTGGATAGAGGGAGGCACTGCTAGACTCCATGTCTTGTAGGTCTCTTACGACGTCCGAGGGGTGGCGATTGCCCGTGGTGTATTCGTCTTCCAAGGAGAAGAGCGCGTGCCCCCACTCGTGGGTGAGAACTTCGGGTTGTGAAATCCACCAGAGGCCGGCGGACGCACTGAGACGATGCCTCGGCGCCATGCTTACCGTACTCGACCCGAGCCGGAGTGCAGCCTTGTCGAGTGGCCGAGGGCCACCTGAGCCTAGGCCCCTGGGGAAGGGATCGTTTGCGCTCTGGAGTACTGGAAGACTGGCGTTGACGCCCTCCCACTCTGAACCGAGTACGAAATGAAAGGACACCGAGGAACTGGAGAGCCCGAAGAATGCAGCTTTATCATCGCGGAGTTTCTCGAGGTAGCCTAAGTAATGCGCGCGGCCTTCAGGGGCATCCGGAACCACGCTTGAAAGAACCCAGAAGTTGAAGCGATGCCGGTTTGAGCGAAAAGGTTCGACGGCAAAAGCTCCAAAAGACAGGCGCGGGGGGCTCTTTTTCTGCAACTGTTCTTCGTCCGAAGGATTGGGCGCAGCGCGGCGAGGACCCGAAAGGCTTAGGTAATCGACGATGCGTTTGCGACACTCCTCGACGCTCGGCATCTGCGAGCACGCGAAGACAATGTTGATGCGGTCTGCCTGCGGGCGATTGTGACCCTCAAGGACTTCGATGGGACGGTAGTCGACGATATGAACGATTTGCTCTACGAGCGAAGCCTTACAATCGAGAGCGGAGGGGCCTAGGCAGAGCCTCGTTCGGTAAAATCCGGGGGCGCCGAGAGCAAGGTCCACCTCCATGACTTTCAATTCGGCACCCGGCTGAGGCATGCCCGAGGGCGAGACACTCGGTGGAATGCTCTGTCGACCCACCTCGATCAATGGCAAGGTCGCTTGGGGTGGTTCCGTGTCGGGGTTCTTCCCTTCGGGCCAGACCTGGATCGATGCGGCTCCGATCGGACTGAGCGCCGGCAATGTCAGCTGTACTCGATGGGGTAGGCCCAAGGGGAGCGCTGGAAGCGTGCGCGTTGGCGCATCCGGAAAGTCTACGCGCATCTCCCATTCCCCCTCCCTCAGGCGACGCTTGCGAGGCGAGCGAGCCCTTTCTCCCAACTCCTGATCTCCTATCGTGAGAGTGACGGCCTGCTCTTCGGCCAGATACTGCTTCAAACCGACGCAGAGGAACTTGTCTCCCTCGATGCTGCAGTCGAAAGAGCGTGTCGCGAGGTTCACCGAGGACTCAGAGTCCGAAGGCCTGGCGTTCGCTACATGGGCGTGAATGGCACGCGCCGGAAAGGCAGCTTTGTTGGCGGGCAGAGTCAGAGGAAAGCGACAGTAGAAGGGTGTGTCGAAATAGACCGCTTCGGGATAGCACTTGCCGGTCCCGATGTCTTCAGCGCGAAAATCATACACTTCAGGAGACGGTTGGCTCTCTCCATCGCTCGAGTCGTTCTCGCAAGCTCCGGCAATTAAGCCGACGCACACATACAAAGGAGAGCAAAGGAAAAGTCTACGTCGTAGTCGCATCGTTTTATCCTGATCGTGCTTCCGACGGCCCTACTGTGACGATCCCAGAATCAGGCCAAAGGTCATTTCGCGGAGGTTGAACTTGCTTTCCGCGCTTCAACCGGCGTAGGCAGCAATTTCTTCCAGCAGATGTTTGGCTCGTGCCTATCGGCAAAACGAAGGACACCTCATCGCAAATACACATGAGTATCCCGCTACGAGACCGACCCCTTCAGTGCACCTCGTTTCGAGGAGACGATGAAGGCCGGAAGAGAGGTCGATGGCGACCGCTAAACTCGTCCATTGTCGAATGAGCGTTCGCGTGATCCTCCTCGCGTTCGGCATTAGGCTGAGGCCGCGATCCGCTTCACCAGCTTCGTTTCGACCGGGAGACTTCCGTACATGCTCAAGGCCAGCTTGGTCTTCGCTTTGACCTATGTGTTGATCGCCTCAAGACGTCTGCGCTTGATCCGCCTGGACCGCGCCGCGGGAGCGCTGCTCGGTGCGGTGCTGGCGGTGAGCTGCGGCGTCCTTTCGCCCCAGCAGGCGATCGCTGCCATCGACTTGCCCACCTTGACGCTGCTTCTCGGGGTGATGGGCATCGCAGCCTTTCTCGCCATCGACGGCTTTGTCGATCGTCTCGCGCCGTGGATCGAGCGGCGTGTGCGAACGCCGCAGCGTTTGCTCGCCATTCTCGTCTGGGGGAGTGGCTGTTTTTCGGCTCTCTTGACCAACGACGCGCTTTGCTTGCTCGTCGCGGCGCCTGTCGTGCAGTGGATTCGTCGCTGGGGTCTGCCGCGCTTGCCCTTCCTCGTGGCGTTGGCGACGGCCAGCAATACGGGCGGCGTCGCAACGCTGATCGGCAATCCGCAAAACATGCTTTGCGCTACCTTTGGCAAGCTCGAGTTCGCGGGCTACCTCGGGCATGTCTTGCCGATCGCGCTGCTCTCCCTCGCATTCAACCACGCCTTCCTCGCCTGGATCTTTCGCCGCGACCTACGCTTCCCGCTGCGCAGCGAGCTGCCCGGAACGCCTTCGCTCGAGCAGAGCGCAACGCCCCTGTGGTCCCCGGCGGCGCGCTGGATCTTCTTCGTCCTCGCGGCGAGCATTCTCGCTTGCCTGCTCGGAGCCAATCTCCCCTTTACTTTGCTCTTCGCCTTCGTGAGCTTGATGGTGATTTTGCGGCGTGAGCCCGAAGAGCTCTGGCAGCGCATCGATTGGTCGGTGTTGCTCTTCTTCGCAGGGCTCTTCGTGGCTGTCGAAGGCTTTACGCGCAGCGGCGTCCCCGCCTCCCTGCTGGGGCGACTGCATCCGATGCGTGGCGAGCCCACTCTCTTCGAGAGCATGCGCACCGCGTGGGTCTTCCTTTTCGGGAGCAACCTCGTCACCAATGTTCCTTTCATCTTGCTCCTGCGCGGCTGGATGCAGCAGATCGCACATCAGCGCTGGGCCTGGGAGATGCTCGCAGTGGTCTCGACCTTCGCGGGAAATCTTACCTTGCTGGGCTCGGTCGCCAACCTCATCGTCGCCGAGAAGAGTCTCGAGGTCGGTGGCCTCGGTTTCCTCGAGCATTTCAAAATCGCCGCGCCGATCGCTCTCGGCACGACGCTGATCGGAACGTTGTGGCTTTACGGGACGTACTTCTGATTGTCGTGGCCGAGGCCTAGAAGAACGCCGCGGAGCGTTCGCCGGCAGCGAAGGCGCAGCGCAGGACCAAACGCTCGTAACCCGCCGGGCTGAATCGACTGCGGTGGGTGATCCCCCGCCGGCCCGAAGATCCCGAATCGGAGCCGTTGAAAAGCAAGGCCTGCCCGCGTGCGGACTGGACGCGTGGCCGAGCCTCGAGCGTACTCATCTCATCGTAGATCGCCTCGGTCGCCTCTGTTCCCGATACCTGCCTAGAGCCCAAGACGAGGGTGGCGAGGAGATACTCCGCGTCTTCATGGTAGGCTCCGAGCCCGTCCATGGCCTTGTCCATGTAGAGGACGGTTCCAGCGTAAAGGGTGACGGAGTCGTGTCCCCTCAGAGCGAGGTTGTACGCGTGCTCCAACCAGAGGCAGAGGGCGCGCACGTCCGATGAAAAAGACGTGCGGGGCGCATCTTCCATCGCTCTCCACTGGGCGCTCGCATCGAAGCCGTCGGGGAGCGCGTTGCGCCAGAGCACGTCGTCTTCGACGAAGGCCTCGAGCTCTTCGGCGCCGTAGTCTTTCGGAGCCTCATGTTTGGACTCGCTGTAGAAGCGGCGGAGGTGCAATACGAAGGAATCGTTGGAGACGCGCCAGTAATAATCCTCATCGAAGAAACGCTGCGTCTCCTCGATGAGCGCGACACCTCGGTACCGCTGCGGGTCTTCAGGATCAACCCAGAATTTCTCTCTTAAGGTATCGAGGGTTGTCGGTGAGGGCTCTCCGAATCGCGCCAGAGCCGTCGCCAACGCCTGTTCACGGCTCTCTCTACAGGTCGAGCCTCCCGGTCCGCTGGCGACTCCTTTGAACGCAGGGTCCTCTTGCCGAGGCGTCCCGGCGGTACACGCCATCAGCAAGAGCGAGACGCAGGCCCTAGCGATATGAAGTTTCCTAGAACGTGTCATCGCTTCGAAAAAGGCGGGCGTCCTCCGCCCTCTATGCCCGCGGGAGCGCAGCCCACGAGGCGGAGCAAGAGGGCAGTCTCGGTGAAGTCGGCTCGCCTCTGACCCGCGTGAGGGTGGCGCGGAGAATCCGCTCTTCCTCATCGGCATCCTGAACCGCCGGAGGCTCGGAACCAGAAGACGTAGAGTTCATGCCTATCCCGCGTGCCGACTTCGATCTCGAAGCGTGCCTTTTGCTCATCCGCAAAAGTCTTCCAGAAGGGGTGTCCCGGGCGAGTCTCAAGCCAGAATCCGCAGAAGGTTTTGGCGCCTGTGCTTGCCTCCGCGATCTTCTCTTCGAGAGCGCATTCGAGCAGAGCACGACCTGCGCCTTTGGCCGCGCTGGTCAAGATCTTGATCTCGAATAGACCTTGATCGTCGAGGTCTTTCTCCATGAGCGCCGCTGCGGAAGGTGCACAGTCCTCCGTGTTCGCGCAAGGGCATGATCGACCATACCAGAGGTCCATGCTCTCGTAGAAATGCTGCCTCCGAGTGGCGACCTCCGCGTTGACTTCCCTCTGGAGGACCTGTCCGATCGAAAAGATCGCGTTCTCATCCTCACTTGCACCGCGTTGCTTTGCGTTCGCGTAGGCCTCGTGCGCTTGGATATACGCCTTCAGCCGTCCCCACCCGGTCGGGTTGCTCGAGGGATCGGGGAAGGGCTCCTCGATGCCGCAGCGATGCGCGGCCTTTGCCAGCGCTTCCACTGGAGCTTGGCCGAGACTCTCCGCGTCGCTGCAACTCCAAGCCGTAAGCAGGAGTGCCGTCGAGGCCGCGGTCTTGAGTCCGCGACGAAACGATGGAGAGAAACTCATGCCGCGCTCCTTTCCTGCGACGAGGCAGGCGTGGTGGGAGATTAGAGCAACTCGTGGCGCCAGAGGTCTTCGAAGCTCTCGCGCCTCCGCACGAGCCGCTCGCTCTCGCCTTCCACCATGACTTCAGCCGCCCGGGGGCGGGCGTTGTATTGGCTCGACATCACGGCGGCGTAGGCGCCCGCGCCGCGGATGGCGATGAGATCGCCGCGTTTCAGAGAGGGCAGCGGCAAGTCGAGGGCGAGGAAATCGCCCGTCTCGCAGACCGGTCCCACGACGTCGGCCGGTGAGAGCGCAGCCTCCGGGGCGCTTTCGGTGACGGGCACGAAGGCATGGGAGGCACCGTAGAGCGCCGGGCGGAGGAGCTCGGTCATGGCGGCGTCGACGATCACGAAACGTTTGCCGTCGCGCTCTTTGATGAAGATCACGCGGGTGAGGAGTACGCCTGCATCGGCGACCAAAGTCCGACCGGGCTCGACCCAAAGTTCGTAGGGAAGGGGCCGCTCCGCGCTGCATCCCAGGCCTTCGAGGATGGCGCGGCCGTACTCTTCGCGGGGCGGATAGGGACGTTCTTCGTCGCCGTAAGGAGCGGGCCAGCCACCGCCGGCATCGAGCAGGCTCAGCGCGGCGCCCATGGCCCGGCATTCCTCGGCAAAGCTGCGCATACGCGTCATCGATTCGCGCAGCGGCTCGGGGAAGGGGAGCTGCGATCCGATATGGCAGGTGAGGCCTTCGAGGCGGAGGTGCGGATGCGCGACGATCTCGGGCACCAGTTTGCGCGCGGCGGGCAGGTCGATGCCGAACTTGGCGCGATGCAGGCCGGTGGAAATATAGGGATGCGTCTGCGGATCCACGTCCGGGTTGACGCGCAGGGAGACCGGCGCTTGGACGCCGAGTTCTTTCGCCAGCGCCGCGATCACCTCGAGCTCGGCCGAGCTCTCGACGTGCAGCGAACGGATGCCTTGACGCGGAGCCTCGATGATTTCGTCATCTCGCTTCCCGACGCCGCTGAAGACGATGTGCTGCGCCGGGATGCCCGCTTTGCGCGCGCGGTGCAGCTCGCCCACCGAGACGATGTCGGCGCCGCAGCCCAGCTTGGCCATCCGCGCGACCAGGGCGAGGTTGTCGTTGGCCTTCATCGCATAGGCGAGGCGATGGGGCGTCGAGGAGAGCGCCGCATCGACCGCGGCGACCGCTTCATCGATGAAGCCCGCGCTGTACACATAGGTCGGCGTGCCGTGGCGAGCCGCGATCTCGGCGAAGGAGACCTTTTCGCAATGCAGGGTTCCATCGACGTAGCGAAAGTGAGGATTGGGAGGCGGCGTGCGGACGCCGATGCGTGAGGGCTGTGCGGTGGCCATGGTGGAACGCGATTCCTAAAACGGTTTGGAAATGAACTTCGGGGGTGAGCGGAGTAGGGAGGGCCAATCCGCCCTAATGCCTCGCCTTCCAGGCGGAGCGCAGCGCCGAGGTGTCGTAGCCCCGCGTCGCGAGTCGATCGAGGCTCTCCCCCAATGCATGCAAGACGCGCGCTTTGGCAGGGCCACCTTCGACATCGCGACGTTCGACCGCGACCTCGGCACGAATGGCTTCGAAGATATCGGCCTCGAAGTGTGCATCTTCACCTTTGTAGTCGTCGAGGCTGAGCTCTTCGAGGGTCTGAGCTCGCGAGAGCGCCAAGGCGACCAGGCGGCCCGAGACGTGATGCGCGTGGCGGAAGGGCACCCCTTTGGCCGCCAAGTAGTCGGCGATCTCGGTGGCGTTGACGAAACCTTCTCGCAGCGCCGCCTGCATGCGGTCGGCGCGGAAGTGCAAGCTCTCGACCATGCCGCGCATGACCTCGAGGCAATCGCTCAGGGTATCGAAAGACTGAAAGACCGGTGCCTTGTCTTCTTGCAGGTCACGGTTGTAGCTGAGGGGCAGGCCTTTGAGCGTGATGAGGAGCGCGACGAGATCGCCGACGACACGGCCACATTTGCCGCGGATCAGCTCGGCCATGTCGGGGTTCTTCTTTTGCGGCATCATCGAAGAGCCGGTCGCGAAGGCATCGCTCATCGTCACGAAGGAGAACTCTTGCGTCGACCAGAGCACCAGCTCCTCGGCGATGCGCGAGAGGTGAACGGCGCAGAGGCTGAGCGCGGAGAGCGCCTCGACGAGGAAGTCGCGGTCGGCGACGGTGTCGAGGGAGTTGCGGGTAGGGCGGGCGAAGCCGAGTGCGGCGGCGCTCTGTTTGCGGTCGATGGCGAAGGTCGTCGTCGCCAAGGCGCCGGCGCCCAAAGGGCATTCGTCCATGCGCGCCTCGGCATCGCGCAGGCGACCGGCGTCGCGCTCGAGCATCTCGCACCAGGCCAGAAGATGATGCGTCAGGCGGACGGGCTGGGCGCGCTGCAAATGGGTGTAGCCCGGCATCAGGACGTCGAGCTCTTCGATACCCCGCGCTACCAAGGTCGCGATCAAGGCGTCGATGGAACGCCGGATGCCCTGACAGGCCCGTTTGGTCCACAGGCGCATATCCGTCGCCACCTGGTCGTTGCGGCTGCGGGCGGTGTGCAGCTTGGCGCCGCTCTCCCCGATCTCGGCGGTCAGCGCCACCTCGAGGTTCATATGCACGTCTTCGTGTTTGGCATCCCAGGAGAAGTCGCCCGCCTCGACGCGCGCGGCGAGTGCCTGCAGCCCTTGCTCGATGCGCTCGACGTCCGACGCCGGAAGCACACCGCATCGACCCAACATGCGCACGTGGGCCAGAGAGCCCTCGATATCGATCGGCGCCAGGCGTTTGTCGACGTCGACGCTGGCACTGAAGCGCGCCGCCGCCTCCGCAAGCTCCTCTTGGAAGCGACCTCCCCAAGCACTCTCACTCATCGTGTTTCTCCCGGACTTCTCGCCGACGCGCCGCATTCCCCAGCGCGTACAAGCCGCTCAAAAGGCCCCCGCAGAGCTGCCATCGCGAGGCAGCAGCGTCAAGATGAGCGGCACCTCCATGGCCTGCATGCCTGCGACAAGGGCCTGACATCGCCCCCCTCGCGGTCTTCGCTGGCTAGGCCGCATTTCGGCGGTGGCGCCACTGTGATTGCGGCGGGAGCAAATCTTACCGGCTGAGCGCCGTACTTTCGCCTATCGCTCCTCCTGCCTCCTGGGCGGAGAAGGCCGGAACTCCTCGCGACGGGGCGGTCTAGTTCCCTTCCGCCTCGGCGAGGACTTCGAGAGGAAGGACCTCTCTGGGGTGAATATCCAAAGGCTTGGGAGCTCCGCCCGAACGAATCCATGCCGCCCAATAGAGCTTGCGCATGGTTTCGATGTAGAGACGGTACGTGCGCCCGAGATAGGTCTCGGCTTGGGCATCGGGGCTCGCGCTCGAGTATTGGGCGACGACCTGCTTCGCCGCCGCGCTGCGCGGATCGCTTTCTTTGGCTGTCAGCCAGAACTGGAGGCTTTCGAGATCCGATTCGCTTGGAAGAGTCGCGAACGAAAAGGTCACATCGTCCTGCCTCTCCCATTTGATGCAGGGCGGCAAGGACCACCAGGCATCGGGCTCGCCGCGGCTCTCCGCCAGGCGACGCACTTGGTCAGCGAAGGAGGGCGGAGCGTAGAAATCGGGAAAGAGACCGGCCCCGCGGTCGATGGTGAACTGAAGGATGTCTGGACGCCGATCAGGGGCCGCCGCTCCAAACCCGAAATTGGTATGCGAAGGGGTGTTTCGCGCTCGTCGCCGCAGCGGCAGTCGCTCGTCGTCGCTCAGATTCTCCACGATCCAGCGAAAGCCGAACATTCGGCTCCCTGCGCGCCAGAACTTTGGCGGGTAGTGTTCGAGCTCCGCGAGGTACCAATGAGGGGTGTCGCTAACCTTCGAGAATTCAAAGGCCTCGACGAACTCTCGAGCGGCATCGAGTACGAAGGCGAGCGCGAGAAAGCGTTTATGAGGTTCTTCGGCCTTGTTGCGGTTGAGATAGGTGTCGAAGAACTTTGGGCAAGACGAGGCTTCTTCGGCTGCGGCCGTCTCTGCAGCCGCAGCGTGCAGCGCATTCATGACGCCCTCGATATCGCTTTCGCTGAGCCCAAGAGTCTCGAGCTTGGGCCTAAAGCGCTCAGGCCGGACGCGTAGAGTTTCCCCCGGCTTCGCGATCCCGCTGGTGGGGGGCGTCGAGGAGTCGTGCAAGGCGAGCAAGGCATAATGCGCTCGCCCGGAAGCGGGTGTTTCGAGGAGCCAGCCCAGAGGCGAAGGTGGGGAGGCGCTGCAGTTCGCGCGGGCGCCAGCGTGATGGAACCCTGCACGCCGCCCAGCGCTAATCGACATCCTCCTACGCGGCGCGACCGCG
>ERZ1066121.2352-NODE-2352-length-12120-cov-5.190303_pt1 | contig 12120 bp, 8 predicted proteins | sample MGYA00382768_ERZ1066121 | MGnify/ENA primary metagenome ERZ1066121 (study PRJEB33369, sample SAMEA5778351) | biofilm metagenome | biome: Industrial cooling water; feature: Water cooling tower basin; material: Biofilm | place: United Arab Emirates | collected... | reverse complement strand
CTCTAGTAGGGGCTCACTCACCTAGGGCTTCAGCATCCACTGATCTAGAAGTCGAAATAAATATACGGCAGCGTCTCCGCCGGGGCCAGCAGCCAGGCCATCAGGCTAAACAGCGGCACCAGCAGCAGCTTCACCGGCCAGCTCAGCTCCAGCTTAAAGCCGCGCTTCATCAGGTACGCCAGGCCCATCAGCCCCACCACGCCCCACAGCAGCATGAGCAACTGGCTGAAGGTAAAGCCCAGCGATTCTAGATAGACCAGCTGGCTAAACTGCGCGTCGGAGGGGGTGCCCCAGGCTCGCTGTAGGGCCAGGGTGTAGCGATCGGGCTCGGGCAGTCGAAAGAACAGCCAGCTGGCAAACACCAGCGCCTGGGTCAGCAGCCAGCCCAGCACCGTACCCGGCAGCGTGCCCCAAAAGCCCTTTAGTTTCGGCACCGCTTTGCTCCCCGACTGGGTGAGACGGTGCACCACCAGCCCGGCTCCGTGAATGGCACCCCAGATAAGAAAGCCCCAGTTGTTGCCGTGCCAGATGCCCGCAATCACCATCACCGTCATCAGGTTGAGACAGGTGCGCACCAGCCCCCGCCGTGACCCACCCAGCGGAAAGTACAGGTAGTTGCGTAGCCAGTCGCCGAGGGTCATGTGCCAGCGTCGCCAAAAGTCGGCCAGGCTGGTGGTGAAGTAGGGGGCGTCAAAGTTTTGCGGCAGGGTGATGCCCATCAGCAGGGCGCTGCCGCGGGCAATATTCACGTAGGCGCTGAAGTCGAGGTAGAGCTGTAGACCGTAGGCAAAGGTGGCCAGCCAGATGTCGGCGCTGCCCGCCCGCTCCAGGTTGTCGAAGCTGAGGTTGACCAGAATGGCGATGTGGTCGGCAATCAGCAGCTTTTTAACGGCTCCGTAGGCGATCAGCCACAGCCCCTCAACGGCGGTGTTGAGCCCCGGCGGCTTTTGCTGCTCAACCTGGTCGATAAAGGGGTGAAAGCGAGTGATGGGGCCAGAGATCAGCTTGGGAAAGTAGAGCTTGTAGGCGGCAAAGTCAGAAAAATTGAGCGCCGCTGGAGAGCCCCGGTACACATCCACCAGGTAGGCTATGCACTCAAAGACAAAGAAGCTTAGCCCCAGGGGCATAATAATGCGGGTCAGGGTGTCGCTGGGGGCAGCGCCCACCTCGATGCCCAGCCAGCGCAGCAACCCCTCGGCGTACTTAAAGCCCACCAGCAGCAGTACGTTGATGGCAATGCCCAACCACAGCAGATGGGTGCGGCGGCGGTTCCAGCCCCGTTCGGCCAATTGCCAGCGGGGGTTAGGAATGCGCCAGTCGAGGGGGGCCGCGATCGCATTGCCGATCAAAAACGTCACAATCAGCAGCGCCACCATCAGCAGCAGGTACTGCACCTGTAGCGAGGCGTAGAAGATCAGGCTGGCCACCACCAGCAGCCACAGCCGCGCCTGGAGGGACTCTAGCGTCCAGAAGACGCCGACAACGCTGAACAAGAAGAGGGCATAGACCAGGGAGGGCAGGGTCATGGAGTGGCAGGAGGCGTCGGGGACGCAGCAGGGCGAGGCCAGGAAATCAGCGGGTCTTGCCCCAGCTGGCTAGACACCTGGTACGCACCGTAGCGGTTCAGGTGGCTGGGATCTGAAAAATAGTCGTAGCGATCGGGCCAGAGCTGGGCAAAGTCGCGGAACAAAAAGCCGCTCTCGGTGGTGGAGAGGGTGAGCATGTGTCGCAGAAACTCCGATTCGGCCTCGCGGCGGTAGTCGTCGAGGTATTCGTCGGTGAGCGGAGTATTGATGAAAACCACCGGAATGCCCTGGGCCTGGGTAAAGCTGAGCAGGTTGGCAAAGGCTTCAGACTGCTGCCCCTCCAGGCGAAAGCTGTCGTAATCGCCGTCGTAGCGGCCCGACACGCGGGCGAAGTCTTGGTAGTAGGTGGCAGGGTTAAATCGCACCGAGAGGGCCAAAAAGCCGTCAAAGTCGATGGTACTACCCTCGGGCATGGCGGCATCAAGCCCCTCCTCACTGGAGACGGGGCTGGGAGTGGCCGCCACTAGCCGCTGCTGAAACCAGCTCTTGAGCCGATCGCGGTCCGGATAGATAGCCGAAACGCTGGCCAATTGCTCGCTCAGCCACTCGTCCATTGCAGCGTAGCTGCTGGGCAGTGACCCCGTGGCGGTCGTGCTGTCCCCTGCGGCAGGAACGGCATCGGGAGCAGCATCAGTGGCTACTTCGGCGTCCTGCGATCGCCGATTGGCCACCTCTCGATAGCCGGGGGAGGCGGCAATGGCGTTATAGGTAGCATCGACCCGGCCGCTGTTAAAGGCTCGCGCCCCATCGGCCCAGATAATCAATTTGGGCAGCTGGTCGGGCTCTAGCACCTGGCGAACGACTAAATCAACCACCTGGGCCGTGGCTCCATTGATGCCAAAGTTAAATACGCTGATATTGTCGTAGCCAATAGTGGCCAGCTCTTTGCGCAGCGCCACCGGGTCTACCCCCCGCAGAGCCCGGGAGCTGCCGACAATAATCACGTCGGGAGGGCCAGACTGCTCTAGACGCTGGTAGTAGAGGGCCAGCTTTTCGTTCATTTGCTGGCTGTTAAAGGTGGGGAAGGTGGCCCGATCGACCAGGTCGTCAATCGCCACAATCGGCTGGCTGGGGCTGGTGGTGAGCGCTCCGTCAGCGTTGTCATCACTGGTAAAGCCGCCGCCCGCCCAGTTGCTGTCGCTTGGTGCAGTGGGCCAGTCGAGTTCGGCTAGGTCATCGGCCAGCGGGTCAGCGGGGTCGGGTTCAGCGGCGGCAGCGGCTCCGGCAGGGGTTTCGGGGTCAGCCCCAGGCGCGACATCCTCGGCCCTGGCCTGCTGGGCAGGAGGCGTGACCACCTGCCCCAGCAGCCAGTCGATCTGGAGGGCAACCAGCACCCCCACCGCCGCCCACACCACAGCAATTTTGAGCCCGTCAGAACGACCCAAGTCGGCCAGGCTGTCGGGGTGATCGCCAGCGTCAGGGGTGGCGCTGGTCAACAGCTGCGATCGCAGCAGCAGCAGCCGGCCCTGACTGAGCAGGTCCTGCACCCACTGGCCCAGGGCCATCTCCTCTTCCAGCTCGGCCTCGACCTCAGTTGAGGTGACGGGGCCTTCGGGCCGCACCAGCAGCTCGTTGACATAGGCATCAGAGGCGGTGAACTCGGGCGTGGACTCGGGCACCAGCCGATGGCGGGCCAAAAAGTCTTGGCCGTAGCTCCAGGCGGGCTGCGACTGCCCCGATCGCCTGCCGTAGATGCGCACCCCCTCCAGCCCCATGGGGCTGAGGTCACTCAGGTAGTCAATAATGGGGGGTGCCACCAGGCGACGGCGAGGGGCCACCGGGCCATCGACCATGACGTGCAGCAGACCGTCGCGCTGCAAGAGCTGGACTCGGTAGCCGCCGGTCGCCAGGCGATCGTCGAGGCTGGGGTTGAGCAGTCGGGTGAGCAAAAATGCGATCGCGGGCAGGTCGCCCGTCTGGCCCAGGTACTCGGGGGTGTCGGCCAGGGCGCTGTGCTCGGCAGCGGGCAGATCGAGGTAGTGCACCCAGGCGGGGGTGGCGTCGGCTCCGGCCTGGCCGTAAATCACCGCCCGGTGAATGCCCTGGGGGGCGAGATCGGCCAGAGGCGTAGCCAGCGCATCAATAACAGCGTCTTTGGCCGCCAGACCCTCAGCCTGCTGGGTGTCGTGGTCGCCGCTCTGGGGCGAGCAGATCAGGTGCAGAGTGCCGTTGGTGAGTTCGGCGGTGACCCCCAAATGCCAGCTGGCCACCGCCGCCGAGAGCAAGCGCGCGATCGCGTCGGCATCGCCCCAACGGCCCCACTCCCGCAGCATTTCTTCGGGCGGGGTGAGGTCAATGCGCAGGCTCCAGTCGGGCTTAGTTTCGCCCCGCACCTGGAGCAGCAGCACCGCGTCTTTGAACTGAGTCAGCTGAAGCTGCCGCAGCCGCTCGGCGGTGGGGCGAGCAATCAGCGAGGGGTCTGGACTGTAGGTGGCCTCGCAGAGAATCCACAGCCGCGAAATAGTGGTGTCGGTGCCGCCATCGCCATCGGCCTCGGCGGGGTCGCCATCAATGGCAATCGCCATCCGGTGCAGGTGGGCGGTACCCGGAATCGCCTTGATGCTGACCCACACCCCCACATCCAGGCTGCTGAGGGTTTCGCTCAGGTACCAGGCGATCGCCTCCGGGTCGCCCTTGCGGGCCAGGCTCAGGTTCGAGAGCACGATTGCGCCGCTGCCGCCCTCGCCTCCCAGCGATAGCTGCGGCTGGCCCTGGGTGTACTGCTCCAGCAGCGACTGGGTGGCCTTGATATCGGCCTCGTCCTGGTTTTCGAGCACCAGCTGAGCCAGGTGGCGCTCCAGTCGATTGAGATAGATAGGCGCCGTCCAGTCAGGGGTGGGGTTGCCGGTGAGGCGACTGTAGACGTAGAGCTGATAGACCTGGGGATAGTGCTGGCGCACCAGATCGTCACCGCCGTCGAGCAGCGATCGCACCAGCTTGAGCAGCACCGCTGACTGCTCTAGCGCCGCTGGAGTCTCGCACAACACATGCAGAATGTTGCCCCTCAGCTTGATGTGCAGCTCGGCCTCGGGCAACCCCATAGCCTCCCGCAGCCAGCTGAGCACATTGGCCGCTGGCGAATTGGGGCTAAAGGTCGGGTGTGGTAGAGACACAGTCATAGGAGGTCAGGGTAACAGCGAAGCCAAAGCCAAGCTCCCAGGGGTGATTGTGCCGAAGGGCGGCGCAGTCGGTTTAATTTATACCAACTCCAGCGCCAATCAGGCGATTTCTTTAGAGGCAATTTTCAAAAACTTAGCTACTTGCCCGCACAATAGCCAAACTGCCTCCACCAAAACCCCTTGATCCGCCTGGCCGGGCTGAGGCCACGTTTACTATATTAAAGATCAAATGTGCCAATGGTGCCCCCCAGGGTGATGGCTCCTAGGGTATACCTCTAGGCCGTCTATACCACTGTGCCAGGCCTGCTCTCAGCCCTGTTTCCTTCTCCCCGTTACTGCCCCATGACATCGTTTAGCCACTCCGTTGCCCCAGTCGCTCGCCTATCTACAGAAGTTATGGTGGGGCTGCTGGTTCCCCCGGTGCTGATTGGCATCGCGGTCGGCCGCGCCCTGGCCAATGGCCTGACCCAGGCGGGGTTATCCAGCGAGCAGCTCTTTGCCGGAGAACGACTTCCCAACCTGAACATGCCGCCAACGTCGCCCAGTCAGGCCACAGCCGAGGCAGACTAGCTTTGGCTGGCAGAAATATGGCACACCTTGCGCAGAGTAATCAACGTCAGGTATCAGGAACAGGTGACCAACTCTCGCCGTAGAGTACTCAGCTCTCAGTCCCTTCGATCTATCCCTGATAAAATTCATAAATCCCTTGTCAGTAAACGGCTCAGCGCCCTAGCTCAGCTCCGGTACCGCTGTAACGTTTTCAATTTGTTCATCTATATAAACTTCTTCAGACTAGGGTAATCCTATAGAATCTTTGCGATATCCCCGTTCTCTCTGCCTGTTATACCCATGAGTTCCACGCTCCACTCCTCCGGGGATACCCGGCCCGCAGCTGAAGCCGACCTATCCGGCCCTCCTACCACGGTGGATGACCAGCCCTCTCGGCAGGATTTGCTGCTGCGCCACCGGTTGCGAGTGGTCGAAGATCTCTGGGAAAATGTGCTGGAGCACGCCTGCGGCCCCGAACTGCTCAAACTGCTCCAGCAGCTGCGGCAGATGTGCTCCCCCGAGGGCCAGGCCCCAACCGCCGCCGAGGCGAGGGTCAAGGCCGTCGTTGAGGTGGTCGAAGCGCTGGATCTCGAAGACGCCATTCGGGCCTCGCGGGCCTTTGCCCTCTACTTTCAGCTGATCAATATTGTCGAGCAGCACTACGAGCAGCGGGGGCAGCAGCAGCAGTACCGGGCCGCCTACGAAACTTCGGAACTGGCCCAGCGCAGCGGTCAGCCCTTTTTTAGCGGGGGCGATTCAGACTCGGGCAGCAACCTATTCCAGGCCGATCTGCTCAGCCGCAGCGTGGCCGACGCCCCCGGCGGTCGCAAGGAGGCGGGCACCTTCCACTGGCTGTTCCCGACCCTCAAGCGGCTCAACGTGCCGCCCCAGGTGATTCAAAACCTGATCGACCAGCTCGACGTGCGGCTGGTGTTTACGGCCCACCCCACTGAGATCGTGCGCCACACCATCCGCGACAAGCAGCGCCGCATTGCCAGCATTTTGCGCCAGATGGACCAGGCTGAGGAGAGTGCCCAGGGCCTGGGCCTAGCCTCGTCCTGGGAAATGGAAGAACTCAAGGAGCAGCTGACCGAGGAGATTCGCCTCTGGTGGCGCACCGACGAGCTGCACCAGTTTAAGCCCTCGGTGCTCGACGAGGTCGACTACACCCTGCACTACTTTCAGGTGGTGCTGTTTGACGCGCTGCCCCAGCTGTATCAGCGCTTCGATCGCGCGATCGCCACTACATTTCCCGAGCTAGACCCGCCCCGTCATCGGTTCTGTCGGTTTGGCTCCTGGGTGGGGGCCGATCGCGACGGCAACCCCTCGGTCACCCCCGAAGTCACCTGGAAGACCGCCTGCTACCAGCGCAATCTGGTGCTCAGCAAGTACATTGCCTCCATTGAGCGCCTGGTCGATTTGCTCAGCCTGTCGCTGCACTGGAGCGAGGTGTTGCCCGAGCTACTGGAGTCGCTGGAGCAAGACCAGGTCAAAATGCCCGATGTCTACGACAACCTGGCCATTCGCTACCGTCAAGAGCCCTATCGCCTCAAGCTGGCCTACATCAAGCAGCGGCTCAAGAACACCCTCGATCGCAGCCAGCGCCTTTACCACAGCGACCCCTTTGCCGATCACTCCAGCGAATCTATCGGCAGCCCCATCTATCGCTACGGCCACGAGTTTTTAGCCGAACTGCGGCTGATTCAGCGCAACCTGGAGGCCACTGGCCTCAACTGTCAGGACCTCAGCACCCTGATCTGCCAGGTCGAAATCTTCGGCTTCAATTTGGCCCAGCTCGACCTGCGCCAGGAAAGCTCGCGCCACTCCGACGCCCTCGACGACATCACCCAGTACCTGCGCATTCTGCCCCAGCCCTACAGCGAGCTGCCCGAGGCCGACAAAGTTACCTGGTTAGTGAGCGAGCTACAGACCCGCCGCCCCCTCACCCCCCGCGATCTGCCCTTTTCTGACAAAACCCGCGAGACGATCGCCACGATGCACATGGTGCGCCAGCTCCACTTAGAGTTTGGCCCCGACATCTGCGGTAGCTACATCATCAGCATGAGCCACGACGTCAGCGACCTGCTGGAGGTGCTGCTGCTGGCCAAAGAAGCCGGCCTCTACGACCCCACCACTGAACTGAGCAGCCTGCAACCCGTGCCGCTGTTTGAAACCGTCGAAGATCTGCAACGCGCTCCGGCGGTGATGCAGGCGCTGTTTGAAACCCCGCTCTACCTCAATATGCTTCGGGGGCAGGCCGCTCTACCCGTCGATCAGGGGCCAGGAGGGGTTGCCGCTCCCCGCGCCGTGCCGCTGCAAGAGGTGATGCTGGGCTACTCCGACAGCAACAAAGACTCGGGCTTTCTCAGCAGCAACTGGGAAATTCACAAGGCCCAGCAGTCGCTACAGACCACCGCCGATCGCTACGGGGTGTCGCTGCGGATTTTCCACGGTCGGGGTGGCTCAGTGGGCCGAGGCGGCGGCCCTGCCTACGAAGCGATTTTGGCCCAGCCGGGGCGCAGCATCAAGGGACGGATCAAAATCACCGAGCAGGGCGAGGTGCTGGCCTCCAAGTACAACCTCTCTGACCTGGCCCTCTACAACCTTGAAACCGTGACTACGGCGGTCATGCAAGCCAGCCTGCTGAGCAACAGCGTCGACGACATTCAGCCCTGGAATGAGACTATGGAAGAGCTGGCGACGCGATCGCGCAGCCACTACCGCCAGCTCATCTACGAACAGCCCGACCTGGTCAACTTCTTCCATCAGGTCACCCCGATTCAAGAGATCAGCCAGCTCCAGATCAGCTCTCGCCCCTCGCGGCGCGGCGGCAAAAAAGACCTGGGCAGCCTGCGGGCCATCCCCTGGGTGTTTAGCTGGACTCAGGCGCGGTTTTTGCTGCCCTCCTGGTACGGCGTTGGCACCGCCCTGCAAGAATTTCTCGACGAAGCCCCCGAAGAACACCTCAAGGTGCTGCGCTACTTCTACAGCAAGTGGCCCTTTTTCAAAATGGTGATTTCCAAAGTTGAGATGACCCTAGCCAAGGTCGATTTACAAATCGCCGAGCACTACGTGCGCGAACTCACCAGCCCCGACGACAAAGAGCGCTTTTTGAAGCTGTTCGACGCCATTTCCCAGGAATTTTACCTGACCCGCGACATGGTGCTGCGCATTACCGGCCACGATCGCCTGCTCGATAGCGACCCCGACCTACAGCGATCGGTCTACCTGCGCAACGGCACCATTGTGCCCCTGGGCTTTTTGCAGGTAGCCCTGCTCAAGCGCCTGCGCCAGTACAAAGACCAGGCGGCGACGGGGGTGATTCGCTCCCGCTACAGCCAGGGCGAACTGCTGCGCGGCGCGCTGTTGACAATCAACGGCATTGCGGCGGGGATGCGCAACACGGGCTAAATTTAGCCCTGAAACTGATTGGGTAAATTACCGTGACCAACAGCGCTATTGACTATCTCATAGACTCCGACGGCAATCCTAAAGCCGTGGTGATTCACATTGACCTGTGACGGCGACTGTTACCCCAGGGTAGCGGCTGTATACAAGAGTTAGCCGAAAATCTGGAAGATTATTGCTTGAACAAAGCTATGAATGAAGCTCAGGCAACACCTCTGCTGAGTGAAGAAGACGCTTTATCTTTTTAATCCCGTAGATTGGGTTGGGGACACGTTACTTACTTGCCACTTGGTAACCCAACGCAACCATTGTTGGGTTACCAAGTGAATCTACTATGCTGTAAGCAGGAAATACCGTTGCGGCTACTCGATTCAGCCTAGGCTCAAATCTTAGAGCGTTGCTTGTCACCAATGCTACAAAGCATCCAAGGACTCAGTATATTTTATCACTCGACTGAGCTCAGCATAAAAGCTTCAGGCTTAAACAATGCTTTTCGTTACTAAAAGCCTCAATATTACTTCAAATGCAATGTAATATGAGGCTGTACGCTGTAGGAAGCTTATTTGCTCTATATTTCAAGTCAGCACACAATCCTTGAGTTATTTTTGCTCTTTTGGATTCGCAACTTAAATTGTATAGGCAAGCACACTTTGATGACGGTCAAGGCGCCGAGCCCCCTCCCAATGTTGGCATAGTTAAGCCCATCATCAGATACCTAGGAGAGCCCATAGTTTTTCCAAGGATAATGAATGAATATAGATAGATTTTTAACATTCCTTGCCGGCGTTGTAATTGTGTTGGCAGTCTCAGCAGTATTGCTTCAGTTACGTGCTCAGCAAAGAATTGGGAGGGAAGCTGACAGGAGGTTTCGTGAAGAAATTGACGAAGCTGAAATTAAAGCGGAATCTAGAGCAGAGCGAGAGCCTGACAAAATAAGACCTGCCTGGGATCTAGCTCGAACTACACTTGAAGCCTATTTCAATCGAAACCTTATCCAAGTTACAGCTATATTCTGGCTTTCTACAGTCGTGATGACGGCTGGCTTTCTCGTCATCATCTTAGGAGTTGTTCTTGCATTAATTTCTAGGCAAGATAGCCATTTGGCATTAGTGACTATTCTTACTGGTTCAGCAGGCGTTGTAACAGAACTGATTGGAGCAACATTTCTATTTGTCTACCGTTCTACTGTTCAACAAGCTTCGAGTTACACAAAGACTCTAGAACGTATTAACTCAGTCGGAATGGCAATGCAAATTCTAGATACTATAGCTGACGATGCTCAAAAGGACACCTTAAAAGAATCTGTTGTGAAATCATTGATGCAGCATCCTTTGCTCGATATTAACACAAGCGACTGAGATTTCTTGTCGAGTTAAGTTTATTTACTTTGCCAACAAAGATCAAAAGCATGTTGAGGTATTTGAAGAATGAAATTTCTTACAAAAAGATACAAAATAAACTTTTTATTAATTGTTTTATCATTATTTTTTGCATGCATTTTTAGTACTACAGCCTCTTATTCTCAGTCGTCGCCGGATCCTTCAAGCAGCCTAACACTAGGAGTCCGAACCGATGTTCCCGAAATCAAAAATTATTGTGATGAGTTTGGTAGATTTTTGGAAATGGAACTGAGAGAACTTTTAACTCAAGAAGTCCAAGTCGAAACCAGATCAGTGTTAGATCGGGAGGAATTCAATTCCGACTATGAAAGATTTATAGGAGTAAGGAATGGCATAATTGATATAGAATGTGGATCCAACTCAAAGCCAGTTGAGAGCATAACAGAATCGTCAATTTGGGAAGGAATCGCCTTTTCGGAAAACTTTTATACAACAGGAATTAAGCTGTTAGTGAAAGCCGAATTCGTTCCAGAGTCTCAAGATCCTACCCGTTGGATTGGAGAACTGGGGGGAAGTATTGGAGTAACTGATCAAACAACAACCTTTGAGAGATTAAGTAATGAGCCGTTGTACAGAAACAGCCTTGAGCCATATAGCACTAAAGATGAAGCATTGGATGCTCTAGAGCAAAATGCGACACAAGCATTCGCAAGTGATGCAATTATATTACGGGCAATCCTTGATAGTAGATTTGAAAGCACAAGAGATTCGTACAAAATCTTTCCCGAGAACTATATCTTAGGCCTTTCCGAAGCTTATGCCATTGTGGTGAAAGCAGATGCCACTTATTTGCAGGGCTTGTTAGATTCAGAGGATTTGTTGGCTACCATTAATGAGACTCTACTTGAAGATGAATTAGTAAGCTTAGCTAACGATCTCAGAAGCTATGAAGCCAATTTCCCCTCTCCATCTCCATCCAGTCCCAGGCCTGAGGAAAATTGGTGGAAGGAAAATTGGTGGAAGATTCTTTTGGCAGTGATTTTGTTTTGCTTGATAGGTGTCTTAGTTATTGTTATCTTAAAAGCCTTGAACATAAAAGCTTCGGACAGATAAAGGCATAAGCGCAAAGCTTGCAAAGACAAATCAGATTTCCCATATCTTCTAACAATAGCTTTCGGCTCGAAGGCTATACTCATCATTCGGACAGTGTTTTCTCTAAATTGCCTAATTTGATAGCTAGCTACACGGCTTATTCACCTCGAACCGTGACAGAGAGCTTTAGCCCCAGGTTGTTTAAGAGGTTTGCAATCAGGAGGAAGCCTGGCACTTCTCCTTTGGCAATCAAGCGGTGGTAAGTGTCCCAATTAGTATCAAGCTGATCTACCGGCGTTACCATTTCTCTACGGGCCTCAGCCACGTGTTTGAGTGCCAGCAGAATATGCTCGAAATCATCATCTTCCAGCACTGCGTCGAGATAAGCCACCGTCTCAGCCGGGTCTTTTAAGGATTTGATTAGATATGACTGGTAGCTTTTATGGGTTGGCATTGTACCGCTCCTGAAAGTCTATCCAGTATTGCTTAGCTCTCACAATATCCTGAGCTTTACGATAGATAGAGATGCCCTTTTCGTCGATGTGCTGCTTCAGAGCCTCGCGAGTGATGGTGCCATAGGCTACGAAGTCGAAGAAATAGGGCAGGTAGGTGTCTTCTTCGATATCAAACTTGAGCCGGGGCGCCAGGGCTGAGTTCACGCCGTCACCCTTGATGACGATATCCACATCGGAGGCGGGTTTGTGGGTGCCGATCGCGCGGGAGCCAAACAAAATCGCCTCTTCCACCTGCGGGTAGGCGGCAATGAACTGGATGATTTCCTCAAGCTGCTGATCGGATAGGCCGTAGCTTATTGTTTCTTGCCATCCCATCAACCTAGTTCCCCAAGAATCTTACGTTGCAGAGAAATTTAGTGTGTTGAAATCTGAACCTTGGAGTAAGCTTACGGCAGGCTGAGGGCAATGGTGGCTGAAATCGCCCCACGGCGACAGATTCAGGTCGGTATCGAGAGGCCCAGCACAAACGGCCAACATCACTAGTTTGAAGGTTTGAGGAGTAACTCCATGA
>ERZ1066121.2344-NODE-2344-length-12147-cov-4.811859_pt1 | contig 12147 bp, 9 predicted proteins | sample MGYA00382768_ERZ1066121 | MGnify/ENA primary metagenome ERZ1066121 (study PRJEB33369, sample SAMEA5778351) | biofilm metagenome | biome: Industrial cooling water; feature: Water cooling tower basin; material: Biofilm | place: United Arab Emirates | collected... | reverse complement strand
CCCTGCGCCACGGCGACCCCCTCACCTACGACTACCTGGTGGTGGCCCTAGGTAGCCAGATGCGCCCGCCTGCCACCCCCGGTAGCCAGACCCATGCGCTGCCGTTTAACACCCTGCAAGATGCCGAACGACTGGAGCGGCGGCTGGCGGAACTCGACTCGTTGCCCCAGGTGCGGGTCGTGGTGGCCGGGGCTGGCCCCAGCGGGGTTGAGCTGGCCTGCAAACTGAGCGATCGCCTGGGGGGCCGGGGTCACGTCACTGTGGTCGATCGCCGGGGCGAAATTCTGCGATCGTACCCCAAGCGCATTCAGCGAGCGGCGGCGCGCGCCCTGGCCAAACGGGGCGTAGAGGTTTACCTCGACGCCGCCATTGAATCGGTAGATGCCAGCGGGCTAAGCTTTGGCTACGAGGGCAAAACCCGCCACTGTCAGGCCGATCTACTGCTCTGGACGGTCGGCACGGTGCCGCGATCGTGGCTGGGAAAAGAGAATCTGCCCCAGACCGCCTTTGGCCAGTGCCAGGTGCGGCCTACTCTGCAACTGCCCGACCACAGCAATGTATTTGTGCTGGGGGATATGGCGGCTATGCCTGCCCCAGACCGAGACCGCGCCCCTACCACCGCCCAGGCCGCTTACCAGGCTGGCCCGCTGGTAGCTCACAATGTGCTAGCACTAATCACCAAGCGGCCCCTCAAACCCTTCACCTATAACCATTTGGGCGATATGCTCACCCTGGGCCATGGAGAAGCTGTGGTCTGTGGATTTGGGCTCTGCATCACTGGGAGACTGGGAGCCGTTTCGCGTCGCTGGGCCTACTGGCTGCGGCTACCCACCTATGCCCATCGTTGGCGCGTGCTCGAGCACTGGCTGGGGTTTAAGCCCTGCTCACCTAGGGGGTAACCCCCCTCGACATCTTATCGAGTGGCACTGTTCTGGACGCGGTGCTGTCAGCTATGGCGACCATGCGCTGACGCAGTGACGAAAATCGCAGATAAATACCCTTGCGCAGAAAGTACACCTGAACTATTCTGCTGATGTTGTTAACTCTGCTAGTAAAAGCCGATGAGCGACGACAATCCGAGCATTCTTTCCCACATTTCTGTGGGTACCAACGACTTCGATCGCGCCGTAGCCTTCTACGATCGCGTGTTGCCCACCCTGGGCTGCCAGCGCATCATGGCGCACCCTGGGGCTGTTGCCTATGGCAAGGTCTATCCTGAGTTTTGGGTGCAGACGCCTATCGATGGTCAGTCTGCTACCGTCGGCAACGGCACCCACGTCGGTTTTGTCGCACCGACAAAAGAGGCTGTCCATGCCTTCTATGAGGCTGCGATCGCAGCTGGTGCTCAGCCTGACGGCCCCCCTGGCCCCCGCCCCGACTATGGCGAACCCTACTACGGCTGCTTTGTGCGCGACCCCGATGGCCACAAAATAGAAGCTTCCTACTGGGATATGGCCCTGATTCAGGAGCTATATCTTGACGCTGCGCAGGGGTAACAGTCATCCTCAGGGGCGGATAATGCGCACAACGCAACCGCCCTACGAGAGCAGTGCGTTCTCGATGCGTCGATCGGGAATCAGCCACATAATCGCTACGCAAACGTAGACCAGTAAAGCCAGCCAGGCGTTCAAAAAGGCTAGGGGAATGGCGATCGCGTAGAGCACCACCGACAGCTTACCCTTCCAGTCGCGTCCCATTGCGACCGCCAGGGCAGAGTCTCTGCCCTCGCTGGCGATCAGCGTTTGGGTGAGAATGTAGTACGCGATCGCCGCCGCCAGCAGCACGCCGCCATAAAAGGCCACCGGCAAAGCCGCAAAGTTATTTTCCCCCGTCCATCCGGTCACAAATGGAATCAGCGAGAGCCAGAACAGCAGATTTAGGTTGGCCCACAGCACATTCCCATTGACTCGACGCACCGCCTGCAGCAAATGGTGATGGTTGTTCCAGTAAATACCGAGGTAGACAAAGCTCAGTACGTAGCTCAAAAACACCGGAATCAGAGGCCGTAGCGCTGTCAGCTCGGCCTCATGGGGTATCTTTAGCTCCAACACCATAATCGTGATGATAATGGCGAGCACCCCGTCACTAAAGGCCTCTATTCTGCCTTTGCCCATGGTTTAACCGCTTCCTTTAGCTGGGTTTGACATTTAGCCCAGACCTGAAGCGGATAGTATGCTGAGTGGACCAGTTTAATCAACCTCAGGTGGCCACTGGCTCTTTGAGTTCAAACTTGAGCTTAGCCCGCTTGAACGGCTCAGGAATTTCGACCGGATAGTTGCCCGTAAAACAGGCCGAGCAGAAGCTATCCGGGTCTTGATAAGTTGTCTCCAGCATGCCTTCCCAGCTCAGGTAGGCCAGCGAGTCGACATCAATTTGCTGGGCGATTTCCTCCAGAGATTTGGTGGCGGCAATCAGTTGATCCTGATTGTCGGTGTCAATACCGTAGAAGCAGGGGTGGGTGACCGGCGGCGACGAAATCCGCATGTGTACCTCAACGGCCCCCGCATCCCGCAGCGCCTGCACAATTTTACGGCTGGTGGTGCCCCGCACAATCGAGTCGTCAACAATGAGCACCCGCTTGCCCTCCAGCACGTCTTTCAGCGGGTTGAGCTTCATGCGAATACCAACCTCCCGCATCGATTGGGTGGGTTGAATAAAGGTGCGCCCCACGTAGCGGTTTTTGATTAGCCCCTCGGCGTAGGGAATTTTGGACTGTTGCGAAAAGCCGATCGCAGCAGGCACCCCCGAATCGGGCACCGCCATAATCAAATCGACATCGGCGGGCGATTCTTTAGCCAGCTGATGGCCCAGGCGACGACGATAGCTGTAGAGGCTCTCCCCGTTGACAATACTGTCGGGCCGCGAGAAGTAGATCATCTCGAACACGCAGAGCTTACGCTGGGTGGCTTCGGCCCAGGTGTGGGACGTCAACCCCTCTGGGGTGATCCACACCAGTTCGCCCGGCTCAATATCGCGGACGTAGGTGGCCCCAATGATGTCGAGGGCGCAGGTTTCTGAGGCCAGCACGTAGTGGGCCGGTTGCCCTACTTCAGGAATGTCGTGGCCCAGCACGCCGAGTACCAGAGGCCGAATGCCCTGCTGATCCCGAGCGCCAAGGATGCCGTTGGGCGTGCCAATCGCCAGGCTAAAGGCCCCATAGCAGCGGTTAAAGGCAGTTTCTGCGGCCTTCACCCAGTCGGCCCCGTCGTTGACCGCCTCAGCCAGGGCGAAGGCAATCATCTCAGAGTCGGTCGTGGTAATCAGGTCGTGGTTACGCTCCAGCAGTTCTTCGCGCAGGTCGGCGGCGTTGACCAGGTTGCCGTTGTGGGCTAGAGCCAGATTGCCCAAGCGGGTGGGCACCACGGCGGGTTGGGCGTTGCACACCTGACTAGATCCAGTGGTGGAGTAGCGGGTGTGCCCGACGGCAATGTGTCCGGTCAGGTCTTTGAGAATGTGGTCGTCAAAGACCTGCGACACCAAACCCATGTGCTTGTAGCAGTGGCTACCCGACCCATCGAAGGTGGCAATACCCGCCGACTCCTGCCCCCGGTGCTGAAGGGCAAACAGACCAAAGTAGGCCAGCCGGGCCACTTCTTCATCGGGGGCGTAAAGGCCAAAGATGCCGCAGGCTTCCTCTGGCTTGTCGGGACGGTCTGGGTAGGACGTAGACAACTCGTCGAGGAAAGATTCAGAAGGGAACGTCATGGGTGGTGCAGGGTGCTTTAGGAACGCGATGGCAAAGGAGCAGAACGTCTCAACACATTTGGCTGCCGCATTTTGCCTTCAATGCGAGCCCAGCTTCATGATAGGGTGCAGACTTTCGGAGTGGTATTAGAAACTACCGAACTTTCCCAGCTAATTTAATAGTTCCTTAATATATGAGCGATCATAGCACCTGCTGTTTCCCCCCAGGGGGTATTGACTGACCACAGGCCAATGACCCGCAGAATTGACTGGATACGGTTCTCAAGGGTTTCCTGTCAGGCGCTGCTCGATCGCGGTGCCCCATACCTCCGTCAGGTCGCTGACTGAGCTTGTAACCAAGGTCTGATCGGTTTGAGTCGTCAAGGTTAAGGTGTCGCCCTGTACAGTCCCCAGCCGTTGCCAGAAACCCGCCAGGCGATCGCTCAAATAGGCTTCCCAATCGGCCTGATGGTCAGGACTGATCGAAACCACGATTCTGGCTCCGCCCTCGCCAAACAACAGTCGATCCCACCGCTGGTCCGATTGGGACGTAGCTACAGGCAGTTGTATAGCGGCTCCCCGCCCACCAGCGATGGAGGATTCGGCCAGGGCCACCGCCAGCCCGCCCTCGGCACAGTCGTGGGCCGATCGCACCCAGCCCTGGGCAATGCCGTGGCGACAGGCGGCCTGCACAGTTTTCTCCAGGGCCATATCGATCGCGGGCGGATAGCCAGTGGCCTGCCCATGAATGGCAGCCAGGTACTCTGAACCCCCCAGGGTGACTAGGGGATGGCCGTTTGCGATCGCGGTAGTGGTCTGCTCGACAGAGACGCCCAGCAGGTAGATCAAATCGCCGTCCTCCTGCCAGCCCTGGCCGCAGGTGCGCTCCAGATTGTCAATCAGGCCCACCATGCCCACGACGGGGGTGGGGTAGATGGGCTGGGGGTTGCCCTGGCTGTCGACGGTTTCGTTGTACAGCGAAACATTGCCGCCGGTTACCGGAGTTTCAAACTCTCGGCAGGCGTCGGCTAATCCCCGGCAGGCTTCGGCCAATTGCCAGTAGCCCACGGGTTTTTCGGGGCTGCCAAAGTTGAGGTTGTCGGTCACGGCCAGGGGCAGCGCCCCGACGCAGCTCAGGTTGCGGGCGGCTTCGGCCACGGCGGCCTTGGCTCCTTCGTAGGGGTTCAGGTACACGTAGCGGGCGTTGCAGTCTACAGTGGCAGCTAGCCCCCGAGCGATCGCGCCAGGCTGATACCCCGGCACCTCTTCCAGCGGACGCAGGCGAATGACGGCGGCATCGCCGTGGCCGGGATACTGTACCGTGTTGTTCTGCACCTGGTGGTCGTACTGGCGGTAGACCCACTGCTTGGATGCGATCGTGGGCTGGGCGAGGAGGGTGTGCAGCACCTCCGTCCAGGATGTATTTGTTGATTCGGCCAGCGCTATCCCCGTTGGGGAGCACGGGGGCAGGCTCGCTTCGCTCCAGGCCCAAGCCTGCCGAGCGTAGTCGGGCGGTTCGCTGAGCAGTTCACGGTGATAAATAGGGGTATTTTCGGCCAGGGCCAGGGCCGGAATTTCGGCGGCGATATCACCTTTAAACAAAATCCGCACAATGGAGTCGGGGATGACGGTGCCCGCTACCACGGCGTGGAGACCCCAGCGCTCGAAGATGTCGATTACCTCCGCTTCGCGACCTTTGGCCACCACAAACAGCATCCGCTCCTGCGATTCAGACAGCAGGTACTCGTAGGGCACCATCCCTGTCTCGCGCACCGGAATCAGGTCCAGATCGAGTTCGATGCCGACCCGGCCCTTAGCGGCCATCTCGGCGGTAGAGCAGGTGAGCCCGGCGGCCCCCATGTCCTGAGCGGCGACGATCGCCCCGGTCTTAAAGGCCTCCAGACAGGCCTCTACCAGCGATTTTTCTAAAAACGGATCACCCACCTGCACCGCTGGGCGATCGGCCTCGGATTCGTCGGTGAGTTCGGCACTGGCAAAGCTGGCCCCGCCCATACCGTCGCGGCCCGTGGTGGAGCCGACATACACTACGGGGTTGCCAATGCCCGCCGCTCCCGATTTGACAATGTCGGGGGTTTCCATAATCCCGATTGCCATCGCATTCACCAGTGGGTTGCCGTTGTAGGCGGCGTCAAAATACACTTCGCCCCCCACGGTGGGTACGCCAAAGCAGTTGCCGTAGTGAGCAATGCCCGACACTACCCCCTGGCACAGGCGACGGGTGCGGCTGTCGGCCAGATCGCCAAACCGCAGGGAGTTGAGCACCGCGATCGGCCTTGCCCCCATGGTGAAAATGTCGCGCAGAATGCCGCCGACGCCGGTAGCCGCCCCCTGAAACGGCTCGACGGCGGAGGGGTGGTTGTGGGACTCAATTTTGAAGGCTACCCGCAGCCCGTCACCAGCATCGATAATGCCCGCATTTTCCCCTGGCCCCACCAGCACCCGCGGCCCCTCGGTGGGAAACTGTTTCAGCAGCGGGCGCGAGTTTTTGTAGCAGCAGTGCTCGGACCACATCACCCCAAACATGCCCAGCTCAGCCCGGTTGGGGTGGCGGCCCAAGCGGCGCACAATGTCGTCGTACTCGTCGGGCTTGATGCCTTCGGAGGCGATTTCGGCGGGGCTGAAGGGAGCGGTGGAGTAGGCAGTCATGCTGGCGGAGGGGAAAGTTGCCTACCGATCTTATCCCTAAGTTGACTTTTGTAGCTGAGGTAGGGGGTGGGCGGCAAGAGGGCAGGTGTGATTGTTGAGTGGAGGGTCTACTGAGAATAGCTTGATGCCTGAAGCCCTCAGGTCTGGAGCAGGCGCGATCGCCCCAGTAGAAACTCCCGAATCGCCCCATCCTCAGATAGACCGATCGCCCGCTGGTAGGCTGCCTGGGCGGCCTTGGGCTGGTTCAGCTGATGCAGCAGGTGGGCCTTGAGAGCCCAGTAGGGCTGGTAGTTCTGAACCGCACTGGAGGGTATCTTTTCCAGGGCTGACCAGCTGGCGGCAGGGCCATGGGCTTCGGCGATCGCCGCTACCTGGCTGACCCTGGCCCCTAAGGTCGGCGCAGTTTGCAGCAGCCCTTCGTAGAGGAGGGCGATCGCCTCCCAGTCGGTCGTCTGCCCCCTCACCCGCTGCATGTGGGCCGACTGAATTGCGGCCTCTAGCTGAAAGCGGCCTAGGGCCTGGGCCATCGCCGCCTGGTTCAGCACCTGCTCTGCCTCCCCGAGCCGCTCCTGCGACCACAGCTCGGCCCTCTGGTCTGATAGGGGAACATAGGCTCCCGCGGCGGTACGACGTGCCCTGGCCCGCGCCTCGCAAAACAGCATCAGGGCCAGCAATCCCTTCGCCTCCGCCTCCTGGGGCATGAGCTGCACACACAGGCGGGCCAGCCAGATCGCCTCATCGGTCAGCCCTTGATGGCGAGGGTCGCTGCCAGCTACGTTTTCCCAGCCCAGGGTGTAGACGGCGTAGATGGCCTCTAGCACCGCCTGGAGCCGTGCCGGTAAATCCTTCGTCTCCGGAATTTCGAAGGCAATGCCCGCATCACGGATTTTGGCCTTGGCCCGCACCAGCCGCTGACCCATCGTAGTGGGCGACACCAGAAACGCTGAAGCGATCTGCTGAGCGTTGAGGCCCAAAATGGTTTGCAGCATCAGGGCGGTGTGGACGCCGGGGGCGATCGCCGGGTGAGCACAGGCAAAGAGTAGCTTCAGGCGCTCGTCAGGAAACACCATCTCCTCTACCTCTGGGGCTAGCGCCGTGGTTAGAGCGCTGGCCTGGAGGGTTTGGAGTACCCGCGCCTGGATTTGGCCCCGTCGGGCTGTGTCGATCAGTTTGCGGCGGGCGGTCACCAGCAGCCAGGCCTCGGGCTGGGGGGGAACACCATGGTTGGGCCAGGTGTTGAGGGCGGCGAAAAAGGCATCGCCGAGGGCATCCTCAGCCGCCGCCACATCCCGGGTTTGGGCCGCTAAATAGGCGACCAACCGACCGTAGGCGTTGCGAGCCGCCAGTTCTGCCGCTCGACGTGCATTCATGGTTTGTTACCCCTGTGGCTGAGTTTGCTGCCAGGCGGGTAGCGCCTCTATGCGCTCGTACCAGGCCTGAAGATGAGGGTAGCCCATCAGCGGAAACTGCCCCGGCCCAGCATAGGTCAGGTCGCTTGCTACCGAAAAGTCAGCCAAGGTGAGGGCATTGCCGACTAAAAAGCCGCGATCGGCCAGGTGATCGTTGAGCACCTTCGCCTCCCTGTGAAAGCAATCGGTCGCGTCTTTGACCACCTGGGGGTCAGGCTCACCTAGCTGCAGTAGGGGCTTGACGAAGTTTTCAAACTGTAACGGCTGACAGACTCCGTGCCAGTGGGCTAGTTGCCAGCTCTGCCATCGCATGATGTCGGCTCGAGATTGGGCATTGTCGGGCCAGAGGGAGTTGGGCACCTGGTTGGCCAAATACTGCATGATGGCTGTGGATTCCCAAAGAAGAAAGTCGCCATCCTGGAGCACTGGGGTGCGTCCGGTGGGGTTCAGGGCAATAAACTCGGGCGTGCGCTGTTCGCCTTTTTGCAGATCGATCAGCCGCAGGTCGATGGGTAGGTCTAGGTGAATAGCCACCGCGTGAGCCTTGCGGGTATTGGGCGAGGGGGGGAAGTAGTAAAGTTTCATGGGGGCGTCTCCTAGGCGGGGTTAGGAAGCAGAGGGCGCACTTCAACGGCGCAGTTGCTGGCGGCGGGACAGCGGGCTGCCCAGTCCAGCGCTGTATCGAGATCGGGTACCTCAATTAGAAAAAAGCCCCCCAGCTGCTCTTTGGTGTCGGCGTAGGGACCATCCTGCACCTGCCGCTGGCCATCTTTGAGCTGCAGGGTGGTGGCGGTGTGACTGGGGTGCAGCCCAGCTCCCCCGACCATAATCCCGGCCTCGGCTAGGGCTTTGGAATAGGCACTGTAGGCGGGCATCTGCTGCTCACGGTTAGTTAAATCGAACTCGGTCTCGTAGACCAGAATGGCGTACTGCATCGAATAACTCCATCGGTGGGTAAGGGTTAGAAGGCATTGGGTGGCCTTCTATAACTACAACGAATGGAGTTGAGGCGTTTCGACAGCGATCGCAAAATTGACCAGCTTTTTTGGGCTAGCCTACTTTATCCATGAGCCGACTGATACTGAATCCGCCTTGGCTACCCCCGTTTGAGCTGGGCAAACACCGTAAAGCCTCTGGTTTGGCTTTGCCTATGCCCGTACGCCAGCCTTCTGTTGCGTCCTGGACTCGAAGCATCTTAGTGGGAGGACGGTTACAGCGTTGCGGCCAGAAACTGATCCAGGTCGGTAAAGGTGCCAGCCCACGTGGTGATGGGGGCTTCATAGCCTTTCATCTCGACTGTGAAACGTTTGAAATGGAGATTGTTGGTCTCAGAGCCTTGTAGGAAAGCCGCTTTGGGAGAGCCAATCTGCTGAATATATTGGTAGGTGGTCTCGCCCATGGCAACATCGAGCCCGAGTTGCTTAGTCGATGTCTCCAGGCGAAAAGCTGCGTTGACGGTGTCGCCCAGGGCAGTATAGTCGGGACGATCGCTGCTGCCGGTGTTGCCCACCATGGCATAGCCAGTGTTGATGCCAGCCCCAATTCTGAGCGGAAAGGGCAGCGGAAACTGCTGGTGGATCTGCCCCGTCATCGCCGCCAGGGTGCTAACCGCCTGCAAAATTTGCAGCATGCTGGTGTCATCCGCCCCCTCCGAACCGTGAATCCACACCGCCATAACGGCATCACCGATGTATTTGTCAACCCAACTGCCGTACTGCCCAATGATTTCTCCAGCCCGCCGAAACCAGGTGCCGATCGCCTCGGAGTGAATTTTTTCGTCGGTCTGGCGAGTCATAGCGGTGAAGTCGCGAATATCGACCACTACTACTGAGATCAGCTGCCGCACGTGGAGCATCGCCGTAGCGGTCGTATCGCTGCTGCGGCTACCGCCCAGATTGACGTCAAGGGTTGAGGAGGCATCAATTGGCGAATAAAACCGCAGCTCGGTTTGGCCGAAGGTGAGCAAATCGCCGTCGTGCAAAATCACCGGAACGCTAACCCGCCGCCCGTTAACAAAGGTGCCGTTGCGGCTGCCCAGATCAATTAAATAAAACTTGCCGTTGTCAGTGCCCTGAAACATGGCGTGATTGCGGGAAATCCACCGATCGGGCAGCACAAAGTTGTTGTCGTCGCCGCGGCCAACCGTCCAACAGTTGCCGCCTACCAAAGACAGCTGGCGATCGCCGGAGCCGGTTTTAAGCGCAAGGTAGGGGCCAGAAAAAGTAGTCACGTCGGTATGATGAGGGCACAGACTGAGATCGATTGGGTGCGATCGCACAGAGCCCTGACGGCGATCGCAGCAGACAACCCCAAAATATCCCTGAGCTAGCCACTATTATGCCAGAGATGCAAACCCATCAAGCCGCTAGGCCAGAGCCGCTGTCAGAAAAAACAAACCATCCACAATCAGGGTGCTAAATACGGCCCCGCCGAAGGCCCACCAGGCCAGCTGCCGAGAAGTAGTCAGCGCGATCGCCGTCGCCACCAGCAAAAATATAACCAGCACGATGGCTCGACAGGCCGCCACGTCGCTTTCTAGCGTCGCGCTGGCTGCCCGCAGCACCAGCGGCGCTAGGTCAGGGCTCGTCAGCATCAGCTGCCGCCAGCTAGGAAACAGATGCATCCAGTTGATGTAGAGGTCGGTAACGGCCGTCCCCAGCAGCGAACCCAGGAAAAAGTAGCTGCCTACCCGTCCCCAGCCCTGGCGCAGGCAGATGAGCGCGATCGGTAGGCCCAGAGCCTCAATCGGCAGGTGGGCCACTGGCTCCCAGCGAAACCAGCCCCAATACAGCGAACCCGTCAGCCAAATCCAGCCAAACCCAACAATAAGATCACCCCAGAGGTGCCACTTAGTGCGCTGCATCAGCCAAGTTCCTAACCACAGCCACAGGGGAGTCATGGCCAGACTTACCAAGGGAAAGTAGCGCACCAGCGGAGCCTGCACAAAAACCGGCAAAATTACCAGGGCCATGGCCGCCCCAAACACTTGAAGCTGTACCGTAGAGTTCGCCACCCAGCGCCGCGCTTGGGCCGGCCAGGGCAGTACTGCTCTAACTGATTCAGAACTATAGGAAAGACTCAATGAAATTCTGAGGGGTTGGTTAATCATTGTTAACATAACATGCCCCAGGGGGGCATTGCTCGGCCCTGGGGTAGATTAGCTCACTATTAAGGTTGTCTTTAGGTTCATGATTAGCTGTGGTGCAGATTAAGCCTGCAAAAAGAAGCACTAGCAGACTGGGGCCAGCTCCTTTGAACCCGTACAATACGTAACAATGGCTCTGGTTGGCCCATCAGCTGACTAAGTTACTTTTAGTGTACTTACTTTAAGAAGAAGCTCAAGGTGCGCTCAGGTCTGGCCGCAATTTCCGCTGCTGTCCGCCCCCTGATCTGAGTTACCCTTACCGCGTGGGTGTCGCTGTGGACGGATGTTTAACCGCAAATGGCTCTGCGACTGGGCAACTCGTACAACATCTATGACTATGGTTGCGCTCTATGACTAATTTACTATTTGGTCTAACATCTCTAACGCACTTGGCCGCTCAACTGGCTCAGGTTGACGACACTATGGTCAACCCAGCTGACATGCCCGTGATCCAGGATATGAATCTGTTTCAGGCCATTGTGATCGGCATTGTGCAGGGGCTGACCGAGTTTTTGCCGATTAGCAGCACGGCCCACGTCAAAATGGTGCCCGTGGTGCTGGGCTGGGGCGACCCAGGCGTGGCGTTTACCGCTGTGGTTCAGCTGGGCAGCATTGCGGCAATTCTCTACTACTTTTGGGATGACCTGCGCCAGGTGACCGTGGGTATGGTCAAGGCCACTCTGGCCAAGCAGTTTAATTCCTCCGACTTTCGCCTGGGGCTGGGCATTCTGCTGGGCACTATCCCGATCGTGGTGTGCGGGCTGCTGATCAAGGTGTTTATTCCCGACTTTGATAACTCGCCCCTGCGCAACACCTCCACAATTGCCCTGGTATCTATTCTTATGGCGCTGGTGCTGGCGGCGGCTGAGGTTGTTGGTAACCGGAAGCGTACCTTTGAAATGCTCACCCTGCGCGATGGCATCATAATGGGCGTTGCCCAAGCCCTGGCGCTGATTCCGGGCGTGTCGCGATCGGGATCTACCCTAACGGCAGGGCTATTTATGGGGCTGGAGCGATCGACGGCGGCTCGATTCTCCTTTTTGTTGGGGGTGCCTGCGATTACCCTATCTGGGCTGGTAGAACTCAAGGGCCTTCTGGAAACTGGCTTTGGCAGCGCCGGTCCGGTACCGCTGATCGGTGGCATTCTGGCCGCGGTAGTCTCGTCTTATTTAGTCATTTTCTGGCTAATTCGCTTTCTCAAGCAGCACAGCACCTGGATTTTTGTGTGGTACCGCCTGGCTT
>ERZ1066121.2343-NODE-2343-length-12152-cov-12.992229_pt1 | contig 12152 bp, 7 predicted proteins | sample MGYA00382768_ERZ1066121 | MGnify/ENA primary metagenome ERZ1066121 (study PRJEB33369, sample SAMEA5778351) | biofilm metagenome | biome: Industrial cooling water; feature: Water cooling tower basin; material: Biofilm | place: United Arab Emirates | collected... | reverse complement strand
CTTTCGCTTCGTCGGCGCCGGCGCGCGGCTGGCGCTCCCGGCGGCGGCCGCCGCGCGGGCGGACGAGCTGCTGCGCGGGCAGCTCGCCCTCGTGCGCGAGGACGCGGCGGGGCGCGTCGTCGAGGCGACGAGGGTGCAGCTGGGCGGGGCGCTCGACGCGCGCTACGCCGCCGCCGCCGGAGCGGGCGACCTCGGGGCGACGCCGCACGCCGGCGGGGCGACGTTCGCCGTGTGGGCGCCGACGGCGCAGCGCGTCTCGGTGTGCCTGTACGCGCCCGGGGCGGCCCCCGACGCGCCGGCCGTGCGGCAGCAGGCGCTGCGGCGCGACCCGCGCACCGGGATCTGGCGCGACACGATGGCCGGCGTCGCCCACGGGTGGGGCTATCGCTACCTGGTCGACGTCGTTGTCCCGGGCGCGGGGCTCGTCCGCAACCGCGTCACCGATCCGTACGCGCTCGGGCTGACGGCGAACTCGCGGCGGAGCGTCGTGCTCGACCTCGGGCACCCGACGACGCGCCCCCCCGGATGGGACGACGCCCCACGCCCGGCCTCGCTGGCCGCGCCGACCGACCTGACGGTCTACGAGCTGCACGTGCGCGACTTCTCGGCGGGCGACACGACCGTGCGTCCGGCGTGGCGCGGGAAGTTCCTGGCGTTCACCGAGCCGGAGTCCGACGGAATGCGCCACCTGCGGGCGCTCGGGCGGGCCGGCGTCACCGACGTGCACCTGCTGCCGATCTACGACCTCGCCTCGGTCCCCGAGGTGGGGTGCGTCGTGCCGACCATCCCGGCGGCGCCGCCGGACGCCGAGGCGCAGCAGGCGGCGGTGAGCGCGGTGCGCGAGCGCGACTGCTTCAACTGGGGGTACGACCCGTTCCACTACACCGTCCCCGAGGGGAGCTACGCCACCGCGCCCGACGACGCGGCGGCGCGGGTGCGCGAGGTGCGGGCGATGGTGCTGGCGCTGCACGCCGCCGGGCTGCGCGTCGGGATGGACGTGGTCTACAACCACACCTTCGCCTCGGGGCAGGACGCGCGCTCGGTGCTCGACCGCATCGTCCCCGGCTACTACCACCGCCTCGACGGCGAGGGGCGGATCGCCCGCTCCACCTGCTGCGAGAACACGGCGACCGAGCACGCGATGATGGCGAAGCTGATGATCGAGTCGGCCGCCGCGTGGGTGCGGCACTACCGCCTCGACTCCTTCCGCTTCGACCTCATGGGGCACCAGCCGCGGGCGGCGATGGAGCGGCTGCAGCGGGCGGTGGACGACGCGGCGGGGCGTCGCGTGCCGCTCCTCGGCGAGGGGTGGAACTTTGGCGAGGTCACCGACGGCGCGCGCTTCGTGCAGGCGTCGCAGCGCTCGCTCCCGGGGAGCGGGATCGCGACGTTCAGCGACCGGGCGCGCGACGCGCTGCGCGGCGGCGGGTGCTGCGACGGCGGCGCGGCGCTGGTCGCCAACCAGGGGCTGCTGAGCGGGCTGGCCGACGCCCCCGAGGCGGCCCCCGGCGGGGCGCGGCGCGCCGAGCTGCTGCGGGCGGCCGACCTGGCGCGCATCGGGCTCGCGGGGACGCTCGCCAGCTACGAGCTGACCGGCGCCGACGGCGTGCGCCGGCCGCTGGCGGCGTTCGACTACGCGGGGCAGCCCGCCGGCTACGCCGCCGAGCCGGGGGAGGTGGTGAACTACGTCGAGAACCACGACAACCTGACGCTCTTCGACCTGCTCGCGCTCCGCCTGCCGCGGGCGCTCTCGCGCGAGCAGCGCGCCCGCGCCCAGGTGGTCGGGCTGGCGTCGGTGCTCTTCAGCCAGGGGGTCGCCTACCTGCACGCCGGGGGGGAGATCCTCCGCTCCAAGTCGCTCGACCGCGACAGCTACGACTCGGGCGACTGGTTCAACCGCCTCGACTGGACGCTGCGGGACAACGGCTTCGGGAGCGGGCTGCCGCCGCGCCACCGCAACGAGGGCGACTGGCCGTGGATGCGGCCGGCGCTCGCCGACGCGCGCATCCGGCCGACGGCGGCGGAGATCCGGTGGACGCGCGACGCGGCGCTCGACCTGCTGCGCATCCGCGCGAACTCGACGCTCTTCCGCCTGAGCAGCGCGGCGGAGGTGCGCCGGCGGCTGACCTTCCCGAACGTTGGCCCGGCGCAGGACCCGGCGGTGCTCGTCGGGCGGCTCGACGGCGCCGGGCTCGCGGGGGCGGCGTTCCGCGAGGTGCTGTACCTGCTCAACGTCTCGGCGTCGCCGCGCACCCTCACGCTCCCCGAGGCCGCCGGGCGCGCGTGGGTGCTGCACCCGGTGCACCGGGCGAGCGGGGCGGCGGATCGCCTGCCGGCGGCGGCGCAGGTGGAGGCCGGGGCGGGGCGCTTCACCGTGCCGGGGCGCACCGCGGTGGTGTTCGTCGTCGAGGGGCGGTGAGATCGGCGTGGTGACGCCGGCGTGGTGACGCCGGCGGCCGCCTCTTGCGTGTACATCCGGCGCTCCACATGGTGTGCGCGAGCCGCCCGGCACCGCTCGCCGCGACACCTGCGTGCATTTCTTCGTGCACGCCTTCGTGCACGCTCCGAGCCCGCCGGCGTGCCGGCGACGCGCGCGGCCCGGGTCGGACGCACCGCGCGCCGCACGCCCGCGCGCGGCCTCACGGTCCCCGTATCCCTCGCCGCCCACCTCGCGCGAGCGGCGTGACCTGCGCGCATCGCACTGGCGATGCGCGGCGCCTCGCCAGTGCGATGCGCGCGACGGCCCGCAGGCGCCGCCGCGCCCCCCCCCGGCGCGCCCGCGCGGAGCGAGTGCGTCCCCGGCGCGGCGGGAGCGCGCCCCGGCGCCGCGACCCACAGAGGAGAGCCCGATGACCGGACCACGAGATGGGCCGCGCGTGCCGCTGGAGATCCGCGCCGCCTTCACCGAGCAGACGACCGACTTGCCGGCGGTGTTCGCCTACGCCTTCAGCCAGGGAGGCGCGCTGCTCGCCCTGGAGCGGCTCGACGAGGGCGGCAACGCCACCCTCGTCGTCGACGCGGGGGCGGAGGGGCAGGCGGTGCGCGTCGTGCTCGCCCCCGAGGTGGACAAGGAGCGCCTCGACGTCGGCGAGCTGCTGCGCCGCGGGGGCGTCGAGCGCCACGTCCGCGTGCGCCCCGACGTGCGCCTCGGCCCGGTGCTCTTCGAGCTCGATCGCGCGGTGCTGCGCTGCTGGATCGCGTCGCGGCGGTGCACCGTGCGCGGCACGCTCGTCAAGCGCATCGTCTCGGGCGGAGTGCCGCTGCGACTGCCGGTGTGCGACGCGACGGTCGAGATCTACGAGGTCGACCCGTGGCCGCTGATCATCCGCGAGCTCCCCGACCTCGAGCTCGACCGACTGCGCGAGATCCTCGACGGCCCGTGGCCGCCGATCCGCCTGCCGATCCCGCCGCGCCCCCCGGAGCTCTCGCTCGGCGACCTCGCCGGCGACCTCCTCGGCCCGCGCGCGCTCAATCCGCAGCCGCTCCCGCCGCGCCAACTGGCCGGGGGCGCGTTCGGTGCCGCCGACTTCGATCCGCAGCCCGATCCGCCGGGGCCCGCGGCGTTCGCGGCGCGGGTCGGGGTGCAGGCGCGCCTCACGCGCGCGGCCGCGGCGACGTCGCTGCGGACGGCCGGGCGGGAGGGCGCCGCGACCGCAGGGGCGGCGGCGTCTCCGCTCCCGGCCGACCTGCGGCTCGCCGCCCGCGTCGCGCGGCCGGCGCTCGAGCGCGCGATCCTCGGCCACCTGGAGCTGCTGCGCCCGCTCCTCTGCTGGCTCTACCCCCGCTTCGTCCGGACGACGCTGGTGGCGACGGCGACGACCGACGAGTGCGGCCACTTCCGGGCGATCGTCTGGCGCGCCTGCGGCGACACCGACCAGCCCGACCTGTACTTCGTCGCTCGGCAGCGCTTCTTCGGCACGACGATCACCATCCTCGCGCCGACGCCGATCGGCTGCCACACCTGGTGGAACTACGCCTGCGGGACCGAGGTCACCCTCGTCACCACGCACCCGCTGGCGCGCGTCTGCCCGCCGTGCCCGCCGGTCGTCGCCCCGAACAACTGGGTGCTCTTCCTGGCGATCGGCAACACGTCGGTGTGGCGCATCCACGGCGCGAACGACACGACGCGGGTGGGGGCCGCCGGACACGACCCGGCGAAGCTCGGGCTGCTCGACGGCACCGCGCCGTGGGGGGGCACGCTGCGCCCGCGGCTGGAGTTCGACAACTCGCTGCGCGGCTCGCTCGGCGTGCGCTACTACCGCGTCTCGTACAAGCGCCCGGGCGAGCCGGAGTCGGCGTGGCGGCCGAGCACCGAGGCGGTGAACCGCCACTACACGCACGAGGTGGGCGGAGAGCTGATCCTCGAGCAGTACGCCCTCGGGCCCAACACCGTCGGCGGCACGGCGCACCTGTACGAGATCCCGCCGGCGCTCCCGCCGACCGGGCAGTGGTCGATCGCCAACGCGGTGCTCGACACGCAGAGCGCCGTCGTCCCGACCGCCGACGTGGCGCCGGGCACCGGCTTCGACGCCGGCGGCGATCCGATCGGCGCCGACCAGGGAGGGCGGTGGCAGCTCCGCGTCGAGCTGTTCGACGCCGGCGGGGCGCTGGTCGATCCGGAGGCGCTGGGGATCGTCTGGCGGGTGCCGCGGAGCGACGACCTCACCGGGACGATCCAGACCGCCGACGCGGCGACGCTCGGGCTGGTCGACGCCGCGCTCGACCGGATGGTGCTCACGGTGCACGTGGACAACAACCGGTGCGAGGCGGCGATCGGCGCCCCGACGCTCGACGGCAGCGCCGCCGCCGACGCCTGCGGGGTGATGAACTACGCGACGCGCACCGGGACCATCGCCATGCCGTTCCTGGCGCTGCAGCGCAACCGGTTCGCGTCGTTCAGCTTCGCGGTGCAGCGCGGCGCGGTGACGCCGCCGGAGGTCAGCCTCGCCGGCACGGCCGCGGCGAGCGCGGCGACGGCAGGGGCGCCGCTGACGGCGAGCGTCGACGCCCTGCTCGACACGTGCGCGATCGCCGGCTTCACCGAGCAGCTGTACGTGGCCCACATGGCCACCGACGGGTGGTCGCGGCAGAGCCAGTACGACGACAGCGCGGCGCGCGCCTTCGTCCTCGCCCCCGTGCCGCCGACGCCATGACACGGTGCCGGGCGGGCGCGCCCCCCGGGGCCGGGCGCGCGCCGCGCCCGGCCGCAGAGGTCAGCGCACCCGCGGCAGCGTCCGCTCCCGGCCGTTCTGCCGCATCACCACCGCCGTCGCCCGCCCGTCGGCGCCGACGGTGAAGGTGAGCGTCGCCGGGCTCCCCGCCGGGGCGAACGTCGCCCCCTCGACGTGCGCGAGGGCGCGCCGCTCGCTCCCGGCGGGCTGCCCGTGCAGCCGCCCGTCCTCGAGCGTGACGGCGAGCGTCCGCCCGGGGGCGAGCTCGTACTCCCCGACGAGCCCCGCGAGCCCCGGCGCCGCGGCGGCAGGGCCCGCCGCTGCCCCCGACGTCGCAGCCGGTGCCGGCGGCGGCGCCGTCGGAGCGGCAGGCGCCGAGGCCGGCGGCGCGGCGCCCACCGTCGGCGTGGGGAGGTCGCCGACGCGCGTGAAGGGGAGGTGGCGCACCAGCGGGTTGCCGTAGTCGAGCCCCGTGATCCCGCCGCGCGCGTCGCGGCGCACGCGCACGATCATCATCCGCTGCATGTACGTGTCGCGCGCGACCGGCTGCAGCTCCACCGCGCGCTGCGGCGCGCCCGCGAGGCGCATCGCCACCCCGCCCGTGCCGCGCACCAGCTCGACGACCGAGCCCAGCTCGGCGCTCTCGTAGCGCCCCTCGAGCGCCTGCAGGTCGGCCGCGGTGGGCGTCCACGGCTGCGCGCGGCGATAGCGCGCCACCGCGCCTTCCATCGACCGGATCTCGAGGCGGTCGGCCTCGGGGAAGCTCAGCTCGAAGTCGTCCTGCGACCGGAAGAACAGATCGGGGCGCGGCGGGCGGAAGCGCGACTCGCTCACCGGCACGAGCGGCGGCCCGTTGGCGATCGTCAGCCGGCCGTTCACCATCGCCAGGCGCATCGGGTCGCCGGTGCGCTCGTCGAACCAGAGGCCCGCGCGGGGGCTCGGATCGACGCCCGGCGCGGCGACCGGGCCCGGGCGCCGCGCGGTGGAGTCCGCCGGCGGGAGGTACAGATCGGCGACGCGCCCCGCGAGCCCCGTCGCCGACACCGGGTCGAAGTTGCACGCGACGGCGACCGCCAGTCCGTGCTCGGGCACGCGCCCCATCCAGGTGCTGAAGCCGGCCGCCCCGCCCGAGTGCCCGATCACCGTGCCGCCGGGCGTCGCCTCGACGCGGAGCGCGCGGGCGTAGCCGAGCGTGCGGCCGTTGGCGAGCCGCGTCGGCTCGTGCAGCCGCGCCGTGACCCGGGCGCCCAGCCGACCGGTCGCGAGCGCCTCCTGCCAGCGCAGCAGGTCGCCGATCGTGCTGACGATCGCGCCGCCGCCGCGCGCGTTGCCGAGCCGCATGTAGGGCCGCCACCCCGCGCCGTCCTGCTGGTAGCCGAGGGCGGCGTTCGCGCCCCCCTGCAGGACGTCGGGGACGTAGGCGCTGGCGCTCATCCCGAGCGGCTCGAACAGGCGCCGGCGCGCGAACTCGGCGAACGGCATCCCGCTCACGCGCGCGACGAGCTGCTTGGCCAGCTCGAAGCCGCTGCTCGAGTAGGACCACTGCGTCCCCGGCTCGAAGTTGAGCCCGCGCTGGCGGGCGATGAGCCGCACGACGTCGGTCCCCTCCGGCGCCAGCGGGAGCAGCCCCGTCCAGTCGCGGATCCCCGCGGTGTGCGTGAGCAGGTGGTCCACCGTGACCGTGTGCCCGTAGTCCGGCAGCTCCGGCAGGTGCGTCCGGACGTCGTCGTCGAGCGCCAGGCGCCCCTCCTCGGCGAGGAGGAGCACGGCGGCGGCGGTGAACTGCTTCTGCGTCGAGCCGATGTCGAAGCGCGAGCGCTCGGTGAGCGCCCGTCGCCGCTCGACGTCGGCGAGCCCGTAGGCGCGGTGCACGACGACGCGCCCGCGCTGCGAGACGCCGACGGCGCACCCGGGGGTCTCCGCGGTGGCGAAGGCGAAGATCCGGTCGACCGCGGCGGCGCGATCGACGGCGGGCTGCGCGTGCGCCGGCGGGGCGAGCAGGGCGGCGACGAACGCGCCGGCGAGCGAGCGGGCGGGCGGGGAGGCGAGCGGGGGGCGGAAGCCGGGGCGAAGCATGCGGATCCTCCTCGGGGCGCGTCGGGGCGGCGCCCGGTCAGACGTAGCGGAACAGCGGCGGGAAGACGATCACGACGAGCGCCGCCCACGCCGCGTACACGGGGAGGTAGCTCGTCTGCCAGCGCTCGACGCTCGCGAAGGAGCCGCGGCCGCGCAGGAAGCGCAGGTAGAGCACCACCGACCAGGCGAGGTTGACGAGGAGGAGCAGGTTCACCCCGAGCCCGACCACGCGATTCGGGCTGAGGCCGAACTCGCCGATGCGCGCGGCGATCGCCCACAGCGCCACGGCGTCGGCGACGAGCGCGCCGACGACCAGCACCACCTGCATCACGTCGAAGGCGCCCGGCGGCGCGCCCGGGTCGCGGGCGGAGATCGAGTAGAGCAGCAGCGCCAGCACGAGCACCAGCAGCCCGTCGAAGGCGATGAGCATGTTGCGCTCGATGTCGATGCCGCGCCCGGTGAACGCGAGGGTGCCGAGGAAGGTGACGAGCACCGCGGCGAACAGCGGGGTGAACAGCCGCGTGAGCACCGGCGCCATGTTCTCGATGACGCTCTGCTTCGCCTCGACCAGCCACGACGCCACGAGCACCGCGCCCGCGGCGCCGCAGGGGAGGAGCCACGACTCGAAGAACGGCTCGACGTCGACCCCGATGGACTGGAAGATCAGCGCCATGAAGGCGGTGAGCACGCCGCCGCCGAGGGCGATGAGCACGTAGTAGATGAACAGCTCCCCGGAGAAGCGCACGAAGTCCATGCGCCCGGCGACCTGCCCCCACCGTCCCCCGGCGTAGGCGATGCCGACGGCGAACCAGAGCGCCACCGGCAGGTGCACGGCGGTGAGCAGCTCGGTGGAGCCGCGCGGCGCGAACGGGTAGGCGTGGGCGAAGACCGCCGCGGCGGCGAACGCCACGGCGAGCCAGCCCACCGTGCGCGCGGCGAGGCGCCGCTTCCAGGCGAAGAAGCCGACGAGGAAGGGGAGCACGAGCAGGGGGACGCTGCGCAGGTAGAACCCCTCGTCCACCCCCCAGCGCTGCCCGAAGAGCGTCGGCAGCTTGATCGCCGCCGCCGCCGCGACGGCAAGGGCGAAGGCGACGCCCCCCTCGACGGTGCTGCGGGCGCGCGCGTCGGCCGACTCGGGGGGGGCGACGACGAGCTGCTTCCACAGCCGCTCCGAGTGCTCGCGGGCGAACTCCCGCGAGAGCGCGTCCAGATCCCCCATCCGCTTGACGGCGACGAAGAACGCCTCGTCGGCGGCGAGGCCGGCGTCCATGAGCAGCGCGACCTGCTCGCGCAGATGGTCCTCCAGCTCGGCGACGTCGACGGCGTGGATCGCCTGCCGGCGGCGCAGGTAGCCGCGCCACTGCTCGATCTGCTCGTCGAGCGCGGCCGCGTCGGTGGGCATGGGCATCGTCACGCCCCCTGCGGGCGCAGCGCCGGCGTCGCCAGCGCCGGCGTTGCCGCCAGCGTCGGGAGCGACGGCAGCGCGTCGGCGACGGCCCGCCAGACGCCGCGCAGCGTCGCGTCGACCGCCTGCCACTGCCGACGCTCCTCGGCCAGGTGCGCCCGGCCGCCGTCGGTGATCCGGTAGTACTTGCGCCGGCGCCCGCTCTCGGCGGTCTCCCAGCGCGCCTCGACGTGGCCGAGCCGCTCGAGGCGGTGGAGCACGGGATAGAGCATCCCGTCCGTCCACTCCATGCGCCCGCCCGAGAGCTCGCGCACGCGGTGGAGGATCGCATAGCCGTAGCTGTCGCCCTCGGCGAGGATGGCGAGGACGATCGGGGTGGACGATGCAGCCATGAGGTCCTTGTTGATCTCCATGATCTCACCACGGGAGCGCAGCGATGGCGCGGCACGGACGAGCCGGTCGGTCCATACATGGCAGCACTATACATTGCGCTGTTAGGTATCGCCAGGGGGCGGTGCCCGTGCCCGGGGCGGACGTGGCGATGCCGCGCCGGGGTGCCGCCCGCTCGCCGACGCCGGCGGCGCGGTGCCCCCTGGGGCGGTCAGTCGGGGGTGCTCCGCCGCCCCCCGCGGCGCATGGCGAGGCGCAGCAGGGCGCCGGCGACGACCATCGCGCCGACGAGCCAGCCCTGCGCGAGACTGCGCGTGCTCAGCAGCCACACCGAGAAGCCGACGCCGAGGGCGGCGACGACGGGGCCCGCCGGAAGGGTCCAGCCGGCGCGCGGGCCGCGGCGGCGCAGCGGCACGAGGGCGGCGCACGTCACCGCGTAGACCAGGAGCCGGGCGATCGCCGAGAGCGTCGCCGTGGCGGTGAACGTCCCCCACAGCCCGAGGGCGAGGACGAGCGCGGCGCAGGCGACGATGCTGACCACCGGCGTGTGGAAGCGCGGGTGCACGCGGCCGAACGCCCGCGGGAGCTCGCCGCGCCCGGCCATCGCGAAGGGGACGCGGGGGACGAGCAGGGTGAAGCCGGTGAGCCAGCCGGCGGTCGAGACGACGGCGGCGAGGCTGCCGAGGACGAGCCCCGCGGGGCCGAGCGTCGCCCCGAGGGCGGCGGCCACCGGCGCCTCGGCCCGGGCGGCGGCGGGGACGAGGCCGACGACGGCGAGCTGCACGCCGCCGTAGACGGCGACGATGAGGAGCAGCGCGGCGATGAGCGCGAACGCCGTGTCCTCGCGCGGGCGGCGCGCCTCGCCCGCGGCGCTCACCGCCGACTCGAAGCCCCCGTAGGCGAACACGAGGAGGAGCACCGCCTCGGTCCAGTTCGGGGCGGCGACCGGCTGGGCGCGCAGGGCGTCGCCGTCGAAGGCGACGGCGCCGAGCGCCACGAGCAGGACGAGCGGGAGCAGCTTGGCGACGGTGAGCAGGTCGACCGCCCACGCTCCCTGGCGCACGCCGCGCACGTTCACCGCCGTGGCGAGCGTCACGGCGACGACCATCGTCGCCGCGCGGCCGGTGGGGCGCCCCACCCACGGCAGCAGCTGCGCGAGGTAGGTGACGAGGACGTTGAGCACCGCCGCCCCCGAGAGCAGCCGCGTCCAGAGCATCACCCAGCCGACGGCGAAGCCGGTGGCGTCGCCGAAGGCGGTGCGGGCGTACAGGTAGGGTCCCCCCGCCGCGTCGAAGCGGCTTCCCACCTCGGCGAAGCACAGGACGATCGGGAGGATCCCGAGCCCGGCGAGGACCACCGCCGCGGGGCTCCACGCCCCGGTGAGCGCGGCGACGGCGGCGGGCATGCCGAAGATCGCGCTGCCGACGACCGCGTTGACGATGCTCGCGGTGAGACTCCACCGCCCCATCGTGCGCACGAGCGCCGGGGCGCCGTCCGGGGACGGCGACGCACCCGGCCGGGGGGCCGGCGACGCGGGAGAGGGTGCGGCGGGGGCGGACGTGGGGCGCGCGGTGCGGGGCGGCGACGGGCGACGACGGCTGCGAGGCGGCGCCCAAGCTACGGCGCGGACCGCGGTCGCGGGAGCGCGCCGGGCACCGCCCTCCCGGGGCGCACCGCCCCGGGGCGCGGACGGGTCAGGGCACCGGGCGCGCGAGCGTCGGCAGCGTGCGGCCGAGGAAGTCCTCGACCGGCTGGCGCGGGGCGCCCTCGCGGCGCCAGCCGAGGAGGTTGATCTGCCGCGCGTGGTCGAGCGCCATCTCCAGCGGGAGGGCGCGCTCGGCGACGAGGTACGCGGCCCACAGGTGGCTGGCGCGCCAGGCGATCGTGCAGTGCAGGAGCACCTTGCCGTCGGCCCGCCGCAGCTCCTCGGCGAAGCGGGCGACCGTCGCCGGGGTGTAGGGGTGGAGCGTGTCGCCGCGCACCGGGAGCGCCACGTAGCGCATCCCGAGGCGCGCGGCGAGCGCCTCCTCGTCGTACGGGACCGCGGTGCGCATCTCCTCGGGGGTGCGCAGGTTGACGACGGTCGTGACGCCCTGCTCGCGCAGCTCGCGCAGCGCCTGCTCGGTCGGCTGACCGGTGACGAACACGTCGTCGCCGACGCGCGCGGCGGCCGCGCGGAAACGTCCCGTCGTGTCGAGGAGGACCGGGGCGGGGACCGAGGCGAGCGGGCCGGAGCCGGCGAGGCGCTGGGCGCGCGCCGTCGACGCCGGGGCGAGGGCGAGGGCGAGCGCCAGCAGGGCGGCGGCGAGGCGGGGCGCGGGGGTCGGACGCGGGCGGGGGGCGCGCCGCGGCGGACGGGGGCGAGCGGGCATGGCGGGAGCTCCCGGCGGTGGGGACGGAGCGGCGGCGGCGGCGCGGCGTCGCCGCACCCCGGAACCAACGAGTGGCTCCCCCCGGGGGTTGCACCGGTGCGGTGCGGCCGGGCGTGCCGGGCAGAGCGGGGCGGGCGCGGGCGCGCCGGCGTCGCCGATCGTTACCCCCCAGCCGAGCGTCCGCCGGCGGGGCGGAACGCGGTTTGATGAGGCCGCGTCTGCCCCGGCGCATCCGGCGCCGGGGCGCGGGGCGCGCGTGCCCGTGGGGTGCGCGGCGCCGCACTCGGTGACGACGGCTCGCCGTGAGGCGGGGAGGGGTGGATGGAGCGCAGCCAGGGGATGGACACCGCGGGGAGCGACGTGGCCCAGGGCGGGATGGGCGAGGGACTCGGCGGTGGGACGGGCGGTGCCCTGCTCGCCGACGTGGACGGCGTGATCGGGGCGCTGCAGGGCGGGCTCACCGCCGTGCCGCTCGAGACGGCGGCCGGGCTGGTCGGGCGCATCCAGGGCGCCCTGCAGGGGATCGGCGCCCCGGGGGTGCGCGAGGTGGCGCAGTCGCTCGGGCAGCTGCAGCAGGCGCTCGTGACGCGTCAGCTCGACGGGGCCGGAGCGCTGCTGGCGCGGCTGGCGGCGCAGGTGACCGACGTGGCCGACCAGCACGGCGGCGCGGTGGGCGACCGGCTGCGCACCCTCTCGGGGCTGCTCACGACCGCGAGCGAGCAGCTGCGCTGACGGGCG